>Ga0247773_1000132_pt1 | contig 35915 bp, 31 predicted proteins | sample UWRJL092311B6_FD_179934 | JGI IMG/M metagenome (GOLD analysis project Ga0247773, IMG submission 179934) | Plant litter microbial communities from Arlington Agricultural Research Station in Wisconsin, United States - UWRJ-L092-311B-6 | ecosystem: Environmental > Terrestrial > Plant litter >... | reverse complement strand
CGTTCATCAGGTCGGTCAGCCGGTCTCCCTCCAGCCGCACCTTGCTTACACGCGCCATCCAGACCTCCCAAGCTAGAGTCCGGATGTATTTTATTTCATCAAGTAACCAAAGTAAACGGTATTGCGCGAAGGCGGACTGCGTGCCGTCGTAGCGGCGAGTTCACTCGCAATTCCCCACGCCGGGGCCGAGAATTCCCCACACCGGACCCCGCCGCCGCCCATTCGGACCGCCAGCCCCGCCACGCTCGGGATTCCACCGATCCTCCTGCGCCGCCGCTCCAGATTCGGATCCCACGCCGCTCCCGATCCACATCCCCGCCGCTCCCGACCCACCTTCCTCGCATGTCCGCCTCCACCAATCCATCGCCCGCCGACCTGCTCGCACGCCTGCGCGTTGCACTCGCTGCAGCGGGTGATTCGGCGCGAGCGGCGGGGCAGCAGGCGTACATGAAGTCGGCCATGCCGTACCACGGGGTGATGACCACGCCGCAGCGCGCCATCTTCCGCCACGTGTGCGCCGACTTCGCCTTCACCTCGGCGGAGGACTGGCGCCGGGCGGTGCTCCACATCTGGCGCAACGCGGCGTACCGCGAGGAGCGCTACGCCGCGCTGTGGCTGACCGGCGACCGGCGCGCCGCCAAGTTCCAGGCGATGGACGCGCTGCCGATGTACGAGGAGATGATCGTGACCGGCGCGTGGTGGGATTACGTGGACGACATCGCCACGCACCGCCTTCCCGAGCTGCTGCGACGGCACCCGGCGGAGATGACGCGGGAGATGCTGGCCTGGAGCCGCGGCGAAGACCTGTGGAAGCGCCGCGCCGCCATCCTCTGCCAGCTCCCGATGAAGGCCGATACCGACCTGGAACTGCTGCAGGCGTGCATCGCCCCGTCGCTGGCGTCGCGCGAGTTCTTCCTGCGCAAGGCGATCGGGTGGGCGCTGCGCCAGTACGCGCGCACCGACGCGGCGTGGGTGGAGCGCTACGTCCGCGAGCACGCGGCCGAGCTGAGCCCCCTCAGCAAGCGCGAGGCGCTGAAGGCGCAGCTGAAGAGCGGCGCGATCACGGCCCTGCCCTGACGGGTCGATATCGCTGCACGGGACAGTGGGAGCTGCCGCCGGCGGAAGATTCGTCGCGCCAATTAAGCAGCCGCGAGCGTAGCGAGCCCACGTCCCTCTACCGGGTTGTTTCGGGAGAGGGACAGGCGCGCAGCGCCAGGGTGAGGGCCCGGCGCGGCCGCGTGGACGTTCTGGGAGGTCGATGGACGTTCCGGGGCCGGAAACGCTTGGCAGCCCCCGCGCCGCCACCTATGCTATCCCCAAGCGCACATTTGCACGTCGCACTCCCGGGCGCTGGCGCACCCACGCACCCGCGCACTCACGCACCCGTCGAACCCACCATGCCTCGCACGCTGATCCTGGCCACGCTCGCGCTGCTCGCCGCCGCACCGGCACCCGCCCAGACCGATACCACGCCGCGGCCACCCGTCGCCCGCATCGTGCCGCGCGCCGACACCACGCTGGGCGACGTGCGCATCGACAACTACGCCTGGCTGCGCGACGACCGGCGGCAGGACACCGCCGTGATCCACTACCTGGAGGCGGAGAACCGCTACACCCAGGCGATGATGCGGCACACCGAGCCGCTGCAGGAGCGCCTGTTCCAGGAGATGCGGGGGCGGATCAAGGAGACCGACCTGTCGGTGCCCGAGCGCATCGGTGAGTACTACTACTATTCGCGCACCGAGGCGGGGAAGCAGTACCCCATCCACGCCCGCAAGCGCGGCAGCCTGACGGCGCCCGAAGAGGTGCTGCTGGACGTGAACCAGATGGCCGAGGGGAAGCGCTACTTCTCGCTGGGCGCGCAGAGCGTGAGCCCCGACGCGCACCTGCTGGCCTTCGCCACCGACACCAGCGGCGCCGAGCGCTACACACTGATGGTGAAGGACCTGCGCACCGGGCAGATCCTGGCCGACCGCCTCCCCAACGTGAACGGCAGCGTGGAGTGGGCGGCCGACAACCGCACCCTCTTCTACGGCACCAGCGACGCCGCCAACCGCCCCAACCGGGTGATGCGCCACGTGCTGGGCACCAACCCCGCGGGCGACGCGGTGGTGGGCGAGGAGCCCGACGAGCTGTACCGCATCGGCATCGGCCGCACCAAGGACCGCAGGTTCCTGCTGATCAACACCAGCTCGTTCGACGCCAGCGAGGTGCGCTACATCGACGCGAGCCGGCCGATGGACGCGTTCCGGGTGATCCGCCCGAAGACGGCGAACGTGCTGTACGACGTGGAGCACCACGGCGACCGATTCCTGATCACCACCAACGAGGGCGCGCCCAACTTCAAGCTGATGTGGGCGCCCGACGCCGACCCGCGGCGCGAGAGCTGGCGCGAGCTGGTGCCGGCCAGCGACTCGGTGCTGCTGGACGGCATCGACGTGTTCCGCGACTACCTCGTCCTCTACCAGCGCCAGAACGCGCTGCGGAAGATCCACGTGGTCCCCTTCGCCGGGGGCGCGGCGTACGACGTGGATTTTCCCGAGCCGATCTACACCTACCGCGGCGCCCGCAACCCCGATTACGACAGCCGGGTGCTGCGCTTCACCTACACCTCGCTGGTCACCCCGCCGGCCGTGTACGACTACGACCTGGCCAGCCGCACCCGCCAGCTGATGAAGGCCACCGAGGTGCCCGGCTACGACCCCTCGCTCTACGCCAGCGAGCGCACCTGGGCCCGCGCGCAGGACGGGACAATGGTGCCGATCTCGCTCGTCTACCGGAAGCCGTTCGTGCGCGACGGGTCGCGGCCGCTGCTGCTGTACGCCTACGGCTCGTACGGCTCCAGCACCGACCCGGCGTTCAGCACCAACAACCTGAGCCTGCTGGACCGGGGCGTGGTGTACGCCATCGCCCACATTCGCGGCGGGCAGGAGATGGGGCGGCAGTGGTACGAGCAGGGCCGTCTGCTCAACAAGATGAACACCTTCACCGATTTCATCGCCAGCGCCGAGCACCTGGTGGGGCAGCGCTACACCAGCCGCGAGCGCCTTGCCATCCGCGGCGGCAGCGCGGGCGGGCTGCTGATGGGCGCCGTGGTGAACCTGCGCCCCGACCTGTTCCGCGCCGTGGTGGCCGACGTGCCCTTCGTGGACGTGATCAACACCATGCTCGACGCGTCGATCCCGCTGACCACGGGCGAGTGGCTGCAGTGGGGCGACCCGCACAAGCCCGAGTTCTACGGCTACATGAAGAGCTACTCGCCCTACGACAACGTCCGCGCGACCACCTATCCCGCGATGCTGGTGACGGCGGGGCTCAACGACCCGCGCGTGGGCTACTGGGAGCCGGCCAAGTGGGTGGCACGGCTCCGCGCCACCAAGACGGATCGCAACCCGCTGCTGCTGCGCACCAACATGGGCGCCGGCCACGGCGGCGCGTCTGGGCGCTACGACGCGCTCCGCGAGACGGCGATCCGCTACGCGTTCATCCTGGATCAGCTGGGGGTCGGGCAGTAGGCGGAGCCGACGGTGTAGGGAATCCGGGGATCGCGGAGGAGCGGGATGGATCTTCGCGGCCGCGGCGGGCCCTCACCCTGGCGCTGCGCGCCTGTCCCTCTCCCAAACAACCTGGGAGAGGGGACCTGGGCTCGCTTCGCTCGCGGCTGGTTCATCGCGCGGCAGAGCTCGAGGGTGGTTCCCCCTCCCCATGGAGCGTGGGGATGCGTCCGCGACGACGCAGACTGCCGGGCTGGAAACATCCGTGGTTTGTCCGCGTACTCTGGTCTTCGTAGTCACGACCCACACCAACCCACCTGGCACCATGCCGTTCTTCCGACGCACGCCGCTGCACCGTCGTCCCACCCTCGCGACCGTCGTCGTTGCCCTGGCGCCGGCGTTCGGCCTCGCGCTCGCGCCGCTGCCGGCGCGCGCCCAGGCGCCCGCGAACGCCGACTCGGCGGCGGCGCGGGTGACGGCGCTGGCGGACGAGTACGTGCGCGAGTACAAGGCGATGTTCCCCGAGAACGCGTTCTTCAGCGGCTTCAGCGACGTGGCGCCCGACCGCTTCTCCGACAACTCGCTGACGGCGCTCGCCGCGTGGCAGGGGAAGGAAGACGCGTGGGCCGCGCAGCTGGCGCGGGTGGACGCCCGCGCGCTGTGGGGCCGGCCCGAGTGGGTCACCTTCGGCTTCCTGCGCGAGGCGATCGAGGCGTCGCGGGCGGTGCGGGTGTGCCGCAACGAGCTGTGGGGCGTGAACCAGATGAGCGGCTGGCAGACGGCGATGGGGCAGATCGCCGACGTGCAGCCGGTGGGCACGCCCGCCGCGCGCGAGCAGGCGCTGCGGCGCTGGGCCGGGATGCCGCGCAACGTGAACACCGAGATCGCGAACCTGCGTGAGGGGATGCGGCTGGGCTACACCGCGCCCAAGCGGCTGGTGGAGCTGGTGATCCCGCAGCTCGACGCCTACACCACCGTGCCGCCCGACTCGTCGCCGCTGGCGTCGCCGGCGCGGCGCGACTCGAGCCCGGAGTTCCGTGCCGCGTGGACGGCGCTGGTGCGCGACAGCATCAACCCCGCCATCCGCCGCTACCGCGACTTCCTGGCGAACGAGTACATGCCCGCGGCGCGCGAGGCGGTAGGGGTGTCAGCCAACCCCAATGGGCGGGCGTGCTGGGAGGCGATGTTCCGCCAGAGCACCACCATCACCCGCAGCCCCGAGGAGACGTCGCGGCTGGGCGAGGCCACCGTGGCGCGCTATGCCCGCGAGGCGGCGGAGACGGGGCGCCAGGTGTTCGGCACGGCCGACATCGTGGAACTCCGCAAGCGGCTCGGTTCGGACCCGCGCAACCACTTCACCAGCCGCGACGAGCTGCTGGCGTTCACGCGCGAGAACATCCGCCACGCACGCGAGGTGATGCCGCGCTGGTTCAGCCATCCCCCCGCCACCGACGTGGTGGTGGAGCCGATCCCCGCGTTCATGGAGCGCACGGCCAGCAGCGGCTACCAGCCCGCGCCGCAGGACGGCAGCCGCCCCGCCGTGTTCCGCCTCAAGCTCTACGAAGCCGAGCGCCAGCAGCGCGGCAGCGCCGAGGTCACCGCCTTCCACGAGACGTATCCCGGCCACCACCTGCAGATCTCGGCCGCGCAGAACATGCGCGCGCTGCACCCCATCACGCAGGTCGCCATGAGCGGCGCCTACGTGGAGGGCTGGGCGCGCTACGCCGAGGCGCTGGCCGAGGAGATGGGCCTGTACTCGCCCGCCGGCCGCATCATCCGCCGGCTGTGGCCCGCGCACGGGATGGTGGTGGACCCCGGCGTGCACCTGTTCGGCTGGAGCCGCGAGCGCGCCGCGCAGTACGTTTCCGCGTCGGGGCAGGCGTCGCCGGGGTCGTACGCGATGGTGGACCGGGTGATCGCCTGGCCGGGGCAGCTCACCAGCTACGACACCGGCGGCCTGGAGATCTTCGCGCTGCGCGAGAAGGCGCAGCGCGAGCTGGGGCCGCGGTTCGACATCAGGGCCTTCCACGACGCCGTGCTGAATCACGGCGCCGTCACCCTCCCCATGCTGCGCGAGCAGGTGGAGCGCTGGATCGCCGAGCAGAAGGCCGCCCGGTGACCGGCGGCTGGATGACATGCGTAGAATCAACTCCCATCGGCAACTGCCCGTCGATGTCATCCTGAGCCGCCGCCGCGCGATCCTGTCAGCCGCACGGACCTCTGGCGGCGGCGTAGGATCTATCGCCGGCCCTCGGAATCCGTCGTCCGAAGTGCATCCGGCCGCGGTTTCGCTCGTCACGGCCAGCGATCGCGTGGCCGCGGCGATAGATCCTTCGGTCGCCGCCAGAATGCGGTGCAGAGGCGGGTTCGGTGAAGCGGCGACGCTCAGGATGACATCTCCGGGGGGCACGGATGCGTGAAAGGGCTGCGATTCACCGGGTCAGCGTTCGGCGCACTCGATCGTTCCAGCGGCATCCCGAGTGATGCGGAGCCCTCGTCCCGGAGACGTTCGATGCGCACATTCCCCCTCCTGCTCGCCGTGCTGGGCGGGTGACGCGGCTCCCGTAATCTTTGCAATCGCACTTTCGCACTCCGGGAATTCGAATGGGATCATCGTACGGCAACATCGCGCTTCGCGGGCCCGAGCGCGCCCGCGTGATCGAGGCGCTGGAAGCACGCGGGCACCCGGCCTACGTGGGCCCGGAGACCGGCGGCTGGATCGTGGTGTTCGACGAGGAGAGTGAGAACGACCCCAATCTGGGCGCGGTCTTCGCCCAGGAGCTGAGCCGTGAGGTGGGCGGCGTGTCGCTGCTCGCCATGGTCTATGACGAAGACATCTTCCTCTACTCGCTGGCCCGCGATGGCGAGGTGCTCGACCAGTACAACTCCGCGCCCGGCTACTTCGACGGCGAAGACGTTCCGCCCGAAGGCGGCGACGCGGCGCTGCTCACTGCCACCGCCGGCCGCGGCTCGCCCGAGGCGCTGGAGAAGATCCTCCGCGCTCCGCCCAACTCGGACGACTACGTCTACGAGACGGCCCGCCACGCCGCCTTCGCCGAGGCGCTGGGCCTTCCCGCGCATTCCGTCAATCTCGGCTACGCCCACGTGCACCAGGGCGAGGCCGGTGAGCTGGAAGCGCAGCTGACGCGGGTCGGCGGCGACGGTGCCGCCGCACTCGGTGCGGCGGACCCCATGGAGCTGGCGCGGGCGCAGCTGGCGAGCGCACCCGGCGGCGCCGGCGCGCTAGCCGGGCTCGAGGCGATGAACGCCGCCGCGCAGCACCCCGCGCACGGCTACTTCCGCGCGCTGCTGGCGGGCGACGCGGCCGCGGTGCGCGCGCTGTTCGCGGGCGAGCCGCTGCTGGACGACCCGGTGAGCGGCCGTGTGGACGGCGCGGGGCTCGACGCGCACGTGGCCGCCGTGCGCGCGCTGTTCGCCGCCGGGCAGGCCGGCTACACCCCCGCGGGCACGGTGGAAACGCCCGAGCGCGTGGTGGCGCACGGGCAGATCGGCGGCCAGGTCGCCGGCGAGCCGGTGATCCTTCCCTGCGCCTGCGTGTGGGAACGCGAGGCAAGCGGCGGCTTCCGCGAGCTCCGCGCGTACTGGTCGCCCGCCGGGGTGAAGGGCCAGCGCGGCGAGCGCCCGCCCGTGCTGGAGCCGCGCGTCGACCTGGTGCTCCCCCCGCCGGTGGCTGCCCACCTCGCGGCGCTGGCGGCCGACGACGTCGCGGCCGTGGTCGCCACGTACGACCAGACGTGCCTCATGCCGGTTCCGCTCCCCTGGCTCGACGCCGAGGACACGGTGCGGCGCCACTACGGCGCGCAGGTGGGCGAGCAGGGCGCCATCGTGCTGTCCCCCTGCGCGGTGACCGCCACCGACGCCGCCTGCGCGGTGGAGTATGTCACGACGAAGTGGGACGGCGCCGACGTTCCGCCGCAGGCCGGGCTGGTGGTGTTCGAGCTGCGCGGCGGCCACGTCTGCCAGGTGCACCTCTTCGGCGACCTGGCGCCTTCGCCGATGGCCGGGCTGGGCGGGATGGCCGGGCTGGGCGGCCTCGGCGGCCTGGAGGGGTTGGGCGGCTTGGGTGCGATGGGTGGAATGGGTGGGATGGCGGGCCTGGGCGACCTTGGAGGGATGGGGGGAATGGCCGGCCTGGGAGACCTGGGCGGGATGCCCGGCGGGATGGACATCTCGCCCGAAGCCATGCAGCAGGCGATGGACCAGGTGATGAAGATGATGGGCGGTGGCGGGGGCATCCCCGGCATGGGCAACCTGGGCGACATGATGAAGAGCCTGCAGGAGATGATGGGCGGGGCCGGCGGGATGGGCGGGATGCCCGGGATGGGCGACCTTTCCGGCCTGCAGGGCTTCGCCGGCCTACCCGGCATGGGCGCGTTGCCGGACGGGTGGGATGACGACGAGGATGGCGAGGTCGCGGGTGACGATGCGGTACCGGACGACGCGTCGCCCGACGCGATCACGCCGGATGTAGATGATGCGGCGGACGAGGGTGATGCCGGCGCCCCCGAGCCTGCCGGCGGCGCCGGTCCGCGGTGACGTCGCTGCCGCCCTCGGCACCGATGCCAGTGCTGGCGCCAACCCCGGCAGTTGCACTCGACGGGCCCGTTCCACGACGAACCGGGGGAACGGGTTGAACGGGGCGGGCACGGCGGCGTTCCTGGAGCTGGTTGCCGGGCGGCGCGGGCACTTCCGGCTGGAGTCGGGCCATCACGGCGGCCTCTGGCTCGACCTCGACCCGCTGTTCGTCCACACGCCGCGAGTCGCGCCGCTGGCCACCGCGCTCGCCGACGCGCTGCGGCAGTACGGTGCCGACGCGGTGTGCGGGCCGATGCTGGGCGGTGCGTTCCTGGCGCAGCTGGTGGCGCAGGCGCTCGGCGTGGACTTCCATTTCACCGAACGCGTGGCACCGCCGCCCGACGCCGGCGGCCTCTTCCGCGTGCGCTACCGCCTGCCGCCCGCGCTGGCCTCGCGGGTGCGCGGGAAGCGGCTCGCCATCGTGGACGACGTGATGAGCGCGGGCTCGGCGCTGCGCGGCACGCATGCGGAGCTGCAGGCGCACGGCGGGGTCGTGGTGGCCGCGGGCGCGCTGCTGGTGCTGGGGCAGACGGGCGCGGACTTCTTCGCCGTTCAGGGCATCCCTGTCGAGGCGTTCGCTCGCGACGACTACCCGCTCTGGCTGCCCGACGCCTGCCCCCTCTGCGCCGCCGGCGTGCCGCTGGAGGACGTCACAGCCGCGGCGGAGTAGAGATCCCTCAGGCGCAGCCACATCGCGTCGCCCGCTTGCAATCGACCCCACCTATGTCATCCTGAGCGTCGCCGCTGCGCGGAATCCGCGTCTACGCTGAACCGAGGCGGCGACCGAAGGATCCATCGTTGGCGCTCGGAACCGATCCGCCGAAACGCCCCAGGCCCTGCATTTCGCTTGCGACGATCGCTTTCCGGCATGCCAATCAGTTGCATTTGATGACAACATGTGTTTGATTGGTGGACTCCCAACCACATCTTTCCCCCCGCCGCGAGGCCGTCATGAAGAAGCTGAAGCTGGAGTCCATCGAGGTCACCTCGTTCGCGACCGGTGCGGCCGGGCCGCAGGAGCGCGGGACCGTTCAGGGCCGTGCCCCCGGCGGCGTCAAGCCGTACCCCACGCAGCTCAACTGCGGGCCCACCAACCCCGAGCTGGACTGTACCTACGGCTGCTCGATGTTCACCGGGTGCGACGGCGGCTGCGGGTTCACCCAGGACCCCGACTGCGTTCCCACGTCCATCTGCTAGGCCGGCGCGCCCGGTTCTCGCGGGTGCAGCCCTGTATTTTCAAATTTCCAACCTGACGAGCATGTCATGAAGAAGCTGAAGCTGGAGTCGATCGAAGTCACCTCGTTCGCGACCTGTGCCGACGCGCCGCGGGAGCGGGGAACCGTTCTCGCGCGAGACGGCAAGCCGGTTCCCCCGTTGACCCTACAGTGTCAGACCACCCCCGACATGGATTGCACGTTCGGCTGCTCGCGCGACACCGCGTGCCCCGACGGCTGCGTGGTGTTCACCCACGATATCGGCTGCGCGGTCTAGTCGCGCCCTGCCGGTAGCCCCGCGCTGCCGGCGAGACGACGGGAAGAGACGCAGGGGCCGGACAGACCATGTCCGGCCCCTGCGTGCATCCACGGCGAACGGGACGGCGAGCGGCGCGGGTCCTCCGCCAGCTCATGCCCAGGGCCGGAGCCGCCCGCCCCCGCACCCAGGCAGGACGACTGGCCCCGCCGATCCGCGAGTGTATCTTTGCACACCACGCGTTCCCCCGCGCGCCCACAAGAAGATCCACACCCCGCCCGCCGCTTCGACCCCGCCGTGAAGCTCCAGATCCGCGGCCACGTCGTCAAGACGGCCTGCGGCGGCACCGGCCCCCTCGCACGGATCGCCTCCACTACCAGAGATTCCCGATGCGGCGAATTTTCATGGCTCTCTCGGCCGTCGTGCTCCTGTCGGCGTGCCGCCCGGGTGCGCGTGCGAGCTGCGCGCTGCAGGACATGGCGATCGACGCCGCGACAGGCGACCCGGTTGCGCAATACAACCTTGCGGTCGAGTTCTATACGGGAAAGCGCATCGCGCGTGATTACGCCAGGGCGGCCGTGCTCTGGAGGCAATCGGCGGCACGGGGAAACACGACCGCGAAGAACAATCTCGGGTTCCTGACCTATCAAGGCTGGGGCGTACGCGCCGATCCGGCGGCGGCGGTCCGGCTGTGGACCGAGGCAGCCGCGGGAGGAGAGAGCGAGGCGAACTACCACCTGGGCGTCGCCGCGATCGAGGGAAAGGGGATGGAGCCGGACCGGGCCGAGGCCTACGCTCGCTTCCGCGCCGCCGAGCTGATGGGGAATGCGGCGGGCGACAGCGTCGCCTCGAGCATCGCGAAGAATGCCCGAGCCGAGCTTCGCGAGCTCGAGCCGATCCTGCTCTCCGACGAACGCCGGACGGGCGAGGCTCGGGCACGCACCTATGCCTCAGTTCGCCAAGCGAAACACGAACGGCGTTGAGCGTCCATTCCGCGGAAGTCCGCGGCCGATCTCCCCTCCGCGACGACTACCGCCGCGGCTTGGCGCGCGCCGTGGCCTCGGCCACCAGCGGGTCGTCGGGCCAGTAGTGCTTGGGGTATCTCCCCTTGAGGTCCTTCTTGACGTCGAAGTAGCCGGCGCGCCAGAAGCTGGCCAGGTCGCGCGTGACCTGCACCGGGCGGTGCGCGGGCGAGAGCAGGTGCAGGGTGAGCGGCACGCGCCCGCCCGCGATCCGCGGCGTTTCCGTCCAGCCGAACACCTCTTGCAGGCGCACCGCCAGCGCCGGGGCCGCCGGGTCCGAATAGTCGATCGGGATGCGCGAGCCGCTGGGCACGTCCACGTGCGTGGGCGCCCACTCGTCCAGCCGGCGGCGCTGCTCCCACGCCAGCATCCCCTCCAGCACCGCCACCAGGTCCACCCGCCGCACCTCGTCCATCTTCCGCATCCCGTACAGGTGCGGCCCCAGCCACTCGTCCATCGCCGCGAGCAGCGCCGCGTCCGCCACGTCGGGGAACGACGGGTCGTGCGCGTGCAAGAAGCCGATGCGCTCGCGCAACTGCGACGCGGCCTTGCCCCACGGCAGCGCGGCCACGCCCTCGCGGCGCACCGCCTCCACCAGCGCGGCGGCGACTTGGCCGGGGTCGGCCTCGGCCAGCGGCGCCTCGTGGAGCACCAGCGCGCCCAGCCGCCGCACCCGCCGCGCGCGCACTGCGCCGGCCGCGTCGTCCCACGCGACGGACTCCTCGGTGGCGACCTGGTCGGCGAAGTGGCGCTCGACCTCGGCCAGCTCCACCGGCGCGGCGAGCTGGATGCGGCCCTCGCGCCCGGCGTCGTCCAGCTCGGCGGCGACGAGGTAGGGGTGCTCGGAGAGTGACTGGGGCTCGGGGAAGGCGGCGCCGCGGCCGTTGCGCAGCAGGTAGCGCGCGCCGCCGCCCGGCCGCCGCTGCGCGATGCGGTCGGGATAGGCCAGCGCCAGCAGCACCCCCGCCGCGTCGTCGTCCGCGTCCGCTGGCGAAACTCCGAGCTGCCGGCGCAGGTCCCTGCCCTCGGCCGTCACGCGGTGGAGCGCGGCGTGGTCAACGGAGTAGCCGGCGCCGCGCTCGCGCCGCAGCGCCGCCAGCCGCAGCCGCACGTCGGCATCGGGCGCGCGGCCGTCGCCGCGCAGGACGTCGCGCTCGGCGAGGAGGGCGGCCAGGTCGCAGGCGGTGGCGCCCAGGCGCATCTCCTTCGCCCGCAGCAGCATGTGCGCGAGGCGGGGGTGCAGCGGCAGCGCCGCCACCCGGCGCCCGTGCGCGGTGACGGCGCCGCTTGCGTCCAGCGCGCCCAGCTCGGCCAGCAGCTCGCGCGCCTGCGCGAAGGCGGCGGCGGGCGGGGCGTCGAGCCACTGCAGCTCCAGCGGATCGGCCACGCCCCAACTCGCCAGCTCCAGGGCCAGCGGCGCCAGGTCGGCCTCCAAAATCTCGGGCGGGCGATGCGGCTGCAGCGCGGCGTCTTCCGCTTCCGTCCACAGGCGATGGCAGACGCCTGGAGCCGTTCGCCCCGCGCGCCCGCGCCGCTGGTCGGCCGAGGCGCGCGAGACGGCCACCGTCTCCAGCCGCGTCATCCCCGTGCGCGGCGAGAAGCGGGGCACGCGCATCAGCCCCGAATCGACCACCACGCGCACGCCCTCGATGGTCAGGCTGGTTTCGGCGATGGAGGTGGCCAGCACCACCTTGCGCCGCCCGGGCGGGCTGGGGCGGATCGCCTCGTCCTGCGCCTCCTGCGCGAGGTTGCCGAACAGCGGCATCACCCGTACGTCCGGCGGCACCCCCTCCACCGCCAGCATCTCTTCCACGCGCCGGATCTCGCCCGCGCCGGGGAGGAAGACGAGCACGTCGCCTTCCTCCGCTGCAAGCGCTGCGCGGACGGCGCGCGCGGCGACGGGCTCCATCCGCCCCTCGGGCTTGCGCGGCAGCCAGCGCGTGTCCACGGGATAGACGCGGCCTTCGCTGCGGACGATCGCCGCATCCCCCAGCAGCGCGGCGATCGGCCCGCCGTCCAGCGTGGCCGACATGACCAGCACGCGCAGGTCGTCGCGGAGAACGGCGCGAGACTGCAGCGTCAGCGCCAGCCCCAGGTCCGCGTGCAGGCTGCGCTCGTGGAACTCGTCGAAGATGACGATGCCCACGCCTTCCAGCGCCGGGTCGTGCTGCAGCATCCGCGTGAGCACGCCCTCGGTCACCACCTCGATGCGCGTGTTCGGGCCCACGCGCGTCTCCATCCTCACGCGGAAGCCCACGGTGTCGCCCACGCGCTCGCCCAGCAGCTGCGCCATGCGGCTGGCGGCGGCGCGAGCGGCCAGCCGGCGCGGCTCCAGCATCACCATCTTCCGCCCACCCAGCCACGGCTCGCCCAGCAGCGCCAGCGGGACGACGGTGGTCTTCCCCGCGCCCGGGGCGGCCTGCAGGACGGCCGATGTCCCCGCGCGCAACGCATCGGCGAGCGCGGGGAGCACGGCCTCGATCGGCAGTCCGGTGGGCGAGATGCGGGTCATGGCGCCAATATCGCACCCGCGCTACGCACTTTCCACTCGCGGCGGAGGCGCGCGGGACTCATCTTGGAGAGCGGCTCGCTGGATCAAGCGAAAACGTTCGCCTGGCTAAAGGGAGACCGAGATGACCGTTAAACCGACGATGGATTTATCAGACGAGGCGTTCATGCACAGGATGTGCGATGATCTCGGCGCTACGTTCCGGGTGGAAGGCGAACTGATGAAGGCGGCCCAGCCGGATGCCCTTCCTCCCCTGCTCCCGATCGACGGCAGCATCCATCTTCGCGTGGAGCACCTTCCCGTCGACGGGCTTGCCAGTGAGGAATTCGCCAGCGGACGCAGTGACGCGGCGAATCACTTCGCGGCCTACTACAGCATAATCGAGAAGCCCCAGCCGCCGATCCCACCTCCATCGGTGAGTTGATGCCGGTCGAGCGCCGCAAGGGAGCCCTTCGGGCGCTCGCAGGCGGAACGTGAACGGCGGCCGCCGGTAAAGGTTGTTCCCGAGCGATTCCTGAACTCTGGAGGGTAAGACACGAGTCTCGCGCCCGCGCCCGGCACGGCGCATCTTGTCGCGCACACCTCATCCCCAGCCCCACGCGATGCGCCGACATCTCCTCGTCATCCCTCTGCTCGCCCTCGCCGCGTGCGAGCGCCCGCAGCCCACACGCGGCGCAGGTGCGCCGCGCGGCGATTCCACCGCCTCGCAGCCCGTCAGCATTCGGCTCATCAAGGCGCGCACGCTTCCGCCGGGGACGGATGTGACGGTGGAGGGCGTGGTGACGGTCGCGTCGGGGGCGGTGGACGCGGGATTCGCGCTACAGGAGGGGCCGCAGGCCATCTACGTGGCGGCGGACAGCGGCACCCGCGTTCGCCCTGGCCAGATGGTGCGCGTCACCGGCCGCCTGGCCGACCAGCATGGGTTGTTGACCCTGGTTCCCGCGAGCGTGGACACCGTCGGGCGGACCGCGCCCCTCCCGGCGTACAGCCTGCGCACCAACCGCGTGGGCGAGATCACCGAATCGATGCTGGTGAGCGTGGGGGGCCGCATCTCCGGCGCCGTGGTGGACGACCGGCCGTACGGCTGGAAGATCCGGATCGACGACGGCAGCGGCCCGCTCCAGCTGTTCGTCCCCGCGCACCACCCGTTCGACCCCGCGGCGTACAAGCCGGGGCGGACGCTGAAGGTGGAGGGGATAAGCGCGCAGTACGATTCGACCTACGAGGTGATCGCCACGAAGCCGCTGCAGCTCGCGCCGTAGACGTAGCCACCGGATCGGCGGACGTCGGGCGGAGAGGGCGGGGGCAGACGGAGGGGGTGGACGGAGGGGGCGGACGGAAGAGGTCGACGGAGAGGGCAAAACACTGCGTGAGGCTCCGGCGCCCGCGGCGGCCTCCCCTTGGCGCTTCGCGCCTGTCCCTCTCCCCCAAACAGCCGGGGAGAGGGACCTGGGGCGCTTCGCGCCGGCTGGGTCGGCGTGGTATCGGCCGCCGTGCGCGACCCTCGCCTGCGCAGTCTACCGTCGCCGCATTCGCGCGCCCACGAAGATCCCCAGCGCCAGCGCCGCCACGCCGCCGATCAGCAACGCGCGGTTGTGCACCGGCGGCGGCACGGAGACGGTGCCGCGCTCGTCGGCGATGGCCGGGGCGCGCACGTAGCGGCCGTCGCGGGGCACGGCCAGCGTCTCGAAGTCGCGGGCCAGCAGGTCGAGCCCCGCGCGCATCACCGCGCCTCGCAGGGGCGGGCCGTGGCCGGTGGCAGCGACCTCGGGCTGCAGGTCGGCCAATGCCTGCACCGAGCGGCGCGCGGCGTCCCAGTCCTGCGTGTAGTACATGGGCGGGCCGTGGATCTCGGGGCGCTGCTCGAGCACGGCCAGCAGCGACTCCTGCTTTGTCGTCACGAAGGCGTCGCCCACGATCAGCACGCCGTCATCGGGCCGCCAGAACGACACGTGGCCGGGGCAGTGGCCGGGCGTGTGGATCCACTGCCAGCCGGGCATCCCCGGCACGCTGCCGTCGGCGGGGAGCGGGCGCACGCGCTCGCCGTAGTCGAACGGCCCGCGCGGATAGAGCGGGCTGCTCAGCGCCATCAGCCCGCCGCCCACGGTGGGGTCGGGCGGGGGATAGGGCGAGCGGCCGGTGAGGTACGGCAGTTCCAGCCGGTGCGCATAGATGGGCACGCCCCACGCCTCCGACAGCTCGCGCAGGCAGCCCACGTGGTCGAAGTGCCCGTGCGTCATCACGATGCACGCGGGCCGCGAGTCGCCAAAGCGCGCCTGTGCCTCGTGCATGATGCGGTGCGTGAAGCCGTAGATCCCCGCGTCCACCAGCACCCACTCGCGGTCGCCCGCGCCGGGCTCGCCCACCAGGAACAGGTTCACGATCCCGGTGCGCAGGCACAACACGTCGTGCGCCACGTCCATCTCGGCATCGCCTCGCTTCACTTCGGGCAGCAGTTCCGTCGCCATGCTCGATTCCCCTCGCCGTTGTTCCCGTCCGTGCCCCACGAACATCGAAGGGGAGGGGCCAGCTTCAAGGCGTGTGCCGCGGGGGGAACGGTGGAGTTGGGAAGGGTCGAGGGTGGAGGGGGCGAATGGAATTCGCTGCAACAACGGCCCAAAGTCCGCTTCGCGGACTCCCACACAGCGTTCTGTGGTCGGGTACCAGATCTGGGGTGGTTCGCCGATGAACCCGGTTGCTCGGAATGATTTGCGAACGAGGGGAGGGGCCGGATGCGCGGATCGGCATCACGGCCCCTCATGCGTTGGTCGCGATGAAGCTGGCCCAGCCTACCTGCTGCGGGTGGGACTCACTACCTGCCGAGCAGTGCCGGGCCCGAGGCGTAGTGCGTTACCGTACCGGGAAAGCTTTCACCCGGCACTTGGATTCGCTTCATTGGTCGGCGTTAGCCACACGCAATTGCGTAGGATATACATGCGATGCAGGACGCCGCACGGGACCAGGATGTATTGTCGTGGCAAGTCCCATCGTAGCAGAACTCCTCGCTCGTGTCGGTGGGAGCCGGACCAAAGGGATCCTGAGGGATATTGTGCGCATGCACAGTACCGTGTCGCGTGTGAGCCGCGGAGGCGGGTTCGAATGCTTCCACCCGCAGTTCTGAAAGGTCCAGTTGAAGTTTCTTCATTGCATTTTCTCCGAGGTGAATTTGTGATGAATCGACGGCCGCCCACTGAACGGGGGGACCCGGAGGTGGATTGATTAGTGTGATCTTAATGTCGCCAAATGATTTTCGCAATCCCGAAGAGCGCATTTTATGCTGGAGAAGCAGAGGAGAACTATAGCTCTAATCTGTTTGCTTACCTCCGTCGCGAGTAACCTACGCAGCAACAAAGCAGGCGGGCGGCCTCTCGGCGACCCGCGCCCCAGGTTAGCTGGTCCCCCGCGCAACGCCGTGCAGTTACACGTGCTTCTCCACCACCGCGTCGATGCGCGCCTTGGGAACGGCGCCGATGATCTGGTCCACCACTTGGCCGTCCTTGAAGAAGAGCAGCGTGGGGAGCGAGCGCACGTTGAAGCGCGCCGACACGCGCGGGTTCTCGTCCGAGTCGATCTTGGCGACCTTGACCGCGCCGGCGCGCTCGGCGGCGATCTCCTCCACCATGGGCCCGATGATGCGGCAGGGGCCGCACCACGGCGCCCAGAAGTCCACGACGGTCAGGCCGGGCTGCTGCTCCACCTCGGCGGCGAAGGTGTGGTCGGTGATGGTGACTGCGTTGGGCATGGTCGTGCTCCGGTCGTGAGTGTTGGTCCGCGGCGGCGTCAGCACGGTTCCAGCGCGGCGATGCGCTCCTGAATGCGGCCGCGAAGCTGCGCCAGCGTCTGCATCTGCAGGTCGATTTTCTCCAGCTTGCCGCGGTAGAGCGCGGCCGTCTGCCCACAGCAGTCGAGGTCGTCGTCGGGCGCCTGCAGGCACGACGAGAGCGACAGGATCTCATCGATGGTGAAGCCGGCCTCCAGCAGCCCGCGGATGGCGCCCACGCGCTCCACCGCGCCCGCGTCGAACTCGCGGTAGCCGTTGGGCTGCCGCGCGGCCGTCAGCAGCCCCGCCTGCTCGTAGTAGCGGATCGAGCGGATGCTCGCCCCCGTTCGCGCCGCCAGCTCTCCAACGCGCATCGCATCATGCCGAAAGAAGGTGCCGCCGCCCGCGAAAATCGCGGGACGACCAGAAGGTAAACCATCACACCAATGTGAGGGTCAAGGGAAGCCGCGTCCACCGCCACGCCGCGGCCCACCGGCGTGCACGAGGAACGGGGCTGCCGCACGTCGCGGCAGCCCCGTTCATGTCCTCCCGGCGCGTCCCTCACGGGCACTCCTGGAGCTCCCATCCGAAGACCGGCGTCACGAGCAGCCTTTCGCCGCCTCTACCCCGCGCCGCCGATGTCCACGGCGATCCGGCGCCACTTTCCCTGCCGGAACCGCAGGACGCTCAGCACGCACCGCGTCACGTGGCCGGCCAACACGGCGAGCCAGATGTGGAGCGGCTGCAGCGTCCCCGTCCGCTGCACCACGAAGCAGATGCCGAGCGGCACCGCCACCTGCGAGACGATGGAGATGTAGAGCGGGCTCCTGGTGTCGCCCGTTCCCTGTAGCCCGCCGGTGTAGGTGAGCGCCAGTGAGATGAAGAGGCCGGAGACGCTCAGCACGCGCAGGAGCTGCGCGCCGATCTCCACCACGGCGGGCTCGTCCATCCCGAACACCCCCAGGAGCTGCCGCGGGAAGAGGAAGAAGAACACCCCGATCCCCACGGCGACGCCCAAGCCGATGCGCGCCGCGGCGTGGACCGCTTCCTCGGCGCGGTCGGGCTTCCCGGCGCCCAGGCTCTGCCCCGCCACCGCGGCCGCCGCGGCCATCAGCCCCACCGACGTCCAGGTGATCAGCGAGAAGAGCTGGCCGTACGACACGGCGAACGCCGCCTGCGCCGCCGCGCTCTGCGGCAGCGAGCCGATGAAGGCAAGCATCAGCACGCCGCCCACGTTCATCGCGATGCCCTGGATGCCCGTGGGAAGGCCGAAGCGGAAGAGCGCGCGGATGATGGACCAGTCGGGGCGCAGGCCGCGGCCGCGCGGGAACGAGACCACCCAGCCGCCGGTCCACAGCTTCACGATCGCGTAGAGCGCCACCAGCCCCCCGGCCAGCGACGTTCCCATCGCCGAGCCGGCGGTGCCGAAGGCGGGGATCGGGCCGAGGCCGCGGATCAGCACCACGTTCAGCACCAGGTTGAGCGCCGTCAGCGCGATCCCCAGCACCATGGGGGTGCGCGCGTCGCCGGCCGAGCGTAGCGCGCCGCCCAGCATGAAGAACACCAGCATCCCGCTGCTGCACAGGAACAGGATGCGCAGGTAGGGGAGCGCCTCGGCCTTCACGCCGGGCGCGGCGTTGACCAGTTCCAGGAGCGCCGGCGAGAGGAAGTAGCCGAGCGGCGCCATCACCAGCAGCGCGATCCCGATGGCGGTGAGGAACGCCTGGTAGACGGTGCGGTCCACGCTGCGCTCGTCGCCGGCGCCGGCGAAGCGGGCCACCAGCACGCCCATCCCGCTGAACAGCGACGAGATGAAGACGATGACCACCAGGAAGATCTGCCAGGCCACGCCGATGGCCGCGTTGCCGGTGAAGCCCACCATGCGCCCCACCACCACGTGGTCGACGATCCCCTGCAGCCCGCCGATCACGTTGGTCAGCATGGTGGGCCACGCGATCTTCCACACGGCCGGGAACAGCGGCCCCTCCACGATCGAGCGGTCGTACCGCCGCGTGCCCGCGGGTGGCGGTGCGGGGGGAGCGGGCGCGGTGTCGGCCGCGGCGGGAACGGTGGCGTCGGGCACTGGGCGGGTTGGGCGAGGATGGGGACGCGGCGACGATGCGTCACGAAAGCCGTTGAAGACGTGCCCGTGGAGCCTGCTCCGGCCGGGGCGAGGCGGTGCCCTGCCGGTCCTCGGGTGAAGGGCGCCGAGCGGCGGTCGTATCGTGACGATCCACCGGCCCCTTAATGGTGGGGCGGCAGGCCATAGAGCGCCACCACCTGTCCAGCATCCCTCTCACGCTCCAGGCGATGGGCGTGTCGTCCGCCGCCTGGCGCTGGCCGGCCGCCGAGCGGGTGGATAGCTTTCATGCGTCGACACTTCAACCGCGCCGCCATCGGCGCGGCCGCGGCCGAGGGGCGCTGCAACGGACCACGAGTCCGCTACGCTCGGCGGCGGAACGAATGCTCAAGGGCGTCCGCTTCTCAACGCCAGGAGAAAGCGCCGTGAGCGAGCACGTGCACGCCGGAAAGGCGGCGGAGGGGCGGGAGGTCGGGCGGGTAGTGGGGCTGTGGCGCTACCCCGTCAAATCCATGCGCGGCGAGGCGCTGGAGGCGGTGGACGTGGGATGGCACGGCTTGGCCGGCGACCGCCGCTGGGCCTTCATCCGCGCGGGGATGGAGCGGAGCGGCTTTCCCTGGCTCACCATCCGCGAGCGCCCCGAGATGAGCCACTACCACCCGCGCTTCACCGAGCCCGGCCGACCCGACGGCTCGGCCACCCTCGTGCGCACGCCGGGCGGCGACGAGTACGACGTGGTGGACCCCGCGCTCGCGGCGGAGCTAGGCGACGGCGTGCGCGTGATCAAGGAGAGCCGCGGCGTGTTCGACACGATGCCGCTTTCGCTCATCACCACCCGCGCGGTCGCCGGCATCGGCGCCATGGCCGGCGCCGAGCTCGACATCCGCCGCTTCCGCCCCAACCTGCTGGTGGAGGCGGCGGGCGACGTGGATTTTCCCGAAGACACGTGGGTCGGCGCGGTGCTGCGCATCGGCGGCCTCCGCATGCGCGTGGACAAGCGCGACGGGCGATGCGTGATGGTGAACGTGGACCCGGTGACGCTGGAGCGGAACCCGGCCGTCCTGCGCACCATCGCCCGCGAGCGCGACGCCTGCCTCGGCGTTTACGGCACCACGGTGGAGCGGGGTCGCGTGGCGGTGGGCGACCCCGTGATCATGGAGTGAGCCCGGTCGCCGTCACCCTCGCGTGCGCGAAATGGGGACGCGCCATCCCAATCCCCCCGGAAAACAACGGCAATGGCTCACGTAGGGTCAGCAGAGTCAGCAGAAAAACAGCGGTTTTCTGCTGACTCTGCTGACCCTGCGTGAGGTAGGTCCGTAAGGGCTGGAGGATCGAGATCTTCTCGGGTCCCGCAGAAGGTCAGCGGAGAATGCCGGCGCACGTTCAGTACTGCTCCTCGAAAAGGACCACGATCCGCTCCAAGGCGCGCGCCAGGATGGGCCGCCGCTCCCATTCCTGCAGGCGGATCTCGCGGCTCTGCTGCAGGTCAGCAAAGAAGGTGTCGGTCAGTTCGCCGCTGAACCCCTTGTCGGCGATGCCGATCACCGCCTCCTGGTTCAGCTCCTTGCTGCGGATGTCCATGTTGGCCGAGCCCACGATCCCCCACACGCCGTCCACCACCAGCGCCTTGGTGTGCATCATGGTGCGCTGGTACTCGTAGATGCGCACCCCCGCCGCCAGCAGCCCGCGGTAGTAGAAGTGCCCTGCCAGCCGCACGATCTTCACGTCGGTGAGCTTGTTGGGCAGCAGCAGCCGCACGTCCACCCCGGCCTTTGCCCGCTCGGCCAGCGCGCGCCGCATGTCGCGGTCGGGGACGAAGTAGGCCGAGGTGAGGTAGACGGTCTCCCTGGCGCACGCGATCGAGGTCCAGTAGAAGAGCCGCAGCGGGTGCGATGCCTCGGCCGGCGAGCTGATCACGGTGATGTGGCGCGAGATCCCCTCGGCGCCGGGCGTCTGCGCCGCCTCCTCCGAATCGGGGAAATGGTCGTCGCCCAGCAGGATCTCGCCGGTGCTGTTGGCCCAGAGCTGCGTGAAGGCGCTCTGGAGGTTCACCGCCAGGCACCCGCGCACCTCCACCATGATGTCGCGCCAGTGCTCGGGGTCCTGCGCGTTGCCCTGCCACTTGTCGCCCACGCTGGCGCCGCCGGTGAAGGCGATCTTGCCGTCCACCACGATGGCGCGCCGGTGGTTGCGGCGGTAGAAGGCGGTGAGCTTGCCCACGCGGAAGGGGTTGAACCAGCGCACCCGCCCGCCCGCCTCGCCCAGCTCCTTGAAGCGCTTGTGCGGCGCCCGCCACGCGCCCATCCCGTCCAGCATCACCCGCACCTTCACCCCCGCCTTCGCGCGCTCGATCAGCACCTCGAGCACCTGGTCGCTGACCTCGCCCTTCTCCCAGATGTAGGTCATGAAGTTGATCGTCTTCTCCGCCCCCTGCAAAGCCTTCAGGATGGCGGGGAAGATCTGGTCGCCGTTGTTCAGCAGGCGCGCGGTGCCGCCGCTCTGCAGCGGCTCGTTGAGCATCCCGCTGAGGCTTTCCAGGAAGCGCGACGAGCCCGCCGCGGGGCGGGAGTAGACGGTGAGGCGGCGCGGGCGGCGGCCCAGCGCCAGGAACATGGTGGCGAACGCCCACATCGTGGCCAGCACGCCCACGATGAAGAAGAGCGAGATCCACCACGGCCAGTCGATCCAGTCGGGCCAGCCCATCATCGGCGCGTTCTCCGCGTCACGGCGAGCCGGTGCCCGCGGGCGGGCGCGGCGGGAAGGGCGGCGGGGGATTGGGCGCCTGCTGCCCCGCCGGCGGCTGGCCGAAGGGCGGCTGCCCGAACGGCGGTTGCGGCGGCGGCCCGGCCGGCATCCCGCCCGGGCGCGCGGCGGCCACCGGCAGCGGCAGGCCGCGGTCGCGGATCACCACCGTCTCGCTGATCTTGTCCTGGATCGCCTGGCGGTTGCGGTCCCAGTACACCTGCATGTAGCCCATGAGGCCGGTGAACAGCCCGGCCGCGTAGCCGCCGAAGCGCTCGAAGCTGGCCCACAGCGACATCGGCGCGCCGTCCAGCCGCAGCACGCGGATGCCGAACAGGCGCTTCCCCGGCGTCTGCCCCCTGAACATCGCCGTGAATGCCGTGAAGTAGAGCCCCGTCCACCCGAATCCGATCCCCAGGTCGTCGAGCCAGTGAAGCAGCGTGGCCAGGAGGCCCTTGCTCTCCGCATCCTTCTTCTCGCTCTCCAGCTCCGCGTTCCGGCGTTCGAGCTCGCCCACGCGCCCGCCCAGCTCGGCCAGCGAGTCGTGCGCGAGCGTTGAAGCAAGCTTCGGGCGCAACGCGTCGGCGCGGCCCTCGTCGCCCCGGCGAACGGCCGTCACGTAGGCCGCCGCCAGCGAGTCGGGGTCGGTGGGAACGGTGTCGGGCGCCGCCTCGTCCGCCGGGTCGGCGCCGGTCGAATCCGACGCCTCCGCCGAGTCGCCCAGGGCCGCGGCGGCGGTGGGGAGCGTGTCGGCGGGGGGAAGGGCGGCGCGCACGCCGGCCTGCACCGCGGGCGGCCGGTCTTTCACCGCGTCCACCAGCATCGCGCGGATCTCGGGGTTGGCCATCTGCACCTCGCGCATCTGCCGCACCCCCGCCTCGGCGGCGGCGCGGGCCGAGGCCGAGTCCTGGGCCGCGGAAAGGGCGCGCAGCGTCAGCCCGCCGCGCAGCAGCGCGCCCGCCGTCACGCCGCGCTTCACGGTACCCTTCGCGCCGGGCGAGGCTGCCGCTGCTGCGACCGGCGCGTCGTCGTCCTCCTCCACCACGCTGTCCACCGTCTTGCGCGCGCCCCGCCACACCCACAGCGCGGCCACGAACAGCAGCAGCGTGCCGCCCACGCGGAAGGCGAGCCGGGCGCTGTGCGAGAAGAAGCCGCCGTGCTTGCCCAGCCGCTTCCCCGCGAACCAGAAGAACGCCCCGGCCGTGGCCAGCGCGAACACGATCTTGCCGCCCACGTTGGCCAGCACCGCCACCAGCATCAGGTCGAGCAGGATGGCCGCCAGGCGCCGCGTGGGCGACGCCAGTGGCAGCCCCAGCAGGTGCGGCGCCACGTGAAAGCTCTCGGGCGTGATGATCTTGCGCGGATCGAAGCCGGGCTGGCCCTGGGCGTTCGCCATGGTTCGCGTGCGCGGTGCGGCGTTCTGAAGCGACGCGGCGGTGCATCCGCCGGCGTGCAAGGGGTACGAGCGGGAACGGACGGGAGATTCGAGTGCGAAATCTACGCGGATGGACGGGGACGGGACAACGGCGCGGGGAGCGGGGGGATGATGAGGATCCAGGCGGCCGATGGGGTGCGGGCGATCCCTTTCGCCCCCGACGGGCTACTGGCGAAGCGCCGCGAGCGCGGCGAGGCTCCGGTGAACCGACGCGATCGACTCCGCCGCCCGCCTCCGGTCGATGTTCCCCAGGTGCCCGGCCACGAGGTCGTCCAGGTCGTCGCGGCCCACGAGAAGCTCCACGCGAGCCGCGATGAAGGTGCGGATGTCGACCGGCGCGGCGGCCGCCTCCGCGACGATACCGGGGCGCGACGCGAGCAGGGCCAGGATGTCTTCCAGGTCGTGGCTGACGAAGGGATCGTCCTCTCCGCGGTCGCGGTAGGCCGCCAGCTTGAGCGCCAGGAAGCCGGGCGCGCTGGCGTGGCGGATCACGATCCCGGGCTCGATCTCCAGCCGCTCCGCCGAGCCGAGCGCCGCCTGGTCGAAGGGATTGCCGCTCGCGCCCAGGTGCGAGCCCGCCGGGACCAGGTCGAAGCGGATGGGCGGCTCTCCCGGCGCGAGCCACTGGTGCGCATGACGCGCCGCCATGTTCTCCCGGAAGCCGCGGGCACGCAGTGCATCCTGCAAGTGGCCGAAGTCGCTGTAGCTGGTCGTCGCCGCCCGTCCACGTCCGTCGTGGGCCGGGCGCGGCTGAACGGCGGCTCCGCCTGCAGCAGCGGCGCCACCGCGCCACCGATGAACACCACGCGCTCACGCAGGTCGCCGAGCGAGCGCGCCACGCTCGCGAGCAGGGCCAGCGCGGGGTCAGGCATCGCCCCCCGTCACCTTCTGCCCCAGGCGGCGACTCAGCTCGTCTTCGGCGAGCTTGCGCTCGCGGGCGCGTCCCAGCCGCACCGCGTCCACCAGCGTGAGCATCTCGTACACGCCGGGGCAGCTCTGGGGCAGCCGGGTGGCGCCCGGATACAGCGGCGCCACCGACTCGCCGACCGCGGAGCCCTGCGGATCGGGCCAGACGACCGGCATCGAGTGCACGATCTTGTCTGCCAGCGGCGGGCCGGCAAAGGCCGTGGGCACCCCCTTCACCACGCCCCTGATCTCCACGGGGAAGACGTACTTCGCCCCGTGCAGCAGGAACTCGAGGAGGTTGCGGCGATTCACCTTGCGCGCATGCGGATACACGATTCCCGCCGCGCCCAGCCGCGCGACCGCTTCGAAGGCCGTGCTGGTGCTGATCCCCAGGTCGTTGTGAAGCGCCTCGTACGACAGCTCCGGCTGCTCTGCCAGCCGCAGCGCCACGGGAACGTCCACCGGCCGCATCGTCATCTGTGTTGCCATGTCATTCTCCATTCGCGAATACCGAATGAATCTAAACACGCTTCCTCTGTCGAACAAGCCCCCAGAGGTCCTGCGGTTCTCCGTGAACACCTCGTTTCAGTCGCGCACCGCCTCGATCACCAGCAACCCCCACATCCACGTGATCGCCCGCCGCTCGGCCGACACCACTTGGAAACCGGCGGTGCCGAGAAGTGCCGCCACCTCGTCGCCGGAATACATGCGGTGCAAGGGGTTGCGGGTGATGCGCAGGGCCAGGTTCAGCGCCCGCATCGTCACGCGGTCGCGCACCCAGTCCAGCAGCAGCAGCCGGCCGCCCGGGCGCAGGACGCGGCGAGCCTCGGCCAGCGCGCCCTCGGGATGATCCCAATCGTGCAGCGTGGAGGCGGAGACGACGGTGCAGACCGAGCCGTCGCGCAGCGGGATCGCGGCCGAACTGGCCGCGAGCAGCGCGGCGGGGAAGGGGGATGCGGAGACGCGGGCGGAGGCGCCCAGCAGCATCTCGGGGGACAGGTCGGCGCCCACGTAGCGGTCGGCACGCGCGCCCCATTCCGCCAGGCGGGGGAGGAGGTTGCCGGTGCCGCAGCCCAGGTCCAGTGTCGTCCCCAGGTCGCGTCCAGCCAGGTACGGCCGCAGAAGCTCCACGCTGCGGTGGTTGTACGTGGCCCAGCGCCGGTCGTACTCCGCCGCCAGCCGCGCGTACTCGCCGCGAACGCCACCCGCCGGGGGCCTCCGATCCTCCCTCACGGTTGAAACACCTGGTCGCTCGATGGATGATGGCTCGTCACGATCCCGGAGATTCATCGGGTTCCATCCGAGTGGCGAGTGGGCAACTGCAGGGACGCGGAGCAGCGGAGAGAGCGGAGGAAACCGGAGGGATGATCGTGCGCGCCTCCGCTCCCTCCGCTTTCTCCGCTCCCTCCGTGTTCATGCGGTTTGCGGACCAGGCGCCCAGATCGACCTCCGATCTTCACCAGAAAAAGGGAGCAGAGAACGACGCTCGAGTTCTCTGCTCCCCATGGTTTTCCGCCGATTGCGTCCGTCCGTGACGCGGGCTACATCCGCTTGTACGCCGGGCCGCTGCCGCCCTCGCGCGGCGTCCAGCGGGGGCCCACCACGTCCGTCGCCTTGCAGTCGACGCAGTTGGGTGCGTTGACCACCAGCGTGTCGCCGCTGCGCTCGTAGACGCCGGCGGGGCACACGTGCGAGTAGAAGTCGGCCACCTCGCCGCTCACGTCCTTACCCACGATCAGGTGGCTGGGGATGTCGTCTCGGGTCTGGTTGCCGCTCTTGAACACCGCGTCCACCTTGCTGAACGTCAGCTTGTTGTCGGGCACGAACGGCGCCTCGGGCGCCACCGTCCGCTCGGCCTCGGCGTCGGCGTGCATGCCGATGCGGCCGCCGGGGAAGCGCCCGCCGGTGAGCGTCATCAGCCCCGCCTTGAAGCCGCCCAAGAAGAACCCGCTCTTGAACGCCAGCCGCATGTTGCGCGTGCGGTGCAGGTCGGCCACCACGTAGCTCAGGTCGAGCTGGCGGTCGTAGGCACCCAGCGACTCCTGGCCCACGTCGTCGTTCTTCAACGCCTCGAAGATGGAGCGGGCGGCGTAGATGCCGCTCTGCATGGCGTAGTGGATCCCCTTGAGCGAGGGCACGTCCACCAGCCCGGCGGTGTCGCCGATCATGGCCAGCCCGGCGCCGGTGCGGCGCTGCGGCAGGGCGTAGTAGCCGCCCTCGGGGATGGTCTTGGCGCCCCACTCCACCATCTCGCCGCCCTCCAGGTACTTGCGGAAGAACGGGTGCAGCTTCATCCGCTGCAGCAGCTGGTGCACGTCCAGCGAGCTGGCCTTGTAGTCGAGCCCCACCACCAGCCCGATGGCCACCAGGTTGGGCTCCAGCGCATACATGAAGCTGCCGCCGAACGCGTCGCGCGGGAGCGGCCACCCCAGCGTGTGCACGATCCCCTCGAACGGCACCTTGGTCTCCCACAGCTCCTTCACGCCCAGCGCGAAGATCTGCGGGTTCTCGGAGGCGATCCCCTGCCACTCGCGGTAGGCCTGCCCCAGCGGCCCGCGCGTGCCCTCGGCGAGCACCGTCACCTTCGCCGTCAAATCCGTCGGCGGCTCGGCACCCGGGCCGGGCTGGCCGTCGCGCTTGAGGCCCGAGGGCGTGGTGCGGCAGCCGATCACCCGCTGCCCGTCAACCAGCAGCGAGTCGACCGGGAAGCCGGGGAGCACGTTGATCTCCAGCTCCTCGGCCTTGCTTCCCAGCCAGCGCACCATCTCGCACAGCGAGCCGATGTAGTTGCCGTGGTTCTTCATCGGCGGCGGGGTGGGCAGCCGCACCTGCCCCTTCTCGGTCAGCAGCAGCACCTGCTCCCGCTTCACCTCCGAGCGGAAGGGAAAGTCCGAATCCTTGAGGTCGGGGAAGAGCTCGCGGAAGGCGCGCGGGTTGACCACGGCGCCCGAAAGGCTGTGCTCGCCCAGAGACGCGGCCTTGTCGAGCACGGCGATCTGCAGCCCGCCCAGGCTGCCGCCCGCCTCGCCGTCCTTCTTCGCCAGGTTGGCGAGCTCGATGGCGCACGCGAGGCCGGCCGGGCCGGCGCCCACGATCACCACGTCCATCTCCAGCGCCTCGGCGTCGGGCGCATCGGCCACGATCAACCGCTCGCGGGGGAGCGGGGGCTGGTGCACCACGGGCAGGATGCGGTCGGCCATCGGTTCGGCTCTGTCGTTGGATCGGAAGGGCGCTCAGGAACGGCGCGGAAGATACCCGGCGCCGGGACGTGTTGCAAATCCAGCGGCATCGTCTGAAACAGCGGCGGCGGATCGAACGGCAACGGCCGGGCTCGGGCGTGTCCTTCCGCTGCGCTCCGGGCCGGGCTGCGAGCAGTTGGGCACGATACGACCGTGACCAACCTCGCCGGGCGCGCATCCCTCACGCAAAAGGCGGATGAATCCGCGGCAACGACGGCCCAAAGTCCGCTTCGCGGACTCCCACGCCAGCATCCCTGCGATGGATCCGGTCCGCGCACTTTCCCGTAAAGCCGGCGCCATGATGATGATACCGCTTTCGCGGAATGATCGTGCATTCTCCCAAGGACGAACTCACACGGAGCAACGGAGGGAACGGAGAACTGCTTGTCTTTCCTCCGTTTCCTCCGTTGCTCCGTGTGACATTCGTCCGTAGCGGCCCTTCCGGATGCACAGGCGATCGCCGCATCCGGTATGAGCCGAAAGCCCCGCCGGCGCGTGACGCGCGGGCGGGGCTTTCCGTCATCCAGCAGGGTGTGGCGGCCCTCGGGTGTTTCTCCCTCAGGCGGCGCCGGGCGCCATCAGCTTCACCATGATGGCCTTCTGGGCGTGCAGGCGGTTCTCGGCCTCGTCGAACACCCGCGAGCGCGGCCCCTCGATCACGCTGTCGCTCACCTCCTCGCCGCGGTGCGCGGGGAGGCAGTGGAGGAAGATGGAGCGGTCGGAGGCGCGCCCCATAAGCGCGTCGTCCACGATGTAGCCCTGGAAGGCGCGGAGGCGCTTCTCCGCCTCCTCTTCCTGGCCCATGCTGGTCCACACGTCGGTGTTCACCACGTCGGCCCCCTCCACCGCCTCGCGCGGGTCGCGGGTGACCACGATGTTGGCGCCTTCGCGGGCCCGGGCGAGGATGGCGGGGTCGGGGTCGTAGCCCTCGGGCACGGCCAGGCGCAGCTCGAAGCCCAGGCGCCAGGCGGCGTTCAGCCACGAGTGGGCCATGTTGTTGCCGTCGCCCACCCAGGCCACCTTCACCCCCGCCACGTCGGGGCCGAAGCTCTCGCGGATGGTCTGCAGGTCGGCCATGATCTGGCATGGGTGCAGCAGGTCGGTGAGGCCGTTGATCACCGGCACCGAGCCGAAACGCGCCAGGTCGTCCACGTCGGCCTGCGCGAAGGTGCGGATCATGATGCCGTCCACGTAGCGGCTCAGCACGCGGGCGGTGTCCTTGATCGGCTCGCCGCGGCCCAGCTGGATGTCGCGCGAGGAAAGGAAGAGCGCGTGCCCGCCCAGCTGCCGGGTGCCCACCTCGAAGCTCACCCGCGTGCGGGTGGAGCTCTTGGTGAAGATCATGGCGAGTGTCTTGCCGGACAGCGGCTCGCGCGGCCCCTCGCCGCGCTTGAGGCGCGCGGCCAGGTCCAGCGTCTCGATCAGCTCCTCGCGCGAGAAGTCGGGGATCTGCGTGAAGTGGCGCACCGGGTCGGGCATGGCGATGGGCTTCGGGTGAGTCGTCGTCGGGATGGTCGGGCGCCAAGATAGCACGGCGCGCGGGCGGCGGCGACACCCGCCCGCGCGGGCGCGGAACCCGCGCCCGGCCGGTGCGTACAACCCGGGTCGCCACAAGCGGATATGGAAATCCGCCGCACGCCGGGGCGGCTGGGCGGCTTTCGTTTTGACGCGAACGCGCCTACACTTCGGGCGCGCCCGCGCGAGCGGCGGCGCCCCACCCGCAGGCGGGCCCGTCCCAACGGGGCGGCCTCGAACGTTGACCATGCCTGCCGCGCGCCCGCGGCTAGCCCCTCATCCACACCCCGTGTGAATCCATGTTGAAGCGCACCCTGCCCGCCCTCCTGTTCGCGGCGCTGGGCCTGGCGGCCTGCAAAGACTCCACCGGCTCGGAACGCCTGGTCCGGCTGGTGGTGGAGCCCAGCACCTACTACCTGGGCGTCGGCGACACCGTGCGGCTGAGCGCCGTGGGGATCGAGGAAGAAGGCGACGGCGTGACCGATGGGATCGCGGTGAGCCCCCGCTACAAGAGCAACAACACCGGGGTGGCCACCGTCACCTCCGACGGCAAGGTGACGGGGGTGTCGATCGGCACCGCCACCATCACCGCCACGTCGGGCGGCCAGACGGCCACGGCCACGGTGAACGTGATGGCGCCGGGGAACTTCCGCACCTTCAACGTGGAGTCGACCAACGAGACGGGGTGCGACGCGCCGGTGTACCACCTGTCGCGGCTGGTGGCCAGCACGGCGCACGTGGCTCTGTACGAGGACACCCAGAACCCCAGCGGCGGCTTCACCGACGCCGAGTACCAGGCGATCGCCAACGAGTTCGAGGCGGTGGACTACCCCACCGACGTGGCCAACTTCGGCCAGCCCACCGACATCGACGCGAACGGCAAGGTGATCGGGCTGTTCACCCGCGCGGTGAACGAGCTCACGCCGGTGGGCGCCGACTACGTGTACGGCGGCTTCTTCTACTCGCGCGACCTGTACCAGCGCACGCCGCGGCCCGGGTTTCTGGCATGCCCCAGCAGCAACGTGAGCGAAATGTTCTACCTGCTGTCGCCCGACCCCACGGGAGCGATCAACGGCCACGTCCGCAGCAAAGCCTACGTGCGCGAGAACACGCTCAGCACGCTGCCGCACGAGCTGCAGCATCTGATCAACTCGTCGCGCCGCTTCTACGTGAACAACGTGGACGCCGACGAGACGATCTGGCTGGACGAGGGGCTGTCGCACGTGGCCGAGGAGCTGGCCTACTACACCAAGTCGGGGTTCGCGCCGCGTCAGAACCTGGGCGCGGGGCAGGTGTTCGCCTCGCAGGCGCAGTTCAACAACTACGTGGAGTACCAGGACAACAACCTGACCCGGTTCCGCACCTACCTGCAGGACCCCGAGGGCAACTCGCCGATCGCCAACAACGACGAGCTGGAGACGCGCGGCGCCACCTGGTGGCTCCTGCGCTACCTGGCCGACCGCAAGGGCGGGAGCGAGCCGGCGTTCTGGTTCGCTCTGGCCAACTCCAACACCGCGGGCGTGGCCAACCTGCAGGCCGCGCTGGGCACCGACCCGGTGCCCCTGATGCGCGACTGGGCGGTGATGAACTACACCGACGACTCGGGGCTGCCGGTGGCGGCGCAGTTCACCGAGCCCAGCTGGAACCACCGCAGCATCTTCGGCAGCCCCAACGCGGGGAGCCACTTCCCGCTGAACGTGCGCAACCTGCCCAACGGCAGCACGGGGGTGACGGTGATGTCGGGCTCGGCGGGGTACTTCAAGTTCGGCGTGGCGCCGGCGGCCACGGCCGACGTGCGCTTCGTGCAGGCGGGCGCCACGCCGGTAGCCGCTTGCACTCCCACCACGCTGGCGGTGGGGCAGGTTCAGCAGGTGGTGCTGAACGCGGGCGTGGGCTTCTGCGTGGGCGGCGGCGCCACGGGGGCCGAGTACGTGGCGATCCCGTTCTACGGCTCGTCCACCTCCAGCGCCAGCCTCCAGCTGACGATCACCGCCACGGGGGTGATCGCGCCGGTGGGGCCGCCCAGCCCGGTGGTGGCGTCGGTGTCCAGCGTCCTCTTCCCCACCGACGGGATCGACTCGAAGTCGCTGCGCGGCGGCGGGCGCGAGCTGGAACTGCGGCTGCGTGAGCGCCGCATCTCGGCCCGGCTGCGTGGCGGCAGGTCGCCGCAGCTGCGCGGCGACCTGGCCGCGGTGGAGGGGCCGGCCGGCGTGACGGTCAACCTCGTGCGCACCAAGTAAGCCGCGCGCGCTCCACGATCGACGCGAGCCCCCGCCGTCTCCGGACGGTGGGGGCTCGCGCTTTTCGCATCACCCCGGCGTGAATCGTCGATGCCACTGCGGAAGAAGAACTGCGATTCCTCACACAGGGCCAGCAGAGTCATCAGTAAAACCGCTGTTGACTGCTGACTCTGCTGGCCCTGTGTGAGAACGCGGTTTGGCCGGATCTGTCATCACACGGCCGCGGCTCTACATCCCCACGTACTTGAGGCCGCTGCCGGTGTTGAAGAGGACGACGGTGTCGCTCTCGCGCAGCCAGCCGCTCTCGCGCAGGCGCGCGGCGGCGGCGGCGGTGGCGGCGCCCTCGGGCGCGCAGAAGATGCCGGTGTCGGCGCCCACGATGGGCGTCCAGCGGCGCATCTCGTCGTCGGGCACGGCCACGCCGGCGCCACCCGAGGAGCGGATCGCGTCGAGCATCAGGAAGTCGCCCACGGCGCGAGGCACCCGGAGCCCCGACGCGTAAGTGTGCGCGCCCTCCCAGGGCGCCGCGTCGGCAGCGCCCATCTCCCAGGCACGGACGATGGGAGCGCACCCTTCGGCCTGAACCGACACCATCCGCGGGCGCTCGGGGCCGATCCACCCGAGCGTCTCCATCTCCTCGAACGCCTTCCACATCCCCACCAACCCGGTGCCGCCGCCGGTGGGGTAGATGATCACGTCGGGAAGCGTCCACCCCAGCTGCTCGGCCACCTCGTAGCCCATGGTCTTCTTCCCCTCCACCCGGTAGGGCTCCTTGAGAGTGGACAGGTCGAACCAGCCGTGCTCGCGCGCGCCCTGGGCCACGCGCACGGCGCAGTCGGTGATCAGCCCGTCGATCATCTCCACGTGGGCGCCCAGCGCGCGCATCTCGTCCACGATGGGCACCGGGGTGTCGCGGGGGATCACCACGTGCGCCTGCATCCCGGCGGCGGCGGCGTAGGCGGCGGTCGCACTCCCCGCGTTGCCGGCCGACGGCAGCGCCACCGTGCCGATCCCCAGCTCCTTGGCACGCGAGACGGCCATGCACAGGCCGCGGGCCTTGAAGCTGGCGGTGGGGTTCTGCCCCTCGTCCTTGACCCACACGCGGGCGAGCCCGAGCCGGCTGGCCAGCCGCGGCGTGTCGATCATGGGCGTCCACCCCTCGCCCAGGCGCACGGCGTTGGCGGGGTCGCGCACCGGGAGGAGCTCGGCGTAGCGCCACAGGTCGGCCGAGCGGCACGCCACGTCCTCGCGCCGCAGCCTGCCGCGGATGGCGGCCAGGTCGTAGCGCGGGTACAGCGGCTTCTCGCAGCAGGGCGACAGGCGGTGGGGTTGCTCGGAAGGGTACTCCGCGCCGCAGCGGGTGCACTGCAGGTGCGTGGCGCCGCCGAAGGGGGTGGAGGTGGCGCCGTCGCAGTCGACGACGACGTTGGGGGTGGGGATGGGGGATAAGGGGTTCACTGGCTTCCGGGCTTGAAAGGCGAATGAATTCGCGGCAACAACGGCACAAAGTCCGCCTTCGCGGACTCCATGCAGCCATCTTCGCGATCGGCGTGCTCAGCTGCGAGTGCCTGGCTCTGGCGGCTCCAGCAGAGGGAAGAGAGTTCGCTCACGATGATGCTCTTCCTGGCGGCGAACGTAGCTCTCGATCATCGGCACGTGTCGCTTGGATACGCTGAACGCGCCGTAAGCACCCTGCCACTTGAACGACTGATGTGAACCGGACGCGTGGTTCACGGCGTGGGAGGACACGCCTTTGACCTGCTTGACCAGTTGCGCGGGGGCGATCGTCGCCGGTACACGCGCCAGCAGGTGCACGTGGTCCTCGACTCCGCCCAGAGCGATCACGTCGCTACGGTTGCGCGTACATTCCGCCTGGATCAGGTCGTAGACCTCGGAGCGAAGTGGCTCGCTCAGAGCCGATCCCACGTGGACCACACCAGATGCACGAACAGCTGTGTCCAAGGGCTCCGCATGGTAAGAAGGCGGCGTGGAAGAGTGGTGGCGGCGTACAGTCCGCGAAGGCGGACTTGGTGCTGTTGTTGCCGCGGTTTCAACCGCCATTCTGCACCGGTGCTCCGCCCCCCGGCAATCCACCGCCAGTAACCCGCCACCGCCGGCCCGCATCCTACCCGAACACGAGTCCATTCGCCCCCGGATCCGCGCCGAACCGGCCACCTGCGCGGTCGCCGGGGCCGATCTTCCATACCCACCCACCCATGGGCGTTGCGCTTGGCATACCTGCAGCCGTATCTGTTCCTCCGGTTCACGCCCGGGGCTTCCGGGCCGCCGGCGCGCCGCAGGGCGCGCCCGCCCTCGCGCCGCGCCCGCACGCCTTGCAACCCGCACCAACCGCCGCCGACCCGCAGGCCGAGCTGCTCGAGCGCCTCCGCGCGGGTGACGAGGCCGCGTTCGAACAGCTGGTGCGCGAGCAGACGCCCATCCTGCTGCGCGTGGCCGGGCGGCTCCTGCACTCGGAGGACGAGGCGCGCGACGCCGTGCAGGACGCGTTCATCGCCGCCTTCCGCGGGCTCCCGCGCTTCCGCGGCGAGTCGCGGCTGGGCACCTGGATCTACCGCATCGCCGTGAACGCCGCGCTGGCACGGCTCCGCGCCCGCGCCGGGGCCGACGAGGTGAGCCTGGACGAGTGGCTCCCCCGCTTCTCGGGCGACGGCCACGCGGCCGAAGCGGCCGAGCCCTGGCCCGCGGACGCCGGCCCCGAGCGCCGCGAGGTGCGCGAGCGCGTGCGCCAGGCCATCGACCGGCTCCCCGAAACGCACCGCACCGTGCTGGTGCTGCGCGACATCGAAGAGCTGTCCACCGACGAGGCCGCCGAGGCGCTAGGCATCACCCCCGGCGCGGTGAAGGTGCGGCTGCATCGCGCGCGGCAGGCGCTGCGCACCCTCCTGGACCCGTGGATGCGAGGCGAGCAGGCATGAGCACGCTCCCCACCTGCCGCGAGGTCTACGCCTTCCTGGACGACTACCACGCCGGCGAGCTCGACCCCATGCGCACCGCGGCGTTCGAGCGGCACCTGTCGCTCTGCGCCTCGTGCAGTGCCTACGTGGACAGCTACCGCCGCACGGTGGAGATGGGCAAGGCCGCCTTCACCGACGCCGACTGCCCCGCGCCGCCCGAAGAGCTGGTGGCCGCCATCCTCGCCATCCGCCGCCCCCCAGACTGAGTCCGGCCGCAAACTCCGCCTGGCCCCCGGGTGGACGGGCCTCCGGCGACGGTGGCAGCCACGCAGTCCGCGAAGGCGGACTTCCCGATGTTCCAGCGGCGGGTTTCAACCCGCCGACATCAACCCGCCGCAACCTACCGCCGTAACCGACGCCGTCCCTACCCCGTCCGGCGCGGGGGGCGCGACGCCAGCACCACCTCCACCGGCCCGCCGCAGTCGGCGCACGCCTCTGCCGCGCCCTCCCGCCACTTCCCGCAGCGCTCGCACAGGGTCACCAGCCGCCCCTCCGCTTCCACCTGCGCGGGGAGGAGGAACGCCGTGCCGTCGCCAGCCACCGCGCGCAGCGAGGGGCCGGTGTAGAAGTGCGCCAGCAGGTCGCGCACGTCGCCGTCCTCGGCTTTGGCCGTCACCACGTCTTCGCGGGTCACGGCCACGCGGTTGCGGAAGCGGCTGCGCTCGGCCGTCCACGTGCGCTCCACCCCCGGCTCGGGCGCCAGCGTGAGGGTGAGCCCGCGCGTTTCCAGCGTAAACGGCACCGCCAGGCGCCGCCGCAGCCGGTCGGCCGCGCGGTCCACCTCGGCCGCGGGGGCCAGCTGCCGGCGGTTGGCGGCGTGGACCGACGGGTCGCAGAAGATGGTGGCCTTCGCGTGCGACCAGAGCGGCGTGCGCAGGTCGCCCACGTCGGTCTCCACCACGGCCGTGTAGTCGTACGGCCGCTCCACCGGGCCCACCTCGATGCGCGCGCCCGTCACGCCGGCCTCGTCGCGCAACGCGTCGTGCACCGCGCGCGCCAGCAGCTCGCGCCGCTCGCGGTCGCTCAGCGGGCACCACAGGTCGGGGTCGTGCAGCTCGGGCGCGGTGGTCGGCATCGGGTCCGGTTCGTACGGCTTCGGGGCGTGGGGGAGATGAGGCGCGGAATCTACCCGGCCCGGCTGCGCGATGCCATCTCCTCCGCTACGCGCGAAGCCCCGGCGCGGGCCGGGGCTTCGGGGTGGACGGGTGAGCCGTGCGCGCGCGTCTAGGGCCGCGGCGGGGGCAGGCTGCCGCGCATGGGGCGGTCGTCGCTCTGCACGTCGCGCGCGTTGCCCGAGGTGTCCAGCCCGCGCCGGAAGGTGATGGGCACGGTGACCCACACCGCCACCGGCTGGCCGCCCAGCGTGGCCGGCTTGAAGCGCATCTGCACCGCCACCTTCGCGGCCGCGGCGTTGAACAGCGGGTCGGGCGAGGTGGCGATGCTCACGCTGCTGCTGTCCACCGTGCCGTCGGCCAGGATCTTCATGTGCACGTCCACGGTGGCCGGCGCGCGGCGGCCGCGCACCTCGGCCGGGTAGGCGCGGCTGGTGATGCGCGTCATGTTCCGCGCGTTCAGCAGCTCCGGCTGGGTCTCGGGCTCGTCGGCGCCCTGGGCGCGGGCGGGCGCGGCGGCCAGCAGCAGCGCGGCAGCGAGCAGGGCCGCGCGCGTTACGCTCGAGCGGGAAAGTCTGGGCATGGGGGTGGGTCGGGTGGTGTCGTAGATGGTGGTGTCACGTCAAGCTAATGCCTGCATCGCACGGGTGGAACGGCCTGCGGCGCAGTGAGACAAATCGGTTCCCCTCGCCGATCCGTCGCCAGGGCTGGTCCGCGGTGCAGGCGGTGAAGTGCCCACCACGCAGCCGGCGGGTCGCCCCTGCGCCCCGGCCCCAATCAGGGCCGCGACCCCGGCGTCCACGCGGGTGGAGTGGCGCGG
>Ga0247773_1000129_pt1 | contig 35995 bp, 37 predicted proteins | sample UWRJL092311B6_FD_179934 | JGI IMG/M metagenome (GOLD analysis project Ga0247773, IMG submission 179934) | Plant litter microbial communities from Arlington Agricultural Research Station in Wisconsin, United States - UWRJ-L092-311B-6 | ecosystem: Environmental > Terrestrial > Plant litter >... | reverse complement strand
GTTCATCGTGGACAGCCTCCGCTCGCTGGTGCGTTCCAACAACCCGTCGTTCCCCTTCGGCTTCCGCAGCGACCCGATGGTGGCGCGGCTCTCGGTGTCGCTGCCGCTGTTCAACGGCTACGCCCGCGAGCGGCAGGTGGAGGAGGCCCGGGTGCAGGCGCAGGACGCCGAGCTGCAGGTGCGCTCGCAGGAGCTGAAGCTGCGCGCCGACCTGGGCGGGGCGCTGCTCAACCTGCAGACCGCCTACGGCACCGCGCAGCTGCAGGACCAGGTGGTGGCCAAGGCGACCGAAGAGCTGCGCCTGGCGCAGGAGCGCTTCCGCTTCGGCGTGGCCAGCTCGGTCGAGGTCACCGACGCGCAGACCTCGCTGGCCCAGGCCGAGCAGGCGCGCATCGACGCCGTCTACAACTACCACAAGTCGCTCGCGGCGCTCGAGGCCCTGGTGGGCCGCCCGCTGCGCTGACGCGAGACCACGGATAACCGGTGAGCAAGATGAAGAAGCTGTTGATCGCCCTGGGGGTGATCGTGGTGGTGGGTGGGCTGGGCTTCCTGGCGGTGAGCAAGCAGGGGCAGGGCGCGGGCCGCGAGGTGCGCGCCGAGACCGTGGCCCGCCGCGACCTGGTCAGCACCGTCACCGCCAGCGGAAAGATCCAGCCCAAGCGCAAGGTCGACATCTCGGCCGACATCTCGGGGCGCGTGATCCAGCTCGCCGTGGAAGAGGGCCAGTGGGTCGAGCGCGGCGCCCTGCTGCTGCGCATCGACCCCAGCCAGTACGAGGCCGCCGTGCACCAGGCCGAGGCGGGCGTGGCGCAGAACCGCGCCCGCCAGGCCGAGGCCCGCGCCCAGCAGCTGAAGGCCCAGGCCGACCAGCGCCGCGCCGAGCAGCTGGCGCAGGGGCGCGACCTGATCGCCGCGCAGGAGGTGGACAACGCCCGCACCCAGGCGCAGGTGGCCGCCGCCACGGTGCAGGCCGCGCAGTACGCCATCCAGCAGGCGCAGGCCACCCTGTCGCAGGCGCGCGACAACCTGCGCAAGACCACAATCGTGGCGCCCATGAGCGGCCGTGTCACCCGCCTCAACATCCACGAGGGCGAGACGGCCATCATCGGCACCATGAACAACCCCGGCTCGCTCCTGCTCACCGTGGCCGACCCCTCGGCCATGGAGGCCAAGGTGAAGGTGGACGAGACCGACGTTCCCGGCATCACCGTGGGCGACAGCGCGGCGCTGCGAATCGACGCCTTCCCCGACCGGATCTTCACCGGCAGGGTCACCCGCATCGGCAACAGCGCGGTGCAGGCCGCCGGCGCCGCCGCGGCCACCGGCGACCAGCAGTCGGTCGACTACGAGGTGGTGATCACCCTCGACCACCCCCCCGCCGAGCTGCGCCCCGACCTGTCCACCACCGCCGAGATCGTCACCGACACCCGGCGTCAGGCGCTGTCGGTGCCCATCATCGCGCTGACCGTGCGCGACAGCGCGGGGAAGAAGTTCAAGACCGGCGGCGACGCGCCCACCGACGCCCCCGCGCAGCCCGAGGCGAAGCGCAACGCCAGCGCCGACGTGCAGGGCGTGTTCGTGATCCGCGGCGGAAAGGCCGAGTGGACGCCCGTGTCGGTGGGGATCACCGGCGGCGAGTACTTCGAGGTCACCCGCGGCCTCCGGGGCGGCGAGACCATCGTGGCCGGCTCGTTCCAGGCGGTGCGCGAGCTGGAAGACGGCAACCCGGTGAAGACGCCGCCGCCGCCGGTGGCCGCCGCGGGCCGCGCCCGGGGCGCACGGCGATGAGCGCCGGCACCCCGCTGATCGAGACGCGCGGCCTGGAGAAGCACTACCAGATGGGCGCCGAGACGGTGCGCGCCCTGCGCGGCGTGGACCTGCTCATCCACCCCAACGAGTACGTGGCCATCATGGGCCCCTCGGGGTCGGGGAAGTCCACCTTCATGAACCTGATCGGCTGCCTCGACACGCCCACCGCGGGCGACTACATCCTCAACGGCAACCACGTGGCCGGGATGGACGACGACCAGCTGGCCCGGGTGCGCAACCGCGAGATCGGCTTCGTCTTCCAGACCTTCAACCTCCTCCCCCGCTCCAGCGCGCTGGAGAACGTGGAGCTGCCGCTGGTCTACGGCGGATTCGGGGGCAAGGAGCGCCGCGAGCGCGCCGTGGCGGCGCTGAAGTCGGTGGAGCTGGGCGACCGGCTCGACCACCGCCCCAACGAGCTCTCGGGCGGGCAGCGCCAGCGCGTGGCCATCGCCCGCGCGCTGGTCACCCGGCCCAGCATCATCCTGGCCGACGAGCCCACCGGCAACCTCGACTCGCGCACCTCCGAGGAGATCATGGCGCTCTTCGAGCGGCTGCACGCCGAGGGGCAGACGGTGATCATGGTCACCCACGAGCCCGACATCGCCGCCCACGCGCACCGCGTGGTGACGCTGCGCGACGGGGTGATCAGCAGCGACGAGGTGCAGCACGGCATTCGGCGGCTGGGGGCCGAAGCGCCGGCGCTGGCGGGGGCGTAGCCGCCATGCGCATGCTGGAGGCGATGCGCATGGCGCTGGAAGCCATCAACGCGCACAAGCTCCGCGGCTTCTTCACCGTGCTGGGCACCGTGTTCGGGGTCACCTTCCTGATCGCGGTGATCACCCTGATCGAGGGGATGAACCAGTACGTCGAGAAGGAGTTCAAGGGCGCCATCTACGGCGTGAACACCGTCACGCTCCGCCGCCGGCCGTCCATCACCACCGACGGCGACGAGGCGAAGTGGCGCGAGTGGCAGCGCAGACCCCGGCTCACCTTCGAGGACGCGGAGTGGCTGGAGCGGCGCATGGAGACCCCCGGCGTGCTCGCCCTGTCGGCGATGAACACGGGGAAGGCGCTGGGCCCGCGCGGCCGCGAGGTGGAGAACGTGTGGATCACGGGCGCCACCTCCAGCTACTTCCAGGTGCGCGAGATGGCGATCGAGCAGGGGCGCCCCTTCTCGCGCAACGAGGCCGACCGCGGCCTGCCCGTGGTGGTGATCGGGCAGGACGTGGCCGCCGCGCTGTTCGAGGGGCGCAACCCGATCGGGCAGGAGATCCGGCTGCGCAACTTTCCCTACCGCGTGATCGGGGTGATCGAGAAGCAGGGGAAGCTGTTCGGGATGTCGCTCGACAACGTGGCCATCGCCCCGATCCGCTCCGACCTGAACGGGTTCGTGAACAACGGGCGCAAGAACACGGTGGACGAGGTCACCTTCAAGGTGAGCGCCGACACCCAGGTGCCCCTGGCCAAGGCCGAGCTGGAAAGCTGGATGCGCATCCGGCACCGCCTGGGCCCCGCCGCCGCGGACGACTTCGAGCTGGAGACCGCCGAGGAGAGCCTGGGCTTCTGGGACAAGATCCGCACGATCCTGCTGCTGGCGCTCCCGGCGCTGGTGAGCGTGTCGCTGGTGGTGGGGGCCATCGTGATCATGAACATCATGCTGGTGTCGGTGAGCGAGCGCACCCGCGAGATCGGCATCCGCAAGTCGATGGGCGCGCGGCGCGGCGACATCCTGCTGCAGTTCCTGTTCGAGTCGTCCACCCTGTCGGGGATGGGCGCGCTGCTGGGGATCGGCGTGGGGATCCTGCTGGCCAAGGTGGTGCAGGCCACGACCCCGCTCCCGGCCAGCGTGGCGGGATGGAGCATCGCCCTGGGCGTGGCGCTGGGGGTGGGCGTGGGCGTGGCGAGCGGGGTGTACCCCGCGTGGCGCGCCTCGCGGCTCGACCCCATCGTGGCCCTGCGCTCGGAGTGAGGCGATGAACTTCCAGTCCACCTTCGAGGGCGTGCAGATCGCGCTCGACTCGCTGCGCAGCGACAAGGTGCGCGCCTTCCTCACCATCCTGGGGATCGGCATCGGCGTGGCCACGGTCACCGGGATGGGCGCCATCATGAACGGCGTGCAGAACGGGATCAACTCCGACCTGGAGGCGATCGGCCCCGAGAACTTCCAGGTGTCGCGCTTCGACCAGACGCAGGTGCGCATCAGCGCCGGCAACCCCTTCGAGGGCAAGCCCAAGCTCCGGATGACCGAGGCCACGGCGCTGGCGCAGCTCCCCGCGGTAGCCAGCGTGACGCCGGCCCTGGGCGGCAACGTGAACGTCAAGGTGGGCGCGCGCGACCTGTCGTCGATCTCGCTGCAGGCGGTGGGGAGCGAGTGGAGCAGCTACACCATGGGCGACTTCGTCGAGGGGCGGAACTACCTGTCCACCGACGACGCGGCGGCCAACGCCGTGGCCGTGGTCACCGAGGAGCTGGCGCGCCGCGCCTTCGGCGAGGGGCACACCGCCGTGGGCCAGCTGATCCGGCTGGAGGGGAGCCAGTTCCGCGTGATCGGCGTCTACCGGCCCAAGCCCAACCTGTTCCAGAGCGGCAAGCCGATCTGGGTATCGGTGCCGGCCACCGCGGCGCTCAAGTACCTCCCCGTGCGCGACGACTTCATGGAGTTCTGGATCGTGCCGGCGCGCGGCTACTCGCAGGCGCAGGCGATGGACCAGGTGACCGTGGCCATGCGCATGATGCGCCGCCTGAAGCCCGCGCAGGAGAACAACTTCGCGCTGATCCGGCAGGAGGCGTTCGCCGACCTCATCGGCAAGATCACCGGCGCCATCCGGCTGGTGATGATGGTGCTGTCGTCCATCGGCCTGATGGTGGGCGGCGTGGGGGTGGTGGGGATCATGATGATCTCGGTGACCGAGCGCACCCGCGAGATCGGGGTGCGCAAGGCGCTGGGCGCCCGGCGCGGCGAGATCCTCTGGCAGTTCCTGGTGGAGGCGGTCACGGTCACCTTCATCGGCGGGCTCTTCGGCCTGCTCTTCGGCGCCGGGGGCGCGCTGCTGCTCTCCAAGCTCACCCCCATCCCCGCTTCGGTGCCGTTCACCTCGATCCTCGCGTCGCTGGCGATCGCGGTGCTCACCGGCGTGGTCTTCGGCATCTACCCCGCGGCCAAGGCGGCGCGGATGGACCCGGTGGTGGCGCTGCGGTACGAGTAGCGAGTACGAAAGTACGAGAGTACGGAAGTACGAGAGTACGGAAGTACGGAAGTACGGAAACGGCGATCCCGGCGGGCTCCTGCGAGCGCGCCGGGATCTTTCGTTTAGAGCTGTGATGCCGCGGTCGGGCAGTGTATGTGTCCGATGGCGGGCACCGCAGGCCGGGCGAATGAATTCGCGGCAACAAGGGCACGAAGTCCGCCTTCGCGGACTGCACGCGGGCACCTGCGAGGTGAGGCAAAGGTCTGTGCGCGGGCAGCATCGTTCCGTCCGCCCTGCCTTTTGTACGCGGGGCAAGGTCTTCGTGCGCCGAGCTTCGCACGAACACATAACCAGCCGGCGCGAAGCGCCCCAAGTCCCTCTCCCCGGCTGTTTGGGGGAGAGGGACAGGCGAGGAACGAGCCAGGGTGAGGGCCCCGCGCGGACGCCCGCTGGTCGACCGATTGCGCGCGCGCGCGGGGCTCGGCATCTTGGCGGCCTTATTCGGCGTGGAGCGGGGATGAGGGTGCGGTCCCCGCCCTTGCCGGCGCAAATCGCTTCCGTGGCGGAGCCCGTGACCGAGACGAACGAACCGCTCGCCCCGCCGGTGGACCTGCTGGCCATCGCCGCCCACCGCGACGACGTGGAGCTGCTGGTGGGCGGCACCATGGCGCGCATGGCCGCGCAGGGCTACCGCACCGGCATCCTCGACCTGACCATGGGCGAGCGCGGCACCGACGGCAGCGCCGACCTGCGTGGGCAGGAGGCCGACGCCGCCGCGAAGATCCTGGGGGTGGTCGCGCGCCGCAACGCCGGGCTTCCCGACGCGGGGCTGGCCAACAACGACGACACGCGCGCGCTGGTGGCCGGCTACGTGCGCGCCTTCCGCCCGCGCGTGGTGATCCTCCCCTACACCACCGGCCGCCACCCCGACCACCGCATCGCCAGCCAGCTCGCCTACGACGCGTGCTTCCTGGCCGGCCTGTCCAAGTACCCCGCCCCCGGAGAGCCGCACCGCGCGCACAAGCTCCTCTACGCGCTGACCTACCGTGAGGACGCCGTGAAGCCCAGCTTCGTGGTGGACATCACCGGCTTCATCGAGACCAAGCTGGAGGCCATGCGCTGCTACGCCTCGCAGTTCGACGGCAAGACGTGGGGCGGCGAGGTGTTCCCCGGCGGCGACCGGCCGCTGTACGACCAGGTGCGCATGCACGCCGCCCGCTACGGCTCACTGATCCGCACCGAGTACGGCGAGCCCTTCTTCGTGCACGAGACCATGGCGGTGGACGACGTGGTGGCGCTGCCGGTCCGCAGCATCTGAGAGCTCGCTGCCCGCGTGGTCAGCTGTGCGCAACGCTTGAGAGATGGGCGGGACGGTCATAGATTTGCTCTGCACCCGAGCTTTCCCGGAGAAGCACAGATGGCAGCGCGAAAGTCCCTCCATGTGGTACCCGGCCCAAGTGGTGGCTGGAGCCTCAAGCACTACGGTGCCGTGCGCGCGTACCGGCACTTCAGCGACAAAACCGAGGCGGTGACCCGGGGGCGCGAGTTGATCAGGGCTCACGGGGGCGACTTCTTCATTCACCGCAAGGACGGCTCGATCCAACAGAAATCGCGGTACGGGAAGGATGAATGTCCGCCGCGTACCGCCGACCATCTTGCCGTTTCGGGGTAACCCTGCATGGGGGATGAGGATCCGTTCGAGCGCAACGTCTTCATCAACTGTCCGTTCGACGCCAGGTACCTCCCCCTCCTCCAGCCGCTCCTTTTCACCGTAGTATCGCTTGGGTTCACCCCCAAGATCGCGCTCGATCGCTCTGACTCGGCCGAGCTCAGGCTGGACAAGATCTCCTGGCTCATCCAGCAGTCACGGTTCAGCATCCACGACCTGTCCCGGATCCAGGCTGCCCGGAAGGGAAAGTTCTCCCGGATGAACATGCCGTTCGAGTTCGGGATCGACTATGGATGCCGGCTCTACGGGCGAGGAAAGCTGAAATCGAAAGCGTGCTTGATCCTGTCGAAGCGCCAGTTCGAGCACATGCGTGCCATCTCCGATGTCGCCGGTATCGACGCCAAGCACCACAACGACCATCCGCCCGAACTGGTCCGCCAGGTGAGGAACTGGTTCGTGGAGACGGTCGGGGTGTCAGGGGTTCCGAGCGCCTCCAGTCTGTGGTACCGGTTCACCGACTTCATGACGGACTTCTACGAGAAACGCGTTGCCGAAGGTTTTTCGCCGGACGACCTGAACTCGATGCCGGTCCGCGAGTTCGTGAACTTCATCTTGAGCTGGACGAAGGCGGGGAACGCGTAGGGCCCCTCCGTCTTCGCGGCCTGCACCTTAGGTCGGGTGGATGAATCGCGAAGGGCGCGGCGATCCTCGTGGATCGCCGCGCCCTTCCTGCTACGTTCCGGTCGCTGCAGTCTCTGGGCGTCGGCCTGTGGACCGAAAGGCGAGACTTGTGTGGCCGATGTATATTCAGACCGCTCAGGCGCCGGCGCAGTGGACTTCGATCAGCAGGCGCTTCCAGCTTGGCGCCTCGGGGCCGCGCACCTTGACGGCGGTGGCGGTGGCCGAGCCGCCTCGCAGCAGCCACGGCGCCAGCCAGCGGTTCACCTCGGGCGGCAGGTGGCCCAGCGGGTCGCCGCCGGCCAGGTGCACCCACACCGCCGGGTCTTCCTCCATCGGCGGGTCGGGGATGAGAAGGAGCGTGTCGCCCTGCTCCACCGCGCCCACGTGCGCGGCGCGCTCGCCGAACACCGTACCGTGCACGGTGGTGCGGAACACCGGCGGCTGGGCGGCGGGAAGCGGTGGGATCATCGGCACCTCGCGCGGTGGAACGGGGCGGCTCACCTCGCCAATGTATCATTGCGCACACACTGGCTCAAGCCTTTCGCAACCGTTTGATGCTCCAAGAGATAAACCCCTTCCGGGCCTCGCGTTGCACGCATGCGGGACGGGTGCGCGCGCGATGACGGACCCGGGCATCTACCTCGACTACGCCGCCTCGGCCCCCGTGCGCCCCGAGGCACGCGAGGCCATGCTCCCCTTCCTGGAGGGCCGCTTCGGCAACCCGTCCAGCATCCACCGCTACGGCCGCGAGGCGCGCGCGGCGCTGGACGACGCGCGTGCGCGCCTGGCCGCCGTGATCGGCGCGGCGCCGGGCGAGATCGTGTTCACCCGCGCGGGCACCGAGGCCGACGGCGTGGCCATCCTGGGCCGCGCGCGGCAGGTGCGCGGCGCCCCGGTCGCCGTGTCGGCCATCGAGCACAAGGCGGTGCTGGGCAGCGCGCACGCCGCGGAGGATGACGGCGCGCGCACCATCGCTCTCCCCGTGGACGCGAACGGCGTCGTGAGCCTGGAGGCGGTGGACGCCGCGCTGGCCGAGAAGCCGTGTGTGCTATCGGTGATGTGGGCGAACAACGAGGTGGGCACGGTGCAGCCGGTGGCCGAGATCGGCGCGCGCTGCCGAGGGGCGGGCGTGGTCTTCCACTCCGACGCGGTGCAGGCGCTGGGGAAGGTGCCCGTGCGCGTGGACGCCGTGGCGGTGGACCTGGTGGCGTTCAGCGCGCACAAGGTGGGCGGGCCCAAGGGCATCGGCGCGCTCTACGTGCGCCGCGGCACGCAGCTGAGGCCGCTGCTGTTCGGCGGCGGGCAGGAGCGGGGGCTGCGGCCGGGGACGGAGGACGTGGCCGGCGCCGTGGGCTTCGCCGCGGCCGCGCAGGCGGCCGCGGCGCAGCGCGGGGAGGTGATGGAGCGCATCGGCGCCCTGCGCGACCGGCTGGAGGCGGGCTTGCGCGAGCGCGTGCCCGGCCTCGTGGTGAACGCCGCCGGCGCCGAGCGGCTGCCCACCATCAGCAACCTCTCCCTCCCCGGCGCCGACCCCGAGGCGCTGCTGATCTCGCTGGACCTGGAGGGGATCGCCGCGTCGTCGGGCTCGGCCTGCTCCAGCGGCGCGGTGGAGCCGTCGCACGTGCTCACCGCCATGGGCATCGCCCCCGAGCTCGCCGGCCCCTCCGTGCGCTTCTCGCTGGGCTGGGGCACCACCGACGCGGAGATCGACCGCGTGCTGGCCGTCTTTCCCGCGATTGCCGAGCGCGTCCGAGCGCTGGCCGGCTGAGCGTCGCAACCGCGATCATCCTCGTCTGATCGTCTGATCGTTTCGTCATCTCGTCGTCTCTGAAAACGTCGCTGCCGTCGATCCGCTGGCGCTCGGCCATGATTCGCCGCGGAACCATCATCCCATCTCCCCCCACCTGGAGAGACCCGCATGGCGAGGAGCGCCGCAGCCACCGTCGACGAGTACTTGGCCGAGCTGCCGGAAGAGCGGCGCCGGATCGTTTCGGCAGTCCGCGATGCCGTCCTCCGCCATCTCCCCGACGGATATCGGGAGATGATGACGTACGGGATGATCGGGTACTGCATCCCCCTGGAGCGCTACCCGGACACCTACAACGGCCAGCCGCTCACCTTCGCGGCCATCGCGGCGCAGAAGAACTACTACGCGCTCTATCTTACCTGCGTTGACCAGGACCCCGAACGCGAACGGCTGCTGAGGGAGGCGTTCGAGGTGGCGGGGAAGAAGCTGGACATGGGGAAGAGCTGCATCCGCTTCCGCTCGACCAGCGACCTGCCGCTGGACGCCATCGGCCGCATCATCGCCGCCACGCCGCCCGATGCGTTCATCGAGCGCCACGAGGAAGCGCGCGCGGGACGGTGATGAGGAGCCGGGCGGCGGACGCACGCCTGGGGCGGTGCGGGGTAACAGGCGGATTCGGGTGATCTGGCGAGCATGAACGAAGCGAAACGGGCGATGGAGAAGAAGACGGTCCTGGTGGCGATGTCGGGGGGCGTGGACAGCTCGGTCGCGGCGGCGCTGCTGGTGCAGCAGGGCCACCGCGTGATCGGGGTGACCATGAAGACCTTCTGCTACCAGGAGACCGAGGCCGAGCTGGCCGGCCCCACGCGCTCGTGCTGCGGCCTGGACGGGATCATGGACGCGCGCGCCGTGGCCGACCGGCTGGGCATCGCGCACTACGTGTTCGACGTGGAGCGCGAGTTCACGCGCGACGTGATCGACGACTTCGTGCAGGAGTACGCCGCCGGGCGCACGCCCAACCCGTGCGTGCGCTGCAACGGCAACACCAAGTTCCGCGACCTGCTGCGCCGCGGGAAGATGCTGGGGTGCGACGCCATCGCCACCGGCCACTACGCGCGCATCGGCGCAGACGAAGGCGGCCGGCCCGTGCTGCTGCGCGGGATGGACGCCAACAAGGACCAGAGCTACTTCCTCTGGGCGCTCCCGCCCGAGATGCTGCCGCAGCTGATGTTTCCACTCGGCGAGCTGACCAAGCCGCAGGTGCGGCAGATGGCGCGCGAGCTGGGGCTGGAGACCGCCGAAAAGCCCGAGAGCATGGAGATCTGCTTCGTGCCCGACGGCGACTACCCGCGCTTCCTGTCCAAGCGGCTGGGCGCCGGCCACGCGGCGCTGGCTCCCGGCGCGCTGGTGACCACCGCCGGGGAGGTGGTGGGCACGCACGACGGCTACGCGCGCTATACCGTGGGCCAGCGGCGCGGCCTGGGCGGCGGCCGCTCGCTGCCGCTGTACGTGGTGGGCACGCGCCCCGAGCGCGGCGAGGTGGTGGTGGGCACGATGGACGAGCTGCACCGCCCTGGCGCGGCCATCGCCGAGCTGAACTGGCTGGCCGCGCCGCCCGCCGTGGGCGACGCCGTGCACGCCCAGATCCGCCACCGCGCCCCCGCGGTGGCCGCCACGGTCGAGGCGGTGGACGGCGGGACGATCCAGTTGCGCTTCGACCAGCCGCAGCGCGCAGTCTCCCCTGGCCAGAGTGCCGTGATCTTCCGCGGCGACGTGGTGCTGGGCGGCGGACGCATCGCATCCTGACCCGCGTCGCCCTGTCGACGTGACGGGCCCGGCTCTCTCGACGAGGCCGGGCCCGTGCTGCATCACGCGGTGGACGCGAAAGTGCACCCGACGCGCCCTGATCACTGCGCCCAAGCTTGGAAAGTGTGCGGGGGGCGTTAGATTCCTCCGCATCTTACGGAAGACGCTGGCGCCCGACTCTGGCAGCCACTCCTTTTCGACTCTGCCCCCACCGGCAATTCCCTGATGACTTCACCCAGACGCGGGCTGCTCCACTTCCTGGTGGGCGGCGCAGCCGTGGTGGTGCTCACCGCCGGGCTGCGCGCCTCGTCGGGCGTGCTCAACCCGGTGCTGATGGCCGGCTTCCTGGCCCTGCTCCTCCAGCCACTCACCAAGCGCCTGCGCCACCACGTGGCCGGCGGCGTGGCAGTGGCGCTGGTGGTGTTCGCGGTGGTGCTGGGCGGGCTGGCGCTGGTCGGCTTCGTGGGCGTGTCGCTGCGCCAGCTCGCCGGCGAGATCCCTGGCTACCGCACCCAGCTCGAGGCCATCGCCAGCTCGCTCACCGGGATGCTCTCCGCGCGCGGCATCGACGCCGGCGCCTACGTGGAGCAGGCGCTGCGCGGGCCCGCGCTGGGGAAGACGGTGCTGGGCTTCACCGGCGCGCTGGCCGGCGCGTTCGGCAATGGCGTGCTCACGCTCTTCATCTTCGCCTTCATGCTGGGCGGGATGTGGGAGATGGAGCGCCGCGCGCGGAAGGGGGCGCGCGACCACAGCCCGCTGGCCGCGCGCTTCCTGCGCTTTTCGCAGACGCTGCGCGGCTACGTGGGCGTGCGGGCGCTGCTGGGGCTGGCGGCGGCGCTGCTGAACTACGTGCTGCTGCTGATCTTGGGCGTGGAGCACGCGCTGCTGTGGGGCATCCTGTCGTTCCTGCTCAGCTTCGTGCCCAACGTGGGGTTCGCCCTGTCGCTGATCCCGCCGATGCTGCTGGCGCTGCTCGAGGGCGGGTGGACGCGGGCGCTGATCGTGTTCGTCTTCTACCAGGTTGTGAACACGGTGATCGACAACGTGATCGGCCCGCGCTTCGTGGGGCGGCAGATGCAGATCTCGGCGCTGCTCAGCTTCCTGTCGGTGATCTTCTGGACCTGGGTGCTGGGCCCCACCGGCGCCATCCTGGCCGTCCCCCTCACCGTGCTCGTCCGCGACCTGGCCTACGAGGCCGGCGAGGCGCCCGACCTGGGCCCGCCGCAGCCGGTGAAGCCATCCACCGCATCCGCCACGTGATCAGGGGCGCATCGAACGGTTCAGCGAACGGAGATTCCCGAGTCAGCCGATGTAGTTGGCTTCCAAGCCCCCCTGCGGCATTTTGAATAGCGTTTCAGACGGAGTTAGCGGAGGCAGCGGAGTCAACAAAGGTTGTGCAGTGAACTCCGCTAACTCCGCTAACTCCGCTAACTCCGCTAACTCCGCTAACTCCGCTAACTCCGCTAACTCCGCTGACTCCGTGTGAAACTCCTTCGTTGTAGATCATGGAGTGGACAGCGAGCGGGGCGCGACAGCCATGTCGCGCCCCGCTCGTGGTTTCGCCCGCCCGCCGCCGTTCATTCCAGCGGTTGCGACGCCTTCAGCATGTCCCGGAGCTGCTGCTCGCTCATCCCGTGCACCTGTTCCTCGGCGTCGGCCTCGTCGCCGGGGCGCTCCACGTAGCGCTGCTGCAGCGTGGTGTCGCTCAGGCAGTTGAAGACGATCCGCGGGCGGACCGCCATGCCGAAGTTGCCGCTGGAGGCAAAGGCCTCCCACGTGAGCAGGTTCTCGTCGGTGAAGGTGTGGCTCATCCTCTTCCGCACTCCGTTCGGGTCCGCTGCGTCCCTCATCCCCCGTCACCAGACGCGCACCGGCACGATCCGCGCCGCCTCGCCATCCCCCGTCTCGCGTCGGCCGAGACGACGGCAGGGATGCCGGGATCAGTGCCGCAGGCCGGCGTTCTCGGCGAACTGCTCGAACTGCTCGCGCTGCTCGTCGGTGAGGTTCTCGGGCACGCCCACCTCCACCTTTACGTACTGGTCGCCGCGGCGGCCGCCCTTCTCCACCCCGTGCCCCTTGATGCGGAACTTGGTGCCGCTCTGGGTGCCGGGGGGAATGCGCAGCACCACGTTGCCGTCCACCGTGCGCACCTTGATCTTCGACCCCAGCACCGCCTGGGCCATGTTGATGGGCACGCTCACGTGGATGTCGATCCCGTCGCGCGTGAAGAAGCGCTCGGGCTGCACGCGGAAGGAGAGCATCAGGTCACCCGGCAGCCCGCCGCCCGCGCCCTTCTCGCCCTGCCCGCTGATGCGGATCTTGGAGCCGTTGTCCACGCCGGCGGGCACGGCCACGTTCACCGTCTTCTGCTGGCGCACCTGGCCCTGGCCGTGGCAGTTGTCGCAGGGGTCCTGCGGCACCTTCCCGCGCCCGAAGCAGTTGGGGCACGGCCGCGTGACGCCGAAGCCGCCCTGGCCGAAGGTGATGCTCCCCGCACCCTTGCACTCGGGGCAGGTGACGATGGGCGTGCCCGGCTTGCCGCCGGTGCCGGCGCACACCGGGCACTCCTCCGTCACCGGCAGGCTCACGGTGATGGTGCCGCCGCGCGCCGCCGTGCGGAACGGGATCTCCACCTGGTACTCGATGTTCTCGCCGCGCTGCGGCCCGCCCGGCCGGCCGCCTGGCTGCTGCTTGGCGCCGCCCCGCCGGCCGCCCAGGTCGAAGATCGACCCGAACATGTCGCCCAGACCGCCGAGCCCGCCGCCCAGGTCGATGTCGTCGAACGAGAAGCCGCCGGCGGGCGCGCCGGCACCGCCGGGCCGGCCCGTGCCGCCGCCGGGGCGAAAGCCGCCCAGCCCGCCGAACGCGCCCAGCTTGCGCATCTGGTCGTACTGCTTGCGCTTCTCGTCGTCGCTCAGAACCGAGTTCGCCTCCGAGACTTCCTTGAACTTCTCGGCCGCCGCCGCGTTGTTGGGGTTCGCGTCGGGGTGGTACTGCTTGGCGAGCTTGCGGTACGCCTTCTTGATCTCGTCGGGCTTGGCGTTCTCGGGAACGCCAAGCACGCGGTAGTAGTCTTTGGTCTGGGTCGGCATGGTGTGCCCGATATCAGGAACGCCGCGCGGGCGCCCGCGCCCGCCGCGCTATGAAAGCTTCTTGACCACGACCTGCGCGGGGCGCAGCAGGACGCCCTTGAAGCGGTATCCCTTGCGGAACACCTGCGCCACGGTGTCGTCGTCCTCCTCGCTCTGCGCCGGCATGGTGGTGAGCGCCTCGTGCTGCGTGGGGTCGAACGGCTTGCCGGCCGCGTCGATGGTCTCGAGCCCCGCGGCCTCCAGGGCGCGCAGGAACTTCTTCTCCACCATCTCGGCGCCCTCGTGCAGCGCCTGCGCGTTGGTGGTCGCCGGGTCGAAGTCGGCGATGCGCTGCAGGTCGTCGAGCGGCTCCAGCAACCGCTGCGCGAGCTCGGCCTGGGCGCGCACCCAGCTTTCGCCCTTTTCGCGCTCCACGCGCTTGCGGTAGTTGTCGAACTCGGCGGCCAGCCGCAGGTGGCGGTCGCGCACGGTCTCCAGCTCCGAAGACGCGTCGGCGCGGGCTTCAGGCTGCGCCTGCGGGGCCGTCTCGGTGGCCGGCTGCGGGTCGGCGGCGGGCTCGGCGTGCGCCTGTCCGTTGCTCTGCCCGTTGGGCTTCCCGGCGCCCTCGCCCTGCTCGCCGCCGCGATGCCTGGAGTGATGCTTGTGATCGGCCATGTTTCCGCGTTCGTGAAGACAATACCGGCACGGCGCGCCCCGCACCCTTCGAGAGCGGACGTGCGCCACAGGATCCACGTCGTTGCTGCAAACAGCGGTTTAGCAAGCGCGGTGCCGGGTTGGGATGCCGGTTTGGCAGCTAAACCGCGGTACCCAAAGTACGAAGTACGAAAGTACGGCAGGGCGCGGCAGTCGGGGCCGCATCGGAGCCATCGACGCGGACGCATCCGGCGCCGGCGACGGTCCCCACCCTGGCGGCTGGCGCCGCCTGTCCCTCCCCCAAACAGCCTGGGGGAGGGACCTGGGGCGCCTCGCGCCGGCTGGGTCGGGTGGATCGAGCTTCGTCTCGCGTCCCGTCTCCCTCGACGAACGTGCGAATCACCATCACCGGCGTCTGGCCGACCTGACGATCCACCGCCCCGCCAGCTCAACCGCCGATCCGCTCCTCCATCCACGCGAACACGTCGCCCAGCGGCTTCTCGCGCCCCAGCTCGTTGTGCGACTCGTGGCGAAAGCCGGGGTAGCGGCGCACCGTTACGTCGCCCCGTAGCCCGCCCGCGAAGCGCAGCGTGTCTTCCTCCTGCACGATCGTGTCCTCGCCCGGCACCAGGAAGAGCAGCGGGGCCGAGATGCGGCCGCCCTCGGCCAGCGCCTTCACCATCGCCCCCATCATCTCGGTGAAGAGACGCGGGGTGACCTTGTCGCTCACCAGCGGGTCTTCGCGGTACGAGCGGATGTAGACGGGGTCGTGCGTGAGCTCCGACGGGTCGATCTCGTTCTTCATCGGCAGCGCGGGGAGCAGGCGCGACAGCGGGGCGGCCAGCGCCAGCTTCCAGCGCGGGGCCTGCACCTTCACCCCCAGCAGCGGCGCGGAGAGCACGGCGCCCGCCAGCGGCACGTCGCCGTGCGTCTGCAGCCAGCGGATGGCGATCAGCCCGCCCAGCGAGTGGCCGTAGAGGAAGAGCGGCAGCCAATCAGCCTGGCGCGCAACGCGGCCGCGGAAGTCTTCCAGGTCGGCCACGAAGCGCTCGAAGCGCGGCGTGTAGGCGCGCGGGCCGCCCGAGCGCCCGTGGCCGCGGTGGTCCACCGCGTACACGCTGATGCCGCGGGCGGTGAAGTCCCTCGCGAGGGCGGCGTAGCGGCCGGCGTGCTCGCCCAAGCCGTGGCTCAGGAAGACGGCGGCGCGGGGCTGGGCGGCCGTCCAGGCAAGGAAGTGGAGACGCAGCCCGTCGCCGGCCAGGAACTCCGACGACTCGCCGGCGGACGGGACGACGGGCTGGCTCATGGCGCCGGCTACGGGGCCTGCTTGCGCAGGTTCAGCGTGCGGAAGCTCTGGAGGTACACGCCCAGCGACCACACGGTGAGGATCACGGCCAGGGCCAGCGTGACGATGGCGAACCAGCGGTGGAAGGGAACCCACACCCCGTTCCAGAAGCGCGTGTCCCAGCCGTTCTCGCGCTGCGCCGACCAGAGCGCATACCAGAAGATCACCGCGCCGCAGGCGATGTTCTGGAACACCGCCTTGAGCTTCCCCGCCGCGCCCGCCGCCAGCACCACCCCGCGCTTGGCCGCGTAGCCGCGGAAGACAGTGATGAACAGCTCGCGGCCGAAGAGGATGGCCAGGATCCACCAGGGAAGCGTGCCGCCGAACCAGGGGAAGGCCGTGTGCGGCTCGCCGCCGTGAGCCAGCCAGTAGAAGGTGATGAAGGTGGAGGCGAGCAGCAGCTTGTCGGCCAGGGGGTCGGCCAGCTTGCCGAAGTCGGTGATCAGGTTGCGGCTGCGGGCCAGCTTCCCGTCCACCAGGTCGGAGAAGGCGGCCACCAGGAACACCACGAACGCGCCCAGGCGCACCCCGAACGAATCGGTGAGGATCATCGGCGCCAGCAGCACCGCCAGCGCGATGCGGCCGATGGTGATCGCGTTGGGAAGGTTGAGCCAGGTGCTGCGCGTGGCGGAGTCCATCAGCTGAGCGACTTGATGACCAGCTTGCTCACCGCCTTCAGCGTGTCGAACACCCCGATCCCCCGCACCGCCACCGCCTCGTAGTGCGGCACCTTGTTGGGGTTGAGCTGCGCCTCGAGCTCGGCCAGCGAGCTGGTGTTGGGCAGGTCGCGCTTGTTGTACTGGATCACGAAGGGGATCTCGCGCAGGTCCAGCCCGTACTCGCTCAGGTTGTCGTACAGGTTGTGCATGCTCTCGATGTTCGCGTCCAGGCGCTCCACCTGGCTGTCGCCCACGAACACCACCCCGTCGACCCCCTTCAGGATCAGCTTGCGGCTGGCGTTGTAGTACACCTGCCCCGGCACGGTGTAGAGGTGGAAGCGCGTCTTGAAGCCGCGGATCGCCCCCAGGTCCACCGGAAGGAAGTCGAAGAAGAGCGTGCGCTCGGTCTCCGTCGCCAGCGAGATCAGCTTGCCGCGGGTGTTGGGCGCCACCTTCTCGAAGATGTACTCGAGGTTGGTGGTCTTCCCGCACAGGCCGGGGCCGTAGTAGACGATCTTGCAGTTGATCTCGCGCGAGGCGTAGTTGATCATCGACATGAGGTGCGCCTCCTAGAGATCGCCGAACAGGCGGTCGATCTCATCCTCCGCCTCGTCCACGAAGGCTGCCTCGAAGCGCGACCCCGGGGGGGCGGCCGCCGACCGGTCGAACATCTCGCGGAAGATCTCGGCGAGCTCGCGCACCACTGCCTTGGTCTTGATGCGGATCATCCCCAGCGTCGTGCGGTTGTCGAAGAGCACCACCAGGATCACCCGGCGCGCCACGTCGGCCAGGTACATGCTTTCCTTCTCGCCCTGATGGAAGAGCGAGGAGAACTCGTGCTCGCCGATCATGCTGGCGAGCTGGTCGTTGGCCGAGAAGTCGGCCGCGGCCAGCGAGGCGAAGGCGGTGGTGTCGAAATCGGGCTTCTCGCCCGCAGTGGTCACCAGCTGGCCCGTGCGGTCGACCAGCAGGGTGCAGCGGGCGTTGCTGTCGTACAGGAAGCCCTGCAGCAGCCGGTCGATACGCGTGAAGTCGCGCTCCTCGAAGCTCCAGCTGCTGGCCCCGGCGCCCGCCATCAGGCGACCTCCGAGGCGCGCGTGGCCAGGGCCTCCTCCAGGCGCTGCAGCACGGCGTGCGCGCGCTTGCGCAGCAGCGGGCGCGGCTCCCAGGCCAGGAAGTCGCGCAGCAGCAGCACGGTGTCTACACTGGCGGCCACGCTGCCCAGGTACTCCAGGGCGGCCAGGCGGCGCAGCGGGTGGGGGCTGAACAGGTCGCGCTTGCTGCGGCTGATCTGGTCTCGCACCAGCAGCACGCCGAGCGCGGCAAGCGCCCCCACGGCCAGCAGGGTGAACGCCGTAGTTCGCAGGACTCGCTTGTTTTCCATGTCCCCGGTGGGCGGCGGCGAACGTATGGAGCGTGAGGCGGCTGACAAACTAACGGGCGGGGGAGAAAAAACAAACTTCCGGAGGATGGCCGGCCGCCGATCGGGGGACGCGCCGGCGCGGGCTGGACGGAGGCGGGTGGATTTTGCCCGGTGGATGGCCGAAGTCCCCTTGCGCGGCCTTCCCGGTGGCGTGTCGGGGCCGGGATGCGGAAAGGGCAGCGGACCGCACCCGCGGGTCCCCTGCCCTTCCGCCATATCCGCCGTCCGCCGCCCAGCCGTCACATCTCGCGGCGGTGGGTGAGCGCCTCGGCGATGGTCACGCCGTCGGCATACTCCAGGTCGCCGCCTACGGGGAGGCCCCGGGCGATGCGGGTGACGCGCACGCCCAGCGGGCCGATCAGCGTGCGCAGGTACTGCGCGGTGGCCTCGCCCTCGACGCTGGGGTTGGTGGCCAGCACCACCTCGCTCACCGCGCCGCCGCCCACGCGGCGCAGCAGCGGCTGCACGTTCAGCTCGCTGGGGCCGATGCCGTCCAGCGGGCTCAGGCGCCCGCCGAGGACGTGGTACATTCCCCGGTACTCGCCGGTGCGCTCGATGGCCATGATGTCGCTGGCCTCTTCCACCACGCACACGGTGGCCCCATCACGGCGCGGGTTGGCGCAGATGGCGCACGGCGTGGCCTCGGTCAGGTTGCCGCAGGTCTCGCACGGGCGCACCCGCTCGCGCACTGTCACGATGGCGCGCGCCAGCCGCTGGGCGTCGTCGTTGGGCGCCTTGAGCAGGTGGAAGGCCAGCCGGAGCGCGGTCTTGCGCCCGATCCCCGGCAGCCGCGCCAGCTCGCCCGTGAGGTCGTCGATGGCCGACAACGCCGCTCAGAGCTCCGGAAGCTGGAAGGGCAGGTTGATGCCGCCCGAGATCTTGCGCATCTCGTCCTCGTACATGGTGGCCGCGCGCTCCTGCGCGGCCGACACGGCGGCCAGCACCAGCTCCTCGAGCATCTCCACGTCGCCGCCGCTCACCACCTCGGGGTCGATCTTGAGCGCGCGCAGCTTGCCGCGGCCGTCGGCGGTGGCGGTCACCATCCCGCCGCCGCTGCTGCAGCTCACGGTCTTCTGCCCCAACTCGGTCTGCAGCTGGGAAAGACGAGCCTGCACCTGCTGGCTCATCTGGAGGATCTGCTGGAAGTTCGGGTTCATCTTGTCAGTTCTGCGGCCCATTCGGGCCGGCCAGGGTCAATCGGGAAAATACGCCGCAGCCCGCGCCGGCGCCCAGCGGCGCGACGCGGGTCCCGCGCGTCTAGTCGACGAGTTCCAGGTCCCACGCTTGTACCGCCGCCGCCAGGACCGGTTCCCCCTCCATCATCCGCTTGAGCCGGTCGTGCCGGGCGCTGGCGGCGGTGATGCGGCCCTGCTGCGGGTCGATCGCGCTGGACGCGCCGGTGGCCACCACCAGGGTGACCGGGCCGCCCAGCCGTTTCGCCAGCGCCTGCTCCACGCCCTGCTTGGCGCCGCTGTGCGCCAGGCGTTCGATGGCGGGGTTCCCCGGCGGGAAGGTGAGGCGCACGGTGCGCCCCTCGGGCGCGATCTGCGCCGCCCGCATCATGAAGCCCATCCCCGGCGGCAGCCCCTCGCCGTCCTGCAGCATCCCCGTCCACGCCCGCCGCAGCCGCGCCCCGTCGATCGGCGTCGTATCCCCACCCGCCGACGTTGCGGACGCCGTCTCCGGCTCGCGCTCGGGTTCGCGCGCAGGCGCGGAGGGAGCGGTTGGCGCGGGCGCACGCGGCGCGGCCTCCGGCTGTGGCACGAACCGCTCCCGCGCCTGCGGCACCTCGTTGGGCAGCTCCATCGGCGGAAACGGGTTCTCGTCGTACCCCTCGTACGAGTACCCGTCCAGCACGTCGTCCACCGGTGCCGGAGCCGGCCTCGCGGGTGCCGCGGCGCGCGGTGGCTCCTGCGTCCTTGCCGTCGCCTGCGCGGGCACGGGCGGCGACACGGCCGGCGGCGCGGGAGCGGCGGCGCGCGGCTCGGGGGCGCGAAGGGGCTCCACCGCGCGCTCCGGCTCCGGGGTCCGAGCCGGCTCGGCAACGGCCTCCGCGGCAGGCGCGGCGGCGGGAGAGGCGGATGCGGTGAGCGCGGCCGGAGCAGCCTCGGGCGCGGCGGACTCGGGCTCGACGGACCCGGCCCTCGCGGCTGGTGCGGCCGGAGGCGCGGCGGACTCAGCCGGAGCGGACCCGGGCTCGGCCGACGGGGCCGACGCGGATGGAGCCGTCGGAGCCGTCAGAGCCGGTGCGCGCGGCGTCTCGGCCGACGTCGAATCGGCCGACGTCGAGACCGGGGGAGCGGGCGCCACCGGGGCCGAGGCGGCCGGAGCGGCCGCAACCGGCGCCGCGGAGGCCGACGCGGCCGGTGGCGACCACGCGGGCGACGACGACCAGCCCTGCGCGGCGGAAGCCGGTCCCGTCGTGGGGGCGGCGGACTGCGGTACGCGGTCCATCGGGCGCGCCGCGGGTGAATCGGGGCCGGAGCGCGGATTCCCGTTGCCGCGCGAACCTCCATCACCGCCCCCGCCGCCGCTTCCTCCCCCGCCGCCGCCGATTGCGGCGAGCACGTCTTCCAGGCTGACGGTGCTCTCCAGGTAGGCGAAGCGCAGCAGCAGCAGCTCGATCAGGATCCGCTGCTCGCCGCTCTTGCGGAAGCGGCCGTCGGCGTCGAGCTCGGCCACCTGCGCCAGCATGCGCAGCAGGTCGCCGGGGGCGAAGCGGTTGGCCGTCTCGGTCACGGCCCCGCGCAGGTGCTGCGGCACGCTCTCGGGGTCGCCGCCGCCCAGCCGCACGATCAGCAGCGCGCGGATGAAGTCGGCCAGGCCGCGGTAGAACTCGGTCAGGTCGTAGCCTTCGTCCAGCATCTTGCCCACGAAACGGAACACGTCGGCCTGCCGCCGGCCCGAGATGATGCCGAAGAGGTCGAGGTACACCTCCGTGCCGACGAGGCCCAGGATGCGGCGCACGTCGTCGGCCGTGGGGGTGCCCTCGGTGAACGAGAGCACCTGGTCGAGCAGGCTCAGCCCGTCGCGCATCCCGCCGTCGGCCTTCTGCGCGATGGGCAGCAGCACCTCGTCGCCGGCGGTGATCCCCTCGTGCCCCAGCACCGTGCGCAGCCGGCCCACCAGGTCGGGCGTGCTGATGCGGTGGAAGTCGAAGCGCTGGCAGCGCGACAGGATGGGCGGCGCGGCCTGCTGGATCTTCTGCGGCTCGGTGGTGGCGAACACGAAGATCACGCGCGGGGGCGGCTCCTCCAGGATCTTGAGGAGCGCGTTCCACGCCTCGCGCGTGAGCATGTGCGCTTCGTCGATGATGTAGATCTTGAAGCGGTCTTCCTCGCTGGGCGCGTACATGGCCCGCTCGCGCAGGTCGCGGGCGTCGTCCACGCCGCGGTTGCTGGCGGCGTCGATCTCCACCACGTCCAGCGAGGTGCGCCCGGCCCAGATGCGCTCGCAGCTGTCGCACACGCCGCACGGCTCGCCGTCTTCGCCGCGGTTGGGGCAGTTGAGCGCCATCGCCAGCACGCGGGCCAGCGTGGTCTTGCCCACGCCGCGCGGCCCGCAGAACAGGTAGGCGTGCGCCACGCGGTTGCGCTGCACGGCGGAGCGGAGCGTGTTGCTCACGTGCTCCTGCGTGGCGACCTCGCTGAAGGTCTTGGGGCGGTAGGTGCGGGCTAAAGCGGTGCGAGACAAAGGCTTCCTCGGGCCGGTGGTGCTGCTGGTGCCGATGGGGAGAAATATAGCCGGTGCGGGAAGCCCCTACAACGACTCGCGCGGATCGGGGGGGCGCGGCCCGGACGGGATCTCCGGTGCGGACGGGCTCGTACGCGCCGCTCGCGGATGGCGGCGGAGCGTGGGCCATTGCATCCGCGGGTGCGCCGGTCGTGGGGGCCGCGCGGGGAAGCCGCGGGCGCGGGGGCGAGGCCGGGAAGCCCGGGGTGTGGATCCGGCCGTGGATGCGCGTCATCCACGGCCGGCTTGGGTCACGGGCAGGCGTACGGGCCGCAGCCGGACCACTCGACCGAGCAGCGGCACCCCGATTCGTAGCACGAATAGTCACACGAGAAACAGGTCGCGTCGCACGAGCCGTAGCAGCTCCCGCCGCATGTGCCGACGCAGCTCCCGGGGCAGGTACCCTCGCACGACCCGTTGCAGCTCGGGTCCATCGTGGGGCACCCGAGCTCGTAGCTGCCCTCTCCCTGCCCCCGCACCGTTCCGCGCGCGGACGCCCCGCGGTCGGTCTGGAAGCTCTCCACCTTCAGCTCATCGAGTTCCAGCTTCAGCTTCTTCATCTCGGTACTCTGGGAAAATGGTGGGATGGGGAACCACGAGAGAGAGTCTTGCATCGGCGGCGATCCCGATAGGCCACAACGGAATCACCTCACCAGCCGGAGGACGAGATGATAGAGTCGTGGCTGGGCGAGCGCAAACATTGATGATATCCCATCGATTCACCGCTGCGCACCATCCCTCGGACGTGATATTTGCCCGATTGAGAGGATCGAGGATACGCTCCTCGAGACATGAATCGCGGCGCACCTCCCAACATCTCAGGTGGATCGATGCACATCCATCGAGATGCCACCGCGAGACACTCTGGCTGAGACCGCCGCCGGGAAACGCCGCGCTAACGGGACGGAAACGCGCGCGACGCACATTGGTGGATGTTCGGACGGCGGCAGGGTGCCGCCAGCGGCAGCCCGCGCACGATCTTGTGATCGCCTGCCGCTGCCGTCGCACTTTCCCGCCCACCTCGGATTCACAACGTGCGCATCTCCCTACCCGCTTCACTGGTGGCGTTCGCGCTGGTCCTTGCCGCTCGCCCCGCCGCCGCGCAGCCCGACCCGCTGCGCGACCGCTTCGCCGCGCGCCTGGAAGCGGTCGACGGCGCCGACGAGGCCGCCAACTTTCGCCAGCTCTGGGTGGTGATGGATTCGGTGGTGCTGCGCGAGCTGAACGCCGGCCGTTCGGCGAACGAGGTGAACCGCGTGCTCGCCGGCTTCCCCGCGTACTCCGGCCCCAGCGAGGGCGATGGCGTCACCATCGGCCGAACCACGTTCTACGGCGAGCTCCCGCGCGAGCTGCCGAGCTACGTGCTCCTCCCGGTGCGCGCGGAGCGCGAGGAGCTGCTGCTGGCCGTGTACAACTTCAGCGTGAACGGCGCCGGCCGCGTGGGCCTCTTCGCGCGCCGCGGCGGGCGGTGGACGCGCACCGCCCGCGTGGGCGCCCGCGCCGCCGTCACCCCGTACCTCCTGCCGCTGGCCGATTCGGCGCTCGCCATCGTCACCCTCGAGCTGTTCACCGGCGGCGACCACCAGGACGGATGGGTGAACGTCTGGCGGATCGACGATGGCGCGCTCACGCCGCTCGCGCCCATCCCGGGGACGCTGAAGGAGCCGAGCGCGACGATGGACAGCGGTGTGATCCGAGTGGAGCACAACCGCATTCCCGACGGGCTGGCCGCGCCGGTCATGGGCACACGGATCGGACTGATGACCACCATCACCCCCGTGGGCACCACCATTCGGATGGACACCCGGATCACCAATCCCTGGGTGGAGGTGGTGAGCCGGTACTACGAGAGGATCTGGCACCGGCCGAGCACTGCGCTCGGCCTCCTGGCCTCCAGCGCGCTGAGCGCCCGCCTCGGCTCCAAGATCCCGATGTCGTACGATGATGGAGGCGACCTCGCCGCCGGCACGGGGTGGATCGTGATCGCGCCCGGCGGCGGGAACACGTACTACCGCGTCACCTCGCGGCGTACGCCGGACGGCGCGTGGCGCATCACTGCCGTGGAGCCCGCCCCCGCCCCGCGCGACACGAGCGGCGGCTGATCCACGGCGTCCCATGCGAAGAAGCCCCGCCCGACGCACCGGCGGGGCTTCTTCGTTGGGTCGCTCTCCGCGCCGTTACCGGACCGCGGCTTCCATCGCATCCACCGCCTCGGCGATGGTGAGGGTGAAGATGCCGGTCTCGCCACGGTCGAACGCATCCTTCCAGCTCCCGTACCCCTCGTTCTCCGCGAGACCCGGCACGCCGCTCCGCAGCAGCTCGGTCACGCTCCGCCGCACCGCCTCGGGCGCGAACGGCATGTGGCTGATCTCGGCGCTGAACCCGTCTGGATGCAGGGGATTCTCGATCCGCAGGCCGGCCACGCGGACGTGCACCACCTCGCCGACCCCGGAACGAGTCTCCACGCGGGTGATCAGCAGCAGCGACTCCTCCTCGCCGGGGCGGGTCCGGTAGCTCCAGACCTGCCCCGCGCGAAACGCGGCCTCGGCCCTCGTGGAGGTGGATCCCCTGCCGAACAGCTTGCGGATCAAAGACATCGATTGGATTTCGGGAGATGGCTCGATGCGCGGCTACATCCGCCAGGCATCCTCCACGTGGTCGATCTGCGGCTCTGCGCCGGCGGCGACCAGGACGGAGATGGCATCGTACCGGTAGACGTCGCCCGGGCGGCCGTGGCGCTCCACCCACACCTGCGCGACCTGCCGGATCTCGCGGCGCTTCCTGGGGGTGATGGCCTCGAGCGGGTGGCCGTAGCCCAGCCCGGCGCGTGTCTTCACCTCCACGAACGCCACGGTATCGCCGCGCCGCGCCACCAGGTCCACCTCGCGGTGCCCGATGCGGAAGTTGCGCGACAGCACCATCCACCCGCCGCGCTCCAGGTGCTCCACCGCCAGCTGCTCGCCGCGGTCACCCAGCGGCTTGTTGTTGGTCCCCGCCGCGCGAAAGACGCTCATCACGATGGTCGGTGGGAGGGTCCGAAGGAGTGCCCAGTGCCCAGTCCCCAGTGCCCAGTCCCCAGTGCCCAGGGGCGGATACCGAATGCGCCGATGCCCGCCGTCCGCATGGATCTCCGCCCAGCAGTCCGCGAAGGCGGACTTCGTGCCCTTGTAGCCGCGACTTCAGTCGCATCGTGCAGAAGGGCCCGCGGACAGCACCTGCGCGCGTTCACCGACGAGAACGGCGGGCCACAGAACCTGCAGCCCGCTGTTGTCCATTCACCCGCATCGCACACCCGCGCCGGGCGAGTGCCGGTGCTTGCGACGCTCGTCAGACCACCGCGCGCACCGGCCGGCCGGTGAGCGAAGGCACCAGCTCGCGGCCGATCGCCTCGGCGATCACGCTGATCTGCTCCATCAGCTCCTCGAACTGGTCGGGGTACAGCGACTGCGCGCCGTCGCTCATGGCGCGCTCGGGGTCGGGGTGCACCTCCACCATCAGCCCGTCGGCGCCGGCGGCCACGGCGGCGCGCGCCATGGGGATCACCTTGGCGCGCAACCCCGTGCCGTGGCTCGGGTCGGCGATGATGGGCAGGTGCGAGAGCGACTGCACCACCGGGATGGCCGTCAGGTCCAGCAGGTTGCGGGTGTGCGTGTCGAAGCCGCGCACCCCGCGCTCGCACAGGATCACCTGCCCGTTCCCCTCGGCCAGCACGTACTCGGCGCTCAGGAGCAGGTCCTTCACCGTGGCCGCCATCCCCCGCTTGAGCAGCACCGGCTTGCCCGTGCGCCCGGCGCGGCGCAGCAGAGAGAAGTTCTGCATGTTGCGCGCGCCGATCTGGATGATGTCGGCATACTGCGCCACCAGCGCCAGGCTCTCCTCGTCCAGCGCCTCGGTGACGATCGCCATCCCCGTCTCCTCGCGCGCCGTGGCCAGCAGCTTGAGCCCCGGCTCGCCCATCCCTTGGAAGGCATAGGGCGAGGTGCGCGGCTTGAAGGCGCCGCCGCGCAGGATGGTGGCGCCGGCCTCGCGCAGGCGATGGGCGATGCCCACGATCTGCGCCTCGCTCTCCACCGCGCACGGCCCCGCCATCACCGCCACCTCGCCGCCGCCGATGCGGGTGCCGTTGGCCAGCTCCACCACCGTGGGCTCGTCACGCCACTCGCGCGAGACCTGCTTGTACGGCTGCGAAACGTGGATCACCTCCAGCACCCCGCCCAGCGATTCGAGGCGGTCGGCGTTGACCTTGCCGTCGTTGCCCACCAGCCCAACGGCGGTGCGCTGCTTTCCGGGCATGGGGCGCGCCTCGTACCCCATCTCGTTTATCACGCTGACCACGCCCTGCACCTGCTCGGGCGTGGCGTCGTGCCTCATCACGATGAGCATCGGGAACTTCTGGGATTCGGGATCACAGGTGTCGCATCACCCCCGAATTTATCCACGGCAAGGGCCCGCGTCCACCACGTTCGTTGAGATTCGTACGGGAGAGCGAGCCATCCGAATAGCGCCGCCACGCAGCGGCCGACGCCGCGGTTCGCGGCCCCAGCCCCGCGCGGCCCCCTCCCCGCGCCTGAGAGCGCGTACCCTCCCCCGCTTCGCAGGAGAGGGTGAACGGCTTGGCCTGCCGCGCGCGAGGTGTCCGCAGTTCCCCCCTCCCCCGCGGAGCGCGGGGAGGGGCCGGGGGAGGGGGCCAGCCGCGGCATGCGCACCGTCCGCTTCCGCGCGTGTGTCGTGCTTCCCTCCCCTCCCGCTTGTGATCCGACCCGCCGCACCGGATCTTCAAGTCAGCACACTCGCAACGGGAGACGACGGATGAGCGACGCCGGGTTCACGCACCTGGACGAGCAGGGGCGGCCGCGGATGGTGGACGTGGGCGACAAGGAGGTCACCCGCCGCGTGGCCGTGGCCGAGGGCCGCATCCGCACCTCGGCCGAGACGGTGCGCGCCATCGTGGCGGGCGAGGTGCCCAAGGGGAACGTGCTCCTGGTCGCCCAGCTCGCCGGGATCACGGGGGCGAAGCGCACCGCCGACCTGATCCCCCTGTGCCACCCGCTCGCCCTCACCTCGGTGGAAGTTGCCGTTTCGGTGGACGAATCGCTCCCCGGCGTGCGGGTGGTGGCGACCGCGAAGGTGGATGGAAAGACGGGTGTGGAGATGGAGGCACTGACCGCCGTAAGCTGCGCGCTGCTCACCGTCTACGACCTGTGCAAGGCCCGCGACCGGGGGATGGAGATCGGCGAAATCCGGCTGCTGCGCAAGGAAGGCGGGCGTTCCGGAACGTGGACGGCTGACACGTAGCGGGCCGTTTCCGGGCACGGCGCTTGCCCTGCACGGGTCACGACAACTCTGACCCGGAGACCCGGAAATGCAGTCTGCGCTACTGAAGCTGCAGAACGAGATCCAGGCGCGTAAGCACCGCAGGTGGGACGTGGTTGCCACGGCCAGATCGGCCGTTTTGGGCAGCGGCCTTGCGATCGCCGCGTTCCTGCTGGGCATTCGCGCCGCCGACGCCGGCGCCGAGGGTGGGACTTTGATGCGGCAGTTCGCGGCATCCGCGCCCGTGGGCGTGGTGGACCTGCAGGCCGCCCAGATCGAGCACCTCAAGCGGGTGACGGAAAACTCTTCCGCCTACGGAATCCCCGCCGACCTTGCCGAGCGCATCGAGCAGATCGCGCTGGCCGAGGGGATCGATCCGAAGCTCGCGTTCGGGCTGGTGGCCACGGAAAGCGAGTTCAACCGCCACGCGGTGAGTCCCGTGGGCGCGGTGGGGCTCACGCAGCTCATGCCCAGCACCGCGCGCTACTTCCGCCCGGGGGTGGACCGCGAGGCGCTGTTCGACCGCGACACCAACCTGCGCGTGGGCTTCCGCTTCCTGAAGTCGCTGATCGAGAAGTACCACGGCAACGTGACGCTGGCCCTGCTGGCCTACAACCGCGGCCCCGAAAAGGTGGACAGCATCCTGCGCAACGGCGGCGACCCCGACAACGGCTACGCCCGCCTGGTGATGCGGAAGAACTTTCCCAAGCGGTAACGCCGGCGGCTTCGGCCGACACCGCTGTCGGCTGACATGGCTGACAACGATATCGGCTGAGACGGTGGAAGATGACGAAGCGCCCGGCCCTCGCGACGAGGGGCGGGCGCTTCGGCTTTGGTGGATGGAGTGAGGAGGCGGCACCGGATCCACCCTGCATCGTCCCGATGCCGCGGGGCCCTCACCCTGCCGCTTCGCGGCTGTCCTCCCAAAACAACCTGGGAGAGGGACCTGAGGCGCTTCGCGCCGGCGGGTTGGCGGTGGGGATGGCTGCTATCCGACCCGTGTTAAACGTTGACGCTGTATCAGAAGAACAACAGCGATGCCTCACCCAAACCAGCAGAGTCAGCCGAGAAACCCGTTGTTCTCTGCTGACTCTGCGTGAGGCACGTCGTTTTCCCGGCTCTGGCACGAGCGCGTGGCTCAGGAGTCGGAGCCGGGCAAGCCTTCGTCGTTCGACAGGTAGTTGCCGAGCACGCGGTTGGTGGCGTTGAGCACGGCAACGCTGGCGGCGCGGTACGGGTTGTCGGAGGCCAGCGCGGCGCCGATCAGCGACTTGCCGTCGAGGTCGCTGCGCAGCAGGGCCACCACCACGTCGGCATCGAAGGCGCGAAACGGCTTGATCCCCACCATCTGGAACTTGACCCGGCCGTCCATCACCTGGTCGAGCGCCGCCGCCGTGGCCATGGCGGCCAGCCGCAGCTCCATCGCGTAGCCGGTCTCGCCCTCCACCTCGGCCGTCACCGTGCGGCCGGCCCACTCCAGCTCCACCATGGCCAGTGCACGGCCCACCTTGGCCGTTTCCACCCGCACCGACACGAAGCGCACGCGCCGCCGCGCCTCGGGCGCAGGTACGTGGCACACCTGCACCTCGGCCTCGGCCGCGGCAAGGCCGTGGCGGGCCAGCACCGCGTGCACCACCATCTCGGTGGGGCCTTGCGCACCCCGCTCGGCCACCACGTACACGCTGTAGGGCGGGCCCTCGATGAACGCGCGGCGGACGCCCTCGATCGCCTCGAGGTCGGTGCGGACGCTGTCGAGCGCCGCGGTGTCCAGGGTTGCTGGCATGGCGGTGCGGCTTCCGGGCGGGAGCGTTTGTTTCTGGGGAGTGGACGAACGTTGCGGCGCGGCGGGCGCGCTGTCAAGAAGTACAACGCAAACAGGGCCCGGAATGCGCCGCATTCCGGGCCCCGCAACCCCGTTGGGGCCAGTTCAGTAGCGCAGCAGCGCCCCGGCGCCCTTCATGTCGGCCACCTCGCCCGGGTCGGCGTAGGCCACGGTCACGCCCTGGCCCTCGGCCATGCGCACCATCTCCTCGATCACGTCCACGTCGGTGAGCGCGGTGGAGCCGTCGTAGGGGCAGGTCTTGAGCTCGCGGGCGAACACGAAGCCGCACTGGGCGCACCGCACGCCGTCGCGGCGCTGGTCGCGCGCCAGCAGCAGCGTGTCCACGCGCCCCTCCTGCAGCGCCGACAGGGTGCCCTGGAAGCCGGCGGTGGCCAGGTAGTCGTGCACCACGCGGTCGCGCACCTGCTCCACCACCTCGTGGTGCGTGCGCTGGAGCTCGGCCTGCAGCAGCGGCTCGAGCTGGCGGATCACCGCCGAGGCGTTCTCGTCCACCCACATGGGCCCGGTGTGCACCACCTTCTGCAGCAGCGAGTCGGGGAGGTGCTCGGCGAAGGCCGACAGCGTCTCCTCGGTGCCAAGCAGCACCAGGTCGTCGGGCCCGTAGCGGCGCACGAACTCGCCCAGCTCGGCGGCGAAGTCGCGCAGGAAGTGCTTGGTCTCCTCCAGCTTGCGGCGCTGGTAGCGGCTCTGCGAGTAGCCGCCGGCCTGCACGTCGTGCGGGGTGGCGATGGGGTCGCCGCGGCGCTCCACCTCGTCCAGCACGGTGCCCTGGTACACGCTCAGCAGGCGCACGTGCTCGCGGTCGAGCAGCACCACGCCGTAGTGGCGGTAGCCTTCCAGCACCTGCGCCAGCGGGCCCACCACCGGGCGCGGCGCCACCATCAGGCGGTTCTGCAGCGGCGCGCGGCTCTGCAGCGCCTCGAACCACTCGCCGCCCACCTCGGCATAGATCACCACACCCGCGTTGGCCTCGTCGTACTCCGAGCTCAGCCACCCCTGGATGCGTTCGGACAGCGACTGCATCCCCTCCTGGTGCTCGGCCATCCACTCTGACTGGAGCTCCTGGAACTCCGCGCGCTTCTGGCCGAGGAAGACCTGGTGCGTGCGCTTGTTGTTCTGGTTCACCGACATGTCGAGGAACAGCGAAACGACGGGCCGGCCGGTTTCTTCACGGTTGATGAGCCGCTCGAGATCCTGTTTCGTGATCATTCTCCGCACTCGCTCAGGTGGCAGCATCCAGGGGCAGGGGCCCCAACCCGGGTTGCCTGCCGGCGGTGCAAATCGGACGCCAGCAGGGGTGGCGCACGGCCTCGTTCGGATCGCCGGCAACGGCGTATCAGCCCCGGCGGATGAGTCTGTCCCGCAATGGCTTACCTCGCGGTAGACGCGAGTTCCGCGTGATTCCGGACCGGAAAATCGACGGTGCATTCTGAAGGCCCGGTACGGAGGAATGTCACACGGAGCAACGGAGGAAACGGAGGAACTGCAGACAGTTCTCCGCTCCCTCCGATGCTTCGTGTTAATCGAATGGTTTGTGGGAATGCACGATGGTTCGATGGATCGGTATGACTCCGGTCGGCGAGCGGGTGGCGAGACGACGAGCGCGCCGGCTTCGAGGGCACGGGTCCTGAAGTGGGCGGCGGGATCACCGGCGCGAGCGTGGAACCGGCGCGGTTCTCTGGAAGGGAGACTGGGTGTCATGAGCGACTTCGATTACCGGTCGTACTGGGATAAAGGGTTCAGCTGGGGCGACTACCTGGCGAACGAGGTCTGCGAGCACCGCGGGTTGTGGGAGGCCGTGTGGGGGCGGGCGAAGGTGCCCGCGTGGGCGCTGGAGGAGGGGCGCGGCGTGGCCGGCGAGTGGATGCTGCTGGTGATCAGCGAGGACTGGTGCGGCGATGCATCCAACACCGTGCCCGTGGTGGCGAAGCTGGCCGAGGCGCTGCCGAACGTGGAACTGCGCGTGGTGAAGCGCGACGAGAACCTGGAGCTGATGGACCGCCACCTGACCGGCACGTCGCGCTCAATCCCGCTGGTGGTGGTCCTGCGACCCGACTTCACGGTGGCGGGCCAGTGGGGGCCGCGCCCGTCTGCGCTGCAGGCGTGGGTTCTGGCCGAGAAGGCGGCGGCCGAGCGTTCCGTGGGCGACATCTACCGCGACGTGCGCACCTGGTACGCCCGCGACCGCGGTGAAAGCACGATCCGCGAGGTGCTGGCGGTGATGACGGACGGCTCGGCCCATCGCGCCGCGGCCTGACCGGCGGAGCCGGGATCGAAACGAAAGAAGCCCTCCCGCGGCGGGGAGGGCTTCTTCGTTTCGCCAGCACCCGCGCGGAGGCCTCTCTCCGCGCGAGCTTCACCGCGCCACCCTTCCCCTGAAACCGCTCGGGAGAGGTAAAATTCGACCCCTAGCATGGATGCATGCCGCGGTTGCCCGGTGTCCTTTCCTACGCGGCCGTGGATGCGCGGCGGCTCACCCTGGCACCAGGAACGTGCCGGAGACCCACTTCTGTTCTACCGGGTCGATGCGGCGCCAGCTCCCCTTCACCTCGTGGATCTGCACCACCGCGCCATTCGTCAACTCGCCCAGCCTGTCGGTGTTCGAGGCGGGGCCGCGGCGGATGGACAGCACGCCGTCGGGCGACCTGACCACCGCGATGGGGATGGACACCGGCCCGGAGAGCGCCGCAACGGCCGCGCTGACCAGCGGAAGGAAGTGCGCCGCGCAGTCCGCCACCGTGTTCCCGCCGAAGAAGCCGGTGCCCGGGCACGTCTTGGTGTTGCCGGCGCCGTTCCTCCGCTTGCCGGTATCCAGGTCGAACCAGTGGTGGTACACGAACGCGTTGGTGTCCACCTTCAGCTTGAACCGGCGTGAGAGCAGCGCGTTCATCCGGATGACGCACTCGCGGTGGGCGGGCGTGATCGCGTCCCTGCCCCTGTCGAAGTTCCCCACGTGCTCGATGCAGATCGCGCCGGTGTTCGCGCCCTTGATCCCCGCCGGGTTCTGACCCATCGGCCGGCAGAGGGCGATGGTGCCGTCTGAAAAGGTGGTGAGGTTCTGCGCGATGTCGCTGAACCCGCGCTCGTTCACGTGAAACTTCCGCATCCCCACCAGCAGGGCGAAGTGGTTCTTTCCGTTGAAGTCCTTGTAGCCGGGCACCTCGGTGTGGTGGTTCTGTACCGACGTGATCTGCCGGCCGACGGGCTTGGCGATGAACTGCGCGAACTCGTCCATCGTCTCGAACAGCGTGAACTGGCCTTGCGTCTTCATGATGGTCCCGGGGAGTGCAGGGGGAATGCGAGGATGGGAACTGAGGAGCCAGCCTTCGCAAGGTAATCGGCGTCCATGGGGTGGAACAGTTTTTTGTCGCACGGCCGCCCCCCGGCGGCACCGGCGAATCACCGGGTGGCGAAGAGCATCCGCGAGGCGGGGAGACACGCCACGATGTTGCTCGGCCCCCTACGCGCTCGTATCATCCGTCCGTATACAATCCACCCTATTCCCGGGGCGCGGGTCGCCGCTCCGGGGCGCGTTCCATCAACCGTGTTTCGGAGGATGCTCCCCATGCGTCTCCGCCGTTCCGCCGTAGCGGTGGTCGTGGCGCTCGCCGCGCACCCGGCGCTCGCGGCCGCGCAGCAGCAGCCCGCTCAGCCGGCCATCGCCCCCAACGAGAACCTGGTGGTGGACGGCGTGCCGGCCATCCCCGCGTCGCTGGCCGCCGAGGTGCGCCGCTACACCGAGTCGCGCGGCGCGGGGCTCGACGACTGGCACCCGCTGCGCCGCGAGATGCTGATCGCCACGCGCTTCGCCAACACCTCGCAGGTGCACCAGGTGAAGATGCCGCTGGGCGCGCGCACCCAGCTCACCTTCTTCGACGAGCCGGTGGGCGAATCGGGGTACGAGCCGCGCACCGGGCGCTACTTCCTGTTCAGCAAGGACGTGGGCGGCAACGAGTTCGCCCAGATCTACCGCTACGACACCGGCAGCGGCAGCACCGAGATGCTCACCGACGGCGGCCGCTCGCAGAACGGCGGCTGGGTGTGGAGCCACGCCGGCACCCGCATCGCCTACGGCAGCACCCGCCGCAACGGCGGCGACCGCGACATCTGGGTGATGGACCCCGCCAGCCGCGGCAGCGACCGCATGGTGCTGCAGGTGCAGGGCGGCGGCTGGGGCGTGCTGGACTGGAGCCGCGACGACCGCCGGCTGGTGCTGGGCGAGTACCTGTCGGTGAACCAGAGCAACCTGTGGCTTCTGGACCTGGCCACCGGCCAGAAGACCGCCCTCACCGACCCCGCCGACACCGTGGCCTGGGGCGGCGCCCGGTTCACCGCCGACGGCCGCGGCCTGGTGCTCACCACCGACCGGGGCGGCGAGTTCCAGTACCTGGCGCTGATGGACGTGGCCACCAGGCGCCTGACGCCGTTGACGGCGGAAATCAGGTGGGACGTGGAGAATTTCGACCTGAGCCCCGACGGGCGCACCGTGGCGTTCACCACCAACGAGGCCGGGGTGAGCCGGCTGTACCTGCTGAGCCTGGCCACGCGCCGCGCGCGGCCTGTGACGGCCGGGGTGCCGCAGGGGGTGATCGGCGGCCTGCGCTGGCACCACAACGCGCGCGACCTGGGCTTCAACGTTTCCTCGGCCCGCAGCACCAGCGACGTGTACTCGCTGAACGCCGAGACGGGCGCCGTCACCCGCTGGACCGAAAGCGAGCTGGGCGGGCTGGTGGCCAGCGACCTGGCCGAGCCGCGGCTGGTGCGCTGGCCCAGCTTCGACGGGCGCGAGATCACCGGCTTCTACTACCGCCCGCCTGCGCGCTTCACCGGCAGGCGGCCGGTGATCATCAACATCCACGGCGGCCCCGAGAGCCAGAGCCGGCCCGGCTTCCTGGGGCGCAACAACTACTTCCTGAACGAGATGGGGGTGGCCATCATCTACCCCAACGTGCGCGGGAGCACGGGCTACGGGAAGTCGTTCGTGAAGCTGGACAATGGCATGCGGCGGATGGACAGCGTGAGGGACATCGGCGCGCTGCTCGACTGGATCGCCCGCCAGCCCGACCTGGACGCCAGCCGGGTGATGGTGACCGGCGGCAGCTACGGCGGCTTCATGACGCTGGCGGTCGCCACCACCTACAACGACCGCGTGTGCTGCTCGCTGGACGTGGTGGGGATCAGCAACTTCAACACGTTCCTCAAGAACACCGAGAGCTACCGCCGCGACCTGCGCCGCGCCGAGTACGGCGACGAGCGGCAGCCCGAGATGGCCGCCTTCTTCGAGCGCACGGCGCCGCTGAACAACGCGGGGAGCATCTCCAAGCCGCTGTTCGTGGTGCAGGGCGGCAACGATCCGCGCGTGCCGCACACCGAAGCCGAGCAGATGGTGGCGCGGGTGAAACGGAACGGCAGCCCCGTGTGGTACCTGATGGCCCGCGACGAGGGCCACGGCTTCCGCAAGAAGGCCAACATCGACTACCAGTTCTACGCCACCGTGATGTTCATCCGCCAGCACCTGCTGGGGCAGCCGACCACGGCGAGGCAGGCGGCGGGGAACTGAGGACGGAAGCGGACGGCGGGGTAGATCGCGGCGGACGAAAAGACAGTCGGCCCGGCACGGAAGATCGTGCCGGGCCGGCTTCGTTCGGGCGAGAGCCAGGTCGAATCGGGGAAGGCCCGGATCGGAGCTCCAGCCAGAGAAGGCGATTGAAATCGCTGCAACGACGGCCCGAAGTCCGCTTCGCGGACTCCCGCGCGGGCATCATCGTCGATGGGGGAGGTGGTGCGGGGGCGGCTCGACCGCTCGTCGGGGGGCCGACCGATGGCGCGGATGGAACGCTGGGAGGTTCCCGCCGTCAGCCGGCGCCAGCAGGAGTCGGCAGGGCGTCGGCGCGGTAGAAGGGCCACGCGTCGCGCAGGTACAGCGCGAACGGGATCCACCAGATGAAGTCGTTGGTGAGGCAGAGGACGAACGTGGCCGGCGGCCACTGGCCCGTGGCGATCAGCCGCGCCAGGCCGATGGGGCCCAGCACCTTACCCAGCAGCCCCACCGCGGCGATGGGAAAGCCGCGCTCGGGGGCGCGGGCCACCTCGAGGTAGAGGAAGCCGTAGACGCCCACCACCATCCCCAGGCAGGCGTAGATGGCGGGGTGGTTCAGCGGCGGCATCCCCGCAAAACGAAAGAGCCACTGTGGATCCACAGCGGCCCAGGCGCCCCACACCAGGTTGTACGCGCCGGCCACCCCGAACACCGCCCGGTGGAAGCGGCGGTGCGCGAGGGTGCCGGCGGCCGGGCTCACCGCCCGGCCACCTTCAGCAGCCGGGTGTGCTTGCGCAGCGTGCGCAGCACGCCGTAGCCCACCACCGCCGTGCCGAACAGCGCCAGCGCCAGCGGGTGCGGCTCCACGCGGTGCAGGAAGATCAGGTCCGACGCGGTGCGGATCACCATGAACGACGCGGCCAGCCCCAGGAAGCCGGGGTACTCGGCCGCCAGCACCGCGCGCAGCGCGAACGGCAGGTCGGGGCGCACCCACCGCGAGAAGTCGGGGAGGAAGGCGGGGGTGGCCGCCGACCAGGCCTTCCACTCGTCGCCGTGCTGCCGGCGGAGGAACTCCTCCTCGGCATACATGATCCGCTCGTAGTAGATCCAGAAGAACGCCGCCGCCAGGATCGCCGCCGTCCACATCCGGGGGTACAGCGCCACGCCGGCCCACATCAGCGCGTTGCCCACGTACAGCGGGTGCCGCACGATGGAGTACATCCCCGTGGTGTTGAGCCGCGAGGCCACCTGCGCCTGGCGGTTGCGCCCCGAGGTGCCGCGCGGCTTGGTGCCGATGGTGAGCGCGCGCACCAGCACGCCGGTGAGCGACAGGCCCACGCAGATCGCCTCCCACCACGAGTGCGGCGGCGACACGCGCGGATCGGGCGCCCACGGCAGCAGCGCCAGCACCAGCGCCAGCGGGATCAGCGGAAGCCAGCTGCGGTGGCGGAACAGCCACTGTCCCTGCTGGGCGAACTCGTCTCTCAGTGCCATCGGGCCAGGAGCTGGGGGAGCG
>Ga0247773_1000128_pt1 | contig 36059 bp, 27 predicted proteins | sample UWRJL092311B6_FD_179934 | JGI IMG/M metagenome (GOLD analysis project Ga0247773, IMG submission 179934) | Plant litter microbial communities from Arlington Agricultural Research Station in Wisconsin, United States - UWRJ-L092-311B-6 | ecosystem: Environmental > Terrestrial > Plant litter >... | reverse complement strand
ATCATGAACCCGGCCGCCAACGTCACCTGCGCGCCCGGGGCCTCACGCAATGTGACCGTCAAGGTCAGCTGGACCGACAGCTCCACCCGGTCGGTCCGCTACGACACGGTGCTGTCGTGCTGAGCCGGCAGTGGCGCGCCACCCGCGCCCGGCTGGCCGCCGACGACCGGGGCGTCACCCTCGCCGAACTGATGGTCAGCATGATCCTGACCACCATCCTCGGCACCATGGCGGTGCTGTTCTTCGTCGGCGCCAGCCACGCCGGCTACAAGACCGTGCTGACCAACCAGAACTCCGGCGACGCCCGGCTGACCCTGGACAGCTGGACCTCGATGCTGCGAGTGGCCGGCTGGCTGGACCCGAGCCTCAAGGCCGACCGGTTCGAGGAGATCACCAGCACCAAGATCGTCTTCTACGCCAACCTCAACAACCGCTCGACCGCCGTCAGCGGCTCCTTCACCGCGCCGGCGGCCACCACCAAGATCGCGCTGATGCTGCGGGTCAGTACGCCGGCCACCGGCGTCGGCCAGCTCGTCGAGGTGATCTTCAATTCCGACAACACCACCGTCAAGTCGGTACGCCAACTGGGTTTCAACGCCAAGGCCACCGGCACGCTGCCGGTGTTCCAGCCGTACTCGCGCAGTGGCAGCGCGGTGGACCTGACCCAGCTGGGCTGCCTGAGCGGTGCCACCGCCAAGGCCGGGTTGTGCCTGCAGACCGGTCAGGCCGGCTCGGGGATGCTCGATCCCACCATCGGCACCGGGTCGCTGGCGGTCAGCTCGGGCAGTTACCGCGGCAACCCGGCGCTCAAGGTCGACAAGGTCCTCAACCAGATCGGCAGCATCGGCATCGCCTTCACCGCCCTGGATCCTTCCAACACCAGCAGCATGGCCTTCAGCTCGCTGGCATCGGTGAGTTCGGGGTACCCGTCATGAGAGATCGGGGTCCGGCGTCATGAGGAAAGCACCGATGCGCCAACGCAGCCCGTGGGCAGCCCGGCCCGGCCTGCTGGCCAGGCTCCGGCGCGACGACGACGGCCAGAGCCTGGTGCTGGTGATGATGATCAGCATCATGGCGATGCTGATGCTCACCACCGCCACCACCTCCCTCACCGGGCAGATCCGGCCCGCCAAGGACAGCGTCGACTCCGGTGAGGCGACCGCCGCCGCGCAGGCCGGCCTGGAGAATTTCCTCAGCTGGATCAACACCAACTGCCCGCCGACCGACGGTTTCACCTGCGCCAGCCTGACCACTGGTATCACCAACAAGAGCGGCATCACCGATCCGCTGAACCAGCAGGGCGTCAAGATCACCGGCGGCGACGGCGTGACCAGCGTCGAGTCCTACTGGTGGACGGTCACCTTCGCGACCTCCGGCCTGGCCAGGGTGCGCTCGGTCGGCCAGGTGCCGACCGGCAAGACCAACCCCAAGTACCGGATCAAGGTCATGGTCGCCGACATCGACGCGATGCCCAGCTTCAACAACTTCCAGTACTACACCAAGTACGAGACCTACTCCGCGGAGTTCATCAACAGCTTCTTCAAGCCGCGCTCGGTGCAGGTCACCTCGGCGGCCAACCTCAACGGCACCTCGATCAGCGGCAAGTCCAAGCCGGGCACCCTGCAGTGGGCCGGCACCTGCACCTACGTCGATGCCAGCAGCACGCCACTGTGCGACTCCAGCCACAGCACCAATGTCTGCGACGACCTGTACTACCCCAACAGCGCCGGGCCGGGCCGGGGCACCGCCACCGCCTGGAACAACGCCAGCCGGCGCCCCTCGACCGCCACCCAGACCGCGATGGGCACCGACTCGAGCTTCGCCTACTTCAGCGAGGGCGGCAGCTACGTGCCGTCCAGCGGGACCTCGACGTCGATCACCCACAACGACACCTGCGATTCCTCGATGGAACCGAACATGGTGATGAACGGCCCGGTCTACAGCCAGGACGCCTACCTGGTCGACCGCGGCAAGGACACCGGCGCCTCCAAGAACAGCAAGCCGAACTTCGACGACGCCGCGTACAGCGTCTGGACCGGTGCCATCAACGGCAGCCAGCAGCCGCTCGGCGCCAACGGCGGCTACGACCGGGCCTACCCCGGCACCGACGGCGCGGCCATGCTCACCAGCAACTACCCTTCCAGCAGCTCCGGCGGCAAGGTGTTCCCGATCTACCAGTCCACCGCGCTGGAACTGCCCGAGGACGCCACCGAGGCGCTGCCGCTGGCCCAGTGCGTCTACACCGGCCCGACCCGGATCAAGATCGTCGGCAACACCGCCCGGATCACCAGCCCGCTGACCCCGGCCGGCTCGTCGGCCTGCTACCAGAGCACCGGCAGCTACACCAACGTCAACACCCTCGACAGCCTCGGGCAGAGCACCACCGACCCGTCCGGCGGAGTGGTCGACGCGGTGGTGCCGCTGTCACGGACCCTGATCTACGTCCAGAACCCCACCACCGGCACTCCCACCCAGGCCACGGTGGCCAGCCCGGTGTTCAACACCACCACCAACCTCAGCCTGCCGGCCGCCAGCGCCACCGACACCCTGGCCGGCACCTGGACCGACAACTCCTCCTACGTCGCCACGGCATCCTGCCCGGCGACCGGCCCCCAGAAGCGCCGCAACCTCGACTGCGAGACCGGCCAGGGCAACCCCAAGAACGACGTCTTCACCGCCATCAAGACAGCGGTGGACGCGCAACTGGCCGGCGCCAGCCCGACCACGGCCACTCTCACCAGCGCCATCACCGGCCAGCTGAGCACCGCCTCGCAGAAGGTCGGCACCACCCAGAACTCCTTCTGGTACACCGTGACCGTCACCGCGGCCACCCCCACCACCACCACCGTGACGCCGAGCGCTCCCGGCGGCACGTTCCTGCAGTCCACCCTGGGCAAGGGCTACACCACGACGGCCACCAACTGGACCGTCAGCGTCGACCGGGTGGTCTGCACCTCGCTGACCAAGAAGGGCGACTGCACCAACACCACCACGCCGATCGTCACCGGCACCCTGGGCAAGACCAGCAGCGCGGCGGCCGGCTCACCGATGAACACCACCCAGAACTTCCCGTGGCACGGCAAGCAGCCCGGCGACACCGGCTACGACGCGGCCAAGACCTACACCGACCCGAACAACGACATCACCCCCTACTACCACGGCTACGGCGACGTCTACGTCGACGGAAAGACCAACGGCAACGTCACGATCGTCGCCGAGCACGACATCGTCGTCACCAACGACCTGACCTACAACAACAACACGGTCGCCAGTACCAGCGACGGCCTGGCCCTGATCGCCACCCACAACGTCCGGCTCTACCGTCCGATGACCTGCACGACGGACGGCACCCTCGGCGCCACCACCGCCGGCTACTGCCCCAACGACCTCAGTGGGGCCTACACCGACAACCTGACCTGGCCGGTCGCCAGCAACTACCCGTCCAACATGTACACCCCCAGCGCCGCGCCGGCGATGTTCAACGGCGGCACCGGAGCGCTGTACGCCACCGTCTTCACGCTGCGCGGCTCGTTCATGGCCGACAACTTCTACCGGGGCTCGATCGGCTACGGCATCGACATCTACGGCGGGCTCTACCAGTACCACCGGGGCGCGACCAGCCTGCCGTACCAGGGCCGGCCCTACCAGGGTTCGGGAACCAAGATGCCCGGCATCTCGGTCACCTACAACTACGACAACATGCGCGCCGGGCAGGCGATCAACGGCGGCCTGCGGGTGCCCTACATTCCGCCGCCGGACGGCCGATTGACCAGCAACACCTGGAATGTCATCAGCATCTCGACGGGATCCTGAGATGCTGAACCCCGCATCGTTCCTCCAGGCGTCCCCCGTCCGCCGATCCGAAGGTCAGCGCCATGTGGTTCCTGCTCGTCGTGGTGGCGGTGCTCGGGCTGGCGATCGGTTCCTTCCTCAACGTCGTGATCTACCGGGTCCCGCAGGGCCAGTCGCTGGTCGCGCCGGCCTCGCACTGCCCGCACTGCGGCTCGGCGGTCCGCAACCGGCACAACATTCCGGTACTGGGCTGGCTGGTGCTGCGCGGCCGGTGCGCCGACTGCGCCGCCCCGATCAGTGCCCGCTACCCGCTCGTCGAGGCGTTCACGGCGCTGGCGTTCGTCCTGGTGACCTGGCGGCTGGCCTCACTCGATCGGCTCGACGGGCTGCCGGCCTGGCTGTACTGGACCTCCGTCGCGATCGCGCTGGCGGCCATCGACCTGGACTGTCACCGGTTGCCCAACGCGATCGTGCTGCCGTCCTACCCGGTGTTGGCGGTGCTGCTGGCCGCACCCGCGCTGTGGCAGCGGGACTACCCGCCGCTGCTGCGGGCCGGGATCGGCGCGGTGGCACTGTTCGGCGGCTACTTCGCGCTGGCGCTGGCCTACCCCAAAGGGATGGGCTTCGGCGACGTGAAGCTGGCCGGCCTGGTCGGCGCCATGCTCGGCTGGCTGAGCTATTCGGCTTTGCTGGTAGGGGCATTCGCGGCGTTCCTGCTCGGCGGAGTGGTCGGCGTGGCGGTGATCGCGAGCAGGCGTGGCACCGGCAAGACGCCGCTGCCGTTCGGACCGTTCATGATCACGGCGGTGGCGGTGGCGCTGTACGCGGCCCAGCCACTGGCCGACGGCTACCTCAGGCTCACCGGGCTCTGAACCCGGCACCTCTCTCGTCCTGCGTTGCCCTTCCTCAGGAGAAGCGATGAAGCACCGTCAGATCTGCAACCCCAAAATCGGAATCGTCAATCCTGACGGTCACGCGATCGGCGTCGACATCGGCGCCACCTCGGTCCGTGCGGCGATCCTGTCGCACGGCACCACCGACGGCCGCCCCTCGGTCAGCGTGCACGGCTGCGGACACGTCGACCTGCCACCCGGCGCGGTGCTCAGCGGCGTGGTCTGCGACCAGAACGCGGTGACGGCGGCGCTGCGGCAGATGTGGTCGCAGAACCACTTCGAATGCCGCAACGTGATCCTGGGCATCACCAACCAGCAGACCGTGGTCCGCGACCTGGCGATGCCGGCGCTGCCCCACGACCAACTGGTCAAGGCACTGCCCTACCAGGCGCGTGAGGTGGTTCCGCTGCCGCTGGACCAGGCGCTGATCGACTGGCTGCCGCTGGGCGAGGCCGATCCGTCCGGCATGGTGCCGGGGCTGCTGATCGCCACCCCGCGCCACCCGGTGCTGGCGGCGGTGCAGGCCATCGAGAGCGCCGGCCTGCAGGTCGCCCGGGTCGACCTGTCCTCGTTCGCCGCGCTGCGGGCGATCGCCGACGAGAAGCACGGCGTCGAGGCGGTCATCGACATCGGTGCCCACATGACCAACATCATCATCCACCGCCACGGCGTGCCGAAGGTGGTGCGCGCGGTGGCCCGCGGCGGCCAGGAGCTGACCGACCGGATCGTGGACCGGGTCGGGTTGGACCTGGAGCGGGCGGAATCGGCCAAGCGGCTGCAGGGCCTGCACGCCACGAACCGCAACTTCACCGACGCGCTGAACGAGGGACTGCGGCCGCTGCTGGCCGAGGTCCGCGGTTCGATCCACTACTTCGGGACCACCGAGGACAGCGCCCCGGTGGAGCGGTTGTCGCTGACCGGCGGCGGCTCGGGCCTGCCCGGCCTGGCCGACCTGTTCGGTGAGCACCTGGGCATGCCGGCCAACGTGGTCGCGCCGATGCAGCACGTGCGCAACCGGCTGGCGTCGAAGGAACTTCAGAACGAGGACGCGGAGCTGTCGGCCACCGCGGTGTCGGTAGGACTGGCGATGGGAGCAGCGGCATGACCACCATGCAGCCACGTGAACTGTGGAGCACGATGCCGGGTTGGGGCATCGTCGCCAACCTGATCCCGCCCGAGGTACTGCAGGCCCGCCGGGTCCGCGCCATCCGCAAGCTGGTCGCGTACGCGCTGTGCGCGCTGGTGCTGCTGGCCGGCCTGGGCTACGGCTACGCCTTCTACCGCAGCCAGCAGGCCGCCGACACCCTGGCCGCCGAGCAGAGCCGCACCTCGCAGCTGCTGGTCCAGCAGAAGCGCTACGCCGACGTCACGCTGCTGCAGGGCAGCGTCGCCGGGGTGCGCACCGAGCTGTCCGGCCTGCTGGCCACCGACGTCGACATGTCGGCCGTGATCACCTCGATCATGCGGCAGCTGCCGGCGGGCGCCTCGGTCAGCCAGCTGGCAGTCACCATGGCACCCACCGCCGGCCGGCAGGCCACCGCGAACCTGGCCTCCGGAACGGGATCGCTGGACACCTCCGGCCGCCCGCACATCGGCCTGATCACCGTGACCGGGCAGGCCGCCCGGGTGCCGGACGTGTCGATGCTGGTCGACCGGCTGCGCGCGCTGCCGGGCTTCATCGACCCGTATCCGACGTCCAACACGACGAATGACAAGGGCACCCTGTTCACGATCCAGTTCTCGATCGACGACCGGTTGCTCTCGCACCGCTACGACACGTCCAAGACCGGAGGCAACTGATGAGCGGCTTCAAGGGTGACCGGATCTGGATGGTCGGCGGCGGCGTCGCCGGAGTGGTGATCTCGGCGCTGGCCTGGTTCATGGTGATCAGCCCGGAGCTGTCCGACGCCTCGTCGCTGGACGCCCAGACCGTGGACTCGCAGACCCAGAACATCAGCCTGCAGTCCAAGCTGCACCGGCTGCAGGCCGACAACGCCAAGATGGACGCGCTGGTCACCTCGTTACAGGAAGCCCGTACCGCCCTTCCGGTGGACAGCAACCTGGCCGAGTTCACCCGGCAGCTGAGCGGCTACGCCAGCGCCAACCGGGTGAGCATCAGCGGCATCACCGCCGGTGAGCCCGCGGCGATGACCTCGGCCGCCCCGGCGGCGGCCACGGCTCCGGCAGCCGCCGCACCGGCCGCGGGAGCGAGCGCACCGGCCGCGGCGCCGGCGGCCGGCGTCGCCACCGTATCCCCGGTCGGGCAGCTGTACGGCCTGCCGCTGACCGTCGTCGTCAAGGGATCGGCGACCGGCGACCTGGGCTTCCTGGCGGCCGTCCAGGGTCCCGGCCGGCGGGCGGCGCTGGTGTCGGGTACCCAGCTGACCGGTGACACCACCAAGCGGGACGGCGCGATGCAGCTCACCATCCAGTTGCAGGTCTTCGTCTCCCCGCAACCGCCCGGTGCGGTGGACGCGCTGCTGGCCCGGCTGGCCGACCCGACGAAGTAGCTCCGGGCACGACCCGGCACCGGACGCGGAAGGGCCCGGCAAGGCTGTCGCCTTGCCGGGCCCTGCTGCTTGCGTTGACTCGTTACTTCACGACCACCGCGAGGGTCGGGCTGGTCGAACCGAGGTGGTTGGCGGTGTCGGTCGGGGTGAACTGCGCCCGGACCTGCGCCGTCCCCTTCACTGCCGGGGCGGTGGCCGAAGCCTTGCCCCCCGCTCCCACCGCGGCGTTCGCGACGACCACGCCGTTGACGTAGAAGGCAACGGTGCCGGCGGCCGCCTTACCGGTGTTGAGCGTGACGGTCGCCGTCATCTGCAGCTCGTACTTGCCCTTCACCTTGCTGGAGGTCGCGGTGAGCGCGGTGCTCGAGACCGCCTTGTTCACCGTGAAGGTGAGCGGCGCCGACGTCGACCCGGTCACGTGCGGGGCCGTCGTCACGAACGTCGCGGTGATCTGCGAGGTCCCTGCCGGGGTGGTCGCCGGTACCTGGTAGGTCGCCGTGCCCGCGCTCACCGGCACGGTGGCCAGCACCGTGCTGCCGGACTCGAATCGCACCGAGCCACTGGGCGCCCCGCCGTCGCTCTGGACGACGGTGGCCGTGATGGTGGCCGGGCTCGACGTCCCGTAGGTCTGGGACGTCGACGAGGCGGTGAGCGTCGTGGTGGTGCTCACCAGCTGGCCGATCGTGATCGGCACGCTGGTCGCGGTGCCGGTCTGGTCACCGGTCACCCGCAGGTTCTGCGCACCGGCCGGCAGGCCGGCAGGCAGGGCGAAGGTGACGCTGGCCGTGCCGTACTCGTCGGTGATCGCGGTGCCCAGCGCGTTGTTCACGCCGAACGTCCCGAGCACGGTGTCGCCGAGGCGCACCGTCACCGAGTTGTCCTTGAGGTCGGCAGCGGTGCTGAAGGCCAGCGACGACAGGTCGAAGCTGACCTGGTCGCCCGGGTAGTAGGTCGCCGGAGCGCCGGCCGGGAACATCACGCCGACCGAGCGCTGGGTGAAGTCCGGCGAGACCGGGGTGTGCTTGTCCATGTAGTCGACCATCGCCTGCAGGTCGGTCTGGCCGGTGTCCTTCTTGTTGGTGCCCAGGGCGAACGCCCCGAAGTTGTCACCACCGGAGGACAGGAACGAGTTCACCGTGACCGAGTAGGTAGCCGCCGGGTCGATGGCGGTGCCGTTGAGCCACATGGCGGTGATCCGGCTGCCGGCAGCCGCCCGCGGATCGTAGGTGTAGGTGAATCCGTTCGAGATGCCCAGCTTCAGGAACGGCCGCGCCGCACCCGCCGGCTGCCACTGCTGCTCCAGCGCCGCCTTGATCTGCGCGCCGGTCAGCTTCTCGTTGACCAGCGTATTGGCGAACGGCTGGACGTTGGCCGCCTGCTTGTAGGTCAACGTGGTCGGGTACGTCGAGCTGCTGCCGACCATGTCCGCCCGCAGGCCGCCCGGGTTCATGAAGGCGATCTGCGCCGAACCGGTGTTGGCCGATTCGGTGGCGGTCTGCTGGACCTCGGCGACCAGGTTGCCCAGGGTGGACTCGCCGCCCCGGTTCTCCGCGCCGGTCGAGGTCTTGGCGCGGTTGAACGGACCGGTGATCTGGCCCAGCGGCTGGGCACCCAGCACGGCGGCGTCGGACACCGCCTTGTCGACGATCGCCTGGGTCGGCGCGTCGGTCGGGTAGGCCGGCGTCTTCACCAGCGGCAGGATGTTCTGCTGGAGCCCGACGACCTTGTCGCTGTCATCGACGGTGAACAGCAGCTGGTCGAGGTTGTAGCCGTACTGACCGGCCGAGACCACCGGACGGGTGGTCACCGGGCGGCCCTGGCTGACCCAGCCCGGCACCGTCACCGAGTGGTTGTAGGCCAGGTGGGTGTGGCCGGACACGATCGCGTCGATGTTGTCGTTGACACCGGTGACGATCTTGCCGAACGGGGTGGCCGGGTCGGTCGCCGAGGACAGCGCGGTGGTGTCGGCACCCTCGTGCACCAGCAGGACGACGATGTCGGCACCCTGCGCCTTGAGCTTGTCGGCGTCCCGGTTGGCCGCGATCACCGGCGACTCGATCTGCAGGCCGGCGATGCCGGACGGCGAGACGAGCTGGTCGAGCTGGTCGGTGACCGCGCCGATGAAGCCGACCTGCACTCCCCCGAAGTCCTTGATCCAGGTCTCGGGAAGCGCCGGCGAGTGGTCGTCGGCGTGCCGGACGTTGTCACCCAGGTACTGCCACGCTGCCCCGCCGTAGGGGTTGGTGTCGGCGTTGTAGGGAGCCATCACCCGGTTGACCAGGTCGTTGTAGCCCTGGTCGAACTCGTGGTTGCCCACCGCCGAAACCTCCAGGCCGGCCGAGTTCAGCGCGTCCAGGGTCGGCTTGTCGTGGGCGATGAAGGACTCGAAGGTGGACGCGCCGATCAGGTCACCGGCCGCTGCGAACACCGTGTCCGGGTACTGCCCGCGCAGCTGCTTGACCGCACCGGCCAGCACGCCGGCCCCGGCCTCGACACCGTTGGCCTGGATCCGGCCGTGGAAGTCGTTGATGCCGAGCACCTGCACGGTCTTGGTCGGAGCACTCGCCGTCAGCCCCAGCACCACCGGGTCGTGGTCGGAGGAGGCGTACGGGTCGGCCTGGTAGAAGTCGGTGGCGGTGTAGTTCCACCGGCTGTACTCCAGGGCCACCGACTCGGGCGAGTTGATGTTCCAGATGTCGGCGCCGGTCGCCCGCTTCAGGGCGTCGGCGTTCATCAGGACGTGGTCCAGCGATCCGGACAGGCCGGAGAACGAGTACGAGTACTCGCCGTGGTTGAACTTCTGCTCGGCGTCGGTGTAGCCGGCGTCGAAGAGCACCTGCAGCGGGTCTTCCTTGCCGTAGGAGTTGTAGTCGCCGACCATCACGACGGCCTTGGTGCCGGCCTGCACGGTGGGGACCCAGTCCCGCAGCGCGGTGGCCTGGCGGACCCGCGACTCGTTCGAGGAGCCCTGGCCGTCGCCGGTGTCGGCGTCACCCGGCCACGGACCGGCCGAGCCCTTGGACTTGAAGTGGTTGACGACGAACAGGAAGTTCTCGCCACCGGCGACCGGGTGGAACACCTGGCCGAGCGGCTCGCGGGCGTTGTCGAACGCGCCACCCGAGGCACTCTGGGTGCCGAGCGCCCGGGAGGCACCGACCCGCTGCACCTTGGCCGGCTTGTAGATGATCGCGCTGTTGATGACGTCCATGTCGCCCACCGGCGGCAGTTCCGCCGAGGACGGGTTGGCCGCCCAGGTGCCCGCGCCGGCGTCGGCGTTCAGCGCCGCCACCAGGCTGTTGAGCGCCTCGTCGGTGGGCTCGCCCAGCCGGGCCGAGTTCTCGATCTCCATCAGGCCCACCACGTCGGCACCCAGGGCGTTGATCGCCTTGACGATCTTGGCCTGCTGCCGGGCGAAGTCCTCGGAGTCCCAGGCGCCGCGCTGGTCGCAGCCGCCGCTGACGCTCGAGCCGCCGCCGTCACGGTCCTTGAACGCGACGCAGGAGCTGTCATCGGTGCCCAGGGTGGTGAAGTAGTTCAGCACGTTGAACGAGGCGACCTTGAGGTCGGCGTTGCCGATGTAACCGGCGTCCGGTGCCGCGGTGCGGGTGTTGGCGAAGCTCACCGGGGAGTTGGCGTTGTCCGGGCCGGTCACCGTGGTGGTCGGCTGGAACTTCCAGACGCTGTTGCGGTAGTCGACGATGACGTCGCTGGTGAAGGTGACCGGCTCGCCGACCCGGACCGGAGCGGTCTGGGAGATGTAGGGCGGGGTCAGGTTGCCGTTGACCAGCACGCCGCCGCTGGTGGCCAGGAAGTTGGTGCTGGAGCCGTCGTCGAGGGTGACGGCGCGAGCCGCGTTGTCGGCCTCGGTGGGGCTGGCCGAGGCCGGACCCGGCTTCTCGACCTCGGTCCGCTGGATCAGCGGCTTGGTGCCCGAGGCCAGGCCGACCTCGCCGTACTGGTTGGTGCCGAAGGTGTTGGTGACGGTGAAGGCACCGCTCGGGCGGTAGAGCATGCCCTCCAGCGGCTCACGGGCGGCGTCGGTGGTCGGCCAGCCCGAGGTGGTGGTCGCGGTCACCGCTGCCGGCGGGGTGCCGAGGTCGGTGACGTCGGCGGCGGCGACGTTGATCTCGGTCATGCCGAAGAACTCGGTGACCGAGCCGGTGACCTGCAGGTACTTGCCGACCTGCACGGCCGCCGGCAGCGCGCCGGTGGACTGGAACGCGAAGATCGCGTCCGAGGTGGTGTCGGCGGCGTCCTGCGGACCGCCGGTGCCCGGGGTCTGCAGGTAGTAGCCCTTGAAGCCACCGCTCGGGTAGGCCGCCGTGACGATGCCCTTGGTGGTGACGGTGCTGCCCACCAGCGGCGACGCGGCGCCGGGGCCCTGGATCTCGCCGATGGTCTTGTCGGTGGCCGTCGGCGGGGTGACCGTGGTGCAGGCCGTCGCGCAGGCCACCGGGCTCGGTGCGCCGGCGGTGAAGTCCGCGGCGTTGTTGGCGGTGTTGTCGTGGCTGGCGTTGCGCGAAACCGAGTTGGTGTTGCTCGGCGCCGGGGAGGGACCGGTGCCGGCGAAGTCGTTGGCGGTGCTGCCGAAGCCCACGAAGTCCACGACCGCGGCGTTGCCGTCGCAGTCGGCGCCGCAGGTCAGCGCGGCGGTGCCGTTGACCAGGGCCACCTTGCCGGCGGTGCCGCTGAGCGCGATGGTGCCGGTGACATCGGACGGAACGTCGGTGGTGCCGCCGCTGCCCTGGGCCTCGCGCACCACGTAGTGGGTGCCGGCCGGCAGGGTGCCGGTCAGCGCCGTGGTCGCCCACGAGGTGCCGGTCGCCGAGGCGTACTGGACGGTGTAGCCGGCCAGGTTCACCGGCGAGCTGCCGCGGTTGTACAGCTCGATGAAGTCCTGCTTGTAGGTGGCGCCGGCATTGCCGCCGCCGCCGTACACCTCGTTGATCACAACGGGAGCACCGCTGCTGACTCCGGCCGAGGCCACGGTCGGGACCGCGAGCCAGGCCCCGGCGACCAGCGCCGTGGTGGTCAGCCCACTGATCAAAGCTTTATCGCGTGCGCGCATGCACAATCTCCGGATGGGGGCAGGGGAGGACGGCAGCCGCAGAGAGGCGGATGCCGGGACGTTTCGGATAGGGCGACGGTAATAGACGGCCGGAGGTTTCGCATAACCCGAAACCTCAACGAATGCGCAAGGGTTGGCGGCCAGCAGGTGAACGCAACCAGGCCGAAACCTAAGAGTTATCGATGTATCGACGGCGTTAGGGCGCCAGGACGGCTCGTCCGGGGTAGCCAAATCTTGAGCAAATCAATCTATGAATTTGGTCACACCAGGCACCCGGGGCTGTCCACAGGAATAGTTGAACACTCAATTGCTTTGGAACGGGTGACAACACACCGCTCCCCCAGGAGATCATCATGTCCGTCTTCCGGTTGAACCACGCCGTGCTCTACGTCCGCGACGTCGAGGTCAGCGTGGCGTTCTACCGCGACATCTTCGGCTTCGACTACACCTCGCACGGCGACGGCATGAAGGGTGCGGCCTTCCTGCGGGCGCCCGGCTCGTCCAACGATCACGACCTCGGGCTGTTCCAGATCGGCAGCCACGCCGGCGCCTCGGCTGCCGGCCGGGCCACCGTCGGGCTGTATCACCTGGCCTGGGAGGTCGACACCCTCGGCGACCTGGCGGAGCTGGCCGGCAAGCTGGCCGCGGCCGGCGCCCTGGTCGGCGCCTCGGACCACGGCACCACCAAGTCGCTGTACGGCCGGGACCCCGACGGCCTGGAGTTCGAGGTGGTCTGGCTGATTCCGGCCGACCTGCTGACCGAGCGGGACCGCACCCGGTCGGCCTCCATCCGGCCGCTGGACCTCGACGCCGAACTCGAACGCTTCGGCAGCCACGCGCGCGGCGGCCTGGGCATCAGCCGGGCCGGCGTCTGATCCGGGCCGCGCACGACAGTGGCCGGCCCCCGCGACGGGGGCCGGCCACTGTTCACCTCCGGTGCTCGCCCGGCATCACTGCTTCTTCTTGCTCACCTCGAAGGTCGCCGAGCTGCTGATCCCGTCCGCGGTGGTCGCGGTGACGGTGTGGGTTCCGGTGCTGGCCTTCTTGTCGGTGGCGATGCTCAGCGTTGCCGCCCCGGTGGCATCGGTGGTCACCGTGCCGACCGCCGCGCCGTCGAGGGTGACGCGCAGCGGGCTGTTCGGGTTCCAGCCCGCCAGCCGCACGCTCACCACGTCGCGGGCCCGCACCGTCGACGGCGAGACCGCCACCGTGCCCTTCAGGGTGTGCGGCACCGGCCGGATCCGCACCACCTGCGGGTCGTGGTCAGACACCTGGTCGGAGAATTCGGAGTTCATGTGCAGCACGTCGTACTGCACCGCCGCGGAGCCGGCGTCGCTGAGCGGCCGGGACACGAAGATGTGATCCAGCACCTGGGACACCCCGTTGAACACGTAGGTGTAGCGCTGGTTCACCGGCAGGGTGTTGATCAGGTCGGTCAGCGTCGCACCGTCGTCGGTCAGCGTCCTGATCGGCTGGGAGAACTGGTAGTCGTTGAAGTCACCGGCCAGCACGATGTTGGCCCGCGGGTCGACCGCCAGCACCTGCTTGACGAAGCCGTTGAGCACGGTCGCCTGCTTGTTGCGCTGGATCTCCGAGCTGCGGGCCGGCGGCTGGAAGCGGCCCTCGGTGGTCTGGTCGCCGCCCTTGGAGTCGAAGTGGTTGGCCACCACGATCACCTTGTTGCCGTTGAAGACGAATTCGCCGGCCAGCGGCTTGCGGCTGGTGGTCCAGGCCTCGTTGGTCGGATCGACCCGGCCCGGTGAGGTGGACAGCTCCGGAGTGCCGTCGGCACCGGCGCTCACCGTGACCGCGCTGGTCGAGGTGCCGCCCGGCTTGGCGACGAAGGTGACCCGGTCGGGGTTGTAGAGGAACACCACCCGGATGTTGCCGCCCGGCTGGCCACCGTCCTGGTCGGCCACCGGATCGATCTCCGACCACTGATAGGACGGGCCGCCGGCTGCCGAGATCGCGGCGGTCAGCTTGGTCAGCGTCTGGTCGGCCGCGACCACGCCGTCGTTGTCGGTGGCACCGGAGTTGTCCTGGATCTCCTCGACCGAGATCACGTCGGGCGACCGGAGGTTGTCCACCACCCCGGCACCGAGCCGGTCGAACTTGGCCTGGGGGTCGGTGGGTGCGAGGTTCTCGACGTTGTAGGTCGCGACCGCGAGCTGGTCGGCGGCCTGCGGGGTGGCCACCGTCTGGGTCAGGTGGTTGTCCTGGTAGGACCCGACGACGGTGGCCGCCATGTCGTAGCCACCGAAGGTCGACCAGTCCACCGGGCCGGCGGTGGCGCCGACGAACTGGTCACCGACGTTGGCCGCCGGCACCACCCCGTTGACCGGAGCCACCAGCAACCGGCCGGTGGGCAGCGAGTCGTAGCCACCGATGTAGGTGCCTCCGCGGGGGGTGGCCTGCTCGTCCGGCTTGCTGGTCACGTAGATCTCGCCGTACTGCGGCTTGCCCGGGCCGACGATGCGGGCATTGTCGACCTCGATCAGCATGCCCTCGTGGGCCTCGAAGAACTCCTGCGCCGAGCGGGTCGGGTCCACCGGGTTGATCGACTCGACGTTGCCGTCGCTGGTCGGCGGCGCGTAAGTGCCCGGCACGGTGGTCGGGGTCAGGACCAGCGGCGCGGGGACCGGGTTGGCCTTGCTGAGCGTCGTGACGGTGGTCGGTGACAGCTCGGTGATCGACAGGCTCGCGGTGTCGGACAGCGACTCCCCCGACGCCAGCGGGTAGTAGTCGCTGACGCCGCCGCTGACCAGCACCGAGTCACCGACGGCGACCGTTGCCTTGGAGGTGAAGACGAAGATTCCGGACGAGGCGCTGGTGCGGGCCGGGTCCGGGGTCGCCTGCTGCATCCAGAAGCCGCGGCTGCCGCTGGTGCGGACCGCGGTCACGATGCCGGCGACCTTGTCGACCGTGCCGCCCTTGAGCGGGGAGAGGAAACCGTCGCCCTGGACGTCCTGAATCGTGGTGGTGCCCGGTACGCACTCCGGCGGGGTGGGCACCGAGGTGCAGTCGGTGACCGGCGGCGGGGTGCTGCCGGCGGCGGCCGGTGTCGGCGCGGCTGCCGTGAAGTCGTGGGCGTTGTTGCCGGTGTTGGTGAACGGGGTGATGGTCCGCTGGTCGGACGTGCTGTTGGTCAGCGCCGGGGTCGGACTGCCGGCGGCGTCGTTGGCGGTGCCGAAGCCGAGGAAGTCGACCACGCCGGGCGCGGACGAGCAGGCCGCGGCACAGCCGGTCAGCGCGGTCGCGGAGTTGACCAGGGCCACCTTGCCGTTGGTGGCGCTCAACGCGATGGTGCCGGTGTCGTTCGGGGTGGGCAGTGCCGCTCCGGCGCCGGCTCCGGCGCCCTCCTTGATCAGGTAGTAGCCGCCGGCCGGGATCGAACCGGTCAGCGGGGTGCTCTGCCAGCTGGTGCCGGTGGCCGAGGCGTACTGCACCGACCACCCCGCCACGCTCTGCGGGCTCGCGCCGTTGTTGTAGAGCTCGATGAAGTCGTTGGTGTACTGCGCGCCGGCGTTGCCGCCGCCGCCGTAGACCTCGCTCAGCACGACGCCGGAACCGACGTCGACAGCGGCGGCGGCACCGGGTAGGACGGCCAGGGCCGCCGCTATGAGTGCGAAGGAGGACAGGCCGGCCAGGGCCGGCTTCCGGATGACAGGCATGAGTTCTCCGCGTCGGGGGTAGGAGCGGTTGATCTGCACGGTGGTGGCGGCCTTCGGAGGCCGTCCGGGACCAGCTCGGGGTGTCCGCAAGGAGAAGATACGGCAGTAAGATTTGAATGACTCAAATGTGAAAAGGCCGGTTTTCATGAGATCGGCACACCGGCGACGGGGGTAGCGCGCCGGACACCGAATGGCATCAGTCGGATAACTACCCACCGGCTTGAGTCACCACCCGGCCGGGCAAGGTGTCTGATGGCAGTTTCGAGCCCGGCGAGGGCTGACTCAGCGGCGGGGAGGCCAGCACATCAGCGGACTTGCTTCCGGACGACTGGCCCTGCTGCTGCGCGCCCTGTGGTGGCGCCGGGGGCTGTCGGCGGCAACCCTGCTGGTGGCTGCGATCACCATCGGCGCCGGCTCGCTCGGGCCGCTCTACGCCCGGGCGGCGGACGAGTCGACCCTGCGGGACCGGCTGACCGAGTCCGCCAGCGACGCCGCGCTGCACTTCACCTTCATCCGGGACCTGCAGACCGACGGCGACCTGGACCTCGCTGCGGGCAGCGGCCCGAAGCCGGGCAGCATCAAGGCCTATCCGAACACCCTGGTGGCAACGGTCCTGCCGATCCGCGCCTCGCTGCCGGAGCAGGTGGCCATCGGTGACGTCGGGCCGATCAGCCAGCTGGTCTGGCGGACCGACGCCTGCGCCCACCTGGTGCTCACCCGCGGCCGCTGCCCCAGCAAACCCGGCGAGGCGCTGGCCAGCGAGCGCACCCTGGCCGGCACCTACTACGGCTGGACGGTCGGCAGCCGGCTGACGCTGTCGGGCATCCTCGACGCCTCGGTGTCGGCTGCCCAACTGGAGCCGACCGGCGTCGCGGTGACCATCGTCGGGGCCTACCGGCAACGCACTGCCAACGACGCGTTCTGGCAGGGCCGCAGCTACTTCAACGCCCGTCCCGGCGCCGGCGACGGCCCGGATACCGTCGACGCGCTGTTCGTCGACCGCGCGGAACTGCCACTGCTGTATCCGAGCCGGTTCGAGGTGCAGGTCGACTACCCGGTCGCGGCCGAGAAGGTGCGACTGGCTGACGTCCCGACGCTGCGGACGGACCTCAGCAGGCTCGTCGAGCTGCGTTCGACGCCCGGCGTCGCGGACTCCTTCAGCACTGACGCACTGGCGGTGCTGAAGGCCGCCCGGGCCGAGCAGAAGCTGATCGACCTGTCCACCCTGCTGGTGTCGCTGCAGCTGGCGGTGCTGGCCTGGCTGGTGCTGTTCCAGGTGATCGCCGACGCGGTCGAGTCCAAGGGCTCGGAGATCGCCCTGGCCAAGCTGCGCGGCCTGGGACCGGCGGCCACCCTCCGGTTCGGCCTGGCCGAGCCGATGCTGCTGGTCGCGCTGGCCACCCCGCTCGGGCTGCTCGGCGGCTGGCTGTCGGTCCAGCTGCTGGCCGCCAGCTCCCTGGCGCCGGACACCCCGGTCAACCTCACCCGGGCCACCCTGGTGGCGGTCGTCGCGGCGCTGGCCGGCAGCCTGCTGGCCGCCGCGGCCGCCGGCCGCCGGACCCTGCGGCGCTCGGTGCTGGAGCAGTGGCGGCGCACCCCCGGCCATCACCCGAGCGTGCTGATGCTGGTGCTCGACGTGGTGCTGGCCGTCGCCGCGGTGATCGGCCTGGTGCTGCTGCGCAGGTCCGGCGGCAACGGCGACCCGCGTCCGATCACCCTGCTGGCACCGGCCCTGCTGGTGTTCGCGGTGGCCCTGCTGGGCATCCGGCTGCTGCCGCTGGTGCTGCGTCCGCTTTTGCCGATGACCCGCGGGTCGGGACGGATCGGGCTGTTCCTGGCCGCCCGGCAGGTGGTCCGTCGGCCGGCCGGGTTGCGGCTGGCCTCGCTGCTGGCCGTCGCGGTCGGCCTGGCCACCTTCGCGATCGCCGGCGAGGGCGTGGCCGATTCCAACCAGCAGCTGCGGGCCCGCATCGAGGTCGGCGCCAGCCGGGTGGCGCCGGTGCAGTTCGAGCCGCTGCACGACCCGGTGGCCGCCACCCAGCGGGTCGACCCGGACGGCCGCTGGGCGATGGCCGCGGCGACCTGGCTGCCGGACGGCGGCGGCGCGGTCACCGGCCGGGTGCTGGCGGTGGACGCCGGCCGGTGGGCAGCGGTTTCCTACTCCGGCGGCTCGACGCCGAAGCCCGCCGAGGCCGCCCGGGCGCTGCGGCCGGCAAACCTGCCGCCCCCGCTGGAGGTCCGCGCCACCCGGCTGCGGGTGAGCATCGAGGCCAGCGACCTGAGTCCCGGCAACCGCCCGCTGGTGGTGCTGAACCTGCGGGTGCCCTCCCGTCCGGCCCTCAACGCCCGAGCCGGGACGCTGGCGCCCGGCCAGCACACCTACACCGCGACGGTCGGGTGCGCGGCCGGCTGCACCCTGACCGGCATCACCTGGGACCGGCCGATCGACACCTTCGGGCAGCTGTCCGGCACGGTCCGGGTGAGCCGGCTGGAGTACTTCGCCGACGGCCGCTGGCAGCAGCTCGACGCCGGCCTGGCCACGTCCGGGCACTGGCGGCCGCAGCCCAGCCGGCTGGGCAACTCCGACGACAAGCTCAGCGTCACCGACGGCGGGCTGCAGGACAGCTACAGCAGCGAGAGCGGCGGCTCGGCCGGCATCACGCACGCCGACAGCCCGCGACCGCTGCCGGTGCTGGCCTCGCCCCGCGGCCTGATCCCCGGTGCGGAGAACCAGTCCAACCTGCGGATGTCGGACGAGACGGGCGCGGTGGTGCCGGTCGCGGTGGTGGGCAGCCCGGCGGTGCTGCCCGCGGTGCTGGACGACGGCGTGCTGGTCGACCTCCCCGGCCTGCGGGAGCAACTGCCCGCCTTCGACAGCGAGGCGAGCTGGTCGATCTGGCTCGGGCCGGACGCGCCGGCCGACGCGGTCGACCGGCTGCGGGCGGCCGGGCTGGTGGTCGAGCCCGGCGCCAGCTATGCCAGCCGGCTCGACGAGCTGGGCCGGCAGGGACCGGCGCTGGCGCTGCGGCTGCTGGTGGCGTGCGCCATCGTCGGCTCGATCCTGGCCGTCGGCGGCACCGCCATCGCGATCGCCTCGACCGGCCGGCGTCGCACCTTCGAGCTGGCGTCGCTGCGCGCGGTGGGCATCCGGCGCCGGATCCTGCTGCGGGCCAGCATCCTGGAACAGCTGCTGCTGCTCGGTGCCGCCCTGGTGCTGGGCGTGCCGGCCGGTTACCTGGCCGCGCGGCTGGCGCTGCCGTCGGTGCCGGAGTTCGCCGACGCCACCCCGGTGACCCTGAGCTACCGGCCGGCGCTGTCGGGCGTCGCGCTGTTCGCCCTGGCATTCCTGGTGCTGCTGACCCTCACCGCGGTGCTGGCCGGCCGCGCGCTGCTGCGGGCCGCCGCGCCCGCCCGGCTGCGGGAGGCCGAGTGAACGGGCGGGTACTGCAGACCGGGCTGGCGATCCATTGCGAGAACCTGAGCCACTACTACGAGCTGGACGGCGAGGAGGTCCTCGCCCTGGACAACGTGGAGTTCAGTGTCTCGGCCGGCGAGTCGGTGGCGCTGCTCGGCCCGTCCGGCTCGGGCAAGTCGACCTTGCTGAGCCTGCTGGCCGGCCTGCTGCGACCGACCTCGGGCCAGATCTACCTGGGCCCGGACGACATCACGGTGATGAGCGAGCCGGAGCTGCTGCAGCTGCGCGGCCAGCGGATCGGCGTGGTGGTGCAGAACCCGTCGCGCAACCTGCTGCCCTACGGCACCGCCGAGCAGAACATCAGCTTCGCCCAGCGCGCGCTGCGCGGCTACCGGCGGATCGACCTGCAGACGCCGGCCGAGTTGCTGGCCGGCCTGGGTTTGTCCGAGCTGAGCGGGCAGCGGGTCTCGCGGCTGTCCGGCGGCGAGCAGCAGCGGCTGTCGGTCGCGGTGGCGATGGCCGGCTCCCCCGGCCTGCTGCTGGCCGACGAGCCGACCTCGCAGCTCGACACCGTCAACCGCGACAAGGTCGGCGAGCTGCTGAGGAGGATCACCACCAGCTTCGGAACCACGGTGGTGGTGGTGACCCACGACCCGGCGGTGGCGGCCGCGCTCGGGCGCAGCGTCACCATCACCGAGGGCCGGGCCGATGACCGCGACCAGCAGCGCGAACAGTTCGTCCGGGTCGACGCCGACGGGGCGGTGCGATTGCCGGCCGACGTGCTGACCGCCCTGCCGCCCGGTTCGCGGCTGCGAGTGGTGCGCAAGCCAGGTGGCGTCGAATTCGTCGTGGCGGCAGATCCAGATCACTCCGGGAGGCTCCGTTGACCGGCCGGCATTCCTCCTCGGTGCCCCCGAACCAGCCGCCGGGCTCGCCTTCGACCCTGCCGCCGACCCTGGTGGCCGACCGGGTGGGTTACCGGCGGGGCGGCCGGGCGGTGCTGGACGACGTCTCGGTCAGCGCCTATCCCCACCAGGTGCTGGCCATCACCGGGCCGTCCGGCAGCGGCAAGTCCAGCCTGCTGGCGCTACTGGCCGGCCTGGAACCGCCCGACAGCGGAACGGTGACCCGGGCCGGGGCGCAGCTGGCCGGCACCGTGCCGGCGGGCTATGGCCTGGTGCTGCAGGGCTACGGCCTGGTCAGCGTGCTCAGCGCAGCCGAGAACGTCGAGATCGTGCTGCAGGGACAAGGCTTGGCGCGCAACGACATTCTCGACCGGGCCGAGGATGCGCTGGCGGTCCTGGGCCTGGAGGAGGTCGCCGACCACCTGGTCGAGCAGCTGTCCGGCGGCCAGCAGCAACGGGTGGCGATCGCCCGGGCGCTGGTGATCGAGCCGACGGTGCTGCTGGCCGACGAGCTCACCGCCGAGCTGGACCACGAGTCCCGGCTGCGGGTGCTGGATCGGGTTTTTGCTTTGGCCGACAACGGATCCACCGTGGTGATCTGCACCCACGACCCGGAGGTGGCGGCCCGCTGCCACCACCAGATCGAGCTGACCAACGGCCGGCTTACCGGCAGCCGATAGTCGAGGATTGGTCATGAACCGGTCCGGACGTCACGCCGGGCGCGCGGTGCTGGCGGCGTTCGGCGTGCTGGCGGTTGCGGCTTGTGGCAGCGCCCCCGTCCGCCAGTGCGGCGCGTGTCCGGGCGACTATGTCGACCCGAACGGCCTGATCGGCCCCACCGATCAGGTGGCCGACATCCGCGTCTGCATCGACGGCGTCTGTCGGACGACGCGGTACGGCGAAGCCGACCGCAGTCAGCAGCGGTACACCTACCTCATCGGGACCTATCCTCCGAACCGCGACCGCATCGGGCGCATCGAGATCACCACCTTCGACGTTCGCGACAAGGTGATCCGCGTCGAGGCCGCCACCTCGATCGACCTGCCGACCGTCAAGCCGGTCAGGAAGAATTCCTGTGCCTGCTCCGGCTTGAAGATCGCCTACGACAACGCAGCCGGCCGATTCGTGGTCACCACCCAGTAGAACCGTTGAGCCGGCATCCTCAGCCCAGCAGGTCGGCCAGCAGTTGCGGCAGTTGGCCGACGATCGACAGGTGGCCCTCGGTGGCGAACAGGTGGGCCCGGGCGTTGGGCACCTTGGCGGTCAGCCATTGGCCGTGCTCGAACGGCACCATCCGGTCCTGCCGGCCCTGCCAGATGTCGACCGGCACGCTGAGCCGGCCGAGGTCGAATCCCCAGTCGGAGACGAAGGCCAGGTCGTCGTCGCGCCAGCCGGCGATCCCGCCGCTCACCGCCCGGCGCATCGCCGTCGCCATCTCGTCGGCGAACTCGCCGGTCAGCGCCGCCCGGTCCACCGGCGACAGCAGCCCGGCCATCGCCTCGGTGACACCGGCACCGGTCACCTTCGCCAGCTCGGCCGCGAACGATTCCAGCAGCCGGCTGAGCTGGTCGGCTCCGGCCAGCGCGGCACCGAATTCCTCGAGGTTGTCCTCACCCATGCCGGCGAACCAGTCCATGCCCGCCGCCGGGTAGGGCGCCACCCCGGCCAGCACCGCGACCGCCTGGCACCGCCGCGGCAGCAGCGCGCCGGTGGCCAGCGCGTGCGGGCCGCCGCCGGACCAGCCCAGTGTCACGAACCGCTCGGCGCCGACGGCGTCCAGGACGGTCTCGACGTCGGCAACGGCATCGGCGACGCTGCGGCCGGGCCGCGGGGTGGACTGGCCGTAGCCGGGCCGGGAGTAGCTGACGGTGCGCAACCCCAGCTCGGCGGCGGGTGCCACGATCGCCCGGAACAGGGCCGCCGAGTTCGGGGTGCCGGGCTGGAACAGCAGCGTCCGGCCGTCGGGCGGCCCGGTCACCAGGTATTCCAGCACCCTGCCGTCGGCCGTCGTCACCGTCGAGAAGTTCGCCACCGGATCATCCTAGGGCGGGCCTCGATCACCGCGGCGAGAACGAAGCCCCGGCCCGATACCGTACCCGGATGGCCATTCTGGATCGGGTCGAGATCAACGAGAAGAAGCTGCGCAGGCCGGATGCCTGGTACCTCGACGTGCCGGCGATCGCGGCGCTCCGCGAGCGCGGAGTGGACCTCGACCCCCGGGTGACGGTGGTGGTGGGCGAGAACGGGTCGGGCAAGTCCACCTTCGTCGAGGCCGTCGCGGCAGCCTGGCGGTGGGCACTGCCCGCTGCGGTCCAGCACTGGGGACCGCAGGCCGCCGAGGAGGACGCCGACCTGCACTGGGCGCTGGTGCTGCGGGGCGAGCAACCTCGGCCGAACGGCGGCTGCTTCCTGCGCGCCGAGGCGATGCACCGCCTGTTCACCGACGTCGATGCTGCCGGCATCTCGCACACGGCCTTCGAAGGCAACCTCAACACCCGCTCGCACGGCGAGGCCTTTCTCGGCTACCTGGACTCCAGGATGAGCGAGCGCGGGCTGTTCCTGCTCGACGAGCCCGAGGCGGCGCTGTCGTTCACGTCCTGCCTGCGGCTGCTGAGCCTGCTGGCCGCGGTGGCCGACGCCGGCTCCCAGGTGGTGCTCGCCACCCATTCCCCGGTGCTGGCCGCCTTACCGGGCGCCACCATCCTGGAGTTCGGAGAACATGGCATCCGTCCGGTGGACTGGCAGGACCTGGAGCTGGTCAACCACTGGCAGGCGTTCCTGTCCCGGCCTGAGAGCTACCTGCGTTACCTGTTCTAGCACGGCCGCCGTCAGCCCCACGGCTGCGCGATACTGCGCCGATGAACCAACCTGCAAGCCAGCGGCAGACGGTGTCCTCCGGTGCGACCTGGGAGCCGACGGTGGGCTACTCGCGTGCCGTCCGGGTCGGTTCCTGGGTGTCGGTGGCCGGTACCACGGCCGCCCGGCCCGGCGGCGCCGTGGTCGGTGGCGACGACATCGCCGAGCAGACCCGGGAGGCGATCCGCCGGATCGAGGCCGCCCTGCACGAGGCCGGCGCCCGGTTGGAGGACGTGGTGCGGACCCGGATGTTCGTCACCGACATCAGCCGCTGGGAGGAGGTCGGCCGCGCGCACGGCGAGTTCTTCGCAGCCATCCGGCCCGCCTCGTCGATGATCGGCATTTCAGCGCTGATCGAACCCGGGCTGCTGGTCGAGGTCGAGGCGGACGCGGTGATCGGCGAACACGCCTGAAAGCACGCTGATGCCGAATCCTAGGAAACCAGCGCCGCCAGGAGCTCGGCGATCGCGGCCGGCTCCAGCCGGCAGGTGGCTCGCCCGACGCTGAGTTCGCAGCGGACCACGCCCGGGTCACCGGTACGCGAGGCCTGGCCCCAGGTCCAGCTGCCGGACTCCTCGGCCAGCCGCCGGGCATTGTCGGCGAACCGGTCGGCCGACACCTCGAACAGCAGGTGCATCATCGGCACCTGCGGCGGATCGGGCACCACCCGCACCCCGGCGACACCGGCCAGCGCGGCGGCGATCGCCCGGGCGTGCCGCAGCCGGGCCGGCATCTCGGCCAGCCGTTCGGGCAGCAGCGCCAGCGCGGACGCCGCGTTCGGCCACAGCCCGAACAGGGTGCCGCCGAGCCGCCGGCGCCACTCCCGGACCTGGGCGACGTCGGCCGCCGAACCAGCCACGCAGCAGCCCGGCAGCGCGCCGATTCCCTTGTAGAACGAGACGTAAACCGTGTCGAACAGGGCCGCGACCTCGGCCGGCGAGCGGTCGTAGCCGGCCGATGCCTCCCACAGCCGGGCACCGTCCAGGTGCACCGCGGCGCCCCGCTCGCGGGCCCAGTTCGCTTGCGCGACAAGGTCGTCCCAGGCCGGCTGCTGGCCGCCCAGGTCGCGTTGCGGCAGCTCCAGCAGCAGCGCCGCGACCGGTTCGGCCACCTCGTCCAGGTCCGCGAGGGTGATCAGCCGGTCCAGCTCGGCGACCGGCCGCCCGACCAGCTGGTGCAGCCGGGCATGGGCCTGGCCCTCGTGGCTGTCCAGGTGGCAGGCCGGGTGCCAGAGCACGGTGCGGCTGGTCCGCCGGTCGGCGTGCACCCGCAGCGTCGCGGCCTGGGCCATCGTGCCGCTGGGCAGGAACACCGCGGCCGGCTTGCCCAGCAACTCGGCGACGTGCGCCTCCAGGTCGGCGACCACGCCACCGTCGCCGTAGACGTCGACGACGACGTCCGGGCTGATGGTGGCCAGCAGGTCGGCCGGGCGCACCAGTCCGTCACCGTTGACGAATTCGGTACACGCCGCCCGCCGGGCCCTGATCTGCTCATCCATCCCGACAGTGTCCCCGACTGCCGGGCCGCCGGTGCGGCAGGTCGGGCGGAATCGGGCCCTGACCCTGGGCCGCGGAATCTGTTTCAATCGAAGCTATGACCAGCAACCGCGCTGCCGTCCTACACGGGATCCACGACCTGCGGATCGAGGACGTGCCAGTACCCCAGCCGGACCCGCACCAGGTGCTGGTGGAGATCTCCGCGGTGGGGATCTGCGGCTCGGACGTCCACTACTACGAGCACGGCCGGATCGGTGACTACGTCGTCCAGGCGCCGATGGTCCTCGGCCACGAGAGCGGCGGCACCGTGGTCGCGCTCGGCTCGGCGGTCAGCCACCTCGCGCTCGGCCAGCGGGTGGCGCTCGAACCCGGGGTGCCGTGCCGGCGCTGCGAGCAGTGCCGGTCCGGCCGGTACAACCTCTGCCCGGACGTGCAGTTCTTCGCCACCCCGCCGGTGGACGGCTCACTGGCTGAGCGGGTGGTGATCGACGCCGACTTCGCGTTTGCGGTCCCGGATTCGCTCTCGGATGCCGGCGCCGCGCTGATCGAGCCGCTGTCGGTGGGCATCTGGGCCTGCCGCAAGGCCGGGGTGACCACCGGTTCGCGGGTGCTGGTCACCGGCGCCGGCCCGATGGGGGTGCTGGCCGGGCTGGTGGCCCGCGCCTCGGGTGCCGCGCACGTCGCCGTCACCGACATCAACGCCGCCCGGCTGGCCCAGGCCCTGGACCTCGGACTCGACCAGGCCGTACCCGCCGGTTCCGACCTCGCCGACATCGGCGCCGACGTGCTGCTGGAATGCACCGGCATCGAGGCGGTGGCCGGTGCCGGCATCATCGCGCTGCGGCCGGCCGGCACCGCGGTGCTGGTGGGGATGGGCGCGGACGCGCAGATGAGGTTGCCGGTACAGGCGATCCAGAATCGCGAGCTGACCGTGACCGGCACCTTCCGCTACGCCAACACCTACCCGGCCGCGATCGCGCTGGCCGCCTCCGGGCGCATCGACCTGGACGCCCTGGTCGGCGCCCGGGTGCCGCTGGACCGGGCCGAGGACGCGCTGCGGATGGGCCGGACCGATCCGACGGTGCTCAAGACGGTGGTCGAGCTGCACGGCTGAGGCGAAGCCGCTCGCGCAGTCCGGCCGCCATTGCGGCGATGGTGAGCACGTCGACGAGTTCACCCACGGTCCTGGCCAGCCAGGGCCGCTTGACCGGTCCCAGCCGAAGCCTGAGCAGCACCCGGGTCTGCGCGGTGCCAGCCCCGGCGGGGTCGACCGGGCGCAGCGTGATCGACCAGCTCAGCAGCATCGCGCGCCGTCGGGAGCGGTACACCAGGGTGTGGGGACTGTCGATCTCCGCGACGGTGAACGTCTCGTGCCGGCCGCCGTAGTCGGGGATGACGCTCCCGGTGGCCAGTGATTGCCACCTGGGGTCGACGGTGCGGCTGGCGCGGCGGGAAGCCGGGAGGAACCGCTCGATCCGGCGTACGAAGTACCAGCCGGCCCGCCACTTTCCCAGCTGCACGATCCAGGGCCAGACCTCCTCGGCGCTGCCCGGCACGGTGAAGGCGCGGTCCATCACCACATCCGCGGGCGAGACCGACCAGTCCGTCCCCGGCGCGAGCCTCACCGCGTTCGGCAGGAGTAGCCGAGACATCCTCGAACATTGCCGATCCCCGATGACTAGGCGCCCGAGAAGTAGCGCGCACCCCGATGCTAGCGAGCGGCTTGGCGTGGTCCATTACCTTTCAGCCATGGACACCGAACCCAGGCCGGCCACCCGGTGGCAGGAACTGGCGGGCCGGGCATCCGGCGCCGACTACGCCGCCCGGTTCAGCAGGCTGGCCGCCGCCGGCCGCAACGTGCACGGCGAGGCCGACTTCTGCGCGGGGCTGGTACCGGCGCCGGCCCTGGTCCTGGACGCCGGCTGCGGCACCGGCCGGGTGGCGATCCGGCTGGCCGAACTGGGCTACCGCGTCGTCGGGGCGGACGTGGATGCCTCGATGCTGGCCGAGGCACGGCGCGCCCGACCCGAGCTGTCCTGGCTGGCCACCGACCTCGCGACGCTGTCCGACTTTCCTCAGCTGCTGCAATCGGTGGGCCTGCCCCCGGCCGGGGCGTCCGGCTTCGACCTGGTGGTGGCGGCCGGCAACGTGATCCCGCTGCTGGCGCCGGGCACCCTGGCCGGCACGGTCCGGCGGCTGGCCGGGGTGCTGGCACCGGGCGGGCTGCTGGTCGCCGGTTTCGGCCTGGACGCCGCCCACCTGCCGGCCGGCTGCCCGGTGACTCCGGCCGCCGACTACCTCAACGCCTGCGTCACAGGCGGCCTCACCGAACTGAACCGGTACGGCGGCTGGGACGGCGCCGGCGAGTCAGCCGGGTACTTGGTCAGCGTGCACCGCATTCCCGACTAGCCGACCGGACGCAGCACCTCGCGGCCGCCCAGGTAAGGACGCAGCGCGGCCGGCACGGTGACCGAGCCGTCGTCGTTCTGGTTGTTCTCCAGCAGCGCGGCGATGTGCCGGTCGCAGAAACCGGTCGCCGAGATCGTGTACGGGTGCACCATCTTGCCGTCGATCCGGGTCCGGATGCCGGCCCGCCGGGTCTGGTAGTCGGTCAGGTTGGTGTTCGAGGTCAGCTCCCGGAACGTCTGGTTGGCGGGGAACCACGCCTCGACGTCGTACTTGAAGAAGCCCGGCGCGGCCACGTCGCCGGAGCTGCAGATGATCGTCTGGCTCGGCACGTTCAGCGCGTCGATGAACGCCACCTCGTTGTCGAGCATCTGCAGGTGCAGCGCCTCGACCTCGTCCGGCGCGCAGTACAGGAACTGCTCCAGCTTGTAGAACTGGTGCACCCGCATCATGCCCCGGACGTCGCGGCCGTGGCTGCCGGCCTCGGTGCGGAAGCACATCGAGTCGCCGAGATACTTCACCGGCAGCTCGGGCAGCACCTCGTCGGCGTGCATGGCCAGCAGTGCCTGTTCCGAGGTACCGGTCAGCGACAGCTCGGAGTCGGCGATGCCGAAGTTGTCCGACTGCGCGAACGGCAGGTATCCCGAGGCGTAGAAGGAGAATCGCTTGGCCAGCACCGGCGGCGACACCAGCTCGAAGCCCTGCCCCTCGACCATGTCCAGGTACAGCTGGAGCATCGCCAGCCGCAGCCGCACCCCGTCGCCCTTGAGCACGTAGAACCGCGAGCCGGACATCCGGGCGGCCCGCTCGGTGTCCAGGATGCCCAGGCCCTGGGCGATCTCGTCGTGCGGCCGGTAGGTCCGGCCGGTAGCCGGCAGCTCGGCCGCCCGGATCACCGTGTTGGCCGACTCGTCACCGGCCGGCACCCGGTCGTCGAGATAGTTGGGCAGCCAGGACGCCTTGGTGGTCAGCTCCTCGCGGGCCTGCCGCAACCGGGTCTCCAGCTCGGTCTGCTGGTCGCGCAACTCGCGCGCCTCGGCCCGCAGCGCCTCGTCGCGGGCCGCCCGCTTGGTCAGCTCCTTGCTGTGCACCCGCAGCTGCTCGTACTCCTGGGTCAGCTGGGTGACGTCCTGCTGTGCCTTCAGAACACCGTCGACGTCGACCGAATCGGCACCCCGCTTGGCCAGCGAGCGGCGGTAGGCGTCCGGATCGGCGGCCAACTTCTTCAGGTCGATCATGCGGGGGTCAACTCCAGATTTCGCTCCTGCGGTACGGCTCAGCTTATCGCCGTGACCGCCGGGGCCGCCCGGCGGCCGAACTCCGCCAGCCGGGCGGCGAACCACGCCACGATCTCCTGGCCGGCCAACACGCCAGCCGCGTCGGTGCGCTGCACCCCGGGTGCCGACCAGCCGGTGTCGAACAGCTCGCCATGGGCGGGAAAGATCCCCCGATCGGCCAGGCACAGCAGGTCCCGGTCCAGCAGCGAATCCCCCGCCGCCAGCACCAGTTCGGCACCGGCCCGGTCGGCCACCTCGCGCACCGCCGCCGCCTTGGTGAGGCCCTCGGGCATCCAGTACAGCTTGCGTCCCTGGGCCGACAGCGACCAGCCGCGCGAGGCGGCCCAGTCAGCGGCTTCGGCAACGAACCCGGCCGGGGCGCCGCCCTCGGCCAGCACCACGTAGCAGAACAGGCCGCCGGCCTCGCGTACCCGCAGCGTCCAGGCCGGATCGCACCGTTGTCTGACGTATGAAATAACATCAGACAGACTGATCGAGCCTGCCACCGCCGCGCTGACCCGGCGCTGCCAGGACTGGTCGGGCACACCCGAGTCCAGCAACACGCCACCGTTCGCCGCGACCGCGAACCTGGGCGGCGGGCCGGGCAGGGTGATCCGGGCCAACTGCTCGGGCAGCCGGGTGGTCACCGGCACCAACACCGCCCGCTCGGCCAGCACGGCGAGCTGCCGGGCCGCGACCGAGGTCAGGAAGCCGACCTGGTCGCCGTCGCGTCGCTCGACGCAGGTCAGCTCCGGCAGCGGGGCACTGGTGAGGCCCAGTGCGGCCCGCGAGTACACCAGCGTCCGGTCCAGGTCGGTGGCGATCAGAACCGTCATCGGGCTCGTTCCGCGCTACGGCTGAACCCCGGTGCGATCAACCCGACGCAGCTGTAGGCCAGCCCGTCGACCTGCTCCACCTCGACCCCGCGCTGGCGGGCCAGTAGCAGCACGTGCCGCAACCGGTCGGCGTCACCGGCCCGGATCAGCACCCGCTCCGGCACCCGGCGCAGCAGCACCCGGGTGGTCTCGCCGACCCCGGGCTTGATCAGGTTCGGGTCGGCGATGCCGTAGCGCCGGCTGAGTTCGGCCACCGCCTGCCACCCGGCCCAGGTGGGGGTGCGGTCGGAGTCGCGCAGCTGCGGCCAGTCGCGGGCCACCGCCGCCGCCACCGCCTCGAACCGGGTGGTGATCGCGTCCAGGAAGTCCAGCGAGACGTCGGCACCGGCGAGCTCGGCGTAGAACTTCGCGCCGTGGAACTGGTCGGGTTTGATCAGCTCGGCGTTGAGTACCGTGCGCGACACCAGCCCGGACACCGTGGAGTTCAGGCACGCCGACGGGATCAGGTAGTCCTCCCGGGTGCCGTAGATCGACACGCAGCTGCCCGGGTCGGCGAGCACCGCCAGCTCGGCCGAGAAGCCGCCGCCAGCCGGCCGGCCCGACTGGTTCAGCCCGGCGATCGCGGCCGTCAGCTCGCGCGCGATGGCACCCTTGCCGGTCCAGCCGTCGACGAACATCACCGTGGCCGGGTCATGGTGACGGGCCAGGTAGGCCAGCGCCAGTTCGTCGATTCCCCTTCCGCGCACGATCGAAACGCTGTAGTGCGGCAGGTCCAGGCCGTGCTTGAAGCGGGCCCATCGGCGCATCAGCACCCCGACCGGCGTGCCGGCCCGGGCCAGCGAGGCCAGCACCACGTCCGGGCCACGCCGGTCCAGCACCAGCTCGGTCACCATGCCCACCGCGTGCGCGAGCCGATCCGCCGAGTCGGTCAGGGCGTCGGCGAACAGCTGCTGGTACTCGGCGCTGGGCTGGTACTCCTGCGGCAACGATTCGGCATAGTGCGCGCCGCCGGACTGGATCGCCTCCTCGCGCTCCTCGATGGGGGCCTCCAGCGCGACCCCCGACAGGTCGGTGAGCAACCAGCCCACGTCGGCGGCCGGGTAGCTGCCGAACCGCGGACCGCGCAACGGCTCGGGCAGCGAGTCGGTCACCGGAGCCGGAAGGTAGGCCGGCAACCGGACCACCTGCAGCTGGTCGGTCACCGAGGCCAGCCGCCCCACCAGGCCGTCCGGCCCGGCGTGGGCGGACAGGTCGGTGTCGGTGACCAGCACGATGGCGTCGAACCGCCGGCCCGTGACGTTGTAGGCGAACCGCGCGTCGTCACCGGCGGATTCGCCGGCCGGCTCGGTGCTGGGAAAGCTCAGCCGGTCGCGGATCGCGTAGCCCGGGTCGTCCACCGCGACCACCGGCGAGCGGGTCGTGCTCGAGTACCGGACGGTGGCCCGGCCGGCCAGCTGGTCGGCCAGCGCGACGGCGATCCGCAGCGGTGCGTACATCAGCTCCTCGGCGCCCAGTACCAGGATTCGCCTTACGCTGTCGGGGTGATCGGCACCGCCCAGCCGCTGGCCGAGCCGGGCTGCCAGCTGCTCAGCCGCCGGTCCGACGGCAGCGTGCGCGTCGGCCGGAAAGCCGTGCCGGCCGCCCTCGGCTAGCCCCGCCGGCCAGCCGGTCAGCACCGGAGCCACCTGGCCGCCCGGGCCCGGAGCCGGCTCGCCGACCTGCGCCGACGCCGCCAGCCGGCGACCGGTGGCCAGCGCGTCGCCGGGTACCCGGAGCTGCCCGGTCGCCAGCGCCACCACGTCGATCTCGATCCCGAGCCGCTCGGCGGCCTGGTCCAGCCGGGCCCGGTCCGCGACCGATCGCAGGTCGACCAGGGTGGCCACCAGGTAGCGCGGTCGTGGCCAGTCGCGGTGCAGCGCGGCGATGGTGTTGAGCACCGTCTGGCCGGTGGACAGCTCGTCGTCGACCAGCACCAGCGGTCCCGGTCCGGCCAGCAGCCGCGGGTCGGCGGGCAGCAGCAGGTGCCGGGTGGCGTGGCTGTGCTCCTCGTCGAAGCCGGCCACCGACCGGTAGCCGGGCACCTGGCGCCGGGTGGAGTGCAGGTAGTCCGCGCCCAGCGACTCGGCGACGCAGTGCCCGAGCGCGGTGGCGGTTTCGGCGTAGCCGAGCACCAGCGTGCCGGCAACCGGCCGGCTGCCGGCGGCCCGGTGCCGGTCGCACAGCTCGATCAGGCGGTGGGCATCCCCGGCCGGATCGGCGCCGGTGCCGGCGGCCCGCAACGCGGCGCGCAGCAGGGCGGCACCGGAGGCAACACTCGCGGCCGGCGGGCCGCCCGCCAACCGGTCCGCGACCAGCGCGCCGAGTAGCCGGCCGGCTCCGTAGACCAGCCGCGGATCGGCCGGCAGGTGCTTGCCCAGCACGGTGGAGACCAGCAGGTGCGCCCGGCGGGGATTACGACGCAGTGCCATGCCGACCAGCTCCGGCACCGGTACCAGGGACTCCGGCCCCGGCTCCAGAACCACCCCGAGGGCATCTGCGACCCACCGGCCCTGCCACGGCAGGGCGCCCACCCCGGCGGTCACTGGTGCAGCCCGGCGCCGAGCAGGTCGACGAAGGAGGTGTCGGCGTGCGCGACGCCGAACACCGCGGCGCGCAGCGCGGTGCGCCGGGCCCAGGCCGAGTGCGGCTTCGACTCGTTCATCTTGTTCCCGTACGCCGAGGACGCCACCCCGCCGCCGGCCCGGGTACCCAACACGTCGCGGGCGTCGCAGTACTCCTCGTGGGTCACCACCGACAGGGCGTGGACGGCGGCCACGTGACTGGGATGGATGACGGTCTTGCCGGTCAGGCCGTTGGCCTTGTCCAGCGCCACCTCGCGGATCAGGCCGTCCAGGTCGCGGGTGATCAACTCGGTCCGCAGCGCCCGCTCGGAGGCCTCGATGAACGGCGCCTCGCGCAGTTGCGGCTTGAACATCCGCTCGGTGCCGGAGAAGTACTCCCAGACCGCGCCGGTCACCACGAAGCCGGTGTCGTCCGCGCGGCCCAGCACGTTGACCACGTCGGCGATCACGTCGGCCACCACCCGGACGTCGTAGATGGTCAGGTCGCGCGAGCGGCGCAGGCCGAAGGCCGAACTCAGGTCGGTGGCGCCGATCCGGACCGCCACCACGTGCTGGCGGTGCTTGTTCAGCAACTGGCGTACCTGCAGCAGCACCTCGGTGCGGGTCTCGGCAAAGATCACCGACGGCGCCTCGAGCACCGGCATCGCCAGCAGCCGGTGGCCGGTCGAGGTGCTGGCCTCGCTGATCGCGTCGAGGTAGCGCGCCCCGTTCTCGTCGGTGAACTTGGGCAGCACGAAGCCGGCCAGGATGGGCAGCTGCGCACCGAGGCCGGCCACGATCATCGGGATCTGCTCGGCCGCGCGGACCCGGATGAACACCAGCGGCCGCTGCGCGCGCGAGTCGGCGTAGGCGCGCAGTTGCGCGATGACGTTCTGCTCGGCGGCCGGCACCGCGTCGTCGGGGATCGAGTCCTCCAGGCAGATCACCGTGCTGGTGACGCCCTGGGCGGCTCGCTTGGCGAGGTCGGCGACCAGCGTCGGGCGGGTGGCCGGGCTGTAGAGGGTGGCACCCAATGCCATCCCCAGCACGCTGAGGTCGTCGTCGGCGCTGAACGGCTGCGGCGGTTGGAAGAACAACCGGTGCCGGTCGGCCTCGGACAGGAAGTCGAAGTGGCGCATGGCCGCCCGGTCCTCAGGCCACCGGGGTGCGGTCGTCGAGCCAACTGATCCGGTCGAACCCGTAGGCGCCGACCGCGGCCCGGATCGGGCCGGGAATGGTCTCCATCTCGGCCCGCACCACGAACTCACCGTGCACGTTGTAGATCGACAACAACACCATCACCCCCGCCGACGCCGGCCGTTCCAGCGGAAGCTCCACCCGGGCACCGCCGGCCGTGCTGGTGACCAGCGTGCCACCCCAGTTCAGCTGCCTGTCGGACTCGGAGAACGCGAACACCACCAGCCGCTCCAGCTGCCGGTTCTGCCGCAGGTCGATCAGCAGCCGCTCGTACTGCTCGGCCCGGGCAAGGATCACCGGACGCCGCGAGTCCCGCGGGCCGGCGGCGATGCCGCCGCTGCGTGACACCAGCGAGCTGTGCCCGTCGGCCAGCTGGTAGGCGGCACCGATCCGCAGGTCACCCACCGACGCGGAGCAGGCGGCCTCGATGGCCAGGACGCCGATTCCGCTCTGCAGCCGGGTCAGGGTGATCGTCGGGGCCTTCGGGGTGAGCAGGGTGCGCTCGCCGGAACGGGCCCGGGGCAGCGGACGGGCCGGCCGGCGGCGGGCCGACCGGGCAGCCGGGTTCCCGGCGGGAGTCGCGGCCGGTGCCGGAGTCGACAGGTCCAGGCTCGCCGATCCCGAGGCGCGGGCAGCCGGTGCCGGACTCGACAGGTCCAGGCTCGCCGATCCCGAGGCGCGGGCAGCCGGCGCGGGACTCGACAGGTCCAGGCTCGCAGATCCCGAGGCGCGGGCAGCCGGCGCGGGACTCGACAGGTCCAGGCTCGCCGATCCCGAGGCGCGGGCAGCCGGCGCCGGAGTCGACAGGTCCAGGCTCGCCGATCCCGAGGCACTGGCAGCCGGCGCGGGACTCGACAGGTCCAGGCCGGCCGGACGGGGTGCCGGTGGAGCGGCGGCGGGTGCCGGCGGGGCGGCGGCGGGTGCCGGCCGGGGCCGGCCGCGGTGCCGCAGGAACGGCAGGTCGGTCCGCGCCGGAGCCTGGTCCGGCGCGAACACGTCGATGGTCACAGCGTGATCCCGTAGTCCTTGGCCAGCCCGGCGACCCCGGTGGAGTAGCCCTCGCCGATCACCTTGAACTTCCAGTCGCCCTGGTGGCGGTACACCTCGCCCAACGTCATCGCCGTCTCGCCGTCGAGACCGGCGGCCAGGTTCTCCGACCGCACCAGCTCGGCGTTGCCATCGGAGTTCAGCACCCGCAGCACGCACTCGCGCAACTGCCCCAGGCTGCGCCGCAGTCCCATGCCCTCGTTGAGGTAGAGCACCACCACGATCCGGCTCACCTCGGCCGGCACCGCGTCCAGCTGTACCTCGACCTGCTCGGCATCGGAGCCCATCGCCCGTTCCAGCTGGCTCACCGTCATCGACGGCTCGGACAGCTGGTTGAAGAACACGAAGTGCTCGTCCGAGAGCGCCTTGCTGTGCTCGTCGCACAGGATGGTCGCGACCACCAGGTTGTCGGCCAGCGCCTTCTCGGGGCCGGTTTCCCAGCGCACCCCGAGAACCAGGCCGGTGAGGCTGGGAATCTCGCGGGTCAGGGCGACATTCGACCCGCGCTTCATGGTTGCCATTATCGATAAACCCCCGCTCGCCGGAGGGTCGCGGACACGATGTTCACGGCTTCGACACCTGCCGGTTGAGCGCGAACGATCCGGCGTTTCCGCACGGCCGCGGCCCTCACAGGTCGAGGTCCGATCCGGAGAACTTGGTACGCAGGAAGCTGCCCTGGGTCAGCAACGCGTCGGCATCCTGCGCCTGGGCGGCGCTGAGCAGGCTGGCAGCCTCGTCCAGCAGCGATTCCAACTGCTCCTGCAACGAATCGACCGGAGTACGCCCGGACGGCCGGGGCACCGTCAGCTGGGCCGGGTCGAGCGCCAGGAAGCCGCGCAACGTGGTGGGCAGGTAGTCCTGCAGGATGCCCTTGACCGAGATCACCGCGTAGATGTCGAGGGGCCGCACCTCGGAGGTGTCGATCACCTCACGCAGCAGGTCGGTGATCCGGCGGGCGGTGACCACCGACTCGCCCGGCAGCTTGCCGGAGTTCTGGTTGACGAACCGGATGAGCCCGACCAGGGCGCCGCGAAGCGCCACCGGGTCATCGGAATCGGCGGCCGGCTCGGTGACCGGCGGCTCCGGCAGCGCACCGGGCGCCGGCGGCAGCAGCCTCCGGAACCAGGTCATGATCGTCCGTTTCGTCGCAGGGAAGCACTACTGGTGCTTCCATTCTCCTCCGCCCGGCGCTCAGCCGTTGAGCTCACCCTGCCGGGTTCGCTCCAGGTAGGGCTTGGCCCGTTGGATCTGGCCCTCCAACGCCTGGACGGTCGCTGCCATCGAGTCGGTGGCCTGCGCCCGGAAGGTGTCCAGGGCGTCCATGGTGGCGAAGACGTTGTCGAAGGCAGCCTGCAACTTGGCCACCTCGACCGTCGAGGACGCCGCCTGCTGGTTGATCTGGCCGCCCTGGATCCGCAGCTGCTCCGACGTCCGCTCGATCAGGTCCGAGGTGGTCGCGTTCAGGGCGGTGATCTGCTCCAGCACCAGCTTCTGCCGCGACAGTGCCTGCGAGACGATGATCGCGGTCCGCAGCGCGGCGATGGTGGTGGTCTGGGCCCGGTCGACGCCCTTGATCAGCTCCAGGTTGTTCTTACGCACCAGATCCAGCGCCATGTAGCCCTGCACCGCCACGGCCATCTGGGTCATGATGTCCTGCCGGCGCTGGCGGATCGGGAACAGCGCGTCGGCCTTGAGGGCGTCGGCCCGCTTGCTGTCACCGGCTGCCTGCAGCTGGGCGATCTTCTCCTCGACGGCCGCGTCCAGGGCGCCGGCGAGCTCGTTGTACTCGCTGAGCTTGCCCATGGTGGCCCACATGTTGGCCTTCTCGGTGTCGATGCTGGCGTTGTCCTTGCGCAGCTCGTCCTGGCCCGACTGCAGCGACTTGATGATCGCGTTGAGCTGGGTCTGCGCCGACTCGTACTTGGCGAAGTAGCGCTGCACCTTGTCACCGCCGGGCAGGAACTTCAGCACCTTCTTCGCCCCGGTCAGGTCGGCCCGGTTGGGATCGAGCTCGGTGACGGTCTGGCGCAGCTCCAGCAGGCTGCCGGCGACCCGGGACTGGGCGTCGGCGCCGCCGCGGCCCTTGCCGG
>Ga0247773_1000127_pt1 | contig 36168 bp, 34 predicted proteins | sample UWRJL092311B6_FD_179934 | JGI IMG/M metagenome (GOLD analysis project Ga0247773, IMG submission 179934) | Plant litter microbial communities from Arlington Agricultural Research Station in Wisconsin, United States - UWRJ-L092-311B-6 | ecosystem: Environmental > Terrestrial > Plant litter >... | reverse complement strand
CCACCGCACCATCGGCGACTACGTCCGCGACATCGCCCCCGACCTGGCTGACCGGATCTCGCGGCACACCGCCGAGTCCGACCTGTTCCGCGACCTGCGGGTGGACGAGCAGCTGGCCAAGGCGCTGGACCGCAAGGTGTGGCTGCCCTCGGGCGGCTCGCTGGTGATCGACCGCACCGAGGCGATGACCGTGGTGGACGTCAACACCGGCAAGTACACCGGTTCCGGCGGCAACCTGGAGCAGACCGTCACCCGCAACAACCTGGAGGCGGCCGAGGAGATCGTCCGGCAGCTGCGGTTGCGCGACATCGGCGGCATCGTGGTGATCGACTTCATCGACATGGTGCTGGAGAGCAACCGGGATCTGGTGCTGCGCCGGCTGACCGAGTGCCTGGGCCGCGACCGCACCAAGCACCAGGTGGCCGAGGTCACCTCGCTCGGGCTGGTGCAGATGACCCGCAAGCGGGTCGGCGAGGGCCTGCTTGAGGCGTTCAGCGAGTCCTGCTCGGTGTGCGGCGGCCGGGGCGTGATCGTGCACCTGGACGGGGTGGACCGTAAGTCCAACGGCGCCGGCCCGGCGCCGGCTCCGGCCGCGGAGGAGGACCGGCCGGCTCGCGGTCGGCGCGGTCGCAAGGCCGTTGCCAAGGCCGAGCCGGCTCCCCCGCAGCCCGATCCGGCCGAGCTGGCGGCCGAGGCCGAGAAGCGGCGGGCGGCGGCCAGCGCGATCGCCGCCATCGCGGCGGCCACCGGCCACCACGACGAGAACGGCACCCGGAGCAACGGGTCGGAGCCGACCGCGGAGACTGCTGTGGCCCCCACCGCCGGGCCGGACGCAGCCGGGTCCGGTGCTGTCGAACCCGAGCAGGAGCCGGTGGCCGAGGCACCCCGGCGCGGCGGGCGGACCCGCCGGCAGGCGGTTCGGCAGGCCACCGCGCCGGCAACCACGACCGAGACAGCCGCCATCGAGCCAGCCGCGACCGAGGCGCCCGCAACCGGGGAGCCCGCGACCGGCTCGGCGGCGACCGACGCCGCCCCGGTGAGCACTCCGGCGGCAGCCAGCGTCGCCCCGCCGGCCGCCAGTGATTCCGGTGCCGGTGAGGCCGGTACCGGCCAGCCGGCGCGCCCGCGACGCCGCCGGGCCGCCAGCCGGCCGGCCGGTCCGCCGGTGCCGGTCAGCGGCAATGAGTAGCTCGCGGGGCACCAGCGGGCAGCCGCTTTTGCCTGCAGGGTGGCCGTAGGCGTAATCTGTACAACGGCCCACAGCACGGTGGTGGGCCGTTCTGGTGTGGTAGCCGCCGTAGCAGGTGAACGCGGCACCCACAGTTCCCGGTTGTAGACCCGAGTCAAGATCTTTCGATGCTGTTCGACAGGAGTGAATTCGCGATGTACGCCATCGTCAAGACCGGCGGCAAGCAGTACCGGGTCGCCGTGGGTGACGTCGTGACGGTCGAGAAGCTGGACCTGGCACCGGGTGCCAGCGTCGCGCTTCCGGCGATCCTGCTGGTCGACGGCGAGGACGTCACCACCGACGCCACGGCGCTGGCCGCCGTCTCGGTCACCGGTGAGATCCTCGGCCAGGTCAAGGGCCCGAAGATCAAGATCCACAAGTTCAAGAACAAGACCGGCTACCACAAGCGCATCGGCCACCGACAGAAGCTGTCGCAGGTCAGGGTCACCGGCATCGAGAGCGGAAAGAAGTAGCCAATGGCACACAAGAAGGGTGCGTCCAGCTCCCGTAACGGTCGCGACTCGCACGCCCAGCGACTGGGCGTCAAGCGCTTCGGCGGCCAGCTCGTCAAGTCCGGCGAGATCATCGTCCGCCAGCGTGGCACCAAGTTCCACCCCGGCGACCTGGTCGGTCGCGGTGACGACGACACGCTGTTCGCGCTCGCCGCGGGCAACGTGCTGTTCGGCAGCCGGCGCGGTCGCAAGACCGTCAGCATCGTCCCGGTCGACGCCTGAGTCCGTACCAGTAGTCGCTTCGTCGGAGCGGGCACCGGAATAGTCCGGGCCCGCTCTTGGCGTTACAGCCCTGAACCGCTCGGCTTCGCACGACCCGCACAGAAGAGAGACACCCACTCGTGGTGAGTTTCGTGGACCGGGTGACGTTGCACGTCACCGCCGGCAATGGCGGGCACGGTTGCGCCTCGGTCCACCGGGAGAAGTTCAAGCCGCTCGGCGGCCCGGACGGCGGCAACGGCGGCCGGGGCGGCAGCGTGGTGCTGGCGGTGGACCCGCAGGTGCACACCCTGCTCGACTTCCACCACCACCCGCACCAGAAGGCGGGCAACGGCCGGCCCGGCGCGGGCAAGCACCGCAGCGGTGCCGACGGCGACGACCTGGAACTCGCGGTTCCCAACGGCACCGTGGTGCACGCCGCCGACGGCAGCGTGCTGGCCGACCTGACCGGCGCCGGCAGCCGGTACGTGGTGGCCCGTGGCGGCCGGGCCGGCCTCGGCAACGCCGCACTGGCCTCCACCCGCCGCAAGGCGCCCGGCTTCGCCCTGCTGGGCGAGCCCGGCGAGGCCCTGGACGTGGTGCTGGAGCTGAAGTCGGTGGCCGAGGTCGGCCTGGTCGGCTTCCCGTCGGCGGGCAAGTCCTCGCTGATCGCGGCGCTGTCGGCGGCCCGGCCCAAGATCGCCGACTACCCGTTCACCACCCTGGTGCCCAACCTGGGCGTGGTCAGCGCCGGCGAGACCACCTTCACGGTCGCCGACGTGCCCGGGCTGATCCCCGGCGCCGCGCAGGGCAAGGGCCTCGGACTGGACTTCCTGCGGCACGTCGAGCGGTGCGCGGTGCTGCTGCACGTGCTCGACTGCGCCACCCTGGAACCGGGCCGGGACCCGATCAGCGACCTGGACGCCATCGAGTCCGAGCTGGCCCAGTACCAGTCCGACCTGGGCGACCTGCTGGAGCGGCCGCGGCTGGTGGCGCTGAACAAGGTGGACATCCCCGAGGCGCGTGAGCTGGCCGACTTCGTCACCGAGGAACTGACCGGACGCGGCTATCGGGTCTTCGCGATCTCGGCGGTCTCGCACGCCGGCCTGCGCGAGCTGACCTTCGCGCTGGCCGAGCTGGTGGAGGAGTACCGGGCCGGCCAGGAGGCGCTCGCGCCGGCCCGGATCGTGCTGAGCCCGAAGGCGGTCGACGACTCCGGCTTCACCGTCGAGCCCGACCCGGACGAGCCGGGCGGTTTCGTGGTGCGCGGCTCCAAGCCCGAGCGCTGGGTCCGCCAGACCCAGTTCGACAACGACGAGGCGGTCGGCTACCTCGCCGACCGGTTGGCCCGGCTCGGGGTGGAGGACGAGCTGGCCAAGCTCGGCGCGCTGCCCGGTGCCAGCGTCACCATCCTGGACTACGTCTTCGACTTCCAGCCCACTGCCGGCATGGCCGACGAGGAGTACGCGCCGACCCGGCGGGGCACCGACGACCGGTTGGAGCCCAACAGCCGGCGCGACGCCGATGCCCGGCTGGCGGCGAAGAAGGCCCGGCGCCAGCACGTCAGCGACGAGGAACTACTGCTCGAGCGCGCGGCCACCGAGTAGCCGGCATGGCGCCACCAGCGCAGCCGGCGACCACCCGGGACCGGATCGCCGGCGCGGCCCGGACGGTGGTCAAGATCGGCTCGTCCTCGCTGACCTCGCGCGGCCGGTTGCAGGCCAGCCGGCTGGACGCCCTGGTCGACGCACTCGCTGCCCGGCGGGCCGCCGGCCGGCAGGTGGTGCTGGTGTCCTCCGGCGCGATCGCGGCCGGCATCGCGCCGCTGGGGCTGAAGTCCCGCCCGCGCGACCTCGCCACCCAGCAGGCGGCCGCCAGCGTCGGGCAGTTGCTGCTGGCCGAGCGCTACGCCGCCTCGTTCGCCCGGCACGGGCTGACCGTCGGGCAGGTGTTGCTGACCGCCGAGGACCTGCACCGGCGCGGCTCCTACCGCAACGCCGTCCGCACCCTGGAGCGGCTGCTGGCCCTCGGGGTGATCCCGATCGTCAACGAGAACGACACGGTGGCCACCTCCGAGATCCGGTTCGGCGACAACGACCGGCTGGCGGCGCTGGTGGCGCACCTGGTGCGGGCCGACGCGCTGGTGCTGCTGTCCGACATCGACGGCCTGTACACCGCCGACCCGCGCGCCGCCGACGCCGCCCTGATCACCGAGGTGACCAGCCTGGCGCAGCTGGCGGCGGTGCGGATCGGCGGCAGCGGCTCGGGCGTGGGCACCGGCGGCATGGCCACCAAGATCGACGCGGCGCTGATCGCCGGGGGAGCCGGCATCCCGGTGCTGCTGGCCGAGGCCGGCTCGGTCGGCGACGCGCTGGCCGGCCGGGGCGGCAGCTGCTTCGCGCCGCTCGGCCGGCGGATGGCCTCCCGGCTGTTCTGGCTGCGGCATGCCACCACGCCCCGCGGCCGGCTGCTGCTCGACGCCGGGGCGGTCAGTGCGGTGGTGGCCCGGCGGGCGTCGCTGCTGCCGGCCGGGATCGTCGCGGTGGTCGGTGACTTCGCCGCCGGCGACCCGGTCGAGCTGGCCGACCCGGACGGCACGGTGGTGGCCCGCGGGCTGGTGGCCTTCGACAGCGAGGACCTACCCGACCTGCTCGGCAAGTCCACCCGGGACCTGCCGGCCGACCTGCGCCGGGCGGCCGTACACCGCGACGACCTGATCGTGCTGTAGCCGCACGCGATCGGGCCCGGCTTTCCGGCGCACTTATCCTGGAACCATGACGCGGCACCCGTACGACGGCCCGGCCGATCCCGGCGAGGAAGCGGTCCGCGCGGTGGCGCTGCGGGCCCGGCAGGCCGGCTACGAGCTGGCCCTGCTGAACCGCGACGTCAAGGACCAGGCGCTGCACGCGATGGCCGACGCCCTGGACGCCGCCTCCGCCGAGGTGCTGGCGGCCAATGCCGGGGACGTGGCGGCGGCCCGGGCCGACGGCACCGCCGAGCAGCTGGTGGACCGGCTGGCCCTCGACGCCGGCCGGGTGGCGGCGATGGCCCGGGGCCTGCGTGAGATTGCCGCCCTGCCGGACCCGGTCGGTGAGGTGGTGCGCGGCTTCACCCGGCCCAACGGGCTGCGGCTGCGCCAGCTGCGGGTGCCGTTCGGGGTGGTGGCGATGGTCTACGAGGCCCGGCCCAACGTCACGGTGGACGCCGCCGGCCTCACCCTCAAGTCCGGCAACGCCGCCCTGCTGCGCGGCTCGGCCAGTGCCATTCGGTCCAACCGGGCGCTGGTGGCGGTGCTGTCCGAGGCCGCCGCCAAGGCCGGGCTGCCCGAGGACGCCATCCAGCTGGTGCCCGGTACCGACCGCTCCGGCGTCGGCCACCTGCTGCGGGCCCGCGGCCTGGTCGACGTGATCATCCCACGCGGCGGGGCCGGGCTGATCCGGTACGTGGTGGACAACTCCGCGGTGCCGGTGATCGAGACCGGCACCGGAAACGTGCACGTCTACGTCGATGCCGACGCCGACCTGGAACTGGCCGAGCGGATCGTGCTGAACGCCAAGATCTCGCGTCCCAGCGTCTGCAACGCCGCCGAGTCGCTGCTGGTGCACCGCGCGGTGGCCGCCGAGTTCGTGCCCCGGATCGTCGCGGCGCTGCACGAGCGTGGCGTGCTGGTGCACGGCGACGCCGACTTCGCGGCGGCCGACCCGGCGGTGCTGCCGGCTACCGACTCCGACTGGCAGACCGAGTACCTGGCCCTGGAGATCGCCGCCCGGGTGGTCGCCGACGTCGACGAGGCGATCGAGCACATCCGGCAGTGGTCCTCGGGCCACTCCGAGGCGATCGTCACCTCGAACCTGGACACGGCGCGCCGGTTCACCAGCCGGGTGGACTCGGCCGCGGTGCTGGTCAACGCCTCCACCCGGTTCACCGACGGGGCGGAGTTCGGCTTCGGCGCCGAGATCGGCATCTCGACCCAGAAGCTGCATGCCCGCGGCCCGATGGGGCTGGCCGAGCTGACCACCACCAAATGGCTGATCCACGGCGACGGGCAGGTCCGCGGCTGACCCCGGTCGCCCGCTCTCTAGACACCCACCCCGCCCCGGTGTTACGAATGCCAAGCCCTTTTATGTGAGCGGCATGTCGGCGGTTCCGCCGGCCGCGGCGCGCATTTCCCACGGAGGAAGGCATTACATGACATCTCGACTCAGGCGCCTGGCCGGCGTCATGTTCGTGGTTCTCGGCCTCACCATCGGCTCGATGGGCAGCGCCCAGGCCGTCACCGGCGGTGAGCCGGACGGCAACCGGCACCCCAACGTCGGCCTGATCCTGTTCTACAGCCCGGACGGCCGGTTCCGCTGCTCGGCGACGCTGGTCACCCCCACCGTCCTGCTCACCGCCGCGCACTGCACGGCGGACACGGTCGGCAAGACCCTGGTCGACTTCCGCTCGGTGGTGGCCAACCAGCCGCCGACCGGCTACCCGGTCGCGGCGAACCCGACCACCGGCTACACCCAGGCCGAGATCGAGGCCGCCGGCTTCCGGTCCGGCACCGCCTACGCGCACCCGGACTACTCCGACTTCACCGACCTGGACAACTGGAACGACGTCGGGGTGATCGTGCTCGACCGCCCGGTGACCACCATCCAGCCGGCCACCGTGGCCCCGCTGAACTACCTGGACGCCTACGCTCAGCCGCGGCTGAACAAGACGCTGTTCACCTCGGTCGGCTACGGCACCGAGGTCCGCAAGCCGGAGTCCGGCCCGCAGAAGCCCACCCCGGAGACCTACCCGCTGATCCGGCGCTTCGCCGTGCAGCCCGGCCAGAAGCTGACCAACCAGATCCTGCAGCTCAACGGCAACCCCAACGACACCAAGGGCACCGGCGGCACCTGCTTCGGCGACTCCGGCGGCCCGACCTTCCTCAACGGCTACGTCGTGACGGTGACCAGCTACAGCTACACCGACAACTGCCGCTACCTCGGTGGCTACCAGCGGGTGGACATCAAGGTCGTCCAGGACTGGCTGGCGACGTTCGGGGTGGTCCCGGCCGCCGGCTGACCACCTGACCCCGCACGACCCGGAGCCGGGGCCGGCCGCGATATCGCGTCCGGTCCCGGCTCCGTCGTCTTCGCGCCCGCGACCGTGTCGGGTGCCACCGCGGTCACGTATCCTGGCCTCGGGCCGGTGCTGTCCCGCATGCATGCCACACCTTGGAAGAGAGCAGGCAGCAGTGGGCGACACCACCGGATTTCTCAAGCACGGCCGCGAGCTTCCCCGCCGCCGGCCGGTCGCGGTCCGCATCACCGACTGGCGCGAGGTCTACGAGCCCTCCGACGACGCCGTCACCCGCACCCAGGCCAGCCGCTGCATGGACTGCGGCATCCCGTTCTGCCACAACGGCTGCCCGCTGGGAAACCTGATCCCGGAGTGGAACGACCTGGTCTACCGCGATCGCTGGCAGGACGCCATCGACCGGTTGCACGCCACCAACAACTTTCCCGAGTTCACCGGACGGCTGTGCCCGGCGCCCTGCGAGGCGTCCTGCGTGCTGGGCATCAGCCAGGACCCGGTCACCATCGAGCAGGTCGAGAAGGAGATCGTCGAGCGCGCCTGGGACAGCGGCTGGGTGCGGCCGCTGCCGGCCGCCCGGCAGACCGGCAAGCGGGTGGCGGTGGTGGGCTCCGGGCCGGCCGGGCTGGCCGCCGCCCAGCAGCTGACCCGGGCCGGCCACCAGGTCGACGTGCTGGAGCGCGCCGACCGGATCGGCGGCCTGCTGCGCTACGGCATCCCCGAGTTCAAGATGGAGAAGCGGGTCATCGACCGGCGGCTGGAGCAGATGCGGGCCGAGGGCACCACGTTCCGCACCGGCGTCGACGTCGGGGTCGACCTGAGCGTCGAGCAGCTGCGTGCCGACTACGACGCGGTGCTGCTGGCCGGCGGCGCCACCGCCTGGCGGGACCTGCCGATCCCGGGACGCGAGCTGGCCGGGATCCACCAGGCGATGGAGTACCTGCCGCTGGCCAACCGGGTCCAGCAGGGCGAGTACGACACCGCGCCGATCTCGGCGGCCGGTAAGCGGGTGGTGATCATCGGCGGCGGCGACACCGGTGCCGACTGCCTGGGTACCGCGCACCGGCAGGGGGCGGCGTCGGTGCACCAGTTCGAGATCCTGGCCCGGCCGCCGCAGGCCCGGTCCGAGGACAACCCGTGGCCGACCTGGCCGGTGCTGCTGCGAACCGCCTCGGCCCACGAGGAGGGCGGCGAGCGGGTGTTCGCGGTGAACACCGAGTGCTTCCTGGGCGACGAGCAGGGCAACCTGCGGGCGTTGCGGGCACACGAGGTGCAGCTGGTGGACGGCCGGTTCGCCGCGGTGCCGGGTTCGGAGTTCGAGCTGGACTGCGAGCTGGTGCTGCTGGCGATGGGCTTCACCGGCCCGGAGCGCAACGCGCTGCTGACCGGCCTCGGCGTTGAGCTGACCGACCGGGGCACGGTGGCCCGCGACGCCGATTTCGCGACCGGGGTCGAGGGGGTGTTCGCGGCCGGCGACCTGGGCCGCGGCCAGAGCCTGATCGTGTGGGCGATCGCCGAGGGGCGCTCGGCCGCGGCCGGGGTGGATCGCTGGCTGACCGGCGAGTCGGCGCTGCCGGCGCCGATCACCCCGACCACCGCCGCGCAGCGCTGAGCCTGGGTCCCGCCGCGCTTAGCCTGGGTCCCACCCCACGCTGAGCCTGGGTCCCACCCCGCTGAGCCTGATCCGAGCTTCGCCGGGCCGGGTCTGGCCGGCGGGGCCCGGCCCCTAGGATGGGCGGCCATGACCGCTCAGTCCGACGCCGGCAGCTGGCCGGCGGTCCAGGTGCCCGACGACCGGCCCCGCCGGGTGGGCATCATGGGCGGCACCTTCGACCCCATCCACCACGGCCACCTGGTGGCCGCCAGCGAGGTCGCGGACCTGTTCGACCTCGACGAGGTGGTCTTCGTACCGACCGGGCAGCCCTGGCAGAAGGCCGAGCGCGCGGTCAGCACGGCCGAGCACCGCTACCTGATGACGGTGGTGGCGACCGCCTCCAACCCCCGGTTCTGGGTCAGCCGGGTGGACATCGACCGGCCGGGCCCGACCTACACCGTCGACACCGTGGACGACATCTCGGCGATCCGTCCCGGAGCGGAGCTGTTCTTCATCACCGGCGCGGACGCGCTGCAGGCCATCCTGTCCTGGAAGGACGCCGACGAGCTGTTCCGCAAGTGCCACCTGGTCGGGGTCACCCGGCCTGGCTACCACCTGTCCGGTGACCACCTGCCGCCCGACATCGTCACGCTCCTGGACGTGCCGGCGATGGCGATCTCGTCCTCGGCGGTCCGGCAGCGGGTACAGGCCGGCCGGCCGGTCTGGTACCTGGTGCCCGACGGCGTGGTGCAGTACATCGCCAAGCACCAGCTGTACCGACGCTGAGCCGTCAGCCGGCCGGCCGGACCATGCCGAAGATCAGCTCGTCGGAGTAGCTGCCGTCCGGGTTGGGCAACCGGCCGGCATGCCGGCCCTCGGCGAGGAAACCGGCGGCGAGCGCGGCCCGGGCCGAGGCGACGTTGTCGACCTTGCAGCCGAGTTCGATCCGGGCGGTCGGCGTCTCGGCGAAGACCCAGGCCGTCAGCAGCCGCAGCGCCCGGGTGGTGAAGCGGCGACCGCGAAACTCCGGCAGCACCCCGTAGCCGACCATCACGACACCCGGCGGCCCGAAGCGGTGCAGCCCGAGGATCCCGGCGCCGGCCCCGGTGGCCGCGTCGCAGATCAGCAGCGCGTTGGTCCCACCGGTCAGCCGGCCCAGGCCGCTCCACCTGGCACGCTGCCGGGCGATTGCCTCGGTCATCGGTTCGCCGCCGAATCCCCACTGCCGCGAGGCGTCGTTGTTGGCCTCGGCCAACAGCACCGGCCAGTCCTGCGGCCCGGTCGGGCGCACCGTCACCACGCCGTCGCTGAGTTCGGTCAGCCGTGGCCAGGCCGGCGGCACCGGCTCGTCCGGGTCGGTGGCGGTCCGGACGAACACCGCCGCGTCCAGCGGGCCGTCCCGGCCGGGCAGCACGGCCCGGCGGGTCGCCTCGTAGCGGAAGCCGGCCCGCAGCGCCACCGCGGCGGAGGCCGCGTTGGGTACCTCGCACCGGATCTCGATCCGGGCCAGCCCGTTGTCCAGCCCGAACCGGGCCAGGGTGCGGACCGCCTCGGTGGCGTAGCCGTTGCCCCACTCGGGCACCGCCAGCCAGTAGCCGATCTCGGCGCTGTCGTGCCCGCCAACCGGCAGCCGCAGGCTGGCGCTGCCGACCAGCCTCCCGGTGCTGTTCTCGGCGATCGCGCAGTCCAGCCGGGTGCCGGCAGTCCGGCCGGCCTGACCGTGCCCGGTGACGAAATCCTGGGCGTCCTCGGCGGTGTAGGGCCACGGCAGCGGCAGGTGCTCGACGATCCGCTCGTCGGCCAGCAGCGCCGGCAGCGCCGCCGCGTCCGGGGGCTGCCAGGGCCGCAGGGTCAACCGTCCGGAGTGCAGGACGAGCCCGTCCAGCTCGATCCCGTTCCACTGCCCCATGAGCACCAGACTGCCAGATCGGACATTCAAATCCTGCGCCACACGGCGGCCAAGTAGCATGTCGGCGTGGTACTAAACAAGCTGCTGCGCGCCGGCGAAGGCAAGATCGTCCGGCGGCTGACGTCCATCGCTGATCACATCGACACCCTCGAAGAGGACTACGTCGATCTGAGCGACGCCGAACTGCGGGCGTTGACCGATCAGTTCAAGGCCCGCTACGGCGACGGCGAGTCCCTCGACGAGCTGTTGCCCGAGGCGTTCGCGGTGGTGCGGGAGGCGGCCCGGCGCACCCTGGGCCAGTTCCACTACAAGGTGCAGCTGATGGGCGGGGCCGCCCTGCACCTGGGCAACATCGCCGAGATGAAGACCGGTGAGGGCAAGACGCTGGTCTCGACGCTGCCGGCCTACCTCAACGCGCTGACCGGCGACGGCGTGCACGTGGTGACCACCAACGACTACCTGGCCTCCCGCGACGCCGACTGGATGGGCCGGGTGCACCGCTACCTGGGGCTGTCGGTCGGCAAGATCCTGTCCAACATGACGCCCGAGGCCCGCCGGGCCAGCTACGCCTGCGACATCACCTACGGCACCAACAACGAGTTCGGCTTCGACTACCTGCGCGACAACATGGCCTGGTCGCTGGATGACCTCGTCCAGCGCGGCCACAACTTCGCCGTCGTCGACGAGGTCGACTCGATCCTGATCGACGAGGCCCGCACCCCGCTGATCATCTCCGGTCCGGCGGATGAGAACCAGCGCTGGTACCCGGAGTTCGCCCGGCTGGCGCCGCGGATGAAGAAGGACGAGCACTACGAGGTCGAGGAGGGCAAGCGCACCATCGCGGTCACCGAGGCCGGGGTGGAGTTCGTCGAGGACCAGCTCGGCATCGACAACCTCTACGAGGCGGCCAACACGCCGCTGGTCGGCTACCTCAACAACGCCCTGAAAGCCAAGGAGCTCTACAAGCGCGACCGCGACTACATCGTCCGCACCGGCGAGGTGCTGATCGTCGACGAGTTCACCGGACGGGTGCTGGCCGGTCGCCGCTACAACGAGGGCATGCACCAGGCCATCGAGGCCAAGGAGGGCGTGCAGATCCAGCAGGAGAATCAGACGCTGGCGACCATCACGCTGCAGAACTACTTCCGGCTCTACTCCAAGCTGTCCGGCATGACCGGTACCGCGCAGACCGAGGCCGCCGAGCTGCACCAGATCTACAAGCTGGGCGTGGTGCCGATCCCCACCAACCGGCCGATGATCCGCGACGACGACACCGACCTGATCTACAAGACCGAGGACGCCAAGTTCGCCGCGGTGGTCGACGACATCGCCGAACGGCACGAGAAGGGCCAGCCGGTCCTGGTCGGTACCGCCAGCGTCGCCAAGTCCGAGATCCTGGCCAACCTGCTGCTGCGCCGGGGGGTGCCGCACGAGGTGCTCAACGCCAAGCAGCACGATCGCGAGGCCGCGATCGTGGCGATGGCCGGGCGCAAGGGCGCGGTCACCGTCGCCACCAACATGGCCGGTCGCGGTACCGACATCATGCTGGGCGGCAACCCCGAGTTCGCCGCCGACAGCGAGTTGCGCGAGCTGGGCCTGAGCCCGAGCGACACCCCCGAGGAGTACGAGGCCGCCTGGCCGGACGCGCTGGCCAAGGCCAAGGAGCGCAACGCCCGCGAGCACGACGAGGTGGTCGAACTCGGCGGCCTGTACGTGCTCGGCACCGAGCGGCACGAGTCACGCCGGATCGACAACCAGCTGCGCGGCCGGTCCGGCCGGCAGGGCGACCCCGGCCTGTCCCGGTTCTACCTGTCGCTGGGCGATGACCTGATGGTGCGTTTCAACGGCGACCGGATCGCCAGCATCATGAACTTCCTGCGGCTGCCCGAAGACACCCCGATCGAGAACAAGCAGGTTTCCAAGGCCATCCAGTCCGCCCAGACCCAGGTCGAGCAGCAGAACTTCGAGATCCGTAAGAACGTCCTGAAGTACGACGAGGTGCTCAACAAGCAGCGGACGGTGATCTACGACGAGCGCCGCCAGGTGCTGTCCGGGGCGGATCTGTCCGACCAGATCCGGCCGATGATCACCTCGGTGGTGACCTCCTACGTCCAGGGCGCGACCTCCTCGGGCTACCCGGAGGAGTGGGACCTGGAGCAGTTGTGGGTGGCGTTGAAGACGCTGTACCCGATCTCGCTGACCCCGGACGAGGCGATCAAGACCGCCGGCGGCGAGCGCAACGACCTGACCCGGGAGTTCCTGGTCGAGGAGGTCGTGGCGGACGCACAGGCCGCCTACGACCAGCGCGAGGCGGAGCTGGGCGCCGAGGTGACCCGGGAGCTGGAGCGCCGGGTGCTGCTGTCGGTGCTGGACCGCAAGTGGCGCGAGCACCTGTACGAGATGGACTACCTGCAGGAAGGCATCGGCCTGCGCGCGATGGCCCAGCGAGACCCTCTGGTGGAGTACCAGAAGGAGGGTTTCGATATGTTCCGGGCGATGATGGACGCCATCCAGGAGGAGTCGGTCGGCTTCCTGTTCAACCTCGAGGTGCAGATCGAGAGCGAGACGGAACCCGACGACGCGCTCGAGGTCGCACCGGCCGGGGACGCGGCGCCGGCCGAACTCGATGCCGAGCGGGTGCTGTCCGCCCTGGCCAGCCCGCCCGAGGCTGAGGACCACCCGCAGATCTCGGCCAAGGGACTCGGTCGGCCGCGCAGCGAGACCGCGCCGCTGACCTACAGCGCTCCGGCGCTGGGTTCGGAGGCTCCCGAGGTGCACGTCGAGGGCGGCGCGGCACCCGAGGGTGGCAGCCGGGCCGAGGCCGCCAAGCAGCGCCGGACCAACCCGAACCGGGGCAGCCGGGGGAACAAGCGCAAGCGCTGAGGCGCAGCCGGTCGCGGCGAGCGTAGCGGTTGCGTCCCGCTCGGCTCGGTCGCGGAGGTTTCGCACTCGATGGTCGATGGCCGCGCGCGGTCGGGTCGCGGCATGCAGTGTCGCACCTCGCCGAGTTGCGGAGTGCGGTGTCGCGCTCAGCACTGCGGTGCGCTGTGGGGACTGCGCCTAGGGGTACCCGTGCCGGGCTCAGTGACACCGGGCGCGCGGGAGCACCCCCGTACCCGTTGCTCCCGCGTCGCCCGGCTCAGCCGATCTGCAGGCGGACGCACCGCCATCGGCCGTCCAGTCCCTCCAGGCGCAGCGCCAGCGCCCGGAAGCGGCCCTCGACCCGCAGAACGGCTGCCACCTCGGCCACCCCGTCCGCGGGCTCGGTGACGTGCAGCGAGTGCAGCGTGGCCGGCCGGCGGGCGGTGCCCAGCCTGGTGATCCGGCCGGCGTCCCGGGCCAGGCCGGCCTGCACGGTCGGGCTGGTGTGGTGGCGCAACTGCGATGCCGGCCGGCGCCCGGTCACGGTCTCGATCATGCCGATCACCAGCCGCCTGGCTTGCACTCCCGGCTCCGGCAGCTCGTGGCGTCCGGTGGGTCGGGCAGCGAACGGGTCCGGCCTGGCCGGCGCCTCCGTGCCGAGTTGCTCGAACGGCAGCAGGCCCGACGGCAGTGCGTCGAACGGCAGTGGCTGATCGAGCGGACCAACCAGGCTCAGGTGCCGGGCGGGTAGCTCGTCGTCGAACGGCGGCTCGCGGTGCGGCGCCGGCCTCAGCGCGAACGGCCGACCGGCGCGCCGTGCGGTTCCGACCTCGGACTCTTCGGTGGGTACCGCGGACAGCGTCATCGGTCGGTATCCGTTCCCGCGGTGTCCGTCGCGGGGGTGGTCGGTGCCAGCAGGCCGGTGCCGGGCACCCGCAAGCTGGTCCCGGGCCGGATCAGGTTCGGATCCGGGCCGATCAGCCGCCGGTTCGCGGTGTACCAGCGTGGCCACTCCTGCCGGATCCGGGCCGCGGGCGTTCCCGCGCCGAGCCGGCTCGCGGCGATCGACCAGAGCGAGTCACCGGGCCGCACCGTGATGCGGTCAGTCGAGGTGGCGTTCCGTGCGGTCGAGGCGTTGCTGGTGTCGGCGTTGCTGGCGCCGGCGTTGCTGGTGTCGGCGTTGCTGGCGCCGGCGGTCGAGGCGGGATCGGCGCGGCCGGCAGCCGGGGCTGGATCGGTGGGCCAGCCAACGGCCGGCAGCACCGCGGAGGTGCCCGCCGGGGCCGGGGTACTGCCGCCGGTCGGGCTGGCAAGGGCGGCGGCCGGGCTGAGCAGGATCGACGTGCTGGTCGCGGCTGCCACCACCCGCCGCAGCGCGACGGGTGTGAGCCGGTACGCGGCCAGGCGTCCGAGCCTGCCGAACCGGCCGGGCAGCAGCGCCGCGGCGGTGACGGTCAGGGCGAGCGCGACCCACAGGGCGACCAGCCACAGCAGCGCGCCGGCGAGCGTGCTCGCGGCCGCGTCCGGGCCGACCTCGGCGACCCACCGCCACGGCGAGCGCAGTCCGGTGGACAGCTCGCCCAGGTCCGGCGGGCAGCGGGTGAGCACCAGAAAGCTACCGACTGCCAGTCCACCCAAGCGTGCTTGAGCCTGCCATTTCATCTTGTTTCCGGTGATGTGTCACCTGACAAACCCAGGCCAGCAATGTGACGGAGGGTGACCGGTGATTACAGAGCGGTGTAGCGAGGCGGACAACACAATGTCCTCTGCCGCACTACAGCGGGGGCATACTGGCGGTGCGCAATCTCGCGCAATCTCGCACTCATTTCGCAGCACTGCGCGCCGGGAAGGAGCCTGAACATGGACCCTGACCGCAAGCCAGCCGACCCGGACCAGGACGACACCGACCATGCCCCCGGCCGGGACGATCCGATCTCGCTGCACCCGCTGAGCTTCGAAGACGTGGTACGCGCCCTGCACAAGACGCCGCCGGTGAAGCGGGACCGCCAAAAGCCGCCCGACGACGGCGACGATGCGCAGATCTAAATTCCGCCACCGAAAGCCGACTCCGGTAACCGGGCCGCGTGATTGCAAGCCGCCCCAGAGGTTGCAGGGGGGTTGCCATCACTGACTCACTGCCCTATCGAAATGTTGAGTCAGCTCTCGATCAGCGGGTTCGCAGTCTCCAGGGCGTCTCACCGAGTTTGGTCAACCGAGCCGCGTGGATCGCCGCGGACGAGCGGCTTTTCCGCCGGGTCGCGCTCGTACCGGACCTTGATGCCCAAAGCGCTCGGCGACTTATCGCTGATTACCTGGCTCGCCGGGATCGGGCAATGGCTGACTGGCCCTCGGCAACCAGCTCCAGCGCGACGTGGAGCCGCAGGTTCCGTGCTCGTCGCCGAGCGCTGACATCGCGTTCATTGCTTCGTCGCGAAACCTATGTGCAGTGGTTGGGGTGGTGTCTTTCTCCCCGTTTCCGTGGGAAGCTCCCCAAGTGATGCCCTCCGCTGTCAGGCGGGCGGCCCGGCCAGATACTACGTCCCGCAGGTCTCGCGCGGCGCGTTGTTACTGATCGTCAGGGGGCTAGAGCCGATACCGCTCGCCCAGCCATAAACCACCGCCCGGTAGTTATATGTACCGCTGGTGCTGTTGCATCCGTAGGACCAGTAATAGTCGAGGAACGCGTCCGATGTCTCCGGGGTATACGACCAGGCGGAGTAGGCCCGGTAGCCGCTCCAGGACGACCGCTCCATGCGTGTGTGCATTTGCTGAAGCCCATATGCGCCGCTGCAGAACTGCGACGTCTCCCAGCTGAAGTGTCCGTTGAAGGTGACGTCCGAGATGGTCAGTGTGCAGGTGGCGGTTGTAGCTGCTGCCACATCGGCCGCGTTGCTCGCATTCAATTTGGTGAGACCTGCGCCTACGGACACATCGGCGCTTGAGCCCCGCAGAACCTGATACCAGGCCTTGCCTGACGTGATTCCCCACTGGACCGAGACACCCCCCGTAGCGCTCGTGCCAGACCCCGACGGGCTGCCGGCCGGTCCCGTCGGAGAACCAGCCGCCGCTGCGCTTGGCACCATGATGAGAGAAGCCGCGAAGGCCGCGGCGACAGCGGCTGTGAGCCGCCATCGCCGCGATACCAAGTGGGACCGCGAGTTTGTCATGACATGTACCGTCCTCCAGGATTGCGGAAATCGCCGTGCTCGCTTTACACCTCCCGCGGGGGCATGTCAACCATGCGGCCTAGGGCGCGGGGCCGTACACGGAAGCGGCAGATAGGCCAGCGCGCCCATGGCGGCCGTCGCTACACCGCCAAGGCACGGCCCGGCCTTCCGCGTAATGTGAACATCGCGACGAGCTAGGCCGAGGACATCCCGCGAGACGACTGAGTCGCGCTCTAGGTGATGGGTGATGTCGCCTAACAGATGGGCGATATGTGCGATGTATGGCGAGTGTCGGTGACCCCATGCAGTGCCCGGCCACGATACGTTCATGCCGAGCGAACCATGAGAAAACTCTCCTCGCCGTTGGCGAGTCGCGCCTGTTCTGTCAGAGTGATGTGGTAATAAGTACGCAGCATTCGAACATACGTTCGATCAGGAGAGTAGAATGCAGCTAACTGATGACCAAGCGCGTCTTCTAGCGCTATGCAGGATCAAGGGCGTGAACTGGTACCTCCTCGCTCGCGAGGCTCAGCGCCCCAACGGCCTCAACCGACTCTGGGCGGGGGAGCTGACCGAACAGTCTGTCGAGTCCGAGAACGCAGCGAGCGCGATCCGGGCGGTGTCGCAGGATGAGCTGACGGCGGGTTTAGACCAAGCTGCAGAGAGTATGCAGCGGGCCGAGTCTGTGGGCGCCCGACTCGTTACGGTGCTCGATGAGGATTACCCCACCAACCTCCGACTGGTGTTCAACCTGCCGCCATTCCTCTTCGTCAGGGGCGAACTGCGGCCCGATGACATCTACAGTGTGGCCGTCGTTGGAACCCGCAAGGCGTCAGATTCAGGGATCAGTAGAGCGGGCCGCATGGCCCGGTTACTAGCCGAGCGCCGAGTAACCGTTATTTCAGGATTGGCTCGCGGCATCGACACGGCTGCGCACAGTGCGGCCCTAGAGGCCGGAGCCCGCACGATAGCGGTCGTAGGCACAGGAATCTGCAAGTATTACCCGGCAGAGAACCGTAAGCTGGCCGACCGCATTGCGGAGAGCGGTGCCGTCGTTTCACAGTTCTGGCCGGACGCCCCCCCGGCGACCTACACCTTCCCCCGCCGCAACGTAACTATGTCGGGCATAGCGCAGGGCACGGTAGTTATTGAAGCGTCCAGCACATCAGGCGCAAAAATGCAGGCTCGGCTAGCCTTGGAACATGGCAAGAAGGTATTCCTTCTTCAGAGCCTGGTCGAGCAGCACGAATGGGCGCGGAAATATGCCACCCGACGGGGGGCCTACGTGGTCAACGAAGTCGATGATGTAGTAAAGGCCATGCTTCCGGTTGAGCTTATCCGGTCTGCGGATGCTCGCCGTGAGTACGTCACCGAGCAACTCAGCTTCGAGTTCGCGTGACCTGTGGTGCCTCTCAGCCGCCCGAAGCCAGCCGGCTTTGGTAACTGTGGGGTCTGTGCCTACTCGGCCACCGGCCCAGCTGAAATCTGTTACCCCTGTGCGCGCGGTGTAGTCCAGCCAATCGCATCGCACTCTTGTGCCGTCTGCAATCAGGAGATCAACCCAGACGAGACGGTCTGCACCAATCGACTGTGCCAATCGACCATGCGCCACTTCGATCTAAGCTTTGCAATCGCCATGAAGTCAGGAGCGCTCCAACAGGCGATCTATTCCTTCAAATTTGACGGGAAATGGGGATGGGGCATCGTCTTTGCTCGGGTCTTGAATGGATATTTATATGAGTACGGACAGGTGCTCCTGAATGAACACTCAATAATCATCCCGAGTCCGAGCTTCCACCACACTGGAAGCGCGCCGTATGATGACCACGCGGCATTTGTGATTCAGTCCGCAATTGAACAGGACGATCAGGCCCTCCCGTATGTAAACAACCCTCCGGTTATTTTCAAGAATGCAGCAACGCGGAAACTCAAGCGCCTGGGGGCCCAGGAACGACGCATGGAAGGTCGCGCCATCCGCGACAGTTTGGTCGTGCCCGACCCCCGGCGTGTCACTGGGCGGGCGGTGTGGGTTTACGACGACGTGTTTACCACCGGCACTACCTTGGACGCGGTGGCTGAGGTACTTAAAGACGCGGGCGCAACAGCGGTTTATGGGTTGGTTCTGTCCCGCCAGCCATGGACGGGACGCTGAGGGCGATCCGCCGGAGCAGGCCGAAGACTAGAGCCGTCACACAAAAGCGGCAGGTAAGCCAGCGCCTAACCTGCCGCTTTCGTGTATAGCTGAGTGTCAGCCGGTGGCCTCTGGCTCTTGCCAGAACGGCGTCCGGCAAGCCAGGCAGAGCGGGCGCGGAGTGAGCGGGGTGCGCCCGTCGCGCCACAGCGTGAAGAACAGCAACGTGAGTTCTTCCTGCGAGTTCACTCGCAGCTTGCGGAACACGGCGGCCAGGTGGTTTCGGACGGTGGACTGGCTGATGAACAGCAGCCTGGCAATCGTCGGCGCTCCGTGCCCGGTGAGCAGCAGCCGCACCACCTGAGCCTCCCGGTCGGACAGAGCGCACCGATTGAGCTGGTGCACCTGACCGGGTTCCGGCTCAGCCATCGGTCAGGGTGTCGCTGACGTGCCGCGCCGGTCGCCAGCCGTCCTCAACGTCTGCCGTGTGCGTGAGGTACGCGGCGAAGTTGCGGATGATCGACACCGGGACGGTGCACCGGAACAGCGGGCCGGCGTCGTCCACGGCCGGGTCGAACTCAAAAGCCATCCGGGTCTGATCCGGGATGTCGCCCCGCTCCTGCCCGAACCGGAACGGTCGCACGAGGTAGGCCGAGAAGTAGCCCGGCCCGCCTTCGTCGTTGAGCGCGCCGTAGAAGCCGTCATAACTGCGGCACTCGGTGCGGTGGTGGTTGAGCGACGGGTAGCCGCCGTTGAACTGAGGGTGGCTGGCGCGGTCCACGCACCACGGTGCGCCGTAGTCGTACTGGAACGGCGCACCGGAGTCGTCGTCCGGCGCCGGGCGCCAGGGCTGCTCCGGGGTGGGCGCCCACTCAGCCGGGGGCTCGGGCGGGGTTTGGTCGGTATCGTGCTGCATTGGGTCGGGCTCCTATCAACGGTAGGCGGTTCGATCAAGGCCCTGGTCGGTGTTCGCCGCACCGGCCGGGGCCGCCTCTGGTCACTGCTGCAGCCTGTCGCTCCGACAGGCATCCTCACCCCCTTACCAAGTTGCAGCGAACCGTAGAGGGTGCCTACGACAGTTCTCCGCGCCCCTGCAGCAACACGCGAAGAATGTTGCAGCGAGTGGTTGCTGCAACCTATACACTCGACGCATGACGACCGACAGCCAGAACGCTGACCAGGCTTACCTGGCGTTCCATGCTGCGGTGGATGAGGCCATTGAGGCAGAGATCGCAGCCACTCGGGCCCACCTGGAGGACTTGGAGCAGAAGCGGAAGGCCCACCAGGAACTGAAGCCTTACTTCGACATCGCCTGGTACGGCGGCAATGTTCAGATCATCGCCCAAGCCAAGACGAACACGCCTGTTTCCACCAACAACGGCGGTTCCAGGCCCAGCCGAGGCTGGGGTGAGAACAGCCACCATGCGATCGTCCGGAAGCTAATCACCGACAAGGGACTGATCGACTTTCACACCCGGGACGTGGCCAGGTTGGCGGAGGCGGAAGACCTGGGCCTGAACGCCCGCCAGGTCAGTAACGCCCTGTCGCGCTTGCGGTCTGACAAATTCATCGAGCCGAGGCCCGAGCGCGGCAAGGGCGAGTGGCACACGCTCGGGTCTGGAAACGCGGATGGTCCCGCCGAAGCGGGACCATCCAACGAGACTTCATCTCCGGCTACACCCGGAGATGAGGGGTAGTGGCCGCCATCCCCCCATAGCGGGATGAATTCCCCCCATTGCGGGATAGGCGCTACCTTGCATGACGGCGGGAGTCCATCGGAAACGGTGGGCTCCCGCCCCTTTTATTCAGTTCTAATAGGACAGCGTAGCGAAATGGACTGTCTTTGTCGTGCCAATGGGTATCGGCGCGGCGCCCGGCCGCTAACCCCCAACTAGCGGCCGGTAGGTGAGTCGCCGCCCGCCGACGTTGCCCAGCAGCATCCGCAGCCGCTCACTGTCGCTGGCTTTGCGGTTGCTGTACAGCCAGTCGAACTGCGCCAGGTAGCGGGGCAGGTGCTCCTTGCTGACGTGGTGGTGCGTCCCGTCGATGGAGCGCTTGAGCTGGCTGAAAAATCCCTCGGCCGCGTTGGTGCTGATCCCGTTCCGCACGTACTCGCCCGCGTCGTGGTTTACGACCTCATGCCCCTTGGTGGTCGCGGCCAGGGTGACGTAGTGGCGGGCGGAGTCGGTGTGCAGGGTGGACGCGCCGAGGTTGATCTCTAGCTCACGTTCCATCGCCTTCCGCAGCGTGCCCGCCTTGATATTGGGGACCACCGCGGAGCGGGCTTCTCCGCTGGCCTTGTCGATCACCGACAGGACGGTGATCTTGCGGGTGGTCCACCGGTCCGGGCCTAGCGCGAGCTTGGCGCGGGCGTGCTGGTTGCCGGGGTCGCCGCCGATCCACGTTTCATCCGCTACCAGTGTCCCGGACAGCAGGTCCGCGAGCGGGCCGCGCTTCATTGCCTCCCGGATGCGCTGGGTCATGAACCACGCCGACTTCGGGGTGAGTCCGTACTTGCGTTCCAGCTCGCGGGCCGCGACACCGTTCTTGCTGCTGACCATTTCGAACAGCACCAGCAGCCAGGTACGGAGCGGGATCTTGGAGCCGTGGAAGATGGAGCCGGTCATGACGGAGAACTGTTTCCGGCAGGCTGAGCACTTCCACACCCGGCGCTGCGACACCGCCCCGGTGCGTGTCTTGCGGCCATCGGTGCCGTCCTTCGGTGCCAGGTAGTAGAACTTCTCAGCCGCCGAGCAGTGCGGGCACGCGGGCGGTTCCCCGCCCGGCCACACCAGCTCCTCCATGAGCTTGTAGGCGTCCGCTTCGGTGGGGATGCGCAGCGCCAGCGACGGCATCGAGAACTCTTGCTTCATGCCTCAAATTGTCCCGCGACCCTCTGACAGTTTTGGGTTTGTCAGGTGACACATCACCTTGTTTCCGGTGATGTGTCACTTGACGGACCCAACGGCGCGGGGGCGCTGGCCGGTGGTGACGGTTGACCGTGCCGGGTGTAACACTTGGGCGTTACGTATCGACGGTCGATACGAGACGCGGGCGGAGGACACCGGATGACAGGGCAGAACGAGCAACGGCCAGACCCGGACGAGCCTGACCACGAGCCGACCGATGCCGAAATGGACGAGCGGGTGTCTCTGCACCCGATGACGGCTGAGGAAGTGCTGCGGGCCTTGGTTGGTGCCCCGTCGCGAGTCGAGAAGGACTAGACCAGCTCAGGACTCCAGCTCGGGCAGTTCAATTTCAGTCTGACCTTCGAACACATTTGCCTTTGGCCGCTGCTGCACTTCCTGGACGGCCACATCGTGCGCGGAGTAAATCCAGTTAACGTTTCCCTCGCGCTCTAGCCTCCCGGCCACGGCAAGCCAGAGCCCCTCTTTGTGCGCCTCGATCGCCAATTCGTACTGGTCGCGGTCTAGGTGCACGCGCGCCTTATTTATATTTGCGCCAGCTTTTACATCTATGCTGATAATGCGGTCATCTGGGTCTCGGCGCAGGAATACCACTTCGCCCATGATCGCTACTGACTCAGGTTGGGCGTCCTCAGCCAGCAGAAAAGCTGCCCGCTCTAGGATTGGTGCTTCCGAAGGAGTAAATTCAACTTCTACGGAGCGACGTGTAGTTGAGGGAGTGCCTTGGTATGCGATCTCTATGGTCGCAGCGCCCGAGAAGGTCATCTCACTAAGTGACTTTGCAAATTCGTAAGATGCGCCAGCCTGGACGGCATCGACAAAGATTTCGAGTTTCGGCTTGGTCCGGTACTCGTCGAGGCTTGACCGTAAAGCGCTCAATGCGCTCTCGAATGTTTCGACTACAGTACGGCCCGGTACCGCGTTTTCAGTAAAGCCAGGCTGCCGAGAAGCCCTTACCTCATCCGCTTTGGAAAGGAAGAATGGACGCTCCACTGGGGTGTGGGCGGTGATGATGAAGCTTCCTATTCCGGTCTGGCCCATGAAGCTGTTATCAACGAACTCCTTGGCGATGTACCCACTGGCGTTGCCGTGGTACCTCCGGGGTTGCCGGACGGCCTTGGCTGAGGCGCTGAGCTGACTCCGGGCAGACGCGACGAGTATTTCGCCCTGCGGCCAGGAGATAAGACCGCCCTCGATCGCCGTGTCCTTGTGCCATTGCAGCGTGTCCAGTAGAGCCGCTGCCGTAACGGACAGGTTCGTTAGAACGTCTTGGGCCGACTGGCCGTAGCGGCTGAGAAAGGCACGTTGCGCCCGCTCCAATAGGAGGTGGTAATCGCCCTTGGAGGGGTCCAAAGGTACGAGTAGTTCGACCGGAGAATCTTCCCCCGGACTCCAGCCCTCATATAGACCGGGAGTGCCGGAGACTCGCTGCCAATTGAACCGCCGGAAAAGGGCAGTAAGAACTTCCGGCGCGACACTCGCCGGGCTGTTCATGGGGCGCCCCCTTGTCCAATGCGCTCCATGATATCGCATAATGCCACGTCATTGAAGATCTGAGTTAGTGGCGCGCTGACAATTGTTCGCTGAGTGCTGACGCTTGGCGTCCCAGCCAGATTTACCCAGTAGGCGGCGTGATGGATCGACAATGCTTTGGGCCGGGCGAATACCCAGTGCGCTTGATCGAGCGGCACGCCCATCACGATTACGATTTTGTGAAAGGTCGGGTTAGCGATTGCGTACTCGTTGAAACGTGTTCCGCTCATTTCCGCCGAAATCACGGAAGCGCCGGCGGTGGGCAGTTTGCTTGTGGATTTGAGTTGTACCAGAAGCTTAACCTGCTTATCGGGATTCGCGTGCGCCTGGGAGCGGTGCGTTAGCTCGCCGTCGTCTCCCTCATCAATGTCGAAACCGGAAACAGAGCAACCAGCGGCGGCGGCAATCGCGCGCAGATAACTCACCTGCAGCGATTGCATCAGGTCTGTCCGGCGCTTGGGCGAGCCCCGCAGGGGCGGCCGTGAGGGCAGCGCGCCCATACCGGATGACATGCCCGGATGTTATCGAAGGGTGTGAGCGGTGCGCGGGTGAAGCCTGTAATCCCGCTGGCCCGGCCGCCCATCACGGCTGCCCGGTCAGCGGGCGATAGACCAGCCGCCGCCCGCCCACGGTGCCGAGCAGTGTCCGCATCCGCTGCGAATCTGTGGTGTGGCAGTGCGTGTAAAGCCAGTCAAATTGGGCCAGGTAGCGCGGCAGATGCTTCGTGCTGACGTGATGGTGGGTGCCGGTCAGGGACCGCTTCAACTGGCCGAAGAACCCTTCCGCGCGGTTGGTGCTGACCCCGTTGCGGACGTACTCGCTCAGCTCGTGATTGACCGACTCGTGCCCCTTGGTGACCAGTGCGATCCGCTCGTAGTGCTTGGCCGAATCGGTGTGCAGCGTGGTCGCCCCTAGGTTCACGCCCAGCTCGCCATCCATCGCCTTACGCAAGTTGTGGGCCTTCACGTTCGGCACGACAGCCGAGCGGGCCTCACCAGTAGCTTTGTCGATGACAGACAGGACGGTGATCTTCTGGGTTGCCCACCGCCGATGACCCTCAGCGAGCCGGGCCTTGGCGTGCCGATTGGCTGGGTTGCCGCCCACCCATGTTTCATCCGCAACGACGGCGCCCGACAGCAGCGCGGCGCTGTCGTCGCGCTTCATCGCCTCCCGCAGCCGGTGGAGCATGAACCACGCCGTCTTGGCGGTCAGGTCGTACTTGCGCTGAATCTCGCGGGCGCTAACCCCGTTCTTACTGGCGCTCAGCTCCAAACTGACGAACAGCCACGTCCTAACCGGGATTTTCGAGCCATGCATGACGGTCCCGGTAAGCACGCTGAACTTCTTCCGACACGTCGCGCACTTCCACAACCGGCGTTGCGTGTCCTTGCCCGTGCGAGTCTTGCGGGCGTCGGTGCCATCGGCCGGGGCCAGGAAGTAGAACTTGCCGTCAGCGCCGCAGAGCGGGCAGGAATCCGGGGTGCCGTCGGTCCACCGCAGACTCTCTAGCAGGCGGTAGGCGTCTGCCTCAGTGGCGATGCGATTTGCCAGCGCCGGGACACTGAATTCCTGTTTGCCCATAAGGAGATTCTGCAGCAGGGGTACGACAGTTTTCGGGCCGGAACCGAGGCAGCCAGCGGGCTGATTCGCGGAATTGTCGTACCCCGCCTTTAGCCTCACGCGCGCAAGCATTGATCAAGGAAGGAGGAGCACAATCGCTTTACCTAGGCGGCCCCGGCCGGTGCTGTGAACACCGGGCCGGAGCCTTGATCGCACGTCCTATCTGACAGGAGTACGACCCAATGCAGCACAGTAACGGCAACACACCAGAACCGGCCCAGCACGGCGACCCGGCCGAGTGGGAGCCCACCCCGGAGCGGCCCTGGCGACCCGTCCCGGACGATGACTCCGGAGCGCCCTTCCTGTTCGACTACGGTGCGCCGTGGTGCACCGACAGGGCCGGGCACCCGCAGTTCCAGGACGATGGCTACCCGTCGCTGAACCACCACCGAACCGAGTGCCGCAGCTATGACGGCTGGTTCGGAGCCCTCAACGACGAAGGTCGGCCGGGCTACCTGTCGGCCTACTTGGTTCGCCCGTTCAGGTTCGGCCAGGAACGGGACGGCAGGGCCGATGAGATCCGGCTCGCAATCGAGTTCGACCCTGCCGAGGACGACGCCGGGGAACTGTTCCGGTGCACCGTCCCCGCGTCGATCATCCGCAACCTGTCCGCTCACCTGACGCAGACAGCAGGCGTAGCGGACGGATGGAGGCCACCCCGACAGGTCAGGCTCGACTAGCCAACGATCACCCTCACAGAACGGCAGGTGGGGCAACCCACCTGCCGCTCTGCCTGGCAATCGTTGGGTCCGTCAAGTGACACATCACCTTGTTTCCTTTCATTTGCTTTCGTTTACATGAATACGCGCTGACTACAGAGCGAGTCAAGTAGGTGTGGATGAAGGTGCTCCAACCCGGCCCGCGGAGAGCGGTCCGGGTTCTTGCTAATACCCCTGGGGGGTATCTAGAATCGAGCGAGAGCCGCTCGCCGCTGCAGAGCTGCCATGGCCGAAGGGAACAGGGTTATGACCAGTTCGTTTCAGCACCGAGGTGCCTCAGCTGCCACCGATCCTGCCGGTGCCGCCGATCGGACGACCAGGTCGGCGGCGTCCGCTCGCGGCCGGGACCTGACCCGGCTGGCGGTCACCGCGACGCTGCACTGTCTGACCGGGTGTGCGATCGGCGAGGTGCTCGGCATGGCGCTGGCCACCTGGTGGGGCTGGAGCAACGGTCCCTCGATCGCGCTGGCCATCGCGCTCGCATTCGGCTTCGGCTACGGACTGACTGCCGGCGCGGTGCTGCGGGCGGGGCTGTCCGCGCGTCAGGCGCTCGGAGTGGCGCTGGCTGCCGACACCGTCTCGATCCTGACGATGGAGGTCATGGACAACGCGGTGATCCTGGCAGTGCCCGGCGCGATGGAGGCGGCCCTGGCCGACGTGCTGTTCTGGGGCAGCCTGGCGATCTCGCTGGTGGTGGCGTTCGTGGTGACGGTCCCGGTGAACCGGGCGCTGATCGCTCGCGGCAAGGGCCACGCGGTGATGCACGCCTTCCACCAGCACCACTGATCCTCGGCGTCACTGAGTCAACAGCCTGATTCAGCCCCCTGCTAGGCGGTGGTCGGGCCGCTCGGGTGGCTGCGGCACAATTCGGGCACCGAGATGGCGAACGAAGGGATGGCGCATGCGCTGGGAGGACCTGTTCGCCGACCTGGAAGGCCAAGCCGAGGCTCTGGGCGTTGCCGAGCGGGCTGCGGAGGTCGCCGAGCTGACCCGGCTGGAGGCGTCCCGGCTGGAGCTGGCGGGCCGGCTGCGGGCGGCGGCGGGCACCTCGATCACGGTGCGCTGCCTGGGCGGCTGGACGCTGTCCGGACGGCTCGGCGCGGTCGGGACGGGTTGGCTGCTGCTGGACGAGGGCGGCGGACGCGAGGCCTTGCTGGCGACCGCGGCAGTGACCTCGGTCGCCGGCCTCGGTCGGCTGTCCGGTCGACCGGGTCGGCGGTGGACGCCCGCCTGGGGATCGGTTCCGCGCTGCGCGGGGTGGCCCGGGACCGGTCGGTGTTGCGGGTCTGCCTGACCGATTCCAGCGTGCTGGACGGCACGCTGGACCGGGTGGGTTCGGACTACCTCGAGTTCGCGGTGCACGCCGCGGGCGAGCCGCGGCGCCGCGGTGAGGTGCGGGAGGTGCTGATGCTGCCGATCGCGGCGCTGGCCGCGCTGCGGCGGGACAGTTGAACGCTGTGCGGTTGCGGGTCGGGGCGGTCAGTCGGCGGTCGAGTCGATGAAGGGGTGCTCGGCGACGAACTGCTTGGTCTGGTCGTACATCCGGGAGATGTAGGACTCCAGTTGCTCCCGTTCGACCCGCCACTGGCCGCGACCACCGATCTTGATGGCGGTGAGTTCGCCCGAGCGGACCAGGGCGTAGGTCTGGGATGCCGAGATGTTGAGCACCTCAGCCACGTCACTGAGCGTCAGAAATCGTGGTTGCGTCATAGTGGACTCATCTCCGTCGTGCGTCCTTCAAGCCGACGATATCGAAGGCAATCGGGTCGGCCCGAAAGTCAGTGTGGCAGCTATCGGGTCGCTCCCGGCCGTGTTGTCCACAGCTTTCCCGCACTCGGTGGGCGATCGGTGTGGTCGCTGATGCAAGATGTAGCGCTATGACCGATACGTCGCTACGTCGCGTCGAGCCGGTGTCGCCGGTGCCGCGCCGACTTACCCGTCCGCGTTGGCTGGACACCCGGCTGATCGCCGGCGTGGTGTTGGTGCTGGTCTCGGTGTTGCTCGGCTCGGTGGTGGTGTCGTCGGCGGACCACCGGCACCCGGTCTGGTCGCTGAGCCGTGACGTCGCGGCCGGCACGGTGCTCACCGGGGCCGATCTGCGACCGGCCCGGGTGCAGCTGGGAGCCGCCGAATCCCGGTACCTGGGCTCTGACATCGCCGTCGCGGGCCGTACCGTGCGCCATTCCCTGCGGGCGGGTGAGCTGCTGGCGGCGGCCGAGGTGACCGATCCGGAGCCCGGTGTCACCGTGACCATCCCGATGCAGCCGGAGAACGCGCCGGAGATCAGCCGGGGCCAGCGGATCACCGTGTGGCTCAGCACCAAGTCCTGTCGCGGGGTGGTGCTGCTCAGCGGTGTGCCGGTACAGGACGCCGGCAAGGTCAGCGGATCGGCCTTCGGCTCGACGGCCGGTTCGCTGCTGGTGGTGCGGGTCTCGGCCACCGACGCCAGGCGGGTCGTCTCGGCGCTGGATCTGGACGGGGCGGTCCTCCGGGCCGGCGTGCTCTCGGCCGCGGAGCTTCCCGAGCCGCAGTCGAGTTCGCTGGCCGGCTGCGCCGGCGCCGGCCGGTGAGCATCGCGGTCGTCAGCGCTGCCGACGGCGCCCCGTGGGAGTCCACGTTGCTGGCCGAGCTGGGTCGTGATCGTGCGGAGCAGCCGTTCACGGTGGTCCGGCGATGCGTCGACATCGTCGAGTTGCTGGCGGTCGCCGGATCCGGCCAGGCGGTCGCCGCCCTGGTGGATGCCCAGGTACGGCGGCTGGACGCCGATGCCGTCGACCGGTTGGCGGCCGGCGCGGTGGCGGTGGTGGGCGTGACCGCACCCGGCGCCGATGCCGACACCGAGCGGCTGCGGGACGCCGGCATCCGGTATTTCGTGCCCTCGGACGCGGCGGTGGCGGTGTTCGCCTCGGTGATCGCGGCGGCCGTCGCGGACCGGTCGGCGGCTGGGGAGTGGCCGAGCGGCCACACTTTCGCTGACCCGGCGTCCGCGACCGGGTCGACTGCCGGCGGTTCCGGCGGCGTGGTGCCGGCCGGCTGGCCCGGTCCTGGCACCACGAGCGGGGCGCAGGACCGGCCGCCCTCGGAAACCGACCCACGCGGCACGGTGATCGCGGTCTGGGGCCCTACCGGCGCACCGGGCCGTACCACCACGGCCGTCACGCTGGCCGACGAGCTGGCCCGGCTCGGCCAGCGGACGCTGCTCGTCGATGCCGACGTCTACGGCGGGGTGGTGGCGGCGATGTTCGGCCTGCTCGACGAGTCCGCCGGCCTGGTGGCGGCATGCCGGCAGGCGCAGTCGCGCCGGCTGGACGTCGAGGGGTTGGCGGGGCTGTGCTGGCAGGTCGACGACGGGCTTCGGGTGCTCACCGGCATCGCGCGGGCCGATCGTTGGCCGGAGTTGCGCGGCACGGCACTCCAGGGCGTGTTGGCCGTCGCCCGCGACCTGGCCGAGTACACCGTCCTCGATCTCGGCTTCGCCCTGGAGACCGACGAGGAATTGAGCTTCGGCACCCTGGCGCCACGGCGGAACGGGGCGACGCTGACGGCGCTGGAGGATGCCGACCTGATCCTCGCGGTCGGGTCGGCCGACCCGATCGGGATGCAGCGACTGGTGCGCGGGCTGGGGGAGTTGCGGGCGGCCGCCATCGACACCCCGGTCTGGATCGTGGTCAACCGGGTACGCCGCGGCGTCGTGGGCGCCAAGCCCGAGACCGAGCTCGCTGCCGCGCTGCACCGGTTCGCCGGCCAGTCCTACACCGCCCTGCTGCCCTATGACCGGGCGAGCCTCGACGAAGCCCTGGTCGCCGGCCGGACGCTGGCCGAGGTAGCCGCGGCCAGCCCGTTGCGCGGTGCCGTCACCGAGCTGGCCGAAGCGCTGTGCGGGGTCGCGGCCCCGCGCCGGGGCAGGCGCCGCAAGTAGCGTGTACCTGCGGTCGCCGGGAATCACGGCGCCGGCCCGCGTACGGGATCGTCTGGCGATGGTCCGGAGAGGAGTGCTGGCACCATGGCCGACCGGTTGAACCCCCTGGACGTCTCCTTCCTGTACCTGGAGGGCCGTACCACTCCGATGCACGTGGGTGGCCTGGCGGTGTTCGAGCCGCCTTCGGAGGGCTTCGACTACGACCGGTTCGTTGACCTGATCGAGCAGCGGATCGCGCTGGTGCCCCGCTACCGGCAGAAGGTGCGGTCGGTCCCGGGCCACCTGGCCAACCCGGTGTGGGTGGACGACACCGACTTCGACCTCGGCTACCACGTCCGGCGTTCGGCGCTGCCACGGCCGGGCTCGGACGAGCAGCTGCGCGAACTGGTCGCCCGGGTGCAGTCGCGGGCGCTGGATCGCAACCGGCCGCTGTGGGAGATGTACCTGGTCGAGGGGCTGGCCGGGGGGCGGTTCGCCGTGATCCAGAAGACCCATCACGCGATGGTCGACGGCATCAGCGCGGTGGATATCGGCCAGGTGATCCTGGATACCACTCCGGTGCCGCGTGAGATTCCCGAGGATCTGTGGATGCCGCGCCCCGAGCCCGGTGCCGCGAGCCTGGTTCTCGATGCCGTCAGCGAGCTGATCCGGCGTCCCACCGCGGTGGCCGACACGGTCCGGATCGGGGTGGCGGATGCCCGCAACGTGGTCTCGCAGGTGTCGGCGGCAGTCACCGGGGTGCTGTCGGCCGCCCGGGTGGTCGCCCGGCCGGCGCCGGATTCCCCGCTCAACAGTGCTATCGGTGCCCAGCGCCGGTTCGCGGTGGCCAGGACCGACCTGGAGGACTACCGCAAGGTACGCAAGCACCAGGGCGGCACGGTCAACGACGTGGTGCTGGCCACCGTGGCCGGCGCCGTCCGTGGCTGGATGCTGTCGCGGGGTGAGCCGGTGACGCCCTCGACGACGGTGCGGGCGATGGTCCCGGTCAGCATCCGCGCCGACGGCGAGGCCACCCCCGGCAATCGGGTGTCGTCCTACCTGGTGGACCTGCCGGTGGGGGAGCCCAACCCGATGGTCCGGTTGAGCCAGGTCAGCTATGCCATGAAGGCCCACAAGGAGTCCGGTCAATCGGTGGGCGCCGAAGCGCTGATGGCGCTGTCCGGCTTCGCGCCGCCGACCCTGCACGCCCTCGGCGCCCGGGCGGCAAACAGCTTCACCCGGCGGCTGTTCAACGTGGTGGTCACCAATGTGCCGGGACCACAGTTCCCGCTGTACGCCTCGGGCGCCCGGATGCTCGAGATGTTCCCGGTGATCCCGTTGGCTGCCGGCCAGGCCGTCTCGATCGGCCTGACCTCCTACGACGGCGGGGTGTACTTCGGCCTGAACGCCGATCGGGACGCGATGCATGACGTCGACGTGCTCGGCTCCCTGATCGAGGAGTCGCTGGCCGAGTTGGTCGGAGCCTCCAGCCGGCCCCGGCGGCAGGGGCGGCGCTGAGCCGGCGGGCCCGAGATCGGTCGCCCGCACTTCGCGCGCAGGCTCCGCACGAAGGGATGCGGTATGGCATACCTTGCCTACGGCAGGCTTGTTCAGGAATCCTCCGGCGGAAGGGGTCGACCCGTGGCTGACAGGTCCAGGCCGGTCCGCCGGGCGTTCGTCTTCGGCGGGGGCGGCGTGCTCGGGTTCGCCTGGATCGTGGGTGCGCTGACCGCGCTCCAGCACGAGTTGGGCGTCGAGCCGGCGCCGGAGGACCTGCTGGTCGGAACGTCGGCGGGCGCGGTCATCTCCGGACTGCTCGGGTGCGGCTTGGATGTCGACGGCATCCGGCGGCACCAGGTCGGCATGCCGTTGCCGCAGGATCCGCCGATCAGCTGGGACTACGACGCCGACACCGGCGGCAGCCGGCCGCCCCGGCCGGTGTGGTGGCCGGGTTCTCCGCGCCTGGTGTGGGACGGCATCCGGAGACCGGCCAGCGTCTCCCCGGTGCTGGCGCTGTCCGGTCTGCTGCCCAGGGGGCGGGGCAGCTTGCAGCCGATCCACCAGATGCTCGACAGCGTCACCGCGAGCACCATCGGCACCGGGAATTGGCCGCAGCGGACCTGGATCGTGGCCGCCGACTACTCCACCGGCCGGCGGACGGTGTTCGGACGCGACGGTGAGCCGGCCGCCGGGCTGGCCGACGCGGTCTGTGCCTCGTGTGCGATTCCGGCCTGGTACACCCCGGTGCGGATCGACTCCCGGGCCTATATCGACGGCGGCGCGGTCTCCAATGCCTCGGTGGACCTGCTGGCCGGCCAGGACCTGGACGAGGTGTTCGTGCTGGCGCCGATGGCGGCGGTGGAGCCGGACAACCCGCGCTCGCCGGTGGCCAGGCTCGAGCGTCGGCTCCGGCGTTCGATCACCCGGGGCATCGGCCACGACATCGCGAGGTTGCGGGAGGCGGGCATGGCGGTCACCCTGCTGACACCCGGGCCGGAGGACCTGACGGTGATGGGTGCCAACCTGATGAACCCCCGACGCCGGATGGCCGTCCTGCACACCGCGATGCGAACGGCGGCAAGCACCCTCCGGGACCAGCAGCGCAGGCAGGGTTTCACCGTGCCGGAATCGGGAACCGCATGAGGGTCTACCTGCCAGCCACCTCCACCGTGCTGGCCGGCCTGGCCGGCTCCGGCGCGCTGGGGCCAGCGCCGCTGACCGGCTTCGCGGTGACTCCGGGCCTGCGTGAGCACTATCTCGACGATGACATCGAAGCCCTGGAGTACGCGGCCTCCGCGGAGGCGGCCCGGGCCGCGCTGCGCCTGCTCGCGGCGGATCCGGCGGCCGCCAGGCGCCGGTTCGTGATCTCGGCCGACGTCGCGGACGGCTCGGTAGCGGTGCGTGACGACCTTGACCGCGGGGTGGTCCGGATAGCCGTCGAGATCCCACTGGCCTGGTGCGCTTCGGTCCACGCCGATGACGCCGACGCCGAATCGACGGTGGCACTTGCCGCCGAGCAGATCGACGCCGCCGACCTGGGCGATCCGGATGCGGAGGAAGTGGTCGACGACGCCGAGGGCTTCGAGCTGTCCTGGTACGCGACGCAGGAGCTGGACGACCTGCTGGCACAGCTGCGCTGACCGGAGCGTTCATATCGCAACCTGCAGGACAAGGCCGTCCGGTGCGGTCCCGCGGGTGGCATCGGTGACCAGCAACCCGCGGCCGGGCACCGGCGGCATCCGCCGGCCACTGGTCCGGATCCCGAGCAGCTCGCCGTCGGCGGGCCCGGGTTGCAGCAGCAGGCCGGTTCGGCGCCGGCGCACCGCCACCGCCGGACCCCGGAAGCTCGACAGCAGCTCCTCCGTCCGCGCCGTGGCCACCACCGCGCCGGGATGGTGCGTGGCCAGTTCGGTGAGATGGCTGCCGGTGGCGGTATCGCTGTACTGCTCCGCGTCGTCGATCAGCACCAGTTGCCAGGCGGTGGCGTCGCGGGATCCCTCCGGCTGAGGCGGCCCATCGGGGGTCAGGACGGTCAACCCGTGTCGGGTAGCCCAATCCGCCAGCGGGGATCGCGGGGGAGCCGCGACCAACATCGTCAGTCCTGCCTGCAACGCCTGCTGAGCGATCACGACCGCGGTGCTGCTGCGCCCGCTCAAGGGTGGGCCGCACACCAGGAACCTGGCGTGCGCCGCGAACAGGCCGGACCAGATCGGCCGGGCGTCGTCGCCCCCGAGCCCGAGCAGGCAGCTTCTGGCGTGACCGCCGTCGAGGTCATGCTCCGGGCCGCACCGGGTCGGCTCATCCAGGGCCAGCTCCGCCCGCCGTACCGAGGTCGGCATGCTCCTGACCCTGATCGTCGGCCCGGTCGTGGCCTTCCGGCCGGCACCACCCAGCTCGGCCAGGGCTGCCTGTTGGGCCCCGGGGCTCGGGTCGTCGGTGAGCAGCGCCAGCTGCAGCTCGGATCCGGTGCCGGCATCGATCGCCCGGCCGGCCCCGGACCGGGTCGGCAGGCCTGCCGCGCGGATACCGGCGCTGGCGTAGTCGCCGCGGTCGGTCAGCGCCAGCACCACCTTGCGACTCAGCACCGGGGCGACCCGCAGGCCCAGCATCGACCGGTCACCGGCGACCAGCACCGTGATTCCGGCGGCCGCGCCGTCGCGGGCCAGTCCCAGCAGGGCTTCGGCCGAGCGGCCGGCATCGTGGTCGTCGCTGAGCGCGGCGAACGCCTCCCAACCGTCGAGGGCCAGCACTATCGCCGGCATCGGCGAGCCGACCTGACGGGCCTCGGCCGTCGTGCTCACACCCAGGCCGGCCAGCAGCCGCTGCCGGGTGGCGAGCTCCTCGACCAGCCTGGCGACCAGTCGCGCGACCGCGTTCGGATCCTCCCGTCCGACCACCGCGCCGCAGTGCGGAAGCCGGGCGAAGTGGCCGAAGCCCTGACCCGAACAGTCCAGGACGTACAGGTGGAGTTGCCCCGAGTCGAGTTGGCGGCAGGCCTGTCCGAGGAGGGTGTGCAGCGCGCTGGTGCGTCCGGATCTCGGGCTGCCGATGAACCCGATCGAGCCCGCGGCGAGCAGGTCGTGGGTGGCGGCCGACTGGCGTTGCCGGCCGGGCTCATCGATCAAGCCGAACCGGACCTCGAAGGGCTCCGCCGGATCCTGGCCGAGGTCGATGGTGCTCAGGCGTGCCGGCAGCGGCGGCAGCCACGGTCGTTCTGGCAGCGGCCGGCCCAGCCGGGCAACCGCCTCCCCCATGGCCACGCCGAGGGCGTCGAGTTCCTCGACGCCGTCGGCGGCCGGCGAAGTGCGCTGCTCCGCCCTGCGGTGCCAGGGATCCAACGGCGTGATCGTGACCAGTTCCGGGGCGACCGGGCGCCATCCGATCCGCGCGGCCTGGAACTCGATCAGCCCGTCCGCCAGCCGGGCGACGCCCCGGCCCGGCCGGCTCTTGGGAAGCCGGCTGGCCGCATCGCTACCGATCACGTCGGCCGAATCGGCGGGGTCGGTGACCCGGAGTGCGATGCGGGCGGAGATGTTTGCCTTGATCTGCGGAGAAACCACACCTGACGGCCGCTGGGTGGCAAGCACCAGATGTACTCCCAACGAGCGCCCGCGCTGCGCGACGCCGATCAGGCCGGACAGGAAGGTGGGTAGCTCCTCGGCCAAGTAGGCGAACTCGTCCACCACCAGCACCAGCCGGGCCAACCGCCGCCGCTGGTGCAGCGGTGAGCGCCGGTAGGCCTCCAGGTCCGCGACGGCCGCTTCGGCGAAGGCGGCCTCACGGCGGCGGAGTTCGGCGTCCAGCGAAGCGAGCGCGCGGCCCGTGAGGTGAGCGTCGAGGTCGGTGACCAGCCCGAGGGTGTGGGGGAAGTCGCCGCAGCCGGCGAACGCCGCGCCGCCCTTGTAGTCGATCAGCACGAACGCGACGTCGTCGGGCGCATGCCGCATCGCCAGCCCGGTCACGAGGCTGCGCAACAACTCCGACTTCCCGGCACCGGTGGAGCCGGCGACGAGCAGATGCGGGCCGTCGCGTGACAGGTCGAACTCCACCGGGCCGCTCGCCGCCATGCCGATCGGGGTCGTCATCGCCCCCGGCGCGGCCCACTGTCGTAGCAGCCAGTCCGCGCCGGCCTGCTCGGAGTCGAGCAGGTCCGCCAGCCACACCTCGGACGGCAGCCGCGCGATGTCGGTGGGGTGCACGTCGCGCAGCGGGGCGAGCGAGCGGGCCAGCCGGTCCGCCCAGTCCACCGACACCCGGTCGCCGACCATCCGCACCGGGGGCCGGCCGCCGCGGCGTAGCTCCAGTTCCGAGCCGTCGGACCCGAACACCGCTGTCGAGCGGCACTCCGGTGGCAACAACCGGTCTTCGGCATCGACGCACACGGCTGTCACCCCCACTGCCGGGCCCTGTTCCAGGACCTGCTCGATGCCGCTCATCGCCGTCGATGCGCTTGCCCGGTCGATGAGCACCACGATCCACGGTCCCGCCCAGCTGCCTCCGCTGACCTGAGCCCGCCGGTCGGCGACGATGCCCAGCAATTCCCGCAGTAGCAGGCGGTGCATCCCGGCGTCGGTGCTGATCGTGGTGACCGCTGTCCGTGCCCATCTCAGCCAGCGCCAGTCGGCGATCTCGCCGTCGAGGAAGGCGACGACGGTCAGGTCGCGTGGCGAGTGCAGGGCCAGCAGTTGACCGAGCACGCACCGTGCCGCGCCCCTGGCCAACGGCAGCGGTCCGGCCAGGCCCAGCGGGCCGTCGCGCAGCGACACGGTGGCCGGCGCTCCCGTGATCGGTTCGGCCGGCAGCAGGCGTCCCGCTCTGGTGGCCCTGACATCGGAGTACCGGTCGGCGAGGCCGAGGCGGACCTCGAGGAAGCAGCGCTGCAGGGGCCGACGTTCCCACAATCGACAATCCGGCATGCTCGCGGCGTGCAGAATCGTTGCCGCGTCAGGGAAATCTCGCTGTAGGCCGACCAGCTCGGCTGCCAGTCGGGCGTCGAGCCGCTCCCGGCCAGCGGCTTCGGTTCGAAGGTGCTCGGCGCGCGCCCGGCGCTGCCCACGACGCCAGTCGCGCCGGTCGACCGCTGCCCCTGCCAGCAGGGTGACCGGGCCGAGCACCGCGAAGGCGAGGAATTGGCTGTTGTGCAAGGCGATGGCGCAGCCGATCCCGAACACCGCGGGCACCAACGCGGTCAGCCATTGCAACCGGGGACGCGCCACGGCGACCGGTTCGGCGGGAAGCTCGACCGGCGCGTCGTCCACCGGCTCCGCGATCCGTGGTGGCCGGTGTACCAGTAACCCACCCTC
>Ga0247773_1000126_pt1 | contig 36200 bp, 27 predicted proteins | sample UWRJL092311B6_FD_179934 | JGI IMG/M metagenome (GOLD analysis project Ga0247773, IMG submission 179934) | Plant litter microbial communities from Arlington Agricultural Research Station in Wisconsin, United States - UWRJ-L092-311B-6 | ecosystem: Environmental > Terrestrial > Plant litter >... | reverse complement strand
GATGAAGCGGTCGACCGAGTGGCCGTCCCACGCGCGGTCGAAGGGCGACACCTGCGGGCCGCCCGACACCTCGAGCACCACCGGGTAGTCGTAGGTCTTGCCGTTGCGGTAGGTGCCGTGCCAGGCCAGCGACCGCGTCTTGGGCCACAGGCCCAGCGGCAGCGCGAAGGTGGTGATCTTGTAGTCGGCCGGCAGGTAGTGCATGATCGAATCCTGCCCGCTGCCGATCTGGTCCTGCACGAAGGCGTCGGGGAAGCGCGAGAGCTGCGCATGCCACATGGTGTGGTTGCAGATCTCGTGGCCGTTCTGGATGAGGTAGTCCACCTTCTTCTTGATGGTGGCCTCGCGCTGCTCGCGCGGCGTGGTGTTCCCCTTGGTCTCGCCCCAGAAGTTGGACGGATGCTGCGCGCCGGGAAGCACGCACCACACGCCGCCGCCGCTCCACTCGGGGTGCTGCTCCTTGAAGGCGCTCCACATCCCCACCATGGTGTGCGGGTCGATGCCGCCGCTGGGGAGATAGTAGAACTGCCCCTGCGACGAGTCGTCGAACACGAACACCACGGGGCTGGTGCCCGCGGGGATGTTGATGTTGCCGGTGGACACGTCCTTCATGGTGACCGGGCGGTAGCCGCGGTCGTACAGCATCTGCAGGTCGTTGCGGAAGTGCGCCTCGCTGCGGTACCACTCGCCCTCGTTGGGCCCGATGCGGTGGTATTCGAGCACCAGGATGCGGCCCAGCTCGTTGGGCCCGCTCTTGGCCTTGGGGCCGCTGTCCTGCCCGGGCCCGGCGGCGTTTGCCGTCTGCCCGCCCTGCGCCTGCCCGGCGGCGGTGTCGCCGCCCGCCGTGGCCGTGCCCGCCTTCGCGGAATCGCCGCCGGCCCTGGTGTCGCCGCCCGCTTTGTCGCCGCTGCACGCCGCCAGCAGCAGCATGGCGGCCGCCGTGGTGGCGGCGCCCCTGGTGAACCGTGTGATCATCGGTCGCTGTTCCGTCTTCCGTAGTGTCCTGTACGTGGGCGCACCCCGCGCGCTGACGCGGCGGGGTGCAAGGTCCATGCTGAGCCGTTTCCATCCTTCCTTCATCCGTCTCTCCACCTCTTCCGGAGAGCCTGGATGAAGTGTGAAACGCGACCCCTTGAAGTCAGCGACGCGCTGCTCACCGGCGGCTGGAAGCCGCAGCAACGACTACGGGAAGCCTCGCAAACTGCGCGAGGCTGAACCACTTGTCCCCGGCGCCTCGCCGCCAGTCTTGCCCCGCGACGCGGCACGCCGCGCGGTGACGGACTCAGGACGCGCCGAGCTGCCCCAGCGCGTCGGCCGCCGCCGGCGTGCTCGCGGCGGGGGCGGCGGCGGGCGTCTCGCTCGCCGCCACGTCGTCGTGGAGGCGGGGGAGCAGGCCCTCTTCGGCCAGCCGGGCCAGGACTCGCTGGTAGACGATGCGGGCGCGGATCTCGGGGAGCTTGAGGCGCTCCACGTAGTGCTCCACGGCGGTGGTGGGGTCAACCTCGTCCTTGAGGATCTCCACGAACTCGCGGGCCTTGAGGGCGTGCGCGTCGGCCAGCTTCTCCTCGGCGCGGGCGGCGGCCAGCTCCAGCCACAGCTGCTCCTCGGCGCTGCGCTTGCGGTGGCGCTGGATGAAGCGCAGCGCGCCCAGCGGCGTGGCGTAGCGCCAGTCGAAGCCCCAGCCGCGGGTGGCCTCGCGCGCCAGGTCCTCCTTCAGCTCCTGCTCGTCTAGCACCCCCACCGCGCGGGTGCCCACGGCCTCGGCCTCTTCGCCCTCGAGGCCCATGCTCTCGAGGTAGCGGTCGATGGCTTCGTCGAAGGCCATGCGCGGCGCCAGGATCGCCACCAGGTCGCTGGCGAGGTGGGCGTGCACCTCCACCATCTCTTCGTGGGCGGCGGCCTCGGCGCGGTCGAGCTCGCGCTCGGTCTCGTCGGGAAGGCGCTGGTACCAGAGCAGGGGCGGGGCCATGGGCGTGGGGGCAAGAGGGTGGTGCGGGCCGCGTTTGGCGGTGCCCGCGGGGGCCGGTTATCTTGGGCCCCGGCGCCGGGAACGGCACCCGCGGGCGGCACGAGCATTCAAGATGCAGCCGCCGCCCCGCGCTTGACAACCGCCCCGCCGCGGGAAGGCGGGGCACGCGAATCATCCTGACGAACGAAAGAGGCGCGACGATGGCTCTTTCTCGGAGCTCCTCGTGGAAGGAGCACCGGCTGGCGACCCGCCTGGAGGTGGACGGCGCCGAATACAGCGTGGACCTAGTGGCCCGGAAGGCCACGGGGGTGGAGGGGTGGAAGGTGACGGTGGTGTTCCTCCCCCGCGCCGGCGGCGGCGAGGTGAAGGTGGAGCTGCCCAACGCCGCCTCCACCGCCGAGGTGCGCCGGCTGGTGGGCGAGCTGGAGGGCGCCGACGACCGGTTGCGCGAGATGTGCCGGGGCGCGCTGGGTGGCGGGTGAGGGCGCGGAAGTGGGCGAGGTGATGGGCGTCGGGGTGGATGCGGGCCGGTCGAAGGGGCCCGTGGCCAGGATTCCCCGTGGCGTGTCCGAGATTGACCATGACGTGTCCGAGATTCCCCGTGGGAATATGCGAGTGAACTCGCGGCTACGAGGGCACGCAGTCCGCCTTCGCGGACTTCAACGGCAAGAGCGGCGTGGGAGGGTGGGGTGAGCGGATTGCCCCATCTACCGTTGCCGGACGACGATTTCCTTTCGATCGAGTACGAGTTCGAGGGGGAGCGGCTGCGGACGCTTCCGGACCTGCTGGGGCCGGGCGTCCGCGTGCTGTTCGTGGGCTACAACCCCAGCCTGCGCGCGGCCCGCCTGGGCCGCTACTACGCCGGCCGCAACAACCGCTTCTGGGACCTGCTGGCCGCCGGCGGGCTCACGCCGCGCAAGCTGAACTACGAGGAAGGGCACCTGCTCCCTGGGCTGGGGATCGGCATCACCGACCTGGTGAAGCGCCCCACCCGCGCCGCCAACGACGTGACCACGGCCGAATTCCGCGCCGGCGCCCAGCGCGTGCGCCGGCTGGTGGAGCGGGTCCGCCCGAAGGTGGTGGCCTACAACGGCAAGGGCGTGTACCTGCTCGCCGCCGGCGTGCAGAGCGCGCCCTGGGGCCTGCAGGCCACCAGCCTGGTGCCCGGCGTGGCCGACTACGTGGTGCCCAGCCCCAGCGGCCTGGCGACGATCCCCTTCGCGGAGAAGGCGCGGTGGTTCGCGGGGCTGAGGGAGGTGGTGGAGGCTGGCTAGGTGGTGAGGGAGACTGGCTAGGTGTGAGGGAGTGGCAAAGAGGTGATCTGGAGCGGAAAGCGAAGTGTATCCGAGCGCCGCCAGCCCCCTCCCCCCGGCCCCCTCCCCCGCTTCGCGGGAGAGGGGGTGAACAGCAACTGCTTTATCCACAGCCATTTGTCGTCATCACGCCCAGAACATTTGGAGGGTGAGATGGAACAGCCAAACCGGTGGAGGGCGTCGCGGCCGATGCAGGACCGGGCGAGGGTGCTCCGTCGCGAGATGACGCATGCGGAGACGGCGCTGTGGGCGGAGCTGCGCCGCGATGCCCTGGACGGGCTCAGCTTTCGGCGCCAGCACCCGGTCCGCGGGTTCATCCTCGACTTCTACTGCCCCAGCCGAAAGCTGGCGGTGGAGGTGGACGGCGAGGTGCACGATGCGCAGCACGAGCGCGACGCGGAAAGGACCGCGGCACTCGCGTTGCTGGGTATCCGAGTCCTGCGCTTCCGCAACGACGAGGTGCTCGGTGGGATGACCGAGGTAGTGGAGCGGATCCGCTGGGAAGCCAGGCTGCTTGACGGAGAAGAACCGGAAGTATAGACACCGGCAGCTGTTGCCCTTGTTGTTGCAGTGCACCCCCTCTCCCGCGAAGCGGGGGAGGGGGCCGGGGGGAGGGGGCTGCCGCGGCCGCGGAAACTCCAGTCGCAGCGCACCGATGCTCGGCTGTTTTCCTGATCCCGACGAGACCACGAAAGACCGGACGACCCAATGCCACACATCTTCGGAACGCACGCGGTGGACAAGGGCGGGATCGACATGGCGGCGCGGCGCGCTGCCGCCGCGGGCCTCCGCGCCGTGCAGATCTTCACCGCCAAGCCCACCTTTTACGGCGACAAGTCGGGGATCAGCCCCGCGCGGGTGGAGCGCTTCCACAAGGCGCTGGAAGACACGGGGATCAAGCCCGAGCACGTGGTGGTCCACGCCGCCTACGTGCTGAGCGTGGCCACCGCCGACCCCGCCAAGTGGGAGCGCGCCGCCGCCGGTCTGGCCAAGGAGATGGAGCGCTCCACCACCCTGGGCGTCGGCGCGGTGTGCTTCCACCCCGGCTCGGCCAGCGACGGCGACACCGCCGCGGCCGCCGGGCGCGTGGCCAAGGCGATCGCCGGCGCGGTGAAGGGCGCGGGCGGCACCACGCGGCTGCTGGTGGAGAACACAGCCGGGGCGGGAAAGACGCTGGGCCGCACCGCCGCCGAGGTGGGCGACATCCTGCACCACATCCCCGACGCGCTGCGCGAGCGCACCGGCTACGGGCTGGACACCTGCCACCTCTTCGCCTCGGGCTACGACATCCACGCATCCCCCGCGCGGCTCAAGGAGATCCTGGACGAGTTCGAGGAGGCCGCCGGCGAGCGCCCGGGCTTCTTCCACCTCAACGACAGCGAGGGCGGGCTGGGCACCAACCGCGACCGCCACAAGCTGCTGGGCGAGGGCGAGATCGGGCGCGACCCGTTCGGCTGGCTGCTCAAGGACCCGCGCTCGCGCGGGATCCCGCTGATCCTGGAGACGCCGCAGGAGAACTACGAGCCCGACGAGGACGACGCCTCGGCCGACCCGTACGACCTGCGCATGGCCGCGCTGCTGAAGGAGCTGGACACATGATCACGGGGACGCTCCGCCGGTTGATCGGCTGCGTCGCGCCGCTGCTCCTGTGCGGGTGCGTGGCCGTGATGCCTGCGCCCGCTGCATCGGCGGCAGGTACGAGCGGGGGATCGGGCGCGACGATGTCGGTGGGCGAGGAGACGGCGGAGGTGGCGCGGCTGGTGAACGAGCACCGCGCCCGCGCGGGGTGCCACGCGCTGGTTTGGGACGAGCCGGCCGCGCGCGCCGCGCAGGCCCACAGCGACGACATGGCGCGCCGCAACTACTTCTCGCACACCTCGCCCGAGGGGCGCACCATGGTGGACCGGCTTCGGGCGCAGGGCGCGCCCGCCTACCGCCTGGTGGGCGAGAACATCGCCGCGGGGCAGCCGAACGCGCGCGAGGCGGTGCGCAGCTGGCTGGGCAGCACCGGGCACCGCCAGAACATCGAGAACTGCGGCTTCACCCGCCATGGCGTGGGGCTCAGCGCCGGCCGCTGGACGCACGTCTTCTACACGCCGCTGCAATGAACGACGACGAGGTCCGGCTGCGGCGCGAGGCGCGGCGGCGCTTCCTGGAAGCGCTCTACGACACCAGCGAGCGCGGCGAGAGCGAGTACCAGGACGGCTACGAGATCGCGTCCGAGCTGGGCGTGTCGCGGCAGGACGCGGAGCGCATCGTGCGCTACCACGAAGACCACGGCTACGTGCGCAAGTCGGGGAGCCACGGCCTGACCGTGCGCATCACCGCGCAGGGCATCGACCACGTGGAGACGAGCGGCGGATGATTCTCACGACATTGACGGAGTCCGACGCCTACGCATCGCTGGCGCCCGGGATCGGCGCGGGGCTGGCGTGGCTGCGCGCGTTCGGCGCGGAGACGGCGGACGGACGCCACGAGATCGACGGCGAGCACGTGTTCGCGCTGGTGTCGAGCTACGACACCGGGCCGGCCACCGAGAAGCGCTTCGAATCGCACCGCGTGTACATGGACCTGCAGTACGTGGCCCGCGGCGCCGAGCGCATCCTGCACACCCCCACCGCCGGCCTGGTGGTGGAAACGCCGTACGACGCGGCGGCCGACATCGTCTTCTACGCCGAGCCCAAGATCTCCAGCTCGCTGCTGATGCGGGCCGGCGACCTCGCGTTCTTCCACCCGGCTGACGCACACAAGCCCGGCTGCATGGCGGGCGGCCGCGACGCGGTGAAGAAGGTGGTCGTGAAGGTCCGGATCGGACGGTAGACGTTTGTTTTCCTTGCATCTGCCACACACCTCCATTACGATTTTCGTCGCTTCATGTATCTCCGCATCCGCCGCGTCCATGCTTCGGCCGGTGCGGCGAATCCTTCCCACAATGTGTCCCGGAGCAATCAGATGAGCAGTCTGGCGGTAACCGTGAAGAACGACTCGTCCCACGACATCTACGTCGATGGAGATCCCAACTGGGACGATCAGGTCCTGACCATCGATGGCCAGCCGCAGGAGTCGATCTACCTGCTGGGCCCGGGATCGTCGGCCGTGGTGGGCATCACGGCCGACTACAACGAGATGGGCGTGATCTTCGCCGGGGCGAAGAACTACGACGCTGGCCACACCTGGATGTATCAGCTGAGCATCGGCCCCGATCCGGACACGGGCGACCAGAGCGTGACCGACGGCGGACCGTCGGGGTCGCCGGCGGTGGAGTACACCCTGGCGGATCAGGCGCCCCTCTCGATGACGATGAACTTCGTCGACGTCAGCGACATCTGAACCGCGGTCCGGGGCGGCCCGGACGTCGGGCGAACGACAGCAGAGCCCGCCGGGGATGGATCTCCGGCGGGCTCTGCCGTCGGTAAGTTCCCGGATCGTGCGACGTTTCGATCTCCCGTCGACTCGATGGTCCCGCCGGTCCGCCGCTTGCGCATCGACGCTGCTGTTCACATCGTCTACCTCCACAACACATCGCCAGGAGAGACGCGCGTGGCCGGACGGGTGCTGATCGGAACGCAGGGGTGGAACTACCCGGCGTGGGTGGGGCCGTTCTATCCCGACGGCACGCGGCCGGCGGCCATGCTGTCGCTCTACGCGCAGGCTTTCGGCACGGTGGAGGTCGATTCCACCTTCTACGCCATCCCGCCGGTCAACTCGGTGCGCGGCTGGGCGGCGCGCACGCCCGACGGCTTCATCTTCTCGCTGAAGCTGCCGCAGGAGATCACCCACGAGCGCCAGCTGCGGCGGTCGGCGGCCGAGACGGAGCTGTTCATCGAGCGCGCGCGGCTGCTGGGGCCCAAGCTGGGGCCCATCCTGGTGCAGATGGGCCCCGAGTTCGGCCCGGCCGATTTCGACGCGCTGGAGGCGTTCATCCCCACGCTGCCGGGCGACCTGCGCTTTGCGGTGGAGCTTCGGCGCAGCGAGTGGACGAAGCCCGACGTGCTCCCCGACCTGCTGGGGCTGCTGCGCGACCACGGCGTGGCGCTGGCGCTCAGCGACGGCCGCTGGATGCCGCGCGACACCGTGCTGGAGCTGGCGATGGAGCCCACGGCCGGCTTCCACTACCTGCGCTGGATGGGCCCCAACCGCGACCTCACCGACTTCTCGCACGTGCAGGTGGACCGCGCCGCCGAGGTGGATGCGTGGGCCGGGGTGCTGCGCGGGCTGCCGGCGCGCGGAATCGACATCTTCGGCTACGCCAACAACCACTTCGAGGGCCACAGCCCCTCCTCGGCGCGCGACATCCAGCGCCTGCTGGGCGTGGCCCCGGTGGACCCGCGGCAGATCGGCGACCAGATCTCGTTGTTCTGACGAACGGAGAAGCGCACGGTGGCTGTGAGCACCCGAATCCAGCGGGGTTGGCGGGCATCCGGGAGGTTGGGGGCGAATGAATTCGCTGCAACAACGGCACGAAGTCCGCCTTCGCGGACTGCATGCGGGCATCGGGTTGAGCGGCGGGCGGTGGTGGCGACGCATGCATCGTCACGGGCTGTGTTCGCGGCGATGGTCGCATGTTCACGCCTCGATTTCCTCGCGATCGAAGTAGCGCGCGGGAGCGCCAGCGTCCCTCTCCTGCAGTTCGGGAGAGGGACAGCCGTCTTCTGGCGCCAGGGCGAGGGGTGAGGCCCAGGGCGAGGGGTGAGGCCCTGCCCGGAATCTCCCTACGCATCCGCACCGCCGCGTCGGGAGATTCGTGACGGGGACGCGGAACTCTTCCGATCATCCCGCCACTCGCCGACGAGCAGATTGCCGCCGCGACTCCCAATCGGGGCGCGGCGGTTCTCCTTGGACGCTGGCGACGCGGAGGCGGGGGGATGCAGACGGTACTGGTGGCCGGCGCGTCGGGGCGGCTGGGGCGCCACGTGACGAGTGAGCTGCGGCGGCGCGGGTTTCGGGTGCGTGCGCTCTCTCGCAATCCCGCACGGCTGGTGGGGCAAGTGGACGAGGCCGTGCGCGGTGACCTGCTCGATCCGGCTTCGCTGCGGGCGGCGTGCGCCGGGGTGGACGCCGTCTTCTCCTGCGCCGGCGCGTCGATGGATCTCACCACCGTGCGCGACCGGCGGGGGCCGCTGGAGGTGGACTGGGGCGGCAACCGCAACCTGCTGGCGGCCGCGCGCGCGACCGGGATCAACAGGTTCGCCTACGTCTCGGTGTTCGGCGGCCGGGCGATGCGGCACCTGGAGTATGCCGACGCGCACGAGCGCTTCGTGGACGAGCTGGCCGGTTCGGGGATGACGCACACCGTCATCCGCCCCACCGGCTTCTTCTCGTTCTTCGGCGAGATCGCGAAGATGGCGAAGAAGGGGCGGGGGATGGTGATCGGCAGCGGCGAGGCGCGCACCAACCCCATCCATGAGGCCGACCTGGCCGCCGCGTGCGCCGAGGCGCTGGCCGGCGGCGCGCGGGAGGTGAGCGTGGGTGGCCCCGAGACGTTCACGCGCGCCGAGATCGTGCGCACCGCGTTCCGCGCGCTGGGCCGCGAGCCGAAGCTGGCGCACGTGCCGCCGGGCGTCTTCCGCGGCGCGGCCGCCGTCGCGCGGCCGTTCAACCGGCGCTTGGCCGCGTTGCTCGCCTTCGGTGCGGAGGTGAGCCTGGTGGACTGCGTGGCGCCCGCGCACGGCACACGCCGGCTGGAGGACCATTTCCGCACCTTCGCCGGCTGAGCACTGAGGACCGGGGGGAGCGCCGCTGCCACACATCGTCGTCCATGCGCCGGACTGGGCGCAGGAGGATTCAGCCATGTATCGCCTGCTTGCGCATCTCGCCGACCCCGCCGAGTGGCCGGCCGCCCGCCTTTCTCCGCGTCTCCGGGTCGATCGCGGTGGGGCGGCCCCGCCGCGGACGAGAGCGGTCGCCCTTCCGCCGCGGGGGCAGGAGGACGAGGCCGGCGGCGGCGAGTTTCCCGGCCCTCGCCGGCTAATCGTCCGTTAACCAACGGATGGGGTGGGGCGGTGGTAACTAGATGTAGCGCAACCGGATGAACGCGGTTGCAGGACCCCCCGAGCCGATGAGGTTGGCGAGATGAAGATTCGTACGATTGCGATGGCGCTGGCCGTCGCGGGGATGCCGGCGGTGATGGCGGCGCAGCAGGGCACGCCCCCCGCGCCGGGGCAGCACGGCGAGCACGGGCAGCACCAGCGCGGCGAAGGCGCCCGCGGGATGCGTGGCGCGCGCGGCGGGCGCGGCGGCCTGCAGGCGCTGATCGCGCGGCGGCAGCAGCTCAACCTGACCGACGCGCAGGTGCAGCGCCTCACGGCCATCCAGCAGCGCGTGCAGACCCAGAACCGCGCGCTGATGGACCGGCTGCAGGCCCAGCGCCGGCAGGCCGGCCTTCCCGAGATGCGCCGGCCGGGCCAGCCTGGCCAGAACGCCCAGCCGGGCCAGCGCCGGCAGCGCGCCCAGCGCCCGCAGCTCACCGAGCAGCAGCGCGAGGCCATGCGCCGCTTCCGCGAGCAGAGCCAGCCCACGCGCCAGCAGATCCAGCAGAACGTGCAGTCGGCCATGCGCGAGGCGCAGGCGGTGCTCACCGAGCAGCAGCGCCAGCAGGTGCAGCAGTGGATGCAGCAGCGCGGCCAGCGCCGCGGGCGTGACGGCCAGCACCAGGGCCGCGGCCAGCGCCGGGGCGGCCAGCAGCAGGGCCAGAGCCAGGCCGCACCGCGCACCTGATCCCTGCAGGCTGAAGTACGCACGACAAGCGGGGCCGGCGATTCGTCGCCGGCCCCGCTTCGTAGTGGGCCATGACATAGCCGGGAAAAGATCTCGCCGTCGTTCTTCCATTGGCGCATCGACGGTGGCAGTGTCGAACGCAGGGCTCCGCTTTATGAACACGGAGCAGCGGAGAGAGCGGAGGGAACGGAGGACGACACGCAGTTCTCCGCTTCCTCCGCTTCCTCCGCTACCTCCGTGTTCACCGGCCGTTGCTGAAACATCCGGATGAAGGGCATAGCCGGTGCGCGGTGTCGTCTGATACCATCTCACCGAACGTAGTTCTGGATGAGATCACAAACTCCACCTGTGTGAAACGTATTTCTGGAGTTCTGGAGTTCTCGATTGGATATCGAACTCCGTCGAGAGACCAACGAGAAGATTGCCTCGATTCCAGAGCTCTTCCTAGCAACGTGGTATGATCCTCGAGATCGAGATCGAATCACAACGAAGCGGCCCGCCCCCGTGGAGAGGGCGGGCCGTTCGCTATCCTTCCGTGTCGTCGTCCTTCGTTCCGCCACCCGGGGCGGCCCCCGAGCCTCCGCCTCCGCCGCCTCCACCGCCGCCGGGCGGGGTGGCCGGCGGCTGGCCGGCCGGCGTGGAGGGCTGCGCGGGGGCTGGCTCGTCGGCCGGGCGGCGCGGCGGGGCGCGCGGCTGCACCTTGGGCCGGCCGTACTCCCAGCGCCTGCGCAGGTCCACCGTCACCTGGCGGCGGGGGCGGAAGAGGTTGCGCACCAGCGGGTCGCGCGTGACCGGCTCCCACGCGCCGCGCAGGCTCAGCGTGGGCGAGATCTGCCAGTCGACGCCCAGCCCCAGCTGCGGCTGCGTGGTCACGTTCACCAGCTCGCCGGTGATGTAGACGTTGGAGACGACCTCCTTTCCGATCTCCACCGTGAGCGCGCCCAGGAAGCCCAGCCCCATCGTGGAGCCGCCGGCCCCCGCCGCGCCCGACCCGGCCGCCGTGCTGGTGCGCACCCGCACGAAGTCGACGAAGCCGGTGTTCACCAGCGTCTTTTCGATCTGCGCCACGATCAGGTTGGCCAGCATCTCCTGCACCGCCAGCCCGCTCAGCAGCTCTTCGGGAAGCCCCGCCGCCTGGTCGCTGGTGCGGCCGAACAGCAGCAGCGAGGCCAGCTCGCTCTGCGACAGCGGCACCCGGTTGGTGGTGGACAGCTCCACCCGCGGCTGCTGCATGGTGCCGGTCAGGTGCACCAGCACGTCCAGGGGCTGGTCGGTGCCGCCGCGCACCCGGTACGCCGCCGTGATGTCGAGCGACGGGTTCAGCTCGGGGGTGTTGTAGAAGCGCACCACCCCCTGCACAATGTCGAACTGCCGCCGGAAGGGCCCGAACTCCACCGTGTAGCTGCCGCGCACGGCGTCCAGCTCGCCGAAGATCAGGTTGGTGTCGGTCCCCGCGGGCCGGTCCACCACCAGGTCGCCGCGGATCTGGATGCGCGCGTCGGGCGACTGCAGCCACACGCTCTCGCCGATGGTCACCCGCAGGTTGCGCGGGATGAACGCCCCCAGCAGCGCCTGCGCGGTGGTGGGCGCCACGATGGTGTCGGCGCCCAGCGCCCCCACGTCGGCGTCCACGATGTCGGCCTCGGCGGTGGCGCTCAGCGAGGGGATGTAGATGGTGCCGTCCTCGATCTCCACCGTGCCGGTGACCACCACCGCCGGCACCCGCCCCGACAGGCGGACCCGCGCGCGCGACTGGATGCTGGCCAGGTCGCGGCTGTCGGCCACCTGGAAGTCGTCCAGCCAGATGGCCAGGTCCACCCGCGGGTGCGCGCCGTCGTCCAGCAGCACGGTGCCGTTGACCAGCGCCCGGCCGTCGTGGCCGGTGTGCGCGGTGAGCGAGTCCACGCGGATGGTGTCGCCGTGCATCGACAGGCGGCCGTTCATCTGCGTCCAGCGCGCGCCCAGCTTGGTCACCGTCAGCGCGCCGTCCTGCAGCACCGCGTCGCCGTTGACCGTGGGGTGCGCGGGAGTGCCGCCCACCACAACCCGGGCGCGCATCACCCCGGCGCCGTCCTTCAGGTAGTCGGGGAAGCTCTGCGTGATCAGCCCCAGCGGCACCGAGTCGGCGGTGAGGGTGGCCGAGAGCGGCTGGTCGCGCAGCAGCTCCAGGCCGGGGACGATGCCGCCCAGCGACAGCCGCATGGGCACGCTGGCCACCGCGTTCACCACCTCGCGCCCCGCCACCCGCACCCCGCCGTTCACCGTCATCCGCCCGGCCGCGTAGTCGGCGTGCACCTGCATCGAGTCGGCGGTCACGCCGCCGTAGCGCAGCGAGTCCACCCGCGCGTCCACGTGCAGGCGCGGGTCGTTCACCTGCCCCTGGATCGTGGCGTCCAGCGTCAGCGTGCCCTGCGCGTCGGGGAGGGCGGGGAAGACGCGGCGCGCCTCGGCCAGGTCGATCCCCTGCAGCTGCACGCGGAAGTCGGCGTTGCCGCTGGGGGGAAGCACCCCCTCGGCGGCGATCAGCCCGCCCACGCCGGGGCCGGTGCGGCGCAGCAGCAGCCCCTCCACCGCCAGCCCGCGCTCTTCGCTCCACCCCACCCGCGCGCGCTGCGCCAGCCGCCACTCGGTGCCGCCGATGCGCAGCGCCATCGCGTCCAGGATCGCCCCGCGGGGGCTCAGGCCGTCCATCTCCAGCGTCCCCGCCGCGCTCAGGTCGGTCTGCGCGTCGCGCCGGGCCGAGAAGGAGAAGGCGGTGGCCCCGGGGCGCAGGTTGGCCGTCAGGTTCAGCGCCTCCAGCTTCATCGCACCCACCTGCAGGGCGGTGCCGTTCAGCTTGGCCTCGCCCGTCCAGGTGGCGCCCGTCTTCGCCCCGGCGAACGAGAAGGTGAGCGCGCCCGCCGCGTAGGTGCCGTAGCGGAAGCCGCGCGCCTGCCCCGACACCCCGACAGACGGCGCGCGCAGCGTCCCCTGCATCGTCCCCGACAGCGCCACCGACCCGGCCAGGTCAGGGAGGGTGTCGCTGCCGGGTACGAAGGGGCGCAGCAGCGCCAGGTTGGGCGCGTTGAGCGAGAAGGTGAGCGGCCCGGCGCTCCGGGTGATGCCGATCTGCCCGCGCGCCTCGGCGCGGAAGCCGCGGCCGGCGAAGAGGAGCGTGTCCACCCGCAGCACGCCGCCGTCGCTGTTGACCTTGACCGTGCCGGCGGTCAGCGCGATGCCGCCCACGGTGGAGCCCGGCGCCGCGGTGAACTCGGCGCGCCCGGCAAAGGTCTCGGGAGTGGTGCCCCGGCCGTCCAGCAGCAGCGTGCCCGTGAGCCGCGTGTGCGGGAAGGCCGCCAGCCCGGGGAGCGCCGCCAGGTCGAGCCCGGCGACGGTGCCGCGGATGGCGTAGCGGGGAACGGTGCCCGGCGCGAACCAGCCGTTCAGCGCGAACGCCCCCTGGGTCCCGCGCAGGTCCACGTCGAAGCGGTACGGCTGCCGTCCGCCGCCGGAGACGCGGATGGGGCCGCTGACCGGGCCGGGGAGGAGCGAGGGGCGGCCCAGCAGCACGCCCAGCTGGAAGTTGTCGGCCCGCCCGGCCACGTCGAAGATCATCGGCACCCCCGCGGGGCGCCGGATGGTGCCGGCCAGGTTGAAGCTTCCCGCGCGCTGGCGCAGGTCCACGCCGAAGCGGAAGTCCTCGGTGGTGCCGCGCGCCGAGAAGGTGCCGGTCACCTCGTCGGCCGCGGGCGGCGCGCCCTGCACCAGCACGCCCGCGCGGAAGGCGGCCACGCGGCCGCTCACGTCGAACGTGGGCACCCGCCCGCCCAGCCCCACCGTGCCGCGCGCGGCCAGCGCCCCCGCGCTGCCGTTCAGGTCCACGTCGAAGGCCACGCGCTGGGGCGTGCCGCTCACGTGGATCGGCCCGGCCAGCGTGGCCGAGCGGAAGGGGAGCGACGGGAAGAGCGCGGTGAGGGTGGCCAGCGCCAGCGGCTCGGCGCGCGCGTTCACGTCGAAGCGCAGCGTGGGGTCCATCGCCACCGTGCCGCTGATGGCGCGCAGCCGCGTCTCGGGCGCGGTTCCCACCGCGTAGGCCAGGTCGCCGCCCTCGATGCGCAGCTGCTTCAGCGTGCCGGTGAGCGAGGCCCCGCCGCGCAGGGTGCCGCGCAGCATGGCCGCGTTGGCGGGGAAGAGCGGCGCCAGCGTGGCCAGGTACAGCGGCTCGGCCGTGACCTGCAGCCCGTCCATGCGGAAGCCGGCCGGCCCGCCCACGCGCACCAGCCCGCGCGCCGCCAGGGTCGACGTCGGCGCATCCACCGAGCTGCGGGGGACGACCGACGCGGCCAGGTCCACCCGCAGCGCCCCGCCCGAGGGGCCCACCTCGTCCACCGAGGCCACCGTGCCCCGCACCTCGCCGCCCAGCGGGGCCTTGTCCACGAAGCCCAGCGCCTCCAGGTCGGCGATCTTGAGCGGGTCGAGGCGCAGGCGCGTGTCGCTGAACACCGGCTCGCGCCCCGGCTCGGTGACGGCGGTGAGGTGGCCCGAGGCGCGCGAGTCGAGCACCGCCACCTGCGCGTCGCTCACCGTCCAGCGGGTGCGGCCGCCCGACAGCGTCTCCACCGCCAGCCCGAAGCGCGCCGTCCCCTCGCGCGGCACGGCGAAGCCCATCCCGGCCAGGTCGCGCAGGTCGAGCGGGTGCGCGCGCAGCCGCAGGTCGTAGCTCGGGGCGGCGCCGGCCAGGTTCATCGTCCCCCGCCCGTCGAAGCGCGAGAAGGGCGTGCGGAACTCGCGGATGTCGAAGCTCAGGTTCTGCCGCGCGTCCTGCTCCACCACGCCGGCCAGCGCCTCGATGCGGGTGTCGGGGTTGCTCACAGCCGCCTGGGCGCCGGCGATCTCCACCCGCCAGCCGCCCTCGCCCTTGACCCGCACCAGCGCCAGGTTCGCGTCGAGCCCGCTGATGGTGTGCACCGCCAGCCACTGTCCGCCGCTGCGCACCTTCTCGGGCGGGTTGCCGGGCACGTACCGGGGCTGCGGGACGACGGGCGGCGTGGTGGGGGTGACGATGCGGGCGCGCCCGTCCACCAGCTTCAACCCCCGGAAGTCGAAGGTGCGCCCCTTCTGCGCGTCGCCCGCGCCGGCGCCGCGCACCGGCTTGCCGCCGGCCTCCACGGCGAAGATCTGCAGCGCGTTCCACTGGCCGTTGCGGTCGCGCTGCAGGCGCAGGTAGGGGCGCACGATCTCGCCCTGGTCGAAGACGATGGCGCCGCCGCCGTTCAGGGTGCTGGTGACCAGCCGCGCCCGCGCCAGCGGCGCGGAGAGGATGGTGTCGCGGTTGCGGTCGAGGAAGGCCACGTCGTGCAGCGCGACGCGCAGCGTGCCGTCGGGCTCCACGGCTTCCAGCGTGAACGCCTGCTCGGGGAGCCCCAGGGCGATGCGGATGCGCTCCTCGACCACCCGCGTGCGCGCCCGCTGCACGTACAGGTACACGAAGAGCAGGGTGACCACGAAGCCGGCCGCCGCCCCCAGCAGCAGGAGGCCGACCCGGTCGAGGCGGCGGCGTCGGCGGGCCATCCTAGAAGGTCTGCCCGATGGAGATGTGCACCACGATGCGCCGCAGGATGTTCTTGTCCTCGGGCTGGAACCGGGCCTCGAGCAGCCCCTCCAGGTCGCCCTGCGCGTTGATCTGGTACAGCGGCCCGGGCGGCGGCTGGTAGGGGTTGAAGGCGAAGTCGAGCCGCACCGGGCCCACCGCCGTGGGCAGGCGCAGCCCCACGCCCGGGGTGAAGCGGAACGGCGGGCTGATCAGCTCGGGCGAGGCCGCGCCCCACACGCGCCCGCCGTCCACGAACGCCGCCAGGCGCAGCTGGCCGCGCAGGAAGGGCGAGGGCGTGGTGACCTCCACCGTGCCCACCACCAGCCGCCGGCCGCCGGTGGCCGAGGGGATGGTGTCGCTCTCGGTGCTGTCGCTGAGCGAGGGTCGCACCACGTAGATCACCGGGCCCAGCTCGTTGCGCCGGAAGCCGCGCACCGTGGTGGCGCCGCCGGCGTAGAACAGCCGCTGCGGCGGGATGAACCCGTTGCCGAGCAGGCCGTCCAGGAAGGTGCCGGCCGTGAGCCGGAACTGCACCACCTTGTTGCCGCCGATGCTGCGGTACACGCTGCCGTCGCCCACCACGCGGGCGTACTGGTCGTCCGAGCCCAGGAAGCGGGTGGCCAGGTCGGCGCCCAGGCGGAACTGGTAGCCGCCGCTGGGGAAGGGGTCCTGGCGCACCCGGGTGCGGATCAGCCCCGCCGACAGGTTGTTGGACCAGCGCGGCCGGGTGAGCGGGTCGATCTCCTCGCGCCGGCACACCTCGTACACCACGCAGAAGAAGATGTCGTGCGCGCGGGTGGAGCCGCGCTCGGCGGTGTAGGTGGCGGAGAGGAGCGTGCCGGGCCCCAGGTCGCGCACCACGCCCAGCTGGGCGCCCATGTCCTTGCGCAGGTACAGCCCCAGCTCCGAGATCTGCTCGGCGAAGGCGCCCACGGTCACGCTGTTCTGCGTGCCGAACAGGCGCGGCTGCAGGAAGTCGGCGGCCAGGCGGTAGTTGAGGGCCTGCGCGATGGCCACGTCCACCGAGTCGGCGGCGCGGGCGTCGTCCAGCCGGAAGGCCCTGCACAGCGAGTTCTCGAGCCCCGCGTCCACCGGGTTGGCCACGCCCACCTTGGCGACCGAGGCGGTCACCTGCAGCCGGCGCGCGCCGCCCAGGAAGTTGCGGTCGGTGTGCTGCACCGAGCCGCGGAAGCAGTCCACGGTGCCGTAGCCCACCGACGCGTCCACGGCGTAGCGCGGTGCCTCGCCCACCCGGATCAGCACGGTGCTGCCGATGCTGTCGGCGGTGAGCTGGGCCGAGTCGGGGGTCACCTGCAGCGACTCGGGGGCCACGTCCACGGTGGCGAAGCGCACCAGCTCCAGGTCGTACAGGTTGCGCTGGCTGCGCAGCAGCTCGCGCGAGCGCAGCCGCGATCCCTCGCGGAAAGTGAGCTGCTGGCGGGCGAGCGCCTCGGTGACCCGGTCGAGCCCCTCGAAGATCACCGTGTCCACGGTCACCAGCGGGCCGGGGGCGGCCTGCAGGTCCACGTCGGCCACGTCGGCGATGGTGTCGATCTGGTAGTTGCGCAGCACCTGCGTGTACGCGTAGCCGCTGTCCAGCAGCACGTTGCGCACCGTGTCCACCGCCGCCAGGAAGTCGTTGCGGCGGAAGGGCTCACCCACCTTGAGCGGCACCTTGGCCAGCACCGCGCTGTCGGGGAGGATGGCCTCGGCGCCGCTCACGTCCAGCGTGCGCAGCAGCACGCGCTCGCCGGGGATCACGTTGAAGCGCACGTCCACGGTGTTGCCGGGGGCCTCGTCCACGGTGGGCACCACGCGGGTGCCGTAGTAGCCGTTGTCGCGGAACACCAGCTGGATGCGCACCACGTCGCGCGCCAGCACCTGCGTGTCGAGCTTCTCGGTCACGCGGCCGCCCAGCACCGGCAGGCACACGGGGATGAAGCCCAGCAGGCTGCAGCGCGACCGCCGCGTGGCCACCACGCGCTGGAGCGAGTCGAGCGGCACCTCGCCCAGCTCGCCGCTCACCTCCACGTCGTGGATCTCGCGCCCCTGGTACTGCTGCAGCCCGGGGAACGGCCCCGCGGCGCCCCCGCCGCGCGCGGCGCAGGCGGCCAGCGCGAAGAGCACCAGCGGCAGGGCCGCGGCGCGGAGCAGGAGCGTACGGAGCGTGATCCCGCGCGGGGCGCGAGCGAGCATTCGGGGCAGTGGTCAGGAATGTACGGCGTGCCGCGGCGCTGCCGCCGGGCGGGCGGGCAGCGGACGGTTCCCGTCCTTGCCGGGGGGCATGGCGGGCAATCTACACCGGCGCGGCGGCGGGTCAAAACCGCACCGCAGCCACGCGTCCGGGTCCTGTCGCAGGAACGGACGAGCGCACCGGCCGCAGAAACGCTCGTTCAAGGCGCATCCGCCGTGCCAGCGGCTTTTTCAGCTGCGACGGCGGCAGGGCGGCGAGGGTCACGGGGGGAAACACGTGAAGGGGGCGGGACCCTTCGTCGGATGGGGGACGGAGGGTCGATCGGGCGGAAAGGCGGGCGCCGGCGCATGCGGCGGCGGCCCCCTCTCCCCCGGCCCCTCTCCCCCGTTGGGCGCGGGAGAAAGGGGAGAACGGCAACGGCAGGCAGCCGCGTCATCATCTCAACGCGAAAGCGGGAAGCGATCCCGCGGAAACGCATTACGATATCCCCAACAACGAAGAAGCCTCGCGTCGTTTGCGAGGCTTTTCGTAGTTGTTGCTGCGGCTTCAGCCGCCGGTGCGCGGAGGACGGCGCAGCGCAGTCGTCCGGCGCTACTCCCCGCCGCCGTGCCCCGCGTACAGCGCCTCGACCTCCTCGGCGTAGCGCTGCTCCACCACGTGGCGCTTGATGCTGAGCTTGGGGGTGAGCATGCCGTTGTCGATGGTGAACTCTTCGGGGATCACCAGGATCTTCTTGGGCATCTCGTAGCGCGCGAAGCCGGTGAGGCGGCCCAGCGTCTCGCGCTCGAGGTGCGCGCGCACGCGCTCGTCGGCCGCCAGCGCGGCACGGTCGGCGGTGGCGATGCCCTGCTCCTTCGCCCACGGCTCCAGGTTCTCGTAGTCGGGGACGACCAGGAGGCTGGGGAAGGCGCGCTTGTCGCCGATCATCACCACCTGCGCCACGAAGGGCGACATCGCGGCCAGGTTCTCCATGGGCGCGGGCGCCACGTTCTTCCCGCCGGCGGTGACGATGATGTTCTTGAGCCGGTCGGTGATGCGCAGGAAGCCGTCTTCCAGCACGCCGATGTCGCCGGTGTGCAGCCAGCCGTCGCCGTCGATCAGCTCGGCGGTGGCGTCGGGGTTCTTCCAGTAGCCCTTGAGCACGTGCGGGCCGCGGGTCAGGATCTCGCCCTCGTCGCTGATGGCCACCTCCACGCCGGGGACCACGGGGCCCACGGTGCCCAGCCGTGCCTTTGCCGGCTTGTTCACCGCGATCACGGGCGACGTCTCGGTCAGGCCGTAGCCCTCGTACACCGGCAGCCCCGCCGCCCAGAAGAAGCGCGCGATCTCGGGCGAGAGCGGCGCCCCGCCCGAGATGAAGGTGCGTAGCCGGCCGCCGGTGCGCTCGCGCAGCTTGCTGAACACCAGCCGGTCGGCCAGCCGGTACTGCAGCGCCAGCGCGCCGCCCGGCTCGCGCCCGGCGAAGCGCGCGTCCACCACCGCCGCGCCGGTGCGGCGCGCCCACGCCACGATGTGCTTCTTGAGCCCCGTGGCCCCGGCCACCTTCGCGTAGATCTTCTCGAACAGCCGGGGGACCGAGACGGCCACCGTGGGGCGCACCTCCACCAGGTTGTCGGCCACCCTGTCCATCGATTCGGCGTAGGCGATGCCGATCCCCGCGTCGAAGTACCAGTAGTCCACCATCCGCTCGAACACATGCGACAGCGGCAGGAACGACAGCGCCATGTCGCCCGGCTGCGGGGTCAGCACGTCGTGCTGGCGGCAGGCGGCCACGTTGGAGCACAGGTTCCAGTGCGTGAGCATCACCCCCTTGGGCGTGCCGGTGGTGCCCGAGGTGTAGATCAGCGTGGCCACGTCGTCGCGGCTCACCTGCGCCGCGCGGTCGCGGAAGCGCTCGCCGCCCCCGGCCTCCACCAGCCGCCGACCCTCGTCCACCAGGTCGCCGAAGCGGCGCACACCGCCCACGCCGCCGGGGTCGTCGAAGCTCGCCACCAGCCGCAGGTCGGGAAGGTCGCCGCGCACCTCCTCCACCTTGGCCAGCTGCGCGGGGGTGGAGACGAACACGGCGGCGGCGCCCGAGTCCTTGAGGATGAAGTGGGCCTGGTTGGCGGGCAGCGTGGGGTAGAGCGGCACGTCGATGCCGCCCAGGCCCAGCACCGCGTAGTCGACGATCGCCCACTCGGGCCGGTTCTCGGAAAGGATGGCCACCCGGTCGCCCGCGCGGACGCCGGCGGCGGTGAGCGCCGCCGCCAGCGCGGCCACGCGCGTCTCCAGCTCGGCGTGCGAGATGGGCTTCCACTCGCCGCCGGCCTTGTGCAGCATGGCGTCGGCGCGCCCGTGCCGGTCCACCGCGCCCAGGAAGATCTTGAGGATGGTGTCACGCTCCACGGGCGCCAGCGGAACCGGCGTGCTGCGCGTGCGGATGGCGGGGGCGGCGGTCGAAGGCATGGGGCCGGGTGTGCGAAAGTGCGAGTGCTCGAACGTGCGAACGTGGAACGGCGGCACGCGTTACGTACCCCACGCCCGCCGCCGGTTCCGCGCGAATATGCGCCGGGGCGGAGGGATGGGACAAGGCGGTGAGCGAGCGTCCGTTCGACTCCGCGGCTCCGTGTGCGCGAAGCCGTCTCCCCACTGGCGGCTGAAGCCGCAGCAACGACAACGGGAAGCCTCGCAAACTGCGCGAGGCTGTTCGGTGCGGACTCGGCATCAACGCGAAGGCAGGCACGGCGGCGGCAGCCAGTTCGGTGCCCACAGCGCGTGCGTGATTTGGATGATGGCGGCGAGCAGTCCGCGAAGGCGCCGCGAATGCGGTTTTTCCGATGGTACAGCCGCCGGGTTCAACCCGCGGTCGTCACGGCCGGTCGATCGTTCCTCTTCACCGCGGCGGGGTGGCGACGGGCTTCAGCGTGAGCGTCTGCGGCGGGTCGAACGTGGCGGCGGGAAGGGTGCCGCGCTCGGCGTCGTCGCAGAGCGGGCGCCACGCCTCGTAGAGCGCGTGCGCGCGGCCGGCGGCGGCAAGGGCTTGGTGGTGCTGCATCGTCTCGCCGCCGGGCGCGCGGAAGAGAGGGTAGCGCAGGGTCTGGCGGACGCCCGCGGGTACCTCGCCGCGGCGAACGATGGCTTCCACCGCGTCGGTCATTATCTCGGCGGCGAGCGTGTGGCAGGCGAGCTCCAGGTCGCCCAGGCTCGTGTCGGCCGGAGTGACGCGGATGAGGCGGCGTTCGATCAGGGCGCCGGTGTCGATCCCCCGGTCCACGTAGTGCAGCGACGCACCCAGCGCCACGCCGTGCTCCAGCGACGCGCCGGTGATGCCCACCCCGCGGATCCACGGCAGCAGCGCGGGGTGCGCGTTCAGCACGCCCACGCGCGCCGTCTCGATCACCTCGGGCCCCAGGATCCCCCCGCCGCCCAGGATAATCCAGTCGGGCGCCAGCGCGCGCAGGTCGCGCAGCAGCCGCCGGCTGTTCATCCCCCCCGTTCCGATCACTCGCGCGCAGAGCTTCGCGTAGCTCGCCTTTCGCTTGCGGTGAAAGAGCACGGTCCGCTTCACCGCCGACGCGGCCGTGCGCGGCCACCGCGCCAGCCGCCCGCCCAGCCCCACCCCGCGCGGCGCCGGCATCGCCAGGCTCCCCGTGAGGTACAGCACCGCGTCGAGCACGATGCCGCGCTGCCACACGTTGTGCAGCACGCGCTGGCCGTGCATGCTGTCGTTGGTGATCAGGATGACGCGGGGCATGGTTCGATCGGGGATGTCGACGGTGGGACCAAGGTAGCGGCCGTTTCAGAAGGTAGCGGTTCCGTAGTCTCCTATCAAAACCAGAAACAACAACTGGGGTCACACGGAGGAACGGAGGGAACGGAGGAAAAGCGGGGCGAGCATGCTGTTCCTCCGTTCCCTCCGCTGCTCCGTGTGACCCAAAGCAGTTCCGGATACGTCGGAAACGCAAACGCAAAGGGGACGAGCCGTCGCCCGTCCCCCGCTTTCCCGTTCCGCTCAATCCGTCGCAGTCGCGCGATGTTCTTACGGCCGCTCCACGCACACCCACACCGTGTCGGTGCTGGGGCTGTAGAACATCGAGATCACCACGTTCTTCTGGCGGCCGTCGCGGAACTTGAACACGTAGTCGAACACGGTGTGCAGGCTCTTCTTCTCCACGCCCTCCACGAAGCGGCCGTAGAACTCCTGCACCTTGGTGCACGGCGCCACCTCGTCGAAGAAGCTCTTCCCCACCGCGTCGGCCTTGGCGACCCGCGCCAGGTCGCTCTCGGTCTGGTTGAACCTGAGCACCTTGCCGTTCGGGTCCAGCTGGATCATCCCCACGGGCAGGGTGTCCAGCTCGTTCTCCGCGAGCACGTCGGCTTTCTCGAGCACACTGTTGCGTCCGCCGGTCGCCTGCATCTGTCTTTCTCCCGTGGTCATCTGTGAACGGCCTGCCCACCGCGCGTGCCGGGCGGCACACGCGGCGAGGACGGCAAGAAGCTAGCCATCTGTCCAACGTTTGTCCAGAGTCATTCTCGACCGACTCTGGACAGGTGCCTTCAGAGAATGGAACGAGGGTTGCTCCGCATGCCATCTTCCCCGCGTGGGCGAGCGCAGGCGCGGGGCGGCCCACCAGCAACGGCGAGGAGCGCCCATGAGCACCGACGACCTGGAGCGCGTGGTACCGTTGGACGACCTGGATGATTTCCGCGTGGCGGGCGACGACCCCGACCCGCGCGGGTGGGAGGTGGTGGCGGCGGACGGCGGCAAGATCGGCGAGGTGGACGACCTGCTGGTGGACACCGCCGCCATGAAGGTGCGCTACCTGGACGTGGGCGTGGACGATCGCCTGAGCGCCGAGCCCGACCGGCACGTGCTGGTGCCCATCGGCTACGCGCGGCTCGACCGCGACCACGACCGCGTGATCGTGGACGGGCTTCGGTCGGCCGACCTGCGCGCCATCCCGTCGTACCGGCACGGGCCCATCACGCGCGACTTCGAGACCGACGTGCGCGACAGCTACCGCCGCGGCCGCGCGCAGACAGGCCCGGGATCGAACGAGGCGATGCCCGCCGGCGCGCACGACGACTTCTACGGCGACGACTCGTTCGACGAGTCGGGCTTCTGGGCGGCGCGGCGCTCCACCGGCCTGGGCGGCGCGCTGGGCGACATCGGCAACGACGCGGGCTATCCGGACGACCTCAACCGCGGCGCGTAGCCGATCTCGGTCGGTTGGGACGGAGGATGAGAGGACGCGGCGGACCGGAAGGTTCTCCGCGTCCTCCCTCGTTTTTCGACGGTGCGGATGATGGAGGAGCCGGCGCTACTTGGGCCGCCTCGCCGCGCGGCGTAGATTGGCGGCGTGCCCAGACCGACCTCTTCAGCCGAGACGCGCGCGCCGTGGGTGCTGGCGCTGGACGTGGGCTCGTCGTCCGTGCGCGCGCAGCTCTACGACGCCCGCGGAACGCCGCTCTCCGACGGCTCCGCCGCGCAGGTGCCGGTGCGCTGGCGCACCCATCCGCCCGGCGCCATGGAGGCCGACGCCGGCGCGCTGGTGCGCGCCGCGCTCACCGCGCTCGACCGCGGCGTGAAGGCCGCGCGGGCGGCGAACGTGCCCATCGCCGCGGTCGCGATCGACACCTTCTGGCACGGGCTGATGGGCGTGGACGCGCAGGGAAAGCCCCTCACGCCGCTCCACGCCTGGGGCGACACCCGCGCGCGCGAGGACGCCGCGCGGCTGCGCGAGGCGGTGGACGCCGGGGCCGCGCACGCGCGCACCGGGTGCTTCGTGCACGAGAGCTATCCCGCGTCCAAGCTGGTCTGGCTGCGCCGTACGCAGGGCGATACCTTCTCGCGCGCGGCGGGGTGGATGGGGATCGGCGAGCACCTGGGCGAGCGGCTGTATGGAGTCCGCCGCACCTCGCTCTCCATGGCCTCGGCCACCGGCCTGCTCGACGTGCGCACCGGCCGGTGGGACGCGGAGATGCTGGCCGCCTGCGGCGTCACGGCCGAGCATCTTCCCGAGCTGTCGGACCAGCCGCTGCGGGGGATGCTTCCCGAGGCGGCGCGGCGCTGGCCCGAGCTGGCCGGCGTCCCCTGGTATCCCGCCCTGGGCGACGGCGCCTGCGCCACGGTGGGCAGCGGCGCCGCCGGCCGGGGCAAGCTGGCGCTGACGGTGGGCACCAGCGCCGCCGTCCGCGTGCTGGTGGCCGGCGACACGCCGCGGGTTCCCGACGACCTCTGGCTCTACCGGGTGGACGGGCACAGGTCCGTCGCGGGCCGCGCGCTCTCCAACGCGGGCAACACCATGGCATGGCTGCGGAAGACGCTGCGCCTCCCCCGTGCCGACCGGCTGGAGGCCGAGCTGGCGGCGCTGGCCGACGCGCCGCCGCTGGCGCTCGACGTGGTCCCCGTGCTCCTCGGCGAGCGCCCGCCGCTCTCGGAGCGCGGCGAGGTCGCGAAGGTCGCGGGGATGACGATGAGCACCACCCCGGCGGAGATCTGGCGCGCGTGGCTGTGGGCGCTGGCCGGCCGCATCGCCCAGGCGGTGGAGGCGGTGGAAGGCGAGTACGGACGGGCAAGCGAGATCGTGGCCAGCGGCGGCGCGCTGCACGCCTCCCCCGCCTTCCACGCCATCCTCCAGCGCGCGCTGGGCCGCCCCCTCGCCCTGCGCGACGACGGCGACGAGACGGCCCGCGGCGCCGCGCTGCTGGCGCTCGAGCGCATCGGCGCCCCGCCCCGGCGGCCCTGAATTCGCGGGGCAACCCGCCTTCTCGCGTGGATGCCCGCGAGCAGTCCGCGGGAGGCGGACTTCGTGCCGTCGTAGCCGCGACTTCAGTCGCCCCGCAACGGGCGCGGATGCCGGCCGATCGTGCCGATGTGGACGTCGACTGGCACTCCCGTCGTCGTTCAGCACGAAACCTCAACCAGACCGATCGATGCCTGACGGCAAGCCGTACGGCGGCAACCTGGACCAGCTCTGCATCAACACCATCCGCACCCTGTCGATGGATGCGGTGCAGAAGGCCAACAGCGGCCACCCGGGCACGCCCATGGCGCTGGCCCCGCTGGCCTACACCATCTGGACGCGGCACCTGCGCCACAACCCGCGCGACACCCACTGGGTCGACCGCGACCGCTTCATCCTGTCGGCCGGGCACGCGAGCATGCTGCTGTACTCGCTGCTCTACCTCACCGGCTACGGGCTGGAGCTGGACGACCTGAAGAACTTCCGGCAGTGGGAGAGCAAGACCCCCGGCCACCCCGAGTACGGCCTGACCCGCGGCGTGGAGACCACCACCGGGCCGCTGGGCCAGGGCTTCGCCAACGGCGTGGGGATGGCGATGGCCGAGGCGCACCTGGCCGCGCAGTTCAACACCCCCGAGCACAAGCCCATCGACCACTGCGTCTACGCCATCTGCAGCGACGGCGACCTGATGGAGGGCGTGAGCGCCGAGGCGGGGTCGGTGGCCGGGCACCTCAAGCTGGGCAAGCTGATCTACTTCTGGGACGACAACAACATCACCATCGAAGGCTCGACCGACCTGGCCTTCACCGAAGACCTGCTGGGCCGCTTCGCCGCCTACGGCTGGCACACCGACACCATCACCGACGCCAACGACATCGAGGCGATCGACGCCGCCATCACGCGCGCCAAGGAAGACCCGCGCCCGTCGATGATCGCGGTCAAGAGCGTGATCGGCTTCGGCTCGCCCAACCGCGCGGGGAGCGAGAAGGCACACGGCGAGCCGCTGGGCGAGGAAGAGGTGAAGCTGAGCAAGCAGCAGCTGGGCTGGCCCACCACCGACACCTTCTGGGTACCGCAGGAGGCGCTCGACCACATGCGCCAGGCGGGCGAGCGTGGCCAGGCCATGCAGGACGAGTGGCAGCAGCGCTACGACGCCTTCGCGCGCGCCGAGCCCGAGCTGGCGCAGCGGCTGACCGACGCGCTGGAGCGCCGCCTGCCCAGCGGCTGGGCCGACGAGCTGCCCACGTGGAGCAAGGACGACAAGCCGCTGGCCACCCGCGCCGCCTCGGGGAAGGCGATCAACGCCATCGCCCGGCGCGTGCCCTGGCTGATGGGCGGCTCGGCCGACCTGGCGGGGTCCAACCTCACCAACATCGACGGCGGCGGCAGCTTCGAGGCGGGGAGCTACGACGGGCGCATCCTGCACTTCGGCGTGCGCGAGCATTCGATGGGCTCGCTGATGAACGGGATGACGCTGCACGGCGGCGTGCGCGTGTTCGGCGGCACCTTCCTGATCTTCAGCGACTACATGAAGCCGCCCATCCGCCTGGCGGCGCTGATGGAGCAGCCCACGATCTACGTCTTCACGCACGACAGCGTGGGCCTGGGCGAGGACGGCCCCACGCACCAGCCCATCGAGCAGCTGGCCTCGCTCCGCGCCGTGCCCGGCCTGGTGGACATGCGCCCGGGCGACGCCAACGAGACGGCCGAGGCGTGGCGCTTCGCGATGGAGTACACCGAGGGGCCGATCTTCTTCTCCCTCACGCGCCAGGCGCTCCCCAACCTCGACCGCACCGTCTTCGCCCCGGCGAGCGGGGTGCGGCAGGGCGCCTACGTGCTGGCCGAGGCCGAGGGCGAGCTGCGGGCCATCGTGATCGCCACCGGCAGCGAGCTGAGCCTGGCGGTGGAGGCGCGCGAGGCGCTGCAGGCCGAGGGGATCGGCACGCGGGTGGTGAGCATGCCCAGCTGGTCGCTCTTCTCGCGCCAGCCGTGCGAGTACCGCGACGGGGTGCTGCCGCCCGCGGTGAAGGCGCGCGTGAGCATCGAGGCCGCCGCGACCATGGGGTGGGAGCAGTGGGTGGGCGGCGAGGGCTGCGCCATCGGCATCTCGCACTTCGGCGCCTCGGCCCCGGCCAAGGAGCTCTACACGCAGCTGGGCCTGACCGCCGAGAACATCGTCGCCAAGACCAAGGCCGTGCTGGGCCTGGGCAGCGAAGACGCCGGCGACGAAGCAGGTGAGGACGCCGCCGGACCGGCGAAGCACGGCACGGACGAGTAAGCGCCGACGGAGTGCTGAGTGCTGCGCGTCGGTCGCGCGACGAATCCTCCTCCCACGTGGAGCAGCCGCGAGCGAAGCGAGCCCAGGTCCCTCTCCCAGGTTGTTTTTAGGTTGTTTTTGGGAGAGGGACAGCCGCGAAGCGGCAGGGTGAGGGTCTCGCGGGGCCGCGGCCTCACGCGAGCCGTGTGCTGAGCGGCGGTCGCGCGACGGATCCTCCTCCCACATGGAGCAGCCGCGAGCGAAGCGAGCCCAGGTCCCTCTCCCAGGCTGTTTTGGGGAGAGGGACAGCCGCGAAGCGGCAGGGTGAGGGCCCGCGGAGCCGGCGCCGCGCATGTCCTCGCTCGGTTCGCCGTGCGCCCCCCGCGCCCCGATCCTTGCAGTCATCCCCGGGACTGATCTCCCAACTCGAAGGAACGACCCATGGCTACCGAAAAGAACCCGCTGCACGCCCTCCACGAGCAGGGCCAGAGCGTGTGGCTCGACTACATCCGCCGCGGCATCATCGGCAGCGGCGAGCTGAAGACGATGATGGCGGAGTACGACCTGCGCGGCGTGACCTCCAACCCGTCCATCTTCGAAGAGGCGATGGGGAAGAGCGACGACTACGACGACGAGCTGGAGCAGCTGGCCGCCGACGGCGTGGAGGCCGGCGCGGCGTTCGAGCAGATGGCGGTCAAGGACATCCAGGCCACCTGTGACGTCTTCCGCCCCATCTACGACGCGGCCGACGGCCACGACGGCTTCGTCTCTCTGGAGGTGTCGCCGCTGCTGGCCGACGACGCCGACCGCACCATGGACGAGGCCCGCAAGCTGTGGAAGCTGGTGGACCGCCCCAACCTGATGATCAAGGTCCCCGGCACCACCGCCGGCATCCCCGCCGTGGAGACACTGCTGGCCGAAGGGCTCAACATCAACATCACCCTCCTCTTCTCCATCAGCGGCTACGAGGCGGTGATGGAGGCGTACCTGCGCGGGCTGGAGCGCTGCGTGGAGGAAGGCCGCCCGGTGGACCGCGCCGCCTCGGTCGCCTCGTTCTTCGTCTCGCGCGTGGACGCCTCGGTGGACGCGGCGCTGGAGAAGATCGTGGCGCAGGGCGGCCCCAACGCCGAGAAGGCCAAGAGCGTGATGGGGCGCGCGGCGATCGCCAACGCGAAGATGGCCTACGCCCGCTTCACCCAGGTGTTCGCCGGCGAGCGCTGGGAGCGGCTGAAGGCGAAGGGCGCCCGCGTGCAGCGCCCCCTCTGGGCCAGCACCAGCACCAAGAACCCGGCCTACCGCGACACCATCTACGTGGAGGAGCTGGTGGGCCCCGAGACGGTGAACACCGTGCCGCTGGCCACCCTCAAGGCCTTTGCCGACCACGGCGAGGTGCGCCGCACGGTGGACCTGGAGCTCGACCGCGCGCGCGCCGATCTCGCGACGCTGCAGGAGCTTGGCATCGACCTGGACGCGGTCACCGAGCAGCTCCAGGTGGAGGGGGTTGAGAAATTCGCGAAGTCGTTCCGTCAAATGATCGAGACGGTGGGCGAGAAGCTGACGCGGGTGGCACAGGGAACCTGATCGCCGGAAGGCGCCGGGCCCGCTCCACCTTTCGCTCCCCGTCCGCTGCCTGGACGGGGAGCGAATTTTTTTCTTGCGCTGGGGAGGGCCGGGCAGCATCATGACACGGTCATTTCGGGCAGTCGATTTGTTCGACCGTCCATCTCCCCCGCGATTCGTTTTTACCGTACAACTCCGGACCCGGTGGGACAATGCGGTGAGGCGCGGACGCCTCGATCGGGACCCATGGTCCACATCTGCTGCCTCAAATGAGTGGATACTTGGTACGATAAAAGTGGCGGAATGCCTTGATTCGTCCCCTGGCGACCCTTCCGAGACGATTTGGTACGCCAGTTGCACTAACTGCAACGTAAATCGGGTGCAGAATAATGCCGGAAGCATCAAAATGATCGCGTCAACCTTTCATCCGCACTCTTTTGTTCGTAATCGGATTTAGCAGTACGGAGCCGGGGCGGGACCACGGGATCGGGCCTTGGATAGCGCTCGCAAAGATGATCGCCCGTGCACACGTATCGCAGTCTTCAATCGAGCCGTGACCGTGGTCCGCCAGGCGCCCGCGCAGGAAACTGAAAATTGGCCACACCAATCATGAGATGGGATCAAACGCTGGGTGGGACACGTCGGGACACTTGATGCGAAGCACGCACGAAGTACTCGGATGAATGGTACGACCCTCTGGATGTAGACCCCCGACGCAACGCCCGCGCGACCGGGCCGGCTCCCCGTGATGGAGCCGGCCCGGCTCGCGTTTGGGGGACTGACGGCTGAGCTTCGACTCTCGTGTCTTCGAGTCGGCGGGCTGATCAGGTGCGCGCCTCGCGGGCCGGGCACCCACCCGGATTTTGGTGGACGGTACGGCTGTCCGCCAAAATCCGACCGCCCCAAAACCGACCGGGGGCGGTGGACGGCAACGGCCGGCGAATCGCACCTTGCGAGGTCGAGGTCACGCACTCGCGGGTGCGTGCTTGCGTGGGACGGCGGGCGCGGGGCACCTTGCTGGCTCCTTCCTTCTGAACGCGGCAAGGGGCACACGATGCAGATCGGGATCCTGGGCAGCGGTGTGGTGGGGCAGTCGCTGGGCGCGGGCTTCGCGCGGCGCGGCGACGAGGTGGTGGTGGGTTCGCGCGAGGGCGGCGGCGACAAGCTGCGCGACTGGGCGGCGGGCACCGAGGGCCGCGGCCGCGCCGGCACCTTCGCCGAAGCCGCGGCGTTCGGTGAGATCGGGGTGGTCGCCACGCTCTGGGCCGGCACCGAGAACGCGCTGCGGCTGGCCGGCCACGAAAACCTGGACGGCAAGGTGGTGATCGACGTCACCAACCCGCTCGACTTCTCGACGGGCGTGCCCCGGCTGGCGCTGGGGTTCGACACCTCGGGCGGCGAGCAGGTGCAGCGCTGGCTCCCCGGCGCGCGGGTGGTGAAGGCGTTCAACATCATCACCGCCGGCGAGATGGTGAACCCCGACTTCCCCTGCGGCCCGCCCACCATGTTCATCTGCGGCGACGACGACGGGGCGAAGCAGACCGTGGTGGGCATCTGCCGCGACTTCGGCTGGGAGGTGGTGGACATCGGCGGCATCGACGGCGCGCGGCTGCTGGAGCCGCTGGCGATGCTGTGGGTCACGCACGGCATCCGCACCGGCGCGTGGAGCCACGCGTTCAAGCTGCTGAGGAAGTGAGTGCTGAGTGCTCAACGTCGGCGAGGCTGTCCTCATCCTCCGACACGAAGCGAATGTCATTCTGAGGGAGCGTCGCGCGAACCCATCCGCGCGCACCATCACCCGGACGCTCCCGAAGAATCCATGGCCGCCGCCTGAGCGCACGACGGCCACTCGCACCGGGGCCGCGGCCGCTCCCTTCGGCCGCATCGAATGATCCCATTACGAACGATGATCGCTGACGTGACGAACCCCACCGCCGCACCGCCCAACACCCCCGTGTGGGACGACGGCGGATGGGCCGGCCTGCCGCGGCTGCGCGGGGAGGTGACGGCCGACGTGTGCGTAGTGGGCCTCGGTGGGTCGGGCCTGTCCGCCGTGGGCGAGCTGCGGGGGCTCGGCGCCTCGGTCGTGGGGGTGGACGCGGGCGCGGTGGCGGGGGGCGCGGCGGGGCGCAACGGCGGCTTCCTGCTCGCCGGCTCGTCGAAGTTCTACCACGACGCCGTTGCCGCGTACGGGCGCGAGCGCGCGCTGGGCATCTACCGCCTCACGATGTCCGAGCTCGACCGCATCGCCGCCGAAACGCCGCAGGCGGTGCGCCGCGTGGGCTCGCTCCGCATCGCCGCCGACGCGGGCGAGGTGGAGGATTGCCGCGCGCAGCTCGCCGCGATGCAGGCGGACGGGCTGGCGGTGGAGTGGTACGAGGGGCCGGAGGGCGACGGGTTGCTGGTGGCGACGGACGCCGCCTTCAACCCGCTGCACCGCTGCCGCATCCTCGCCGCCCGACACGCGCAGGCGGGCGCGCGGCTGTTCGAGCACTCGCCCGCGGTCGAGATCGCGCGCGGCGGGGTGCGCACGCCGGAGGGGCACGTGCGCTGCGGCGCGGTGATCGTGGCGGTGGACGGGCGGCTGGAGCGGCTGCTGCCGGCGCTGGAGGGGCGCGTGAGGACGGCGCGGCTGCAGATGGTGGCCACGGCGCCGCTGCCGGAGATCCGCTTTCCGCGACCCGTGTACATGCGCTACGGCTACGAGTGGTGGCAGCAGCTGGCCGACGGCCGCATCGCGCTGGGCGGCTTCCGCGACCACGGCGGCGACGCAGAGTGGACGCACAGGGCCGACCCGTGCGACCACGTGCAGGGGCTGATCGACGGCTTCCTGCGCGGCACGCTGGGCATCCACGCGCCCATCACCCACCGCTGGGCCGCGTCCGTGGGCTACACGGCCGACGGGCTGCCGGTGCTGACCGAGGTGGAGCCCGGCGTGTGGGCGTGCGGCGGCTACAGCGGCACCGGCAACGTGATCGGCGCCATCTGCGGGCGGGCGGCGGCGCAGCTGGCGGTGACGGGGAACTCGGAGCTGGCGGGGGTGTTCGCCGGGTGACGCGGCGACGCGGCGGACTCCGCGGGGCTGCCGCAGCGAGGCCTCCTCCGCGTGCGGCCGTTCCCGCGGCCCCTCCCCGCGCCTGAGAGCGCTCGCCCTCCCCCGCTTCGCGGGAGAGGGTTTGAGGCTTCGTGTGTCGCGCGGCTGGCGTTGGAATTCCCGTCGTCCTCGTGATGCGTGAAGAGCACTCCTGGAAGTTGGCAACGCTTTCGCGGGCTGGGAGGGATCGGTTTCCAGGCAGGGCAAATCCAATCGCCCCAACATCATCCCCTAATGCCGTGGCACCGGGTTTGACGGTAGATGAAGCGTCTCCTCCGATCGCGCGCCCGGGAACCCCAATCGTGAACCGAATCCACATCCGCCTGCTCCCGCTCGCCTTGCTGGCGGCGGCCGCGGCGTGTTCCACCCCGCGCGAGGCCGTGCCCGACGTGGCGCGGGCCGCGGCGCCGGCCGTGGTGGTCAAGCCCGACAGCGCGGGGCCGCCCGCCTACTCGGCGCTGGCCGCGCCCGACCAGGCGTGGGTGGAGCGCACGCTGCGCTCGCTGTCGCTGCGCGAGAAGGCCGGGCAGATGGTGCTGGCGTGGATCAGCGGGCACTACACGGGCCCGGGCGACGCCGAGATGCAGCGCGCGTTCGAGTGGACGCAGCGCGACCGGGTGGGCGGCTTCATCATCAGCGTGGGAAGCCCGCGCGAGTTCGCCGACAAGGTCAACGCGCTGCAGCGAAACGCGCCCGTGCCGCTGCTCTTCGTGACCGACCTGGAGAGCGGGCCGGGGATGCGGCTGACCGGCACCGGCACCGACTTTCCGCCGGTGATGGGGCTGGCGGCCACCGGGTCCGACTCGCTGGCCTTCGCGGTGGGGCGGGTGATCGGGCGCGAGGGGCGCGCGGTGGGGCTGGGGCTCACCCTCTCCCCCGTGCTGGACGTCAACTCCAACCCCCTCAACCCCATCATCAACACCCGCTCGTTCGGCGAGGACCCGGCCACGGTGGGGCGCTTCGCGGCCGACTACGTGCGCGGCGTGCACGCGGGTGGGCTGCTGGCCATGGGCAAGCACTTTCCCGGGCACGGCGACACGCACACCGACTCGCACATGGACCTGCCCAGCGTGGACGCCGACCGCGCCCGGCTCGACCGCGTGGACCTGCCGCCCTTCCGCACGGCCATCGCCGCGGGGATGGACGGGATGCTGGTGGGCCACATCGCCGTGCCCAGGGTGACGGGCGACGACGTGCCCGCGTCCGTCAGCCCCAAGCTCACCGGCGGCCTGCTGCGGGGCGAGATGGGGTTTCGCGGGCTGGTGATGACCGACGCCTTCAACATGCGCGGGCTTACCAGCCGCTACGGCCAGGGCGACGCCGCCGTGCGCGCCATTGAGGCCGGCGCCGACATCCTGCTGCAGCCCACCGACATCCCCGCCGTGCTGAGCGCCATCGAGGCCGCCGTGCGCGCCGGCCGGCTCAGCGAGGCGCGCATCGACCAGTCGGTGCGGCGCATCCTTGAGTCCAAGAGCCGCGTGCGGCTGGAGAGGGACCGCTACGCCAGCGCCGGCCTGGCATCGGTGGTGGGCAGCGAGCCGCACCGGCGGCTGGCCATGGAGGTGGCCGCGAGGTCGATCACGCTGGTGCGCGACCGGGGGAACCGCGTGCCGCTGGCGGCGGGCGCGCGGCGCATCCTGTCCATCACCTACAGCGACGTGGGCGGCACGGCGGGCGGCATCTTCAACGCCTCGCTGGCCGGCGGCGGCCGCACGGTGGACGCGGTGCGCGCGACCGACGCCACCGCGTTCGGCACCCTGGGCGGGCGCGCGGCGGCGGCGGACGTCATCGTCGTTTCGGCCTACGTGACGCCGCACGAGTACCGCGGCTCGGTGGAGGCGGGCGGCGGCTTCGCGCGGATCGTGGAGCAGCTCGCGGCCACGGGGAAGCCGGTGGTGGTGGTCAGCTTCGGCAGCCCGTACCTGCTGCGCTCGTTCCCGTCGGCCTCGGCCTACATGGTGGCGTGGGGGCGCGAGGCGGTGTGCCAGGAGGCCGCCGCCCGCGCGCTGCTGGGGCTGGCGCCCATTGGCGGCCGCCTGCCGGTGGGCATCGCCCCCGACGCGCCGCGGGGAACGGGGATCATGCGTCCGGCCGCGGGGCGGTAGCCGATGCGGTCGGGCCAGAAGGCGAAGATGCTCGCGGGGGAGCTGTACCTGGCCTCCGACCCGGAGCTGGAGGCGGAGCGGCTGCGTGCGCGCGAGCTGCTTCACCGCTTCAACGCCGCCGCGCCGCGTGACGAGCAGGCCGCCGCCCGGCTGCTGGCCGGGCTCTTCGGCGCGTGGGGCGAGGGGACCATGGTGATGGCGCCGTTCCGCTGCGACTACGGCTACAACGTGCGCATCGGCAGGAACGGCTTCGTCAACTACGACTGCGTGTTCCTGGACTGCGCCCCGATCACCCTGGGCGACGACGTGCAGATCGGCCCCGCGGTGCAGATCTACACCGCCACGCACCCGGTGGACGCCGCCATCCGGCGCTCGGGGCTGGAGTACGCGCTGCCGGTGGCGGTGGGACACGGCTCGTGGATCGGCGGCGGCAGCATCCTGCTCCCCGGCGTGACCGTGGGCGCCAACACCGTGATCGGCGCCGGCAGCGTGGTCACGCGCGACGTGCCGGCGGGCGTGGTGGCGGCCGGGAACCCGTGCCGCGTGCTGCGGGCGGTGGGTGGGTGAGGCATCGACAGACAGACGGCTTCGAATCGGCAGAACCGACGCACGAAGCCGGTGCCGTCGTTGGAATATGCGAGTGAACTCGCGGCTACAACGGCACACAGTCCGCCTTCGCGGACTTCAACGGCGGGTTCTCGCGAGGCGAGGCGTGCGTAGAGTAATCGGGACGCGAACCACATCCGCGGCCGCGATGAACCAGCCGGCGCGAAGCGCCCGAAGTCCCTCCCCCAGGCTGTTTGGGGGAGGGACAGTCGAGGAACGAGCCAAGGTGAGGGCCCCACCGGTGCCCGCGCATCCCGTAACCCCTGCAACCCTGAATCTCCATATCCCGTGAATCGACGCCTCCTCATCGCCATCCCCGCCGCCCTCGCGGCCTGCACGGCGCCGCCGGTCGTCGCGCCCGCCCCGGCCCCCGTGCCGCCGCCAGCCGAGGCGCCGGTGCAGCGGATCGCGCCGGCGGCCACGCTGGTGGCGGCGGCGCCGGGAGAGGTGGGGATGGACGCGTCGCTCCCGGCCACGCTCGACCGGCTGGCGAACGCGGCCATCGCTGATCGGGCGGCCAGCGGCATCTCCATCGCCGTGGGGCGGTGGGGACGATTGGTGCACCTGCGCGGCTACGGCGCGGTGGACTGGGCGCCCGGCTCGCCCGCGGTCACCGACAGCACGCTGTTCGACATGGCGTCGGTCACCAAGGTGGTCGCCACCACCACCGCCGCGGCGATGCTGGAGGAGTCTGGCGCGCTGGACCTGGACCAGCGCGTGAGCTGGTACCTGCCCGGGCTGCGCGACGTGGCCAAGCAGCACATCACCGTCCGCCAGATCCTCACGCATCGAGGCGGGTTCGAGGCGTTCGCGCCGCTCTTCCGGCAGTACCGCGGGCGCGAGCAGTACCTGCAGCAGATCGACGCGCGGCCGCTGGCCTACCCCACTGGCACGCGCACCATCTACAGCGACTGGGACCTGGTGCTGGCCGGGCTGGTGATCGAGCGGATCGCGGGCGATTCGCTCGACCGCTTCACCGACGCGCGCATCTTTCGCCCGCTGGGGATGCGCGACACGCGCTTCCGCCCCGACGCGGGGCTGCGGTCGCGCATCGCCGCCACCGAGGTGGATTCGGCCCGCGGGCACATCTGGGGGAGCGTGCACGACCCCAACGCCTATGCGCTGGGGGGCGTGGCCGGGCACGCCGGGCTGTTCAGCAGCGCGCGCGACATGGCGGTGTTCGCGCAGATGCTGCTGAACGGCGGCGAGTATGGCGGCGTGCGCATCCTGCGCCCGGGGACGGTGGCGCGCTGGACGGCGCCGCAGGGCGGCCGCAGCAGCCGCGCGCTGGGGTGGGACACGCCGTCTAACAACTCGTCGGCCGGGCACTACTTCAGCCCGCGCAGCTTCGGCCACACGGGCTACACGGGCACCTCCATCTGGGTGGACCCCGAGCGCGGCCTGTTCGTGGTCATCCTCACCAACCGCGTGAACCCCACCAGCGCCAACCAGAAGCAGGCCCCCCTCCGCCGCGCCATCGCCGACGCCGTGCAGAGCGCGATCGTGGACGCGCCGCTGGTGGACTGGGAGGCGCGGGCGGCGAGCGGTGTGGTGCGTCCCTAGGCTTCCTCCGACTGACGAGTCGGCGTCGGGTCGGCGGGTAGATGGGTCGACCGGTAGATGCGCTGGCGGGTAGATGGGTCGGCGGTAGACGGTCAGCCGGTAAATGCGCCGCCGGGTCGATACGTCGGCGGGTAGATGCGTCGGCGGGTTGAAACCCGCCGCTGGAACTTCGGGAAGTCCGCCTGCGCGGACTGCGGGGGAGAGATCGGCGCATGCGGCGTGGAATCGCACCGGATCCCGCCGTCACCGTCGTTGCAGGTCGCGAAGGCGCCGCCTTCGCGGACTGTACGCCGCCACCGCGTGCGCTCCGGAGGCTGCGGAGCCACCCGGATGCCGCGGCCACAGCCTCGCGCAGTTTGCGAGGCTTCCCGTTGTCGTTGCTGCGGATTCCATCCGCCGGGGATCGCCGCCGCCCGCGATTGACCCTCCTCCCGAACCCATCCCTCCGTCTCGCCGCCGCCCGCGATCGACCCTCCTCCCCAACCACCCCTCCGTCTCGCCGCCCGCCCGCGATCGACCCTC
>Ga0247773_1000124_pt1 | contig 36576 bp, 32 predicted proteins | sample UWRJL092311B6_FD_179934 | JGI IMG/M metagenome (GOLD analysis project Ga0247773, IMG submission 179934) | Plant litter microbial communities from Arlington Agricultural Research Station in Wisconsin, United States - UWRJ-L092-311B-6 | ecosystem: Environmental > Terrestrial > Plant litter >... | reverse complement strand
CTTCACCGAGACGCACTACGACCGGCTCGCCAAGCTCCTCCTCCTCACGTCGCTGATCGTGGGCTACGCGTACGGGATGGAGTACTTCATGGCCTACTACTCGGGCGAGCTCTTCGAGCGCGACGTGTTCTGGGACCGCGTCACCGGCGACTACTGGTGGGCGGGGTGGAGCATGATCACCTTCAACGCGATCATCCCGCAGCTGCTGTGGATCCCCAAGATCCGCCGCAACCTGAACGCCTTCTTCCTGATCTCGATCTTCGTGAACATCGGGATGTGGTGGGAGCGCTTCGTGATCATCGTGCCGTCGCTCGCGCACAGCTACGAGCCGTGGAAGTTCATGAACTACCACCTGACCTGGGTGGAAGCCAGCATCCTGCTGGGGAGCTTCGGCTGGTTCTTCATGTGGTTCCTGCTCTTCCTGCGCTACCTTCCCGGCCTGTCGATCGCCGAGATCAAGGAAGTGCTGCCGCCGCCGATGCGGCGCCACGACCCGTCCGAGCACATGGCCCAGACGGATGCGTCGGGATCGCAGGTCGAGGTGTACCCGACCGGCTACTACGCCTGAGATACGGACGATGAGCAAGCTTCGCACGGGCGTGCTGGGCGTGTTCGCCCACTTGGACTCGGCATCCGACGCCATCCGGCGGCTGAAGCGCGAGGGGTTCGAGATCACCACCTACGCGCCGACGCCCCGCCATGAGCTGGAGGAGGCGATGGAGACGCCGGAGAGCCCGGTCCGCATCTTCACGCTGACCGGCGCCTTCACCGGCACCGCGGCGGGAACGGCGCTGGCCACCTGGACGTCGATCGACTGGCCGCTGATCGTGGGCGGCAAGGAGGTCGTGGCGCTCCCGGCCTTCAGCGTGATCATGTTCGAGCTCACCATCCTGCTCGGCGCGCTGAGCACGGTGGCGGGTCTCTTCCTGCTCGGCCGCATTCCGCACATCGGGCCCCCCGAGGCGCCGATGTACCACCCTTCGTTCACCGCGGGGAACTTCGGCGTGTTCGCGCACGCCCCCCGCGACCGCTACGACGACGTGCAACGCATCATGACCGATGCCGGGAGCGAGGAGGTGCTGGTTGACCACCGCTAAGCGGCTCGCCCTGGCGGCGGCGGTGGTGGGCTTCGCCCTCCCCGCCTGCACCGACTGGGCCGGCTACGACATCGACGTGGCGAGCGGAAAGATCCCGCAGCTGGCGAACATGCGCCGCAACGTGATCCCCGATCCGTACGGCATGCCGCGCCTGCCCGCCCCGGGGACGGTGCCGTCCACCTCGCCCATGGGCGACCTGCCGGCGCACTTCACCAGCCAGCAGCTGGACAGCGTGGCGCCGACCCTGGCCAACCCCTACGGCGGCGGGGCAACCCCCGCGGTGCTGGCGCGCGGCAAGGTGGTGTACGACAACAACTGCTACGTGTGCCACGGCCCCGCGGGCGCCGGCGACGGCCCCGTGGTGCAGCAGGCCAAGGGGGCCGACGGCAAGAGCTACCAGCGCTTCCCCTACGCGCCGCCGATCAACGGCGCGCAGACGGCCGCGCGTGCCGACGGCTACATCTACGGCGTGATCGCGGCCGGGCGGGGGCTGATGCCTCCGTACGGCTTCCGCATCACGCACCCCGACCGCTGGGCGGTGGTGGAGTACGTGCGTGCCCTGCAGGCCCGCACCGGCCAGACGCCGCGCCGCGCCGCGGCCGCCGTGGCCACGCCCGCCCCGCAGCAGACGGAGCCGCCCGCGTCGCCCACCCCGGCACCCGGACAGCCGCCGGCGCAGAACGCGCCGGCCGCCGCCCCCGGCGCGGCGCAGGTGGTTCCCGCGGCCCCGGGCCCCGCCGCGGCGCGGCCCTGACCTGAAAGGTTTGAGAGAGCGAAATGGCAGCGCATTCCGCTGAGATCCCCACGCGCGTTCCCTTCCGGCGGCTCGCCGTGTCCGGGGTGGCGTGGGGCGCAATCGCCCTGCTGGTCCTGATCGGCGTGGCGGCGGCGTTCCTGGCAGACCACGAGCGGTTCTGGCTCGCGGTCCACTTCAACTGGCTGTTCTGGTCGTCGGTGGCGGCGGGGATGGTGGTGTTCGCGATCTCGCAGCACATCACCAACTCGCGCTGGAGCTGGCCGCTTCGCCGGCTGGCGCTGGCCGGGTCGGCGTTCCTCCCCATCTCCTTCGTCCTCTTCCTCCTCAAGCTCCCCGGGCGCCCGGTGTGGTTCGAGCACTGGTGGGGGAAGGTGGAGGGCGACCACGTCCTCGAGGCCAAGGCCGCGTGGCTGTCGCCCACGGGGATGCTGGCGCGCGACGTGATCGGGCTGGCGGTGCTCTTCGGGATGATGCTGTGGTTCGCCTACCACATGCTCCGCCCGGACCTGCACGGCATCAAGAACGCGCCCGGCATCTACAACACCATCAGCGGCGGCGGGTGGCGCGGCGTGGCCGAGGAGGCGATCCGCTCGCGGAAGATCGCCATGCGCATCGCCCCGGTGACCGCGATCCTCTTCGCGGTGGTGTGGGGGATGATCGCGATCGACCAGGCCATGACGATGCTGCCGCACTGGTTCAGCACCATGTTCCCGGTCACCTTCCTGGTCAGCTCGTTCCACAGCGCGCTGGCGATGATCGCGATCCTGATGGTGCTGTGCCGCAAGCAGCTGCGGCTGGAGCACTACATCGGCTCGCAGCAGCTGCACGACCTGGGGAAGATGATCTTCGCCTTCGCCGTGTTCTGGATGTACGTGAACTGGTCGCAGTACGTGGTGATCTGGTACGGCCAGCTCCCGCATGAGCAGCAGTTCTTCGTGCTGCGCTTCAAGTCGCCGTTCGCGATCATCGTGGAGATCATGCTGGCGTGCGTGTTCGTCTTCCCCTTCCTGTCGCTGCTGCCGCGCGCGCCCAAGAAGGTGCCGGGGGTGCTGGCCGGGGTGGCGGCGATCGTGGTGATCGGGCACTGGCTGGAGCGCTTCCTGATCACCTACCCGTCGGTGTGGAACACCACGGAGCACCCGGGGCTCCCGCTGGGCTTCCCGGAGATCGGGATCGCGCTGGGCTTCGCCGGGCTCTTCTTCGGGGCGATCACCTGGTTCCTGAGCACCTTCCCGGTGCTCCCGTCGCCGGCGTCGCTCGCGACGATCCCGACGCCGACGATCGAGGTTCCGCTCGCCGCCACGCCGGCGCGCGTCTGAGCTGACCTCGCTCGCGGCTTCGGCCCGGCGGAACGGCCTCGCATCCGATCGCATGGATGCGGGGCCGTTCTCGTTTCGGCTCCCCGGCCGCCGTGCGACATCGGAGCTGCTCTGGGCTCACTCGGAGGAGCCGAGGGACGGAGCGCGGATCGTGGCGGATCCGAATCAGCCGATCATGAAGCGTGTCGTACTGGTGCGGAGAACGGTGTTGCGTGGACATGAGTGCCGTCGCGCGACTTGCGGCAGATGGGGCAGGATCGATGCCCCAAAGGGAGCGCTCGCCGGAAATAATGGACAGCCTTGACGTGGTTCGTTTCGTACGTTAGCCTTGGCGGATTCGGGCGAGGTTCGGGAAGGGCCGAGGAGGAGATCCATGGCATCCGTGCACGACGTGGCGGCGTACATCCTCGCGGTGCGGGGGAGAATGACCGCGATGAAGCTCCAGAAGCTGGTCTACTAATCCCAGGCATGGGCGGTGGTGTGGGACGAGCGGCCACTCTTTCCGGAGCGGATCGAGGCGTGGGCGAATGGGCCCGTGGTGCGCGAGCTCTACGATGTTCATCGCGGCTCGTTCGAGGTGTCGGAGTGGCCGCGGGGCGAGCCGGCCGCTCTCACAGGGGGCGACCGTGACATCATCGATCGCGTGCTCGACTTCTACGGCCACCGGCCGGCGCAGTGGCTGAGCGACCTCACGCACCGCGAGGCGCCGTGGCTCCTGGCCCGGCGCGGCCTTCCGCCCGGCGAGCGCGGCGAGCACGAGATCTCGTTGAGCTCGCTGGAGGAGTACTACGGCAGCCTTCCCGAGACGTGACGTGCGGCCGCGCCATCGCACCCCCTCGTTCGCGGATACGCTCGCGCCCACGGAGCAGCGCAAGCCGCGCCTGCCGCCGGAGAGCGTCGATTTGGATTGGGCCGTGGTGCTGGAAGATGATGGACGTGCCTACGCTGCACCGCGTGCACCAGCGCCTCAGCGCATTCGAGCGGATGACCTTCGGTGAGATCGAGGGGAAGCGGAGTCACCTGATCCCGGTGGAGCGGCTCGGGAAGGAGGCACGCGACCGGCTGGTGGAACTGGGGATCGACGAGCACGACGAGCTTCTCTCGCTCCGCGTGACGAAGGCGGAGCGGGTCTGGGGTGTGAAGGCGCCCAATGGCGTGTACCTGCTCTGGTGGGATCCCAGCCATGGCGTGTACCCGATGAACATCGCGGATAACTGAGGCGCGGCGGTCGTGACGCTGGGGGCGGTCGCTCCGGGAACCTGGCTCTCTGCTGTTCTCCGTCCCTCCGTGTGATCCCTGTTGTTGCTGTTCAACGAGCAGGCGACGGGCGGGGGATGGCCACGAGGCGTCCCCGGCTGCAGAATGCCAGCGGCCGGTTCCGCCGCTCCGCGTCGGACCGATCCGGCGGACCACATCCGGCCGGCGCGGGTACATCGGGCCAGGCACGGTGGATGGCGCGCAGGTTGCAGCCGGGCCGATGGTTGCGTGCGCTTCGGGCGTGGAGGTCCACGAGCCGGGCGCGCGCTTTCGTATCTTCCATCCGACACACCCGCGGGACCTGAATGATCTTGAGAAACGGCGCGCGCACGCTGGCGCTGTTCACGGGGGCGCTCGCGCTGGGCGCCTGCGCCGGCCACGCCGCGCCGGCCGCCGGCCCCGAGCCCGTGGCCGCCGCCCCGGTCGATCCGCTGCGGCCGCCGGTGCGACCCGACAAGCGCTACGTGGTGGTGGACGTGGAGCACAACGAGCTCCGCTTCATGGACGGGGAGCGCGTGGTGTGGCGCGCCCCGGTGGGCACCGGCACCGGCTTCCGGCTCTCCACGCCCGGGCAGCGCTACCAGTTCACCACGCCCACCGGCACGCGCTACGTGCAGTTCAAGCAGCTGAACCCGGCGTGGATCCGGCCGGACTGGTGGTACCACGAGAACAAGCTCCCCGTCCCCAGCGCCGACTCGCCGGCGCGCAAGGAAGAGGGCGGCCTGGGCTCGGCCGCCGTCTACCTGGGCGACGAGATCGCCATCCACGGCACCGACAAGCCCGAGCTGCTGGGGCGCCGCGTGAGCCACGGGTGCATCCGCCTCTCCAACACCAACGCGCTCCGCCTCTTCCACGACGTGCAGGTGGGGACGCCGGTGGTGATCGAGGGCGAGGCGCAGGTGCTGGGCGAGCAGCCGGACAGCGTGGCGCGCTTCACCCGCCGCGCCCCGACGCGCGCGCGCGGGCCGCAGGTCTACCGCAACCCGATGGACCGGCTCTCGACCTCGGCGCTCCTCACCCGGCTGGACCGCGAGCTCGCCTCGGCCAACGACAGCGCGTGGACGCTCTCGGCCAGCGCGCTGCTGGAGCGCGGGCTCGAGGACGACGCCCCGGCGCTCCGCGGTCTCCTGGCGCGCGCCGGCCAGGCGGAGGGACCCGTGCGCCGCAACGAGTACGCGGCCTTCCTGGCCGACGCCTTCTCGCGCGGGGCGCTGCGCACGGTCGTCTCGCTCAACCGCATCGAGCCGGCGGCGCGCCAACGGGCGGTGATGGACATCGTGGAGGCGACCATGGCGCTCTACCACGGGCCGCCGGAGCACACCACCGCGCCCTGGCCCACGCGCCGCGTTCCCGTGTCGCTCCTGGGCCCCGCGGGGCAGGCGGGGTGGCGCGCGCTGCAGCAGGCCGAGGCCGAGTACCGCGGCCGCATCGGCCTGGCCGCCGCGGGGGGCCGATGAGCATGGGGAACGGCAACGTGCCCGCGCTGGGCACGCAGGACCTGCACTGCCACACCGACATGTCCGACGGCCACCTGGCGCTGGAGCGGGTGATCGAGGTCGCCCGGTCGCGCGGGGTGCAGGTGGGGATCGCCGATCACGTGTCGTCGCGCAATCCCGCGTTCATGGTCAGCACGCTGGCCGAGGTGCGCGACTACCAGCGGGCGCTCGAGGACGCGCCGGTCTTCCGCTCGGGCGAGTTCTGCTGGTGCGACGACCTGTGGCGCACGCTCCCGGCCGAGGTGATGGACCGCTTCGACTACCGCATCGGCAGCAACCACGGCTTCTGGCTCCCGGACGGCACCACCGGCTCGCCCTGGTGGGAGTCGCTCCCGGCACCGTGGGACCGCGAGCCCCAGCGGCTGATGGAGATCATGGTGGCCAACCTGTGCGACATGGTCCGGACCATGCCCATCCACATCTCGGCGCACAGCACGCTCACGCCGCCCGCGCTCCGCGCGCTGGACCCGGACGTGCACGCCTGGTGGACGGAGGAGCGCGAGGACCGCTACGTCGACGCGCTGCGCGAGAGTGGTGTTGCGCTGGAGATCAGCAACCGCTACAAGCTTCCGCACGACCGGCTGCTGGTGAAGGCGCGCGAGGCCGGGGTCCGCTTCTCGCTGGGGAGCGACGGGCACTCCGAGAAGCAGGTGGCGGCGCTGGACTGGGCCGCCGAGACCGCGCGGAGGGTGGGGGTGACCGAGCGGGAGCTGTTCGTCCCCGAGCGGCGGCGGTAGCAGCACCAAACGGAATAGCACCAACGGAAGCGCATCGCCGGGCGCGTGGCCCGGCTTCACGGGAAATGACCGGACCGACGGGGAGAGGGAGGCCACGATGCAGCGCGACGACGAGCCGCGGGGGCTGGGAGGCGAGTACGATCCGGCGATACGCCCGGCTGATCACGGGCCGATGTGGGACGACCGGACGGTGGTGGCGGGCTCGCCCGCACCCAAGCGTCCCGTGGACGACAGCTGGAGCGACGACGACGCCAGCAAGACGGAGCGCATCCGCCGCGACCCGTCGGCGATCCGCACGGAAGACACCGAGCCGTACATCGGGCTGCAGTACGTGGCGCGGCTCTTCAAGATCGTGGCGATGGTGGTGATCGTGGCGCTCACCGCCGAGATCGTGGCGGCGGTGGCGATGGAGGGCTTCGACGCGCTCCTCCCGCTCTTCCTGGAGCTGCTGCAGGGCGCCGTGCTCGCCGCGCTCCTCTGGGGCGCCAGCGACCTCACCCTCCTCTTCATCGACGTGGGGCACGACGTGCGCGCCGCCCGCGTGCTGCTGGGGCGCATGTCCGCCCGCGCGGGCGCGGGGTACGATTCCGCGGCCGGGGTGGACGCGCAGGGCGGCGCGCGCAGGCTGCCGCGCGAGGGGCGGCCAGAGCAGCCCGCGCCCGATCGCTGAGCGCGGGACGCCGCCTGCTCGCGGCGGACGCGGATGGAACGACGAACCGCGCGCGGGCACTGGCGCGAGTGCGTGGCCAGCGGCCAGAATGATGCACCCCGGGGCACACGCTCCGGGGTGCGGTTTTTTGTGGCGGCGGCGGGCGGATGCGTCCGCCGGTCTCGCCGGATGGCCCGGGGCGGAGCAGCAGGGACGAGACGACGATGAGCGAGGCGGAGCAGGCGGAGCCCACCATCCCGCGGGCGGTGCGCGACGCGCTGGACGGGATCGTGGTGGTGCTGTGGCAGACGCAGGACCACGTGAACATCGCGGGGACCATCCGCGCGATGAAGAACTTCGGGCTCACCCGGCTGCGGCTGGTGAGCCCCGCGCTCTGGGACCCGTGGCGCATCGAGGGGATCGCGCACGACACGCAGGACATCGTGGAGCGCGCCGAGCTCCACGACACCCTCGAGAGCGCGCTGGCGGACTGCAGCTACGTGGTGGGGATGACGGCGCGCGAGCGGCGGGCCAAGCGCGCCGTGGCCCGCCCGCGCGACCTGGCCCCCGAGCTGCTGTCGCGCGGGGCGCAGGCTACCGCCGAGGGGAGCGGGCCGGTGGCGCTCCTCTTCGGGCGCGAGGACAAGGGGCTCTCCAACGAGGCGCTGGACCTCTGCCACCGCACCTGCATCATCCCCACCAACCCCGCGCACGCGTCGCTGAACCTGGCGCAGGCGGTGCTGCTCACCGGCTACGAGCTGTGGATGGCCGCCGCCGGGCAGGAGCAGGGCTTCAAGCCGCCGCGCAGGGACGCGCCGCCGCCCACGGTGGAGTTCCTGGAAGTCGTCTTCGCCCAGGCCGAGCGGGCGCTCTGGGCCATCGATTTCTTCAAGACGCGCAACAGCGAGAGCGTGATGCGCACCCTGCGCGAGCTGGTGCGCCGCGCCGACGTGGACCAGCGCGAGGCCGGCTTTCTCCGCGCCATCAGCATCGAGGTGGTGAAGTACCTCCGCCGCGCCGGCGTGTATCAGGAGCGCATGCCCAACGCCCCGCCGCTCTCGTCCGATCCCTCGGATTCGGCTGATTCGGCTGATTCGGCTGGTTCGGCTGGTCCGGGCGAGGGCGGGAGCTAGGAACCGCGGGATTCGGGCGTGTTCGGCGCCGGGGCGCCGAACCGGGCTGCGCGCGCGGTAGGGCACGATACGACTGTGCCCAACCGCGCCGGGCCCCCGGCGGCGGCCGGGCATCGCTTCGTCTCCTCCACGTCCGCGCGCCGCCGCCGGCGTCCCGGCCCTCCGGGCGCGCATCCCTCACGCATCTCGCGTCTCCGCAACGCCTTGCGCAAGCCCGTCGACGACCTGCGCCCGCATCGATCCGTGCACGGCGTGAGCGTGCGCCCCGATCTCGCGGCGGAGCCATCCGCTGTTGAAGCCTCCCGCGGTTTGGGAGGCTTTCCGTACTTGTTGCTGCGGCTTCAGCCGCCGGGAGATGTATAGCCGGGCCGGATTCCAGCCCGGACACGGGGCGGAGTTCCTCGCCGATGCCGGACTCGGTCTTCACGATCTCAGCCGAGTCTGGCGGCCTCGCTGAGGGCGAAGGGCGGCTCGACCTCAGTCGCGTTCGTACGAGGCGGGCTGGAACACGGCGGCGTGGTCGGTGGCCCATTCGCGAAAGGTGCGGGCGGGGCGGCCGGTGATCTCCGCCACCGTGTTCGTCACGTACGCGGGGATGCCCACGGAGGCGCGCCAGGCGTTCAGCAGCATCTCCGTCACCACCGGCGAGGCGACGCCCTCCATCATCTCGCGAAACTCCTCCGGCGGCATCTCGTGCTGCACCAGGCGGCGGCCGATGGCGCCGGCGATCGTGGCGATCTGCTCCTCGTGCGTCAGCGACTCGGGGCCGGTGAGCACGTAGTCGCCGCCGGCGTGCGCGTCGTCGATCAGCGCCCGCGCGGCCACCTCGCCCACGTCGCGCGCGTCCACCGGCGCCGAGGCGGCGGCGGGGTAGGGCCAGCGGATCTGGCTCCCGTTGCGCGCCTGCACCCCCCACCACGCCTCCGCGTTCGACGCGAACATCCCCGGCCGCAGGATCGTCGCCGCCACGCCCGACGCGGCGACCTCGCGCTCGATCGCGGCGTGGAAGTCGGCCATCGGGTTGGGCTGCTGGAACATCGGATGCGGCGTCTGGTGCGGCGACGACAGGAGCACCAGCCGCCGCGCGCTCGCCGCGATCCGGGCGATCACCTCCGGCATCGTCTCCGGCCCCGCCGTCCACACCAGGAACACCGTGGCCACGTTCCGCAGCGCCGGGCGGAGCGATTCCGGCACGGCCAGGTCGCCCTCCATCATCTCCACCCCCGCCTGCCGGCGCGCCTTCGCGGGGTCGCGGCTGAGCGCGCGCACGGGAACGCCCGCGGCGCGCAGGTGCCTCACTACCTCGCTCCCGATCGTCCCCGTCGCGCCGATCACCAGCACGCGGTTCTTCACGGCATCAATCACGGGGCACCTCGCTGGCGATGGGGACGGACGACACGGCGGGCGCATAGTCTGTCGCCCGGCGCACGCAGCCGCAACGGCGGCGGGCTCCGTCGCGGCTGATTCGTTCCAGGTCCCCCGGCGGACGCGGCGCTACATCCGCCCGCCCTCGCGCTCGTACGTAGCCACGTAGGCGCCCAGCACGCGGCGCATCTCGGCCGCCACGCCCTCGAGCGAGCCGGCGAGGGCGAGCACGCGCTCGCTCCGCATCCCGCTCGTCACCGCCAGCATGGTCGCGGAGGCGCGCGTCACCGTGGCCACGTCGAGCGAGGGGTAGCGCACGCGCAGCACCCAGGCGGCGTGCGTCTCCACCGTCTCGCCCAGCCGCGCGCGCTGGTCGGCGAAGCGCTTCAGGTTGGCGGGTTCGCGCAGGATGCGCGTGAGGTCCGGGTGGCGCTGCACGTACGCATCCACCGGCCCCAGGAACGCCCGCACCGCGCCATCGATCGACGACGCCGCCTCGGCCGCGCGGGCGGCGCGCTCCTCCTCCAGGAAGCTGCGCAGCGCGCTCACGTGCCGCTCCACCAGCGCGGTCAGCACGCTCTCGCGGTCGGGGAAGAAGTGGTACATCGACCCCTTCGATGCCCCGGCCCGCGTGCCGATGGCGCCCACCGTCACCGCGTCGGGGCCCATCTCCTCGATCAGCGTGGCCGCCGCGTCCAGGATGGCGTCGATGCGCTTCTGGCCGCGCTCCTGGCGTGGGGCGCGGGCACCGGTGCGCGCCGGCGCGGCGGCGGAAGAAGGGGGGAGTGGCATCGTTCGCTGGTCGGGATCTGGAGAGCACGGGAATCGCGCTGCGCCGAACACTACGGCGGAACGCGTCGCTTGACAACTGGACCGGCTGGTCTAAATTAACGTTTAGTAGACCGTGTGGTCTAGTATCTGCTCCGCTGTTCCTGGAAAGCCGCGTCGATGCGCGTCACCCACCCTGCCGCCGCCGGTCCGGAGCTCGCCGTCGAGCCCCCGCACACACCCACGCCCGAGCCCGCGCCGCCGCCCTCCACGGACGACGGCGACCCGCACAAGTACCTGATCGCCTTCGCCGTGGTGGTGGCGGCGCTGATGCAGGTGATCGACAGCTCCATCGTCAACGTGGCGCTCCCCGACATGATGGGGAACCTGGGCGCGAGCCTGGACGAGATCGCCTGGGTCACCACCGGCTACATCCTGGCGAGCGTGATCGTGATTCCGCTCACCGGGTGGCTGGGCGCCTTCTTCGGGCGCAAGCGCTACTTCGTGGGCTCCATCGTCCTCTTCACCGTCGCCTCGTTCTTCTGCGGCGAGGCTGGTTCGCTGAGCGCGCTGATCTTCTGGCGCATCGCGCAGGGGGTGGGCGGGGGCGCGCTGATGGTGGTGAGCCAGGCGGTGCTGCTGGAGGCCTTTCCCAAGCGCCAGGCGGGAACCGCGATGGCGCTCTTCGGGCTGGGCGTGATGGTGGGGCCGACGGTTGGCCCCACGCTGGGCGGGTGGCTGACGGACAACTACGGCTGGCCGTGGATCTTCTTCATCAACCTTCCGGTGGGCGCGCTGGCGGCGTTCCTGATCGCCAGCTACGTGCACGACAACCCGGACCAGAAGCGCCCCGGCGGCGTGGACGCGCTGGGGATCGCGCTGCTGGCGGTCTCCGTCGGCTCGCTGCAGTACCTGCTGGAGCACGGCCAGCGCGAGGACTGGTTCGAATCGCGGCTGATCACCACGCTGGCGGTGATCGGCGTGGTCGGTGGCATCGCGCTGGTGTGGCGCGAGCTGACCACGCGGCACCCGGTGATCGACTTCCGCGTGCTGCGGCACCGGCCGGTGTGGGTGGGCACGCTGCTGGGGATCGTGATGGGCGTGGGGCTCTACGCCTCGGTGTTCACCCTCCCCGTGTTCCTGCAGGGCACGCTGCGGATGACCGCGCAGCAGACGGGCGTGGTGATGCTCCCCGGCGCGCTGGCCACCGCGGTGGCGATGGCGTTCGCGGGGCGGCTGACGGAGAAGATGGACGCGCGCATCCTGGTGGCGCTGGGCGCCGCGCTCTTCGCCATCGCGATGATCCAGCTGTCGCGCATCACCGGGGAGAGCGGGGCGGACGATTTCTTCTGGCCGCTGATCTGGCGCGGGCTGGGGCTGGGGCTGATGTTCGTGCCGCTCACCACCATCACCCTGGCCGCGCTCTCGCCGGCCGAGCTGCCGCAGGGCGCGGGGCTGTACAACTTCTTCCGCCAGCTGGGCGGCTCGTTCGGCATCGCGGGGATCGCCACGCTGCTCACGCGCTACACCGCGCAGTTCAAGGCGGTGCTCGCCGAGCACATCACCACCGGCGACCCCATCAGCCTGGGCCGCCTGAACCAGCTCACGCAGGCGATGGTCGCCCGCGGCGCCGACATCGACACCGCCCGCCAGCGCGCCTACATGCTGCTGGACCGCACGCTCACCGGCCAGGCGTCGGTGATCGCCTACGGCCGTATCTACGTGCTCGCCGCCATCATCATCGTCGCGCTGATCCCGCTCCTCTTCCTGGTCGGCCGCGCCAAGCCCAGCGCCGACGCCGCCCACCTCGCGATGGAGTGATCGCCGGGGTTGGATGAACGGAACAGGGCAGCGGGAGATGATTCTCGCTGCCCTTTGTCGTTCGTGGACCGATGCGAGGCCCGGTCTTCAACACGCCTACGGTCGATTCGAGCGGCGGGCGATGCTCATCGCCTCTCGTCGATGCAAGGCGTGTCATCCTGAGCGCGGCCACACGGTGCTCGTCCCACACGATCGGTCGCAGCGCGAAGGATCTATAGCCGACGGAGAGCTATTGCCCGGTGTAGTGCGACGACCGGCGGCAGATCCTTCGCGCTGCGGCCATCGGAGCGGCGTCGGTGCGGCGTGGTCGCGCTCAGGATGACAACGGACGGGAGCGCGTTGGGTAAGCCGATGCAATCGAACGATCTACGGTCACGCCTCACTTCGTCCGGAACAGCGCGAGCAGGCGCGGAGCGTTGGCGGAATCGACGGCGCTCCAGCCGGTGCGGACGCCGGGTTCGAGGTACCAGAAGCGGTGATCCTCGGCGGCGGTGTCGCGTGCCCACGCGTGCACCGTGCGCCAGCCGCGGCGCATCTCGGGCGATTGCCAGTAGCGGCCTACGGGGCCGGGAGCCCGCGCCCACGGGGCCGCCCACCCGGGGAGCACCGAATCCGGCACGAGCACGGAGCGGTAGTAGGCCTCGCCATGGTCGCCGCACCAGAAGCACGCGCTCAACCCGAAGCGATACCCCGCCTGCAGCGTGCCATCCGGCCGCCACTGCGCCTCCCATCCGTTGATGCTGCCCGGCCCGCGGTGCTCGTCGTTCCGCTCCCACTCGTTCGCCGTCTCGTGCATCGCCGCGTCGGCGGCGGCGCTGTCGCGAAGCATCACGCGCCGGTCGTCCACGGCGATGGTGGTGTCACGGAGGAGGTCGAGCACGGCCGTGTACTCGCCGGGGAGGTCGTGCGCGCCGCAGGCATCCCACCGGCCGCGGGTGGCGATCACCAGGTAGGGCCCGAAGCCGGCGAGCGGCCACGTCTTCACCCGCGGCGGCGCCTCTCCATCGTCGTCCCCGGCAGCGAAGATCTGCACGCGGCGGCCGCTCGCCATCTCCACCATCGCCGACGTGTTCGTCGTCCGCGTGAGGGTCGGAACGCTGGGATCTCCTCCCCGATCGTGTGCCTTCCGGATCGCCCTGCAGTCGAGCCCCTTCACGCGCCTTTCCCCGTCCGTCCAGCGCCAGAGCCGCGCCCCGGCCGCCACGTAGACGCCGGGGCGGGACGCGACCACGCCGCCGGACGCGTCCAGCCACGCGCTCCGGGGCGGATCGTCGCGCGCGGTCCACCACACCAGGTACGCGGCGGGATGCACGGGCGGCTCGCGATACGCCTCGCCTGCGTCCCCGGCCGCCGCGGGCGAATCGCTCGCGGCGGCCGACGGCGCCCGCGGGAAGGCCGCGTGGCGGCGGGGCGCGTCCGCCTGGCAGGCGGCGCAGGCGAGCAGCAGGGCGGAGACGATGCGGATGCGGCGCGGCATGCCGGGTGATACGCGGTTCGCGTCGAGTGCGGGGGACGGGGATCGTGGACGCGCCTCAGCGGCGCTTGAACAGCTCCAGCAGGCGCGGCGCGTTGGCGGAATCGACGGCGCTCCAGCCGGTGCGCAGCGCGGTGGAATCGGCGTACCAGTACTGGTGCTCCGTCACGCTCGTATCGGCGTCCCATCGGGTCACCGGCCGCCAGGCGCGCCGCAGGCGTGGCTCGCGCCAGTGGCGGCGCACGGGCTCGGGGGCGGCACTCCACGGCGCCATCCACCGCGGCAGCACCGAATCGGCGATCAGCAGCGTGCGCATGTAGCTCTCGCCGCGGTCGCCGCAGATGAAGCAGGAGGACTTGTAGAAGCGGTAGCCACCCTGCAGCCGTCCCGCGGGGAGCCACTGCGCCTCGAACGCCCACAGCGTGCCGGGTCCCTCGGGCTCGCGCTCGGAGTCCGCGCCCCAGTCCACGCGCGTCGCCTCGAACGCCGCCGCGGCGGCCACGCCGTCACGCCGCGTCACGCGCTCGCGCGAGCCGGCGTGGACCTCCCGGTCCGCCGCGACGTCGATCATCTGCACGTCCTCGTACGGCGAATCGTGCGGCCCGCAGCTCTGGTAGACCGCCACGACGCGGATCTGCAGATACGGTCCGGCGCCCGTCACCGGCTCGGCGCGCTGGACCGGCGCCTCCTCGCCGCTCGCGCCGAGCGAGTCGGCCACCGGCAGCGTCCACACCCGCGCGCCGGTCGCGAGATCGAGCAGGTACGCGCCGCGCAGCTCACGCGTGCGGGTGCAATCCTCGTTCGGCGTATAGTTGCGGCAGGCGCAATCCACTCCCGTCACGCGCCAGCGGCGGTCCATCCATCGCCACAGGCGCGCGTCGTGGGCGATGTAGACGCCGGGCCGAGCCGCCACCGTTCGCCCCGCCGCATCCAGCCACACCGTGGCCGCGGGACGGTCCACCTCCGCCGACCACACCAGGTAGCCCGCGGGATGCGCCGGCGGCCGCGGCCCCTCGCGATCCTCCGCGTACTCGGCGAACGGACGGCGCGCGTCTGCCTCCTCCGCCGCGCTGTCGGCGGACGCAGTGGGGACGGCTGCCGAGTTCGCGGGCGCGGTGGCGTTCACGGGTGCGGTGGATGCGCGGCGGTTCGGCCCCGGCGCGGCGGACGCATCGGGGCGGCAGGCGGCGCACGCCAGCAGGAGCGCGGCAAAGGTGCGGCGGAGCATTCGGTGGATGGAGCGGGGCGGGACGGCGGAGCTGCGGGTGGAAGATGCGGATCTCACAGCGCAAACCCGGCGGATCGCGACTCGTTCCACCCGCGCCGGGCTCGCGTTTCATCCCCCGATCCCGCGCGCCGGACGCGGATCCGGCCGCCCTCGGGAAGAGCGTCGGACGGAGATGGATCAGGGGTAGTCGAAGAGGCTGGAGCCGACCGGCCGGCGCGAGCTGCGCTGCACCTGCGGATCGGAATCGACCGCCGTGCGGCCCACCGCCTGGCCGGTGCCGATGGAGATCTGCAGCCCCCGCGGCTTGAACTCGGGGGCGAGCGGAAAGGCCACGTCCACCCGGTACGTCCGCCGCGACCCCGGCGGGAAGGCGAAGCGCAGCCCGGCCCCGCCCGCCAGCAGCACCGGCGAGTTGGGGGCGAAGGGATCGCCGCCGGCCCAGCTCTTCCCCGCGTCCAGGAACACCGCCGAGCCCAGGTCGAAGAGCCGCGGGAAGGGCCACGCCAGGAAGGCGCGGTGCTCCACCGTCGCCACCGCGCGCCGCTGCCCGGCGAACACCTGCCGTGGATAGCCGCGCAGCCCGGAGCGCGCGCCCAGCGTGAGCTGGAACGGCACCCGCGTGTGCCACCCGCCCGAGAGGCGGCCGGCGAACACGAGGGTGTGCTTGGCCTCGGGCGTGGGGTGCCAGTAGCTCCACATGTCCACCTGGGCGAACGAGTCGCGCCAGTTGGCGGCGGCGGGAGCGCTGTAGTCGCGCTTGATCTCCCACACCGCGCGGACGCCGGCCAGCATCCCGCCCGGCAGGTCGCCGCTGGCGTTCAGCCCGAAGTCGAGCGAGAGGTCGTCGTCGTCCGAGAAGGCCGAGAGCGTGCGGCCCACGGCGCCCTCCACGTCGGCGCCCAGCTCCACGTCCTCGGCGCCGTTCACCGCGTCGAGGCCGCGGCGGCGGTCGAAGGTGACGCGGCGGAAGCCGGCGAGCCCCACCACGCGCGTGGCCGAGACCGGCGCCAGCCCGGGAACCACGCCGCCGCCGGGGAGCTCCTGGGCGGGGCTGCCGTCGCTCTGCACCGTGCCCAGCGTGTCCTGCGGAAAGGCCCAGCGCTCGCCCGCCACCGCCGCGCCCAGGAGGATCCGGTTGGTCCGCCCGCCGATGCGGCGCACGATCCCCGCGTCCCAGTTGGTGCGGTGCACGGGAAAGAGGCGGCGCTCCAGCCCCGCGTCGCGCGCGGGCTGCACGAAGTACTGGAAGTTGCGCTCGTCGCGCGAGATCGACTCGCGGAAGGCCCAGCGCGTGCTCTCGCCGCGGAAGGGCCAGGTGATCCGCTCCGCCACCGACACGCCGATCGGCGTCTTCGCCAGCGACACCTCGGCGTCGAGATGGGTGTTGAAGAGCTGCGGGGTGCCCACGCGGCCGCCGTACACGCGCTCGCCCTGCTGCTCGCGCACGAACGCGGCGACGCGGATCCCGCGCCCCAGCAGGTTGTCCTCGCGCAGCTCCACCCCCGACACCTCGCCCGACCCCGCCGCCGCCTCGATGCGCGTGCTCCACTCGTCGCGCGTCTCCACGATCACGTCGTAGGTGCCGTCGGGCTGCCGCACGGAGAAGACGTCGGCGTCGGCCAGGTACCCGGTCGCGCGCAGGATGCGCTCCGAGTCCTCCAGCAGGAAGGGGTGATAGCAGCTCCCCTCGCGAAAGAGGAGCTCGCGGCGGATCACCGATTCGCGGGTGCGCGCGTGCAGCCGGTTGGCCAGCCGGTACAGCCCGGTGAAGCGGCGGTCCAGCGAGGGATCGCCCACCACGAACACCGAGTTGTTGTCCACGAACACGTTGCCGATGCGCGGGCACCCCGCCGCCGTGTCACGCGAGACGGGCGCCGGCGCGGCGGTGTCGGGCCGCTGCGCGCGCAGCACCCCGGGGACGCACGCGAGGAGCGCGGCGGCCAGCAGGGAGATGCGGGGCGGCGTGGTACGGTGGCGTGGCAACGGGCTCGGCGGTGCGGCAGAACGGGCGGGCGCCGCGAGAGGTGCGGCGTCCGCGCGAGTGTACCCGGCTCGGGAGCGAATCGGTTCCATGGTGGAACGAGCAATCTTCGCGCCCCACCTCCAGAACGCAAACGGCGGGGCCGTCGTGACGGCCCCGCCGCTGCGCGCGCGCCCGAAAGCACGCGCGAGATGACCGGGTTTCGCTCAGTCCGCCGCGCCCGCGAGGGGAGATTCGCTGGGGGAGGCAAGCGAATCGGTGTTCAGGATCGACAACCCGGCGAAGCTCTGCTTCATCGCCAGCAGCCTGCGCTCGGTACGTTCGAGCTCACCGAGTGCGCCCAGATCGCGGAAGATCTCGCACGCACGCTCCAGGTACGCGATCGCCTCCTCCATCCCGCCATTCTGGTCACGCAGCGTGGCATACTCCGCCAACGTCTCCGCTTCCAGGCTGGGATACCCCTTCTCTCGCGCGATCTCGAGCGCCTTCTCGAAGAAGATGAAGCCGTCTGCATCTCCCCGCGCCAGCACGATCCGGCCACGCCCCAGATACATGGCCCCCAGCAAGTACGGCGATCCCGCGGCGATCGCGTTTTCCTCGGCGATGCGCCCCCACTCTTCAGCCTGCGTCAGGTGGCCTTCATGGAGCCACCATGCAGCCAAGTCTGTCGCGATGGTCGACTTCAACCAGGCAGGGACCGCCTGTTTCAGCGCCGCCGTGTAGTCGGCCTTCGCGTCATCAAAGCGCTCCTGCACCTCACGCAGCTGTGCGCGGTTGTGCAGGCAGATGGCGAGGTCAATCGGCGAGGTTACCGTCTCCCACACCCGGGAGGCACTCTCGAACCACACCTCGGCCTCGTCCACACGACGAAGACGCGTGTTCAGATTGCCGAGATTGTTGTAGACCTGCCCCCGCTCCATCACCAGCTCACCCGAGCCGGCGGTGTCGGCGAGGGCCAGCGCTTCGTGATAGCACTGCTCCGCCTCGACCCACCGACCCTGCCAAAGCCGCACGTTGCCAAGCCCCGTGCGCGCCACTACCTCGTCCTTCAACTCGCCGGAATCGTGCGCCAACTCGGCGCTCCGCTCGTAGTACGACGCTGCCTCGGGAAGATCGCCTACGTTGACCGATACGCGGCCGACCCGGCGGAGCGCCAGGATCTGCGTGCCCTTCTCCGCGAGAGGAAGCGCCACGGTGAGCGCCGCGCGATAGCAGCGGCGGGCCCCGAGCAGCCGCCCACCTCCCTCGAGCTGTTCGCCAAGCTCGATCAGGCGCACCGCGGCCTCATCCTGGTTTCCCACGAAGAAGGCCTGGAAAAACGGGCGCAACCCGGCGTGCAGGGCCGTTACGTACTCGTGCAGGTCCTGCTCGGCTTGCGCAACGGCACGCTCCACGGCTTCCGGCGAGACGATCCGCTTGTCGATCGTCGCGAAGGTGCTAGAGCTATCCCATTCCTTCTGCGGGTCTCGGATGGCGGCGCTCACCAGCCGCAGCCTGAGGACCTCGAGATCTTCGAGGTCCGGCAGCAGCCCGAGCAACTCCCCCACGGTAGCGTCAGGACGGTTCACAGCATGTCCACGAAATTGGTGGCTTCAGTCGTCCAGAATCCAGGATCAACCGCCAGAAAGGCTGATGGTGCCGCCACGCGAAGCCGTCGTGCCGTACTCGCTGAAGTGCGGGGTCTCCGTGAAGATCTGCGAGCCGTCGGCCGAGACGGCGCCGCCCATGTCCACCCAGCCTTCGTTCCACCACACCACGCGGGCGGCGGGGTCGCCGTCGATGCTGGTGCCGCGGATCGGGAAGCCGATGGTCACCGGCCGGGCGAAGGGCACGTTGTGGGGCCCGAACTCGGCCACCACGCGCTCCGAGCCGTTCGGGTCCACGGGGAGGCGGATGGTGAACATCGTCACCTTGTCCACCGCGCCCTCCGGCACGATGATCGTGAACCCCTGGAAATCCACGCGTCCACCCGCGGGCCCGATCCACGCCTTGGCCCATGCGATGGTGACCTGCGGCTTCTTCCGGAAGCGCGCGATGATGTCGAAGCTCCCCGACGAGGCGAACGCGGCGCCTGCCGTGGGTCTCCTGCTTGCGGACTGTGCGTCGGTGGACGTGGGACGGGCGTCGACCGGGGTGCCGACATCGGTGCAGCCCGCCGAGAAGGAGAGGAGGGAAGCCGCGACCGAGAACAGCACGAACCGGAGCTTGGAGCTCATCGAAGACCTCCGCGGGAGGAAATACGAACAGGGACGCTGCGTAGGAGAGTGCACGGAGCGTTCCATGCGGCGCGCTTGCGCCATTTAGTCGGCAAGTGCCGACAAGTTAATGACTTAGACGATTTGGAGCAACGGTGAGAACGCCGTGGCTCGCTGCACCAGCGGTGTGCGAAGCGCACAGCAATGGTGCACTTCGCACTTTTTCCGTCTCTTTTGTACGACTCCAGATGCGGGTACCGCAAGAGGCGCGCGGAGGGTGGAGAACGAGATCACCTCCCGCGGCACGACTTCATCACGGCCCGCCCATCCCACATGTTTACGCAGGTGCCACGCCATGGGGCGTAGCAACGCGCGGCTCAGTGCTCGATCTCGTACTCGGCGATCTTGCGGCGCAGGGTGTTGCGGTGGATCCCCAGCCGCTCGGCCGCCATGGTGAGGTTGTCCTGCGTCTCGCGCAGCGCCCGGCGGATCATCCGCTTCTCCATCTCCTCCAGCGTCACCAGCGGCATCTCGCCCGGCTCCTCGGCGGCGGCGCGGCTGGCGGGGGGGTGCAGGATGTCGGGCGGCAGGTGCTGCGGAACCAGGATCTCGCCATCGCTCATCACCACCGCGCGCTCCATGGCGTTGCGCAGCTGGCGCACGTTGCCGGGCCACGGGTGCATCCGCAGCGCGCCGAACACCTCCTCGGCGATGGCGCGGATGGGGCGGGCGTGCTCGCGGGCGTAGTGGGCCACGTAGTGGCTGGAGAGGAGGTCGATGTCGCTGCCGCGCTCGCGCAGCGGCGGCAGGGTGAGGGCGACCACGGCCAGGCGATAGTACAGGTCCTCGCGGAAGCGCCCCTCGGCCACGGCGTCCTGCAGGTCGCGGTTGGTGGCCGCCACGATGCGCACGTCGATCGGCACCGCGTTGCTCCCGCCCACCCGCTCGATCTCGCGCTCCTGCAGCGCGCGCAGGATCTTGCTCTGCAGCGCCAGCGACATGTCGCCGATCTCGTCGAGGAAGAGCGTTCCGCCGCTGGCGCGCTCGAAGCGGCCGATGCGGCGCCCGATCGCCCCGGTGAAGGCGCCCTTCTCGTGGCCGAAGAGCTCGCTCTCCAGCAGGTTCTCGGGGATCGCCGCGCAGTTGATGGGCACGAACGGCCCGCGCGACCGCCGCGAGCGCGAGTGCAGCACCCGCGCGACCATCTCCTTCCCCGTGCCGCTCTCGCCCAGCACCAGCACGGTGGCGTCGCTCGCCGCCGCGCGCGCCACGGACTTGTAGACCGCCATCATCCCCTGGCTGGCGCCCACGATGGTTCCCTCGCCGACGGCCTCGCTGGGGAGGGGACGAAGGCGCCGCACCTCCTCGATCCCCAGCAGGATCTCGCGCACCCGGCCGCGGGGAACGGGCTTGGGAAGCACGTCGTGCGCGCCCTGGCGGATCGCCTCCATCGCCAGGTCCATCGACGGGTTTTCGGCCAGCAGCACCACCGGCGTGGGCCCGCCGTCCTGGTGCAGCCGCCCGAGCAGCTCCATCCCCGCGCCCGAGAAATCGGCGTCGAGCAGGATCAGGTCCCACTGGGCGTGCGCGATCATGCGCAGCCCTTCGGACAGGGTCTGCGCGCTGTGAAGCTCGCCCCCATTCAGCTCCGGTTCGAGCGTTCGACCAAGACCCCGGTCCGCGTCGAGGAGAAGAACCCTCAAGTTCGTCGTGTCTCCCTGTGGAGGATGTAACCTGAAATTATAGTGTTCCCGTCACGATTTGCGCAAAGGTACCATCCGCGACGGAAAAGAAACGCCTTCAGCGCCCCTCGCGCCATCCCCGGCATCATGCATAGAACGCATCGCCGCTTTCGGTTGCGACACCCGTGGGACACACGGTGAACGCCGCCCCATCCCGGATCGGCGCGGCTCCTTCGCGCCCTCGCGCCGTTGCACTATCGTGGTGCAATCCCTCTTTATGAGGAACTCGTGTTCCTGAACGGGAACGTCCGCCCGCCGGCGCTCCGCGCCGGCGGGCGGAGGGAGCGCGCGCGTGGGCCGAACGCCGCGGGGCCCGGGGCGAGTCGCGCTCGCCCCGGGCCCCGCTCCGCATCCTGGGGGAGGATGCGGTCACTTCGCCATTACAGCGTGCCCTTGTAGAGCAGGCGGTTGGGCGTGCCGCTCACGTTGCCGGTGATCACGCCGGTGGTGGCGTTGTTGATGATCCACGACGAGACGGTGCTGCTGGCGGCGTCGCCGTTGGCGCCCTTGTACAGCGCCGCCACCCCGGCCACGTGCGGGCTGGCCATCGAGGTGCCGCTGATGGTGTTGGTGCCGCTGTTGATCCAGGTGCTGGTGATGCTGCTCCCCGGCGCGTAGGCCTCCACGCAGGTGCCCCAGTTGCTGTAGCTGGCCTTGGCGTCGGTGCTGGTGCTGGCGGCCGTGGTGAACACGCCCGAGGCGCTGGCGGGCGACACGTTGCAGGCGTCCTGGTTCTCGTTGCCGGCGGCCACGGCCAGGAACACGCCCGAGTTGGCCAGGTTGGTGGCCGCGGTGTTCAGCGACGCGTTGTAGCCGCCGCCCAGCGACATGTTGGCCACCGCGGGCTTCACCGCGTTCAGGCGCACCCAGTCGATGCCGGCGATGATCGCCGAGTAGCTCCCCGAGCCCTGGCAGTCCAGCACGCGCACGCCGCGCAGGCGCACGCCCTTGGCCACGCCGTAGGTGCTGCTGCCGATGGTGCCGGCCACGTGGGTGCCGTGCCCGTTGCAGTCCGCGCCCGAGCCGCCGGCGTAGTCGTACACCGCCGCCGCGCGGCCGCCGAACTGCGAGTGGCTGGCCTGGATGCCGGTGTCGATGATGTAGGCGGTGACGTTGCTGGCGGTGGTGGTGTAGGTGTAGGTGCCGCTCAGCGGGCGGTTGCGCTGGTCGATGCGGTCCAGCCCCCAGGTGGCGCCGGACTGGGTGGTGCTGATGGTGGCGATGCCGTCCTGCTCGATGTAGTCGACGTTCGGGTTGTGCTGCAGCGCGTTGAGCTGGCCGGCGGTGAGGGTGGCCGCGAAGCCGTTGAGCACCGCGCTGTACACGAAGCTCGGCTCGACCTCGGCCGCGGCGGCCAGGCCGCGGGCGTTGACGTGCGGCTTCAGCACCACGATGTACGCGCCGGGGATCCCGTTGGCGGGGGCGTTCACCACGGGCGCGGTGTGGTGCCGGCCGCTGCTGGCGGTGGGGGTCTGGTCCGAGCAGGCCGCCAGCGCCATCAGGGCGGCGGTCATTGCCAGGGAGCGGGTTGCGTTCATGCCACGTCCTCCGAACGGTGGGTGAGGGGGTGCGGCGCCCGGAATGCCCGGGCCGCCGCGGGCGCCGCCGGCTAGAGCGACGCCTTGTACAGCAGGCGGTTGGGCGTTCCGGCGGGCACGTTGATCACCACGCCGGCGGTCGCGTTGGTCTTGATCCAGCTGTCGATGGTGGCGCTGGCCACGTCGCCGAAGGTGGCCTTGTAGAGCACCGCCACCCCGGCCGCGTGCGGCGCCGCCATGCTGCTCCCGCTGAGGGTGGCGGTGCCGCCGCCGGTCCAGGTGGAGAGGATGGAGCCGCCGGGGGCGTAGAGGTCCACGCAGCTCCCGTAGTTGCCGCTGGCGAGCCGGGTGTCGTCGCGGTTGGTGCCCGCCACGGCCATCACCGTGGTGGCGCTGGCGGGCGACACGTTGCAGGCGTCCTGGTTCTCGTTCCCCGCGGCCACGGTGGTGAAGATCCCCGCGTTCCACAGGCTGGTGACGGCCGTGTTGAGCGCCGACGAGGCCGGGCCGCCCAGCGACAGGTTGGCGACCGCGGGCTTCTGCGCGTTCAGCCGCACCCAGTCGATGGCGGCCACGATGCCGCTGGTGGTGCCGCTGCCGTTGCAGTCCAGCACGCGCACGCCGCGCAGCTGGGCCTGCTTGGCCACGCCGTAGGTGGTGGCGCCCACGATCCCCGCCACGTGGGTGCCGTGCCCGTTGCAGTCCGCGCCGGTGCCGCCGAACGCGTCGTACACGTTCTGCGCGCGGGTGCCGAACTGCGGGTGGTTGGCCTGGATCCCCGTGTCGATGATGTAGGCGCGGACGCCCGACCCGGTGGAGGTGTAGCTGTACGTTCCCGAGAGCGGGAGATTGCGCTGGTCGATGCGGTCCAGCCCCCAGGGCGCGCCGGTCTGCGTGGTGAGCGCGTGGACGGCCGCGTCCTGCTCGATGAAGGCCACGCGCGGGTCGTGCTGCAGCGCGTTCAGCTGCCCGCGGGTGAGCGTGGCCGCGAAGCCGTTCACCGCCGCCGTGTACACGTGCCGCGGGGCGATGGCGAGCGCGCCGGCGACCCCGCGCGGCTCCGCGCCCGGCGCGAGAACGACGAGGTACGCGTCGGCGATCGCGCCCGTGGCGGCGAGGCGCACGGGGGCGGTGCGCGTCGCGGGCGCGGCGGTGGGCGAGCCGTCGCCGCAGGCGGCCGCGGCCGCGAGCAGCGCCAGGAGGGGGATCGAGCGAAGGGGGCGCATCGTCATCCCGTTGCATGGGTGCGGACGCGGATCGGGCGAGATCGCGCGTTCATCTGCCTACCAGATCACGCCAACAGTTCGCAGTGAATTCATCCGCCTGGATCCGTCTGCTTCGGCGGAAACATGGATGGACGTTCACGGGCATCCTGTCGTGTGAGGCGGGCGTCAACGACGCATGTGGTGGGCCAATTGCGTAGCTTTGGGCAAGCGGTTGATCTGTAACGACATAATCCTTTGGGGCCATATTGGTGTGCGCACTGCTTTGGTGCGGCGTGCACCGGTTGTGTGCGTCGGTGGACGCCGCTCACGTCCGTGCGCGCCTCCAGCCCCGCGGCTGCGGCGGCACCCTTTACCGGGGGCGCTTCGCGCGAGCCACGGAGGACACGGAAACAGCCACGGTTGCTTCGGTGTTTCGCCGTGCCACCGTGCTTCTCCGTGTCCACCGGTCGACGGAGCCCGCCGCCACGCCGGGAGCGAGGGCAACGAAAGAACGCACTTCCGCACTCACGCACTCACGCACTCACGCACTCACGCACTCACGCACTCACGCACTCACGCACTCACGCACTCACGCACTCACGCACCAAAGAAGTACCGCCCGGCGAGCATGCGCTCGCCGGGCGGCAGTCGGTCGGCGGCGGGCGAAAGAGCCCGCGGCGGTTTCGACTAGGGGTGCTTGATCCACAGGTTGTAGGCGCCGCTCCCGCTGTACGACACCACCTTGAAGTAGTAGTAGCCGGCGGTGCCGCTGTACGAGATCGTCTCGTTGTTCGAGCTGGTCTCGGCGCTGGCGACCACGGTCCAGCTGCTGCCGTTCCACTTGTACAGGTACAGGTCGAAGTCCGACCCGGCCGGCCCCTGCAGCCAGCCCTGCTGCGCGCCCGACACGGTGGTCTGGTAGTAGGTGCCGCCCGGCTGGATGGCCGAGCCGCCGCTGGTGAGCGAGCCGCTGTACTGCGTGCAGCCGGTGCAGGGCGCCGTGCCGCCGCCGCCGCCACCGCCGCTCGGCGGAGTCAGCAGCGAGTACAGCAGGCGGTTGGGCGAGCCGGTGCCGGCGCTGGTCACCACGCCGGTGGTGGCGGTGCTGGTGATGGCGCTCGCCACCGTGGCCGGCGAGGCGCCGGTGTTGCCCTGCAGGTACAGCGCGGCCACGCCGGCCACGTGCGGGCTGGCCATCGAGGTGCCGCTGATGGTGTTGGTGGCCGTGGTCGACGAGTACCACGACGAGGTGATGTTGTTGCCCGGGGCGAACACGTCCACGCAGCTGCCGTAGTTGCTGAACGAGGCGCGCGCGTCGGTGTTGGTGGTGGCGCCCACGGTGATCGCCGAGGGGGCCCGCGCCGGCGAGGTGTTGCAGGCGTCCTGGTTCTCGTTCCCCGCGGCCACCGCCAGCGAAACGCCGGCGCCGGTCAGGCGCGCCACGGCGTCGTCCACCGCGGTGCTGGCGCCGCCGCCCAGCGACATGTTGGCCACCGCCGGAAGCACGCGGTTGCTGGCCACCCAGTCGATGCCGGCGATCACGCCCGAGTTGGTGCCGCTCCCCGAGCAGTCCAGCACGCGCACGGCGATCAGGCTCACGCCCTTGGCCACGCCGTAGGTGCTGCCGCCCACCGTGCCCGCCACGTGCGTTCCGTGGCCGTTGCAGTCGATGCCGTTGCGCCCGTCACCCACCGCGTCGTAGCCCACCGAGGCGCGGCCGCCGAACTGCGTGTGGCTGGTGAGGATGCCGGTGTCGATGATGTAGGCGCGGACGCCCGCGCCGGTCGGCGTGTAGTTGTAGTTGCCGTCCAGCGGCAGCGCGCGCTGGTCGATGCGGTCCAGCCCCCAGGTGGCGCCGCTCTGCACGGTGGAGGCATGCACCACCTGGTCCTGCTCGATGTACGCCACGCTGGGGTTGGCGCGCAGCGCGTTGACCTGCCCCTGGTTCAGCCCGGCGGTGAAGCCGCGGATGGTGCGGGTGTACTGCAGCCGCGGCTGGGCGCCCACTCCGCCCGCCACCGTGGCCGGCGCGGTCCCGTCGTTCAGGACCACGATGTACTGCCCGTCCACGCCCTGCCCGGCCGGAGCCATCCGCACGGGGGCCAGGGTGTGCGGGGTGCGCTGCGGCGCGGTCGGCTGCTGCTCGTCGGAGCAGGCGGCCGCTGCGAATGCCAGGATGGCCAGGCCGACGACGGGTGTTGCTCTGCGCATGAACGTCCTCCCAACGGTGATGGGGGTGGGCGCGCGGCGGCGTTGCCGCGTCCCGGCCCCCGGCATGGGCGTGGGCATGCCGGAGGTGCTCGTTCACCACGTGTGGCATCGCCATGGCCCGCGCGGGGAATTGACGCGGGGGGCGGGCGAACCGGAGCGTGTCCGGCGCGCCCGTGGGCGGCGATGCTGATGCGGTTGAGCGGCCTCGTAGCAGGGCACGCCCTGGGCCGAAGCTGCAACATCACCTAACTCTTTGTCCCGTCGTTTGTTGGCTTTGCTGTCGTTTCTTCACGGCCGCGCGATTGTGGTGCGCCTGCACCAAGCCGGTGCACCGGCTTGGTGCGCGAAGCGCCCCTCCGTGCGAACATCCATGCTCTCCACCCCTCGCGTATCATCGCGTAAGGTGCGCCTCCCGAATGTCCCGCCCACCTCATCTCCCTGTCATCCCGATCCGCACCGAGGCGCATCCCCCGGAATCGCCCCACAACGAACAGAGGGAGCGGAAGCACGCTTCGCTCCTCCGCTCCCCCCGCTGTTCATCCCACGACATGATCTCGCCGTTGCCACCAGCGAGCACTCAGCACTCAGCACTCAGCACTCAGCACTCACGCACTTTCGCACTTCAGTAGTTCGTGAACAGCAGCCTGTTCGGCGTGCCGGCGGAGGTGCTGGCGGCGTGCATGGAGAGCGCGCCGGTGGTCGCGATGGAGCTGATGGCGCTCCACACGGCGGCGGGGGTGGTGGTGGTGTGCGTCTGCAGGTACAGCGCGGCCACGCCGGAGACGTGCGGCGTCGCCATCGAGGTGCCGTTGTCATAGGCGCTGGCGCTATCGCTGCCGATCCAGGCGGAGCGCACGTTCACGCCGGGCGCCAGGATGTCGACGCAGGGGCCGTAGTTGGAGAAGGTCGCCTCCTTGTCGGTGCTGGTGGTGGCGCCCACGGTGATGGCGCTCGGCGCGCCGGCGGGCGCTTGCAGGCAGGCGTCCTGCGGCACGCCGGCGAAGTCGCCGTTCCCCGCCGCGGCCACCACCACGAACCCCTTGTAGGTGAGCCGCGCCACCATGTCGCGCACCGACTGCACGTTGCCGTACCCCAGGCTCATGCTCACCACGGCGGGCTTCACGCCGTTCGCGTAGATCCAGGTCATCGCGTCGATCACCATCGACGTCGAGCCGTTGCCCATGCAGTCCACCACGCGGCCGGCGCGGAGCTGGACGTTCTTGGCCACGCCATAGCCGATGCCGCCCACCGTGCCGGCCACGTGCGTGCCGTGCCCATGGCAGTCGTCGGCGCTCCCCCATCCATCGCCCACGAAGTCGCCCGCGAAGCCGTTGGCGATGTACCCGGCGCGGCTCGCCGGCGAGCCGGCGAACTGGTTGTGCGTCTTCCGGATCCCCGTGTCGAGCACGTACACGATCACGCCGGTGCCGTTGCTGGTGTAGCTGTAGGTGCTGCTGAGCGGAAGCGCGCGCTGGTTGATGCGGTCCAGCCCCCAGACGGGAAAGAGCTGCGTGGTGAGCAGCTGGGCCGGCGCGTCGGCCTCCACGTACGCCACGGCGGGGTTGCGGCGGAGCGCGTTCAGCTGGCCCTCGGTGAGCGTGCCGGCGAAGCCCTGCAGCCCGGCGTCGTAGGTGCGCTTCGGGTTGATCCCCAGCAGCGCGGCCACGGCGCGCGGGTTCTCGCCCTCCTTCAGCACCACGATGTAGTCGCCGGGGGCGGTGGACGATCGGGCGGCGGCGGGCGCGCCGGTGGGGGAGAGCGGCTGGCCCGCGTCCGAGCAGGCGGCGGCCAGGGCGAGGAGGGGGATCAGGGCGAGCGATCGGCTCATGCGGTCCTCCGGGGGGAGAGGAAGGGAGGGCGCCGGGAATGCGACGAAACGTCGTTTCAGCAGGCGCCGGTGGGTGAGATCTGCTACCGCATGCCCGGGGCCTCGGCCTCCTGCAAGCGCAAGTCGTTGTCCGAAGCGTGGATGGAAGAAGGTGCCCGGCGTGCCCGGTGCCAGAATGGTGGGACATCTCGTGGCCGTGCGAGACACACCTGCCACACTCCGTCGCGCCTCCCGATCGAGAGCGCCGCAACCGGCCGCACCGCAGGACGCGCGACAGCCGGGAACCCAGGGCCCATCCACGCTCCCCGCGCTGCATGAGAGGTTTTCACGACATCAGACCTATCTATGGATAAAGGCCACACCACTGCGCTTTCGTTAGTTCACGCGGACTTAAGGAACAAGTGGTTTTTATTCGTTTTCCCAAAGTTGGACCGACCTTTGGTAATCTATCTACAGCAAATTGCAGCACCGGCTCTTGCCCTTGCCCGACGACAGGTCGTCGCGGTCGTGAAGAGTCACGGCTGTTCACCCTTAACAGGAGATTGAGCATGTACAGAATGCTTGAATACCCTGGCCAACTGCTGATTGGAATCCTGGCGAGCATCATCGCCGGCCTGATCCTGTTGTACTTCGTGGGCTGACATCCACCCGCCGAGGCTCTGATGAGTTCCTCGACCTGAACGCCCGCGTAGCTTTCGGCTGCGCAGGCGTTCTTCTTTCCCGTGAATGCGCCAGCACCACCAAGGCGCCTCTCCGGTCGCGTGGCTGGTTGAATTGGAAGAATCTCGGACAAATGCGTCAAAGCGATGGGGCCCATCCGCTTGACACTCCTGGACACCGGGGGTACGCTGTCCGGCTTCCGACGCCCACTCGCGGATTCACGACGACTGCGGGTGCGCCCGCGGACACCGTCCGGCGCACGCACCCGGCACGCACGCACAGCAATTTTCAGAGGATCGCGGAAGACATGGCCGACCGCCGGCAGGATGCGCTCGATTACCACAGCCAGGGGCGCCGCGGCAAGATCGCCGTGGTGCCCACCAAGCCCGCCAGCACGCAGCGCGACCTGTCGCTGGCGTATTCGCCCGGCGTGGCCGAGCCGTGCCGCGAGATCGCGCGCGACCCCGAAGAGGTGTTCAAGTACACGGCGCGCGGCAACCTGGTGGCGGTGGTCTCCAACGGCACCGCCGTGCTGGGGCTGGGCAACATCGGCCCGCTCGCGGCCAAGCCGGTGATGGAGGGGAAGGGCGTGCTCTTCAAGCGCTTCGCCGACATCGACGTCTTCGACCTGGAAGTCGGCTCCACCAGCGCCGACGACGTGATCAGGTTCTGCGAGCTGCTGGAGCCCACCGTGGGCGGCATCAACCTCGAAGACATCGCCGCGCCCGAGTGCTTCTACATCGAGGAGACGCTCAAGGCGCGGCTCGACATCCCCGTCTTCCACGACGACCAGCACGGCACCGCGGTGATCAGCGGCGCCGCGCTGATCAACGCCCTGGAGCTGGTGGGGAAGGACATCGCCGCCATCAAGGTGGTCTTCAGCGGCGCGGGCGCGGCGGCGATCGCCACGGCGCTGCACTACGTGTCGCTGGGGGTCACGCGCGAGAACATCTGGATGTGCGACCGCGCGGGGCTGGTGACCGCCGACCGCCCGGCAGACCAGACGGATCCGTACAAGGCCCGCTTCGCCCAGGACGCCCCCGCCCAGCCGCTGGCCGGCGTGATGGTGGACGCCGACGTCTTCGTCGGCCTGTCGGTCGCCGGGGCGGTGACCAAGGAGATGGTGGCGAGCATGGCGCCGAACCCCATCGTCTTCGCGCTCGCCAACCCCGATCCCGAGATCATGCCCGAAGAGGTGATCGAGGTGCGGCCCGACGCGATGGTGGCCACGGGACGGACGGACTATCCCAACCAGGTCAACAACGTTCTCGGCTTTCCCTTCATCTTCCGCGGCGCGTTGGACGTGCGCGCGCGGGCGATCAACGACGAGATGAAGATGGCCGCCACCCGGGCCCTGGCCGAGCTGGCGCGGCTCGACGTTCCCGAGTCCGTCGAGCGGGCGTACGGCGACGAGCGGCTGCGCTTCGGGGCCGACTACCTGATCCCCAAGCCGTTCGACCCGCGCATCATGCTCTGGGTGGCGCCGGCCGTGGCGAAGGCGGCGATGGAGACCGGCGTCGCCCGCCGCGAGCTGGACCTGGAGGCCTACCGCCACGAGCTGGACGCGCGCCTGGGCCGCGGCCGCGAGGTGATGCGCGACATCATGCGCCGCGCGCGCCGCGACCCACGCGCGATCGTGTATCCCGAGGGCGAGCACGAGCGGATCATCCGCGCGGCCGCGCTGGTGGCGGGCGAGGGCTTCGCCCGGCCGATCCTGGTGGGGCGCCCCGACCGCATCCAGGCGGCCGCCGCCGCGCTCGGCGTCTCGCTCGAGGGGATCCGCATCGTGGACCGGATGGCCGACGAGGAGCGGCTGGAGCGCTACGCGCAGACGCTGTGGGCGCGCCGCCAGCGCAAGGGGATGACGCTGGCCGACGCGCGCGGCGAGGTGCGCCGCGGGATCCCCTTCGGGCTGATGATGGTGCGCGAGGGCGAGGCCGACGGGCTGGTGGCGGGCGAGGACCTGCACTATCCCGAGGTGATCCGCCCCGCGCTGCAGGTGCTGGGCACGGCGCCGGGGGTGCGGCACGTGGCCGGGCTGTACATGATGGTGATGGAGCAGGAGATGCTCTTCTTCGCCGACACCACCGTGAACATCGACCCCGACGCCGAGACGCTGGCCGAGATCGCCACGCTGAGCGCGGCGTTCGTGCGCCGGCTCGGGCTGCAGCCGCGCGTGGCGATGCTCTCGTTCAGCAACTTCGGCAGCGTGCGCCACCCGCAGAGCGACAAGGTGCGTCGCGCGGTGGAGCTGGTGCGCAGCATCGAGCCGGGGCTGGAGATCGACGGCGAGATGCAGGCCGACACGGCGGTGGTCGACGAGCTGCGCAAGGAGCTGTACCCCTTCAGCACGCTGCGCAACCGCCCCAACGTGCTGATCTTCCCCGACCTGAACAGCGCCAACACCGCCTACAAGCTGATGGCGCGCATGGGCGGTGCCGAGGCCTTCGGCCCCATCCTGCTGGGGATGGGCCACCCCGTGCACGTCCTCCAGCGCGCCAGCGAGGCCGCCGAGATCGCCAACCTCACCGCCGTGGCCGTGGTCGATGCCCAGGAGCACGGCGGCGCCCGCTACCGCTCGCGCTAACCACCCCTCACCCCCCCCCGGCCCCCCCCTCCCGAACTGCAGGAGAGGGGGGAGAACTGCTAGCTTCAATGTCGATGACGGCGGCAAACTCTCTATCCGGGGAGGTGGGGCTGTGAGGCACCGCGTGCGGAACAACAGCATCGAGCTCCAAATGGCCGCGCGGGAGATGCGGAAGGAACCGACGCCGGCCGAACGGGTGCTGTGGCAGGCGCTGCGCGGAAGCAGGCTCGGCCAACGGTTTCGGCGGCAGCACCCCGTCGGCCGCTTCATCCTCGACTTCTGGTGCGCCGAGGCCAAGCTCGCCGTGGAGATCGATGGCGAGAGCCACGACAGCGATGAACGCAAGGAGCTGGATGCGCTCCGCACCGCTCTGCTGGACCAGCATGGATACCAGGTGATCCGCTTCAGCAACGAAGAGGTCCTCCAGGACCTCGCTTCCGTCGAAGCTCGCATCCGAGACGCGATCGCGGCGCGCACCGAAATGCTCCCCCCTTCTCCTGCAGTTCGGGAGAAGGGGGGCTGGGGGGGATGAGGGGTGGACGTCGTCGAGATCCACTACCGGCGCCTCCCCGACCGGGTGCAGCGCTTCCGCCAGCTAGTGCTGGAAGATGCGGGGGATTACGTTGTGACGTACCTCCCGGCCGCCGATCTGCCCAAGCCCGTCACGGCCGGCGGGCGCACGGTGCTGGAGCCCGGCGCGCCCGTGGTGTGGATCACCTACCGCGGCCGCTGGCACGACGTGGGCCGCTTCCACCTGGCCGACGGCACCTTCACCGGCGTGTACGCCAACGTGCTGACACCGGTGGAGATGGACGGCGCGCGGTGGGACACCACGGACCTCTGCCTGGACGTGTGGCTCGGCGCGGATGGCGACGCGCGGGTGCTGGACGAGGACGAGCTGCGCGAGGCGGAAGCGGCGGGGTGGGTGGACGATTCCACCGCCGCCCGCGCCCGCCGCGAGGCCGCGGAGCTGCTGGACGGCGCGCGGCGCGGCGCATGGCCCCCGCGCGAGGTGCGCGAATGGACGCTGGAGCGGGCGCGGGAGGCGGTCTCCCGGCTCGAGGCCGGCCACGAACCCGGATCGACCCACGGATGAAGCTCACGTTCGCACGCCGCCTGCGCGCGGCGGCGCCCCTGCTGGCCGGCATGGCCGCGCTCGTCATCTCGGCGCAGGCCTGCGCGCAGCCGGGGAACGGCACCAACGCGCAGCGCGGTGCCGCCGCGGCATCCGCCGCCGGCCTGCCGCCGCTGGATTCGGTGCTGGCGCGCGCCAGCCGGTCGCGCGAGCACGGCAGCCAGTACGCCCGCGTCACGCTGTACGAAGTCTCGGACTTCCAGTGTCCGTTCTGCCGGATGTTCTTCAGCAACACGTACGCGAAGTTCGACAGCGCCTACGTGAAGGCGGGGAAGGTGCGCGTGGTGTTCATCAACTTCCCGCTCCCCATGCACAACCAGGCCTTCGCCGCCAGCAAGGCCGCCACGTGCGCGGGCGCGCAGGGGAAGTTCTGGGAGATGCACGACCGGCTCTTCCAGCGGCAGGGCGAGTGGCAGAACCAGCCCGACGCGCACGAGCGCTTCGCCCGCTACGCGGCGGACCTGGGGGTGAACGCCGCGCAGTTCCGCGACTGCGTGGAGAACGACCGCACCAGCCCCCTGCTGGTCAACGACCTGATGCAGGCGATGGGCGCGCAGGTGAACAGCACGCCCACGCTGATCCTCAACCGCGGCGAGAAGGTGCTCAACGGCGCCGTGTCGTACGAGGAGCTCTCGGCGGCGGTCGACGCGCTTCTCGCGGCGGCGCCCGCCGCCGGCGCGCAGCCCGCGCCGCCCGCGCCTGGCACGCCCGCGAGACCGTAGCGTCGTCGACGGGCATCACCAACTGCAACTACAGGCTCACCCGGAGACATGGAAACGGAGGAGAACCGCACGCGCACGCAGTTCTCCTCGGTTTTCCGGTCTTCCGTATGAGCCTGATGTTCGGGGCGCCATGGTTCGATGGATGTTCTCGCGACGCACGAAGCCCCTCTCCGGCCGCGGCCAGGGAGGGGCTTCCGTCCTAGGATGAATCGACGGCGCGGGAGCTACTCGCCGTCTTCGACCACGAAGGCGCTCACCAGGCGGCCCAGGTCCAGGTACATCTGCCGGGTGACGCTCTCCTCCTCGCGCAGCAGGTCGATCAGCCGGTCGTACTCGCCCAGCACCGAGAGCGGCACGTGCACCGTTTCTGCGTGGAAGGTCCCCTGGTCGGCGAAGACCAGGCGCACGGGCACGGTCTTGCCGGGTTCTTGGGTCTGCTCGCTCATCGCTTCGCTTGCTCCGTTCGCCGTCACCGCGCCTGCCTCAGGCCAGGGATGGACAGCAGGAAGATGATCGTGATGATGATCGCCGAGGTGACGCACCACTGGCACCACATCTCGATCACGTACGCCTCGATGTAGGTGAGCCACCCCGAGAAGGCCACGCCCGCCGCCGAGAGCCCGAACAGCGCCAGCGGCACCCACCGGGCGTGCTGGTGGCGCGGCTGCAGCCCCACGATCGCGATCGCCAGGATCGTGACGTAGGCCCCCACGCCCCACAGGCTCACGGGAACGTGCAGGAACTCGGCCCAGGGCGAGGCCTGCACCTGCTCGCAGCTCCCCACCTGGCAGGTGAGCCCGCCGATCACCCCCAGCTTGTACAGCGACAGGTAGGTGGAGACCAGCAGCCCGATCAGCGCCAGCACGGCGGTGGCCATCCGCGCCAGCGGCGGCGCGGCCTCGTGCTCGAAGCCGGCCACCTCCTCGCGCATCGCCTCGCTCACGGCGTGGCCGGGGCGCCCGCGGCCGGCGCGGCCGCCGCCGGAGCGGTCCCCGCCGGCGCCGTCGCGGCTGGACCGCCCGCGGCGGGAGCGGTCCCCGCCGGAGCCGCCGTGGCCGGGGCGTCGGAGAACGCGGCGGGGGCGATGCCGCGCACCACCGTCTCGAACTCGGCGTAGCTGGTGGGCGTCTCCACCCGGCGCCCGTTCACGAAGATCGTGGGGGTGCCCCCCACGCCCAGCGACTGGCCGAGCTGCGAGCTCTCGGTCACTTCCTTCTGGAACTGGTCAGACCGCACGCACGACTCGAACTTGGCCTGGTCCAGCCCCACCTGCTGGGCGAACGGCCCCCACACCTCCACCGGGTCCTTGGCGAACGCCCACTCCTGCTGGCGGGCGAAGAGCATGGCGTGGAACTCCCAGAACTTCCCCTGCGCGTTGGCGCAGCGCCCCGCGCGCGACGACAGCCAGCTGTACTTGAAGCCCAGCGGGAAGTCGAAGAACACGTAGCGCGCCCTCCCCGTGTCCACCAGCCGCTCCATGATCACCGGCTCCAGCCGCGCGGCGAAGTCGGCGCAGTGCGGGCACTGGAAGTCGGCGAACTCGTAGATGGTGATCGGCGCGTCGGCCTTGCCGCGCGAGATCCCCTGCACGCGCTGCAGCTGGTCGTTGGTCAGCGGGGGCGTGTTGGCGGCCTGGTTCACGGCGTCGCCGCCACCCTTCGGGCGCATCTGCGTCACCAGCACTCCGATCCCGGCCAGCAGCACCAGGCCCAGGATCACGTAGAACGGCGTCAGCGAGGACCGCCGCGGCCTCTCGGGCGCGGGTCGGGGCACGGAATTCCTCCGGAGTTTGACGGGGAGCGGATTGCGCGCCGAAGCGCGGCCGAACATGATAACCGCCTCGCGCGGAGCCCGGCAAGCCGCCACGCCGCGGCTGAAAGCCAACGGGGAACGCCGCTTGCGAACCGTGGGCGCGGGGGAGGGTTCGCGGAGGGCGGCCACGCGCCGCATCTCGCGGTTCCACTCCCGCCGGTGCCCGCCCGCCATCGAGGCGCGCGGATGTACCCGGGGCGACGCGAATCGGTCCGCGCGTCTCCGACCCGTACCCTGGCTCCTGATTCGTCAGAATGGATATCCGGCTTACACGCGGCCGCAACCACCGCGTCTGGATGTGGATCGGCCTGATCGTGGGCGTGGCGGCGATGTTCCTGATCGCGGCCGCCATCTTCGGCGATCCCACGCGCAAGGGCACCGTGCACGGCGTGGGCGCGGCGGCCAACTTCGGCAAGGACCGCGGGCCCGTGCAGCCCGTGGTGATCGAGAGCTTCGAGAACCTGAAGAAGCTCAGCGACCGCGAGCTCGGCCGCATCCTGCACCTCGGGGGCACCGCCGAGAGCGGCGTGCGGCGCTCGGCGGTGTACGTGCGCACGCCCAGCGGCCGGCGCCTGCTGGTGCGCTTCGAGCCCACGCCCACGCCCGAGCAGCTGCGCGGCATCGTCAACGGCGGCGGAGTGAGCCTGGACGGCTACCTGATGAAGATCTCGCGCGCCGAGTTCAACGTGTGGATGGACACGCTGGGCGTGGTGGTGCCGCGGCCGGCGCCCGGCGTGAAGTTCGGCGACCTCCCGGACAGCAACTTCATGCGGGTCGATTCGCTGTTCATCAAGGAATACTACCTCTCCGTGCGGCCGGAGGGGATCGGCCGCCCCGGCACAGTCACGGCCGTGGCCGCCACCGGGCGCGCGCGGAGCGATACCTCGGCCGGGCGCGGGCCGTCCGGCACCGCGCCGGTGCCGGCGCAGGTGCCGGCCGCTCCCGCGCCCGCCGCGGCGGAGGCACCGGAGCCCGCGGCCGTGCCGCCCGTGACCGAGCAGGAGGCCGCCGCGCGGGACACGGTGCGCCCGTGAACTGGAGCCCGCGCGACTACGACCTCCTGGAGCGCGCCATCACCGACCGCCGCCGCATCCAGCTTGCGCGCGGCGGCAGCGAGCTGACCATCGTTCCCGACCGCCTGCGCACCGACTTCGGCGAGGAGGTGCTGATCGCCCGGCACCCCAACACCGGCGACCGGCTGGAGCTGCCGCTGCTGGAGATCGAGTGGTTCGAGGTGGTCTGACGGATTCGGCGGGTCTCCGGCTCCTTCAACCGGTGGACACGGAGTCACGGCGGAGCACGGAGCCACGGTGGCTCCATCCGCATGCCTCCACGTCTTCTCGTCACCGGAGCGCAATCCCGGACTCGACAAAGCCTCGCGTCACTGCGAGGCTGCTTCGTATCCAACTCGACCCTGAGATTCGTCTCATGGGCATGGGCGAAGTTCCTGTATCATCATTTCGGGGAGATTCATCGATGACCGCGGAGCAACAGCTGGTCGATTCGGGGCTGCGGACGTGGAAGACGAACGCGGACAGGGCCGCGAGCTTCTTCCAGGCGCTCGACGAGGACGGGCTGGACCGGGAGGTCGCGCCGGGCCGCAACCGGCTGCGCTACATCTGGGGGCACCTGGCCGCCGTCGGCGACTCGATGCTTCCCCTGCTCGGCATCGGCCCGCGGCTCCATCCGGAGCTCGACGCGATGTTCCTGGCCAACCCCGACAGCGGCGAGGCGCTCCTCTCCGGCGCCGAGCTGAAGCGCATCTCCACCGAGATCGACGCCGCGCTCTGGAGCGCCTTCAAGGCGTGGACCCCGGCGGAGTGGCTGGGGCGGCACACGGCCGTTTCGGAGGATGACTT
>Ga0247773_1000123_pt1 | contig 36597 bp, 34 predicted proteins | sample UWRJL092311B6_FD_179934 | JGI IMG/M metagenome (GOLD analysis project Ga0247773, IMG submission 179934) | Plant litter microbial communities from Arlington Agricultural Research Station in Wisconsin, United States - UWRJ-L092-311B-6 | ecosystem: Environmental > Terrestrial > Plant litter >... | reverse complement strand
TTCCGAGGGTACCGAACCCATGCCAGGCCGATCGCTCAGGCTGACGCTCGCGGCGTTGCTCCTGACGCTTGCTTCCTTCCCGCTTCGCGCTTCCGCCCAGGGTACGGGCCAGGTGGCCGGGCGGGTTCTCGATTCGCAGACCGGGCGCCCGCTCCCCGCCGCGCGGGTGGCGGTGCAGGGTACCCAGCTGGCCGCGCTCTCGGGCGTGGACGGGCGCTACTCCCTGCGCAACGTGCCCGCCGGCGAGCACTCGCTGACGGTCAACCTCCTGTCCTACGCGCCCAAGACGGTGGCGGGCGTGCGGGTGACCGCCGGCGCGGCGGCCAGCGTGGACCTGACGCTGGCGCCGCAGGGGCTGCGGCTGGGCGGGATCACCGCCACGGCCACCCGCGAGCGCGGCAGCGTGAACCGCGCGCTGGACGAGCAGCGCACCGCCACCGGCGTGGTCAACTCGGTCACCCAGGAGCAGATCGCCCGCTCGCCCGACAATGACGCAGCCCGTGCGGTGCAGCGGGTGAGCGGGGTGACGGTGCAGGACGGCAAGTACGTGTTCGTGCGCGGTCTGGGCGAGCGCTACACCACCGCGTCGCTGAACGGCGCGCGCATCCCCAGCCCCGAGCCCGAGCGCAAGGTGGTGCCGCTGGACCTGTTCCCGTCCAGCCTGCTGCAGGCCATCACCACCAGCAAGACCTTCACCCCCGACCAGCCGGGCGACTTCAGCGGCGCGCAGGTGAACATCCGCACCCGCGAGGCGCCGGCGCGGCCGTTCTTCAACCTGTCGGTGAGCAGCGGCTTCAACAGCGCCGTCACCGGCCGCCGCCTCCCCTTCGCGCCCACCGTGGGGCAGGAGTGGCTGGGCTTCGCGGGGTCCGCGCGCCGCCTGCCCTCCATCGTGCAGTACACCGACCTGGGGAGCCGGCTGACCAGCGACGACAAGAACCGGCTGATCGGCTCGCTGCGCAACGCCTGGTCTACCCGTCCGGAAGAGGGGAAGCCCAACACCTCGGCCGCGCTGTCGTTCGGCGGGTCGACCGGCGTGTTCGGGCGCGACCTGGGGCTGATCGCCAGCGGCACCTACGCGCACACCTACGAGGCGCACCTGGACGAGGTGCGCGCGACGGCGCAGCCCGACGCCCAGGGCGGCGCGGTGGAGGCCTCGCGCTTCACCGGGACCAGCGCGGGGACCGGCGTGCTCTGGGGCGGCGTGGCCAACCTGAGCTACCGGCTGGGCACGGGCTCGCGCATCGACCTGAACAACTCGTACAACCGCAGCGCCGACAACGAGGGGCGCAGCGAGCTGGGGAGCACCGAGAACCTGGCTCGCATCCCCCTGCTTATCGAGCGGCTGCGCTTCGTGGAGCGCATGGTGCGCGCCAACCAGCTGCGCGGCGAGCACCTGCTGTTCGGCCGCAACACCCTCACCTGGTCGCTCTCCAACAGCGCGGTGGACCGGGTGGAGCCCGACCGCTCGGAGATCGTGTACTCGGCCGAGACCGACCCGGCCACGGGCGTGCAGCTGGCGCCGGCGTGGTACGGCGGGAGCAACGAGGCGGCGGTGCGCACCTTCGGCAACCTGCACGAGAGCGCCTGGGAGGGCGGCGCCGACTGGCAGGCGATGCTGGGCCGCGGCTCGCGCGCGCACCGGCTGAAGGTGGGCGGCCTGTTCCGCGCCACCGACCGCCAGGCCGAGAACCGCAGCTTCAGCATCTCGGCGCCGGGCACGCTGCCGCGCGACCAGCGCGAGGGCTCGCCCGAGCAGATCTTCGACGGGCACCTGACGGCCGCGGGGCAGGCGGCGCTCAACATCACCTCGCTCTCGGCCGGCGGCTCGTACGACGCGCGCGACCGGCTGCAGGCGGGCTACGGGATGCTGGAGCTGTTCGTGACGCCCTCGGTCCGCGTGGTCGGCGGCGCGCGGGTGGAGCGCAGTGCGGTGACGGTGAACGCCACCCCCACCTTCGGCGACGTGGTGACGGCCAACCCCACCTACACCGACGTGCTGCCGTCGCTGGCGCTCAACTGGAGCGTGAGCGACGTGCAGAACCTGCGGCTCTCCTTCAGCCGCACGCTGAGCCGCCCCGAGTACCGCGAGATCGCGCCGATCCTCTACCGCAACGTGCTGGGCGACGAGGAGGTGCGGGGCAACGAGGAGCTGCGGCGCACCACCATCGACAACTTCGACCTGCGCTGGGAGCTGTACCCCAACAGCGGCGAGGTGCTGAGCGTGGCGCTGTTCGCCAAGAATTTCACCGACCCGATCGAGCGGGTGTACCTGGCCACCTCGGGCACGCCCATCGTGACCTTCGTGAACGCCCGCGGCGCGCGCAACTACGGCGTGGAGCTCGAGGCGCGGCGGCAGCTGGGCTTCGTGGCGCCCTGGCTGGAGCGGATGAGCGTGTTCACCAACGCCACGCTGATGAAGAGCCGCATCGACATCGGCACCGACATCAGCAGCCAGACCAACTCGAAGCGGCCGATGGTGGGGCAGGCGCCCTACGTGGTGAACGCCGGCCTCACCTGGGCGGGCGAGGAGCGCGGCACCAGCGCCACGCTGCTGTACAACGTGGTGGGCCGCCGCATCGTGAGTGCGGCCGAGCGCCCGCTCCCCGACAGCTACGAGCAGCCGCGCCAGGTGCTCGACTTTTCGCTGCGCATGCCGCTGCGCCGCGCGGTGGACCTGAAGCTGGACGCCGGCAACCTGCTCGACTCGCCCTACGAGATCCTGCAGGGAAGCCTGGTGCGCGAGCGCTACACCACCGGCCGCTCGTTGGGCATCGGCGTGACCGTGCGGCAGTAGCCGGCATCGCCGTCGAAGGCGAGCGATCGTCCCGGCCGTCACCGTCGAACGGCGTGAACGCGGAGCGGCGGAGTTGAACGGAGGGAGCGGAAGAGCTTCGGCACGAGTCGAAGACCCTCCGCTCCTCGCCGTTGCCGGGTGGCGCCGACACTTTGTCTCGCCGCCTTTGCGAATCACGCAAGCCGACATATTCTATTAGATGGGTGCCCTTGGCTCCCGGTGCACTGACCGCACTTCCTCCCACGATGCTCCGAGGCAACCATGAAGAAGCTGAAGCTGGACTTGGACGAGCTGGCCGTCGAGACATTCGCCACCGACCATGGCGTGGAGCGGCGCGGAACGGTGGGCGGGCATGCCACGTACGCCTGCATCACCGCCCGGTGCCTCAACACCGCTGCCTGCACCGGCGGCGGCGCCGGGTCGTGCGATGGCACCTGCTACGCCACCTGCGGTGATGTGCCCTGCGCCTCGTGGGACATCGACCAGTGCGGCGGCGGTACGGTCTACGACAACAGCTGCTTCGGGGGTGACTGCTTCAACACCGACGACGAGAACACCTGCATCAACACGTGCCTGAATTCGTGTCCCTGCTGAGCGGCACGCCGCACGGCCGTCTCTCGCGTGAGAGCGCGAGGGACGCCCGGGGACGACGCCGTTCCGAGCGGGCACCGTCGCGACCCCGTCGTGGTGACGGAGCGATGGGGCAGGCGTGACACGATCGCGACACGGAACCGGCACGCCAGATACAGCGGGGGGCGAGACTACGGCGGCACTCGACGAGAGCGCCGCCGTATCTCATTTCAACCTGTACCAGGTGAAGCAATGATCCAGCGTTTCCGCCGGCTGTTCGGCGCGTGCCTCGCGGCCGCCGCCCTTGCCGCCTGCGATTCGGGCACCGGCAGCAGCGACGATCTGTTCGCGCCCACCGGGCTGGCCGTGACCGCCAGCAGCCCCACCTCGGTGACCGTCACCTTCAACGCCGTGCCGGGCGCCAGCGGGTACGAGATCGAGCGCGCCAGCGGCAACGGCACCACCTTCACCGCGGTGGGCACCACCAGCTCGTCGCCGTTCACCGACGCGGGGCTGGAGCCCTCGGGCACCTACAGCTACCGCGTGGCCGCCATGCGCGGCGCCGAGAAGAGCGACTACACGGCACCCCAGGCCGTCACGCTCCTCAACCGCCCGGTGGTGACGCTCAGCACCGACATCACCAGCAATCGCCGCTTCGACAGCGACACGGTGTACATCCTGGGCGCGTTCGTGCACGTGGCCAACGGCGCCACGCTCACCATCGAGGAGGGCACGCGCGTCGAGGGGCTGCCCAACTCGGCGCTGTTCATCCTGCGCGGCGCCAAGATCCTGGCCGTGGGCACGGCCGCCAAGCCGATCGTCTTCACCTCCAACCGCCCCGCGGGCCAGCGCCAGCCGGGCGACTGGGGCGGCCTGATCATCGTGGGCAACGGCGTGATCAACCGCGCCGACCCGATCCTGCTGGAAGGCTCCAACACCGGCGGCACCAACTACGCCGTGACCTACTCGGGCGGCACCAACAACGCCGACGACAGCGGTGAGCTGAAGTACGTGCGCGTGGAGTTCGCGGGCTTCGGGCCGGCGCCCGACCAGGAGCTGAACGCCTTCACCTTCGCGGCGGTGGGCTCGGGCACGCGCCTGTCGTACTTGCAGGCGCTGGCGGGGCTGGACGACAGTTACGAGTGGTTCGGCGGCGCGGTGGACGCCAACCACCTGGTGAGCTACGAAAGCGGCGACGACCACTTCGACGCGTCGGAAGGGTTCTCGGGGCGCAACCAGTTCCTGATCGCCTTCCAGAGCACCATCATCCCGCCGCGCAACGGCGCGGGGAACACCTCCAGCGACCCGCAGGGGATCGAGAACGACGGCTGCAACGGCGCCAACTGCGTCAACGGCTTCGTCTCGCAGCCCTACACCATCCCCCTCTTCGCCAACTTCACGCTGATCGGCGCGGCGGGCACCGGCGTGAGCCTGCCGGCGGCGGGCGGGCGCGGGATGGTGCTGCGGCGCGGCACCGGCGGCTTCTACGTGAACGGCGTGGTGGCGCGCTGGCCGGTGGCGATGTCCGTCCGCGACGCGGCCACCAACGACCGCATCACCGCGGGCGACCTGCAGATCAAGGGGATCCTCTCGGCCGAGAACAGCGCGCTGTTCGAGGCCGGCACCGAGCGCTACTCGGTGGACCAGGCGGCCAACGCCATCGAATCGTCGGCGGCGAGCACGGCCAGCCTGTTCACCACCTTCCCGGCCGGGGCGGCGGTCCCCACCGACGCCTCGTTCGACTGGACGCCGTCGGTCGCCTCGCCGGCGCGCACGGGCGGGCTTGCCGCCTTCACCGGTGCGCTGGCGACCAAGGCCGGCGCCGCCGTCACCGCCACCGCCTACCGCGGCGCGGTGGATCCGGCGGGCGCCAAGTGGTGGCAGGGCTGGACCACCTACGCCCGCAACTGATGCCGCTCGGACCCATGGCTTCGGCGGATAGGCCAGCCTGACGTCGTTTCACACGGAGTCAACGGAGTCGACGGAACGCGCGGAGACCGGCTCCGCTCACTCCGTTGACTCCGCTGACTCCGTGTGAAACCAGCGGTTCCAGCTTTTGAAGAGAAATCGAGCTTGATGATGAAGATGTCGATGCGGACCGCCGGCCTGGCTCTTTTCCTCGTGCTCCCCTGCGTCGCGTCGTGTGGCGGGGATGCGGAGGTGGCGCAGGCGGCCACGCCGGCGAGCCAGCCCGTCGCCGTTCCATCTGCCGCGCCCGTGCCGGGGATGCACGTGGACAGCATCCTGCCGCCGGAGGAAGAGGAACGGCGTTTTCGCGAGGGGCTGGCGGAGCCGAGCGGGCTGGAGGGCGGGGCGGCGTCGCGCGAGGCGCTGGTGCGCGGCTTCGTACGCGCGGTGGAGCGTGCCGACACGGCGGCGGTGCGGCGGATGATCGTGTCGCGCGCGGAGTTCGCGTACCTGTACTACCCGTCCACCGAGTTCACCCGTCCCCCGCGCCGCATGTCGCCCGCGCTGCTGTGGTTCCTGACCATGCAGGAGAGCGAGAAGGGGATCGGGCGGCTCTTCGCCCGCCGCGCGGGAAAGCCGCTGGGCTACCTTTCCTCCCGCTGTGCGCCCGAACCGAGGGTCGAGGGCGCGAACCGCCTGTGGGATCGCTGCACCGTCACCGTTCGCCTGGGCGGAGCGCCGAAGGAGGAGCGGCTGTTCAGCACCATCATCGAGCGCCAGGGCCGCTTCAAGTTCGTCTCGTACCAGAACGAGTACTGATACTAGATCCGGCGATCGGCTGTGCATTCGGAAGGACCGCTACGGAAGAATGTCACACGGAGCAACGGAGGAAACGGAGGAAAGACTAGCAGTTCTCCGCTTCCTCCGTTGCTCCGTGTGAGCCAGTTTGTCTGTGGGGGAATGCACAATCATTCAGCGAAATCGGTATGATCCTGATCCTGATCCCAGATTTAGAAAAAGATTTGCTCACGCAGAGTCGGCAGGGTCAGCAGTGAACACCGCTGTTCTCTGCTGACTCTGCGTGAGGCCCGGTCGTAGATTCTGCCGTGCGGACGTGCCGGCTCCCGTTCAGTCCACCGGATCGGACGAGTCCGGGGGAACGTCGGGGAGGACGAGGGGGATGCGCACGGTGAAGATGCTGCCGCCGGGGAAGCGGCTCTGCACCGTCACGTCGCCGCCCAGCAGGCGCGCCAGGTTGCGCGTGACCGAAAGCCCCAGCCCGGTGCCGCCCACCCGCCGCGTGGGCGCCTGCTCCACCTGGCTGAACACGTCGAAGATGCGCTCGCGGTGCTCGGGCGCGATGCCGATCCCCGTGTCGGCCACGGTGATCACCGCCTCGCCGGCGCCCGCCGCCAGCCGGGCGTGGATCTCGCCGCCGTCGGTGAACTTCACCGCGTTGGACAGGAGGTTCAGCACGATCTGGTGCACCTTCCCCGCGTCGGTCGTGGCCACCACCGGCTCGGCCGGCGCGTCCACCCGCAGCGTCAGCCCCTTCTGCCCCGCCAGCGGCTGCACCAGCGCCGCCGAATCGCGCAGCAGCGCGCCCAGCTCCACCTCCTCGGCGTACACCGTCTCGCGCCCCACCTCCAGCCGCGAGAAGAGCAGCACATCCTCGATCAGCCGCAGCAGGTGCTTGCTCCCGGCGCGCACCCGGTTCAGGTGTTCGCGCTGGGCGTCGTTCAGCTCGCCGGCCACGCCGGCGTCCAGCAGGTCGGCGTAGCCGATGATGGCGTTGAGCGGGGTGCGCAGCTCGTGGCTCATCACCGCCAGGAACTGGCCCTTGGCCGCGTTGGCGGTGAGCGCCGCCTGGTACAGCCGGCCGTTGTCCAGCGCCAGCGCGATGCGCCGGCCCAGCTCGGTGAGCTGCGCCAGGTCATGGTCGCCGTAGGCCGACATGCTCTCGGCGGCGGCGAGCGTCACCACGCCCAGCAGCTGCCCCCGCGCCACCAGCGGCGCCGACACCACCGAGCGGACGCCGGCCACGGCCAGCGGCGACCCCGCCGGGGGCACCAGGCTGCGCGCGGCGCGCGTGCGCGCCACCTCGGCCGCGCCGCAGCCCCCCTCCTCCACCGGCAGCGCGGCGTCCAGCGCCTCGCGCGCGGCGGCGGAAAGCGACTCGGCCGCGGCCCACGCGGCGCGGCGCGGCAGGCCCGCCTCGTCGCACAGGTCCACCGCGGCCCAGGCGGCCAGCAGCGGCCCCAGCGCCGCCTCGGCCACGCGCGGCAGCCCGGCCTCCGCCTCCATCGAGCCGGCCAGCAGCGCGCTGGCGTCCGCGAACACGCGCTGCCACTCCTCCTGGCGGCGCTGCTCGGTCACGTCCACCACCGAGCCCACCCACTCGCGCAGCTCGCCGCCCGCGTCCATCACCGGCACGGCGGCGGACACCACGTCGCGGTACTCGCCGTCGGCGCGGCGCAGGCGGTACTCGGCGCGGTAGCGGCCCCGCTGCGTCACCGCCTGGGCCCACGCGCCGCGGACGCGCTCGCGGTCGCCCGGGTGCAGCGCGTCCAGCCACAGGTCGCCCGAGCCGTCGGCGCCGGTGAAGGCGCTCCACCCCGTGCCGCTCTCGCCGCCGCCGTCGGGCTGGGCCGTCCAGATCACGTCGCTGGTGCCGGCCACCAGCGCGCGGAAGCGCTCCTCGCTGCGGCGCACCGCCTCGTCCACCTCGCGGGCGCGCAGCAGCGCGTTGACCGTGGCCACCAGCTCGCGCGGCTCCACCGGCTGCGTCAGGTAGCCGTCGGCGCCCAGGTCGAGCCCGGTCACCCGGTGCTCGGCGCTGCGGTAGGCGGCCGACAGGTAGAGCACGGGCACGCCCGCGGTGCGCGGGTTGGCCTTGATGCGCCGGCACACCTCGAAGCCGTGCACGTCGGGGAGGTTCACGTCCAGCAGCACCAGGTCCACGCGCTCGGCCTCCAGGTCGGCGATGCGCAGCCCCTCGTTGCCGGTGGCGGCCTCCAGCACGTCGAAGCCGGCCTGGCGCAGCACGCGCGAGGTGGCGTAGCGGCCGGCCTCGTAGTCGTCCACGTTGAGCACCAGCACCTGCCGGTGCACGCCCTCGCGCCCCAGCGTGTCAGGCATGGGCGCCCTCCGGGTCCCACGCCGCGTCGGGGCCGGCGTACGACCCCGCCTCGTCCTCCGCGCCGGCATCGGCGTCGGCCGGCTCCACGTACACCACCGGCAGGGTCAGGGTGAAGGTGGAGCCTCGCCCCACCTCGCTCTGCACCTCCACGCGGCCGCCCAGCAGCCCGGCCAGCTTGCGCGACAGCGGCAGCCCCAGCCCGGTGCCCCGGCGGCGGCGCTGCAGGGCGCCGTCCACCTGCGCGAAGTCCTCGAACACCCGCTCGCTGTCTTCGGGCGAGATGCCGATCCCCGTGTCGGCCACGGCGAACTCGAGCCAGCCGCCGTCCAGCTCGCGCGCCGTCACCCGCACCTCGCCGCCCTCGGTGAACTTGAGGGCGTTGGAGATGAAGTTGCGCAGCACCTGCGCGACCTTGGCCTCGTCGGTCTCCAGCTCGGGGAGGCCGCGGGCGCTCTCGAACACCAGCTGCGTGGTCTCGCCGGCCAGCAGCGGGCGCAGGGTGGCGCGCAGCAAGTTGAACAGGTCGGGCACGCTGAAGCGAGTGGCGCGCACGGCGATCTTGCCGGCGTCCACGCGGGCGGTGTCGAGCAGGTCGTCCACCAGGTTCAGCAGGTCGCGCGCCGAACGCCGCACGAACGCCACCTGCTTCTCCTGCTCGCCGGTCAGCTCGCCGTCCACCCGGTCCAGCAGCAGCCCGGTCAGCGCCAGCATCGAGTCGAGCGGGGTGCGGAACTCGTGGCTCATGTAGCTCATGAACTGCGCCCGCAGCGCGTTGGCCCGCCGCAGCTGCTCCATCCGCCCGTCCAGCTCGGCATAGAGCGCCACCACGCCGCGGTTGGTGTCCTCCAGCTCCTTGTTCAGGTGCTGCATCTCGTCCTGGCGCGAGCGCGCCTCGCCCAGCGCCGCGATCAGCTCGCGGTTCTGCCGCTGCACCTCGTCCAGCGGGTCGGGCGGGGCCAATCGCGCCAGCGCCGCCGCCACCCGACCGCGCACCGCGTCGTCCACCGCGGGGGCGGTGCGGGGGAGGCGCTTGCCCAGCTCCACGGTGGTCCCCTCGCCCGGCCGCGTGTCCACGCTGAAGGCGTCCATCAGCCGCCGCGTGCCCGCCATCCCCATCCCCATCCCGGTGGCCGACTGGTAGCGCCCCGCCAGCACGTCGTCGAGCGCGGCGATCCCCGGGCCATGGTCGCTCACGCGGGCAACCAGGAGCTGGCCGCCCGCGGCGCCGTCCACGCGCAGCTCCAGCCGGCCGCCGGCGGCGTAGCGCACGGCGTTGCGCGCGATCTCGCTCACCGCGGTGGCGAAGCGCGTCTGGTCCTGCACGTCGAAGCCCAGCAGCTCGGCCACCTGGCGCGCGCGCTGCCGCGCCAGCACCACGTCGGCGTCGGCGCGCAGCGCCACCGTCACCAGGGTCGCGGGCGCGTTCACGACGCCGGCTCGCGCGCGGCCACCACGGTGGCGTCGTCGGTGCCGCGGCAGAAGTCGCGGTGCAGCACGGCGGCCACGATCGACGGGTCGCGCCCGTGCAGGCCGGCGTAGCGGTCCAGGTCCCACCGCGTGTTCACGCCGTCGGAGTGCATCACCAGCAGCGCGGCCCTCACCCACGGGTACTCGAACTCGTGCAGCTTGCGCATCTCGTGGCCCACGATGCCGTTGTGCGACACCATGCTCTGGCTGCGCCCCGGCATCAGCACCGCGCCCGAGATGTTGCCCACCCCGGCGTAGCGCACCCGCCCCGCCGCGGTGCTCACCTCGGCGATGGCCACGGCCGCGCCGCGCGTGGGGCGCAGCGCCGCGTGCAGCCGCTCCATCAGCCGCGCCGGCGCGTCGGCCGAGTGGAGGGCGAAGACGCGGGCCGCCTCGCGCGAGGCCGCCGCCGCGTCGGGGCCGTGCCCCAGCCCGTCGGCCACCATCACGATGGTGCGCCCCGGCCCCTCGGCCGAGCTCCACGTGTCGCCGCACACCACCTGGCCGGCCTTGGGAACCGACACGGCGCCCACCACCAGCGCCGGCACCGCCTGCGCCGGCGGCGTCTCGGGCCACACCCGGCAGAGAACCACGGTGCCGCGGCCGGGCAGCGTGAACAGCTCGAACTCGTCGCTCTGGCGGCGCAGCGCCCCGAGACCCGTGCCGGGGCTGCCGGCGGTGCTGTGCCCGTCGCGCGAAGAGGCGGCGGGGTCGGCCATCCCGGGGCCCGCGTCCACGGCCAGCAGCTCCACGCCCGCCACGCCGCCGCGCTCGCAGGGGCGCACGAACACGGTGCCGCCGGCGGTGGCGTGCTTGGCCAGGTTGGTGGCGGCCTCGGTGGCCAGCAGCGCGGCGCGCCCGGCCTCGGTCTCGCCGAAGCCCAGCGCGCCGGTGATGCGGGCCACCCGCCGCCGCACCTCGCCCGCGCCGCTGGCGTCGCCGGCGGCCACGGGCACCGCGTCGGTGGCTACTTCCATTTCACCACCGTGATGCGGGTGCCTTCGCCCGGGCGCGAGTCGATGTGGAACTCGTTCACCAGCCGGCGCGCGCCGCCCAGCCCCAGCCCCAGGCCGCCGCCCGAGGTGAAGCCGTCCTGCAGCGCGCGCTCGATGTCGGGAATGCCGGGGCCCTGGTCGTCGAACACCAGGCGAATGCCCCGGCGGATGCCGTCCTCCACCTGCTCCAGCGTGAGCGTGCCGCCGCCGCCGTACACCACGGTGTTGCGCGCGAGCTCGCTGGCCGCGGTCACCAGCTTGGTCTGGTCCACCAGCGACAGCCCGATCTCCACCGCCCAGCTCCGCACCGCCTGCCGCGAGAACACCACGTCGTCCTCGGTGCGCAGGGGGCGCGAGTCACCCTTGCGGATCAGCATCGGCCTCCACGGTGGCGAGGCCTTCCCGGTCGAGCTCGCCCTGCAGCAGCTCCATCCCGCGCTCCACGTTGAGCGCGGTGCGGACGCCCGGCAGGGTCAGGCCCAGCTCCACCAGGGTGATGGCCACGGCCGGCTGCATCCCGGTGACCACCGTCTTGGCGTCGAGCACGCGCGACATGGCCGCGATGTTCCCCAGCACCCGCCCGATGAACGAGTCCACGATCTCGAGGCTGGAGATGTCGATCAGCACGCCGCGGGCGCCTTCCTTCACGATGCGCTCGGTGAGGTCGTCCTGGAGCGTGAGGGCCAGCCGGTCGTGCATGTCCACCTGGATGGTGACCAGCAGGAAGCGGCCCATCTTGAGGATGGGGATCCGGTCCATCCGGCTAGCTCCGCGACGCGATGCGGGTGACCGTGTAGCCGGTGGCCCGCAGCGCCACCAGGATGGCGTCGGCCAGCGACGCCTTGGTGGTCACGTTCTCGAGCACCACGCCCAGGTGCACGATGGTCTGGGCGATCTGCGGGCGGATGCCGCTGATGATGCACTCGGCGCCCATCAGCCGCGCGGCCGCCACCGTCTTGATCAGGTGCTGCGCCACCAGGGTGTCCACGGTGGGCACCCCGGTGATGTCGATGATGGCCACCGAGGCGCCGTACTCCACGATGCGGGCGAGCAGGTTCTCCATCACCACCTGCGTGCGCGCGCTGTCGAGCGTGCCGATCAGCGGCACCGCCACCACCCCCTCCCACACCTTCACCACGGGGGTGGACAGCTCCATCAGCTCTTCCTGCTGGCGGGCGATCACCTCCTCGCGGCTCTTCTGGAACACCTCGGTGATGTACAGCCCCAGCCGGTCGAGCACGGTGCTGGCCGTCCACGCCTCGCTCGCCAGCTGCTCGGGGGTGGCGCGCGCGGCCAGCCGGGTGAACAGCGGCTGCTTGAGCGAGAAGATGAAGTAGGCCGTGTCGGACGGGCTGAACCCCTGCAGCGCGCGGCTGCGCGACACCGAGGCCAGCAGGTCGCGCACCGGCGCCCACTCGGGCCCGTCCACCGAGCGGAAGTTGCCGGTCTGCACCGCCAGGCCGAAGGCGCCCAGGAACTCGGCCGACTGCTGGCGCAGCTCGGTCTCGCTCATCAGGTCGCGGCGCACGCTGGCGGAGGCGAGCTGCTCGCGCATCCAGTCGTCCAGCAGGCGGCCGTCGTCCTCGGCCAGCACGGCGGGGAGCAGGGTACCGTCGGGCATCGGAAAGGCCTCGAAGAAAAGGGGCGGTGGAGCAAGGATGGATGGTCTCGCTGCGGAGCGCGGACACGCAATGTACGGCGCGCCGCCCCCCCGACAAGTCGAACGGGGTTCGGCGCAACCGCCCGCTCATGCGATCTCCGTGCCCACTTCCCTGAAGCGAGGATGAATGCATGCCCATCCATTTTTCTTCCTTCACCCGCGGCCAGGAGTGAGCGGCTGGCGCCCGGCCCCGGGGCCGGCGGCGGAGGGGGGATACGCGATCGTGACGGGTCTGCCGCGGGAGCGAGAATCGCCGCCGCGAGCTTGCATCCGGGACGATCACCGCTGACCTGGAGGAGAGCGCATGGCGCACCTGACGACGGACCTGGACGAGACGGCCATGCTGGAGCTGGTGGATCCGACGATGGACGACGGGGGCGAGATGGCGCTGCCGCTGCCCGGGGTGGTGGACACGCAGGCGGTGGTGCTGGCGGGGCTGCTGGCCGGGGGCACGCGACCGCTGGTGCTCGACGCGGCGAACGTGCGCGACATCCGCCCCGCCGCCGCCGGGATGCTGCTGGCGCTGCTGCGCGCCAAGCGCGGCGCCGGCGTGGAGGCCCGCATCGTGGCCGCGTCGCCCGCGCTGCGCCGCCGCTGGGCCGGCCACCCGCTCGCCGCCTTCTTCGGCGCGGACGCGGGCGGCGGCGTGGCGACCTACGGGGCCGAGGCGCTGTTCGTATGCCCCGACCGCGAGGGGCTGGGGTTCGCGCCCAGCGAGCGGTAGAAGCCGCGGGGAGGGGCTTCCGGGCGGAGAGATCGGATGGGGTTCACGACGCACGTCCATCGCCTGCTGGAGTCAGCCATTGAAGTGGGCGACGATGACACCTCCGCCCGCTCGCTACCTTGCGAGCGAATATCGTCGGGTCTAGTATCGGTCACTCCCAATCATCCACACCACAGGAGCAGCCGATGAAGAAGCTCACGCTCGACCTCGAGTCGCTGTCGCTCACTTCGTTCGACACCGAGAAGGTGCCGGCCAGCGAAGGCACCGTGCAGGGACACCTGGTTCCGACGAACCCCTGGTGCATCGCCAACTCGTACCGGAGCTACTGCCCGGACTCGGTCTGCACCTGCCCGCCGCCCTGGAACTGAGGCACGGCAGGCACAGTCCACACGGTCGCGCCCGGCGGGAAGGAGCCCCGCCGGGCGCAGCTACATTGGTCAAGTTCTGCGAACACGTCGGGGCGCGCTGTGGCGACGAACACCCGCGGTAACTTCAACGATCTTTCCTAAGAACAAAGATTCCTAGCTGGGCTGTGTTGAAGTTACCAATGACTTCAAAACCGTCAATGGCTTCTAACGATTGTAGTAGCGAACTGGAATCGTAGAAATTAATGCAGTTTAGCCATACATCTTCAAACAGGATATCACCGATCTGGACGTCGTGTGCTCTCGTAACGTAACTCTCCGTGCCTGTAATCTGACTGAACGGTTTCGGGGAAGGCTCGTGGGTTATCGATTTCCGATCAAAGGGAACGCCGAGCAGTTTTAAAGGGCTAAAATACAGGCCGATCCGCTCTTCTTCAGGCCCACCTGGGATCAGTTCGTCAGCGTGTAATCTGACCTCGAGTACAAGGATGTCGCCAGGGTACATTGCACGGTATAGCCGCTGGAGAAACTCCATCTCATCCAACATGTTACCCAGAGTGTTGCCCAAGAGGAGGAACAAATTCGGTTCTTTACGATAGTTAAATACAGGACGAAACTCGTTGAGATTGTTGAAGTCTGAAAAAATAGCCTTTACTTTGACGCGTCTTCGGAGGAGTTGATCTCCAAAGATTGTTTGGATGGCCGCCGAGAGTAGCGCGTCGCTAATATCCATTGGATAATAGAAGAGTTCGTCCGTTCTCTCTCTCTCGTCAAGTGCCGCACCTAGACAGTGCAGAATAATCTTATCTTTCTCCCCATCTCCAGGACCGAGACTTATTACATCGGGGGACGTCAGCACAAAGTTGTCTCCGCACAATTGCAGGATTTTAGCTGTATTCTTCGAGAAGAAGGCGATGGACTCATGGTATACCGAGTACAGCGGATGCTGACAAAGACGCAACCAATGCCGTGCTCCGTATTCGTTTCCATAAGCGAACTTACAAGAGATGAACGATCCAGCGCGGATCTTCGCGAGAAGCTGTTCCTCCGTCGTGCCTTCTTGCCGCCTGGCATAGGACACTGAATCGAAGATATCAGGAAAGTATTCTCCTCTCACCATAACTTGCCCATGGACTCGTTGTTTGAATCGTCGATAAGAGGCGGTATTCTCAACCCACCTTATGAAGCTCATTCGCAGGTCCTTCAATTTGCTACCGTGGTAAACGAGATGTCGGTAGCCACGTGTGTCGGACGGAAGCTGATCGGGTCTTTGAGTAAGTAATATTATGTCCGCACTTTGGTGAGCAAACGCTGCCCCTAACTCATAATACACGTTCAGGTTTGGCTCAGTAGCTTCGACGACTATCAGATCTGCGGACTTGATATGTGAGTGAATATCCTCTATGAATGCGCTGCTTGAAGGTATTATATCAGCACGCATAACCTTGAATCCCGACTCTTCGAGCACTGGTCGCAACACCGAGGTGAAAATCTTCTCGTATGCAGGTCGGTACGGCATTACCACGAATGCGATCGGCATGGCTGTACACGCGTGTTGAGGTGTGCTCATTCGAGTTGTCGTTAGGTACGTCAACGCGCCAATGTGACGAGAAAACGCAACTTGTCAACAATGTTGTGCGATCGGCCAGGCAGGTTAGGAGTTAAACGTTTATGACGTGGCGCATACGATTGAGTTTAGGACGTAGGTGATCGCCGCGCCTTGCCTTTCCGCCCATCCCCCGCCAAACTACCGGCTTACGACCGATCCGCCCGCGCGCGCCCGACCGCGTGCCCGGGCCCCTAGTGCAAACCGAGCCGGAAGCCGACCGCTGTTCGAGTTCCAGGTCCAGGCCACCGACGGCCCCGCGCGCGCCGGCGTGCTCAACCTGCCGCACGGCCAGGTGCGCACGCCGGTGTTCATGCCCGTGGGCACGCAGGCCACGGTCAAGACGCTCACGCCCGAAGAGGTGGAGGGGCTGGGCGCCCAGATCATCCTGGGCAACACCTACCACCTCTACCTGCGCCCCGGGCACGACGTGGTGCGGCAGATGGGCGGCCTGCACGGGTTCGGGGGATGGAAGAAGCCGATCCTGACCGACTCGGGCGGCTTCCAGGTGTTCTCGCTCAGCGACATCAGCACCATAGGCGAGGACGGGGTGGAGTTCCAGAGCCACATCGACGGCTCGCGCCACCTGTTCACCCCCGAGCGGGTGATGGAGATCGAGCGGGCGCTGGGGGCCGACATCATCATGGCCTTCGACCAGTGCCCGCCGGGGCAGAGCAGCCGCGAGCTGGCCACCGAGGCGTACGAGCGCACGCTGCGCTGGCTGGCGCGCTGCCGCACCGCCTTCGAGCGCGACCGCGAGGACGACCCCGAGCCGCGGCAGACGCTGTTCCCCATCGTGCAGGGCGGCATCCACGCCGACCTGCGGGTGGCGTCGGCGCGCGGCACGCTGGCGAGCGGGGATTGGGACGGGATCGCCATCGGGGGCCTGAGCGTGGGCGAGCCCAAGCCGCAGATGCACGACATGCTCGACGCCGTGCGCCCCGAGCTTCCCGACCGGCTGCCGCGCTACCTGATGGGCGTGGGCTACCCCGACGACCTGCTGGAGGCCATCGGGCGCGGCATCGACATGTTCGACTGCGTGGCGCCCACCCGCAACGGGCGCAACGGCGCGGTGTGGATCACGGCCGAGGGGCAGGTGAACATCAAGCAGCGCCGCTTCCTGACCGACGCGGGCCCGCTGGATCCCGAGTGCGGCTGCTACACCTGCCGCACCTACACGCGGGCCTACCTGCGCCACCTGTTCGTGGCCGGCGAGGGCCTGAGCATGCGGCTGCTGTCGATCCATAACCTGCACTTCCTGGTGAACCTGGCCAACCAGGCGCGCGAGCACATCCTGGCCGGCGACTACGCCGGCTGGAGCCGCGCCTGGCTCGACCGCTTCGCCGCGGGCAAGGCGGCGGCGAAGGGGTAGGCGAGGCGCCCGGAAAGGCGACTGAAGTCGCGGCTACGACGGCCCGAAGTCCGCTCCGCGAACTCCCACGCCGCCATCACCGCGAGCAGCCGCCTTCGATCGACTTCGATGAGAGTGGGACCGAAAGACGGCACCGAAGCCGTCTTCGAGCGTACGAGCGAAGCGAGCAGGTCCCTCCCCCAGGCTGTTTTGGAGGAGGGACAGGCGAGGAACGAGCCAGGGTGAGGGCCCGCGGGGCCGGCCACCATCGACCGAATCACCGATCACGGAGAGACCGACATACATGAACACCGCACTGATGATGCTGGCCCAGGCCCAGGGCGCGAGCTCGCTGGCCACGCTGATCATGCCGCTGGCGATCCTGGCGGTCTTCTACTTCATCCTGGTGGTGCCGCAGCGGCGCCAGCTCAAGGCGCACCAGAACCTGGTGGAGGCGCTGCAGAAGGGCGACCAGGTGGTCACCGCCGGCGGCATCATGGGCGAGATCACCGCCCTCAAGGACGACTCGGTGCAGATCAAGAGCGGCACCGCCACCGTGGTGGTGGACCGCAGCCGCATCGTCAAGCGCACCACGGCGGGCGGCGAAGTGACCACCACCGAGCGGAAGTGACGCCATGCCGCTGCTGAAGATCGAGCTGCTGGGCTCGGAGGTGCTGCGCCGCCACGCCGACCCCGTGGAGGCGCCCGGCCCCGAGTTCGACACCCTGATCGCCGACATGTTCGAGACCATGTACGATGCCAAGGGCATCGGCCTGGCCGCGCCGCAGGTGGGCATCTCGCAGCGCCTGGTGGTGGTGGACGTCAACGACGAAGGCGGCAAGGAGCTGGGCCCCTACGCCCTCTTCAACCCGCGCGTGGTGGAGTTCGGTAGCGACACCGACAAGACCGAAGAAGGGTGCCTGAGCATTCCTGGCGTAACCGGGGTGGTGGAACGGCCCTGGCGCGTGGTGGTGGAGGGGCAGGACCGCCAGGGCAACCCGGTGCGCATCGAGGCCGAGGACATGCTCGCGCGCTGCCTGCAGCACGAGATCGACCACCTGGACGGGGTGCTGTTCATCGACCGCCTGTCGCCGCTCAAGCGCAACATGGTGTTGCGCAAGTACCGCAAGCAGGCCGCGCCGTGAAGGTGATCTTCTGGGGCACGCCCGAGTTCGCGCTTCCCGCGCTGCGCGCCCTGGGCGACGAGGGGCACCACCTCGCCGCCGTGGTCACCCAGCCCGACCGCCCCGCCGGCCGCGGCCGCGCGCTGACGCCGTCGCCCGTGAAGGTGGAGGCCGAGCGCGAGGGCATCCCCGTGCTGCAGCCCGAGCGCGCGCGCGGCGACGAGTTCGTGGCCCAGCTGCGCGCGCTGGACGCCGACATCTCCGTCGTCGTCGCGTACGGGCAGATCCTGAAGCCGGAGGTGCTGGCGGTGCCGCGGCTGGGCTCCGTCAACATCCACGGCTCGCTCCTTCCCGAGCTGCGCGGCGCGGCGCCGGTGCAGTGGTCCATCATCCGCGGCTTCGACGTGACCGGCGTCACCATCATGCAGATGGACGCGGGGCTCGACTCGGGCCCCACCCTGCTGCGCGTGGAAGAGCCGATCGAGGCCGACGAGTCGGCGAGCGAGCTGGCGGGGCGCCTGGCCGAGGTGGGCGCCGAAGCGCTGCTGGAAGCGCTGGCGCTGCTGGAGGCGGGGCAGCTCGTGCGCCAGGACCAGGACCACGCCCGGGCCACCTACGCACCCAAGCTCGACCGCGAGACCGCCCGGCTCGACTGGACGCTCCCGGCGGTGGACGTGTCGCGCTGGATGCGCGGGCTGGACGACGTGCCCGGCGCCTGGAGCCCGCTGGGCGCGCGCGGCCCGGTCAAGCTCTTCCGCCCGAAGCTGGAGGTGCAGGGCGGCGAGCCCGGCATGGTGCTGGAGGTGGGCGACGCCGGCGTGCTCGTCGCCTGCGGCCAGGGCTCCGTGCGCGTCTCCGAGGTGCAGCCGCCGGGCAAGCGCCGCATGCCCGCGGGCGAGTGGGTGCGCGGCCGCGGCGTGGCCGTGGGCGACCGCTTCGGCGTCGAGGGCTGAATCCCCGTCTGCCGCGTCTCGCCGTCGCGCGACATCGACGCTGATGCCGCTGGAGATCGGAGACGCCCGATGATCCCGCCGCTGCACGTGGTGACCGACGACGCCGTGGTGGCGCGGGCGGACTTCCTCGACAGGGCGGGGGAGGTGCTGGCGGCCGGCGGGTCGGGCGTGGCGCTGCACCTTCGCGCCCCCGCCGCATCCGGGCGGCGCATGCACGAGCTGGCGGTTCGGTTGATGGAGATCGCGCGCGCCACCGGCTCGCTGCTGGTCGTCAACGACCGCGTGGACGTTGCGCTCGCCGCCGGCGCCGGCGCCATCCAGCTCGCCCGCCGCAGCCTTGCCGCGGCCGACGCGCGGCGGCTGGTGGGCGGCGCGATGCGGATCGGCGTTTCGGTCCACTCGGTGGACGACGCGCGCGAGGCGGTGGACGCGGGCGCGGACTGGCTGCTCGCTGGTTCCATCTACCCGACGGCTTCGCACCCCGGCCGCGTGGGCACCGGTGTCGGGATGATCGAGGCGATGGCGGGGCTGGGACGGCCAGTGATCGCCATTGGCGGGGTGACGCCGGAGCGGGTGGGCGAGCTTCTTGGGGCGGGCGCGGCGGGGATTGCCGCGATCCGGGGCATCTGGGACCAGCCGTCGCCGGGTTCGGCGGCGCGAGCATACATCGAGGCATGGCAGAGCTGCAGATCGCCGCGGAGGTGACCATCCGCGTGAACGGCGACGAGCGCGCGGTGCCGGCGGGGCTCAGCGTGGCCGCGCTGCTGGAGCACCTGGGCCTGCACCCGCGCATGGTGGTGGTGGAGCGCAACGGCCACATCCTCCGCCGCGACGCCCTTCCCGACGCGCAGGTGGAGCCGGGCGACGCGTACGAGCTGGTGCACTTCGTGGGCGGGGGCTGAGGCTGGCTCTTCCCGTGTCATGTCCCGTTCACCGATCGTATCCGCCGGTTGAAACCGGCGGCTGAAAGTTCGGGAAGTCCGCCTTTGCGGACTGCTTGCCGCCTCCTTCGCGCTTCCCGCCGACAAGCTGCGATCGGACGAATGAGGCGGTGGTTGCAGGCCGGGAGACCACCCTCCCCCGCGGAGCGCGGGGAGGGTACCGCGAAGCGGGGGAGGGGGCCGCCGCGGGCACGCCTCGACCTTCACCGCTTCGACTGAAGCTGATCCACCGAGATCCACCGAATCACCGTACTACCGAGGTACAACCGCATGGCAACCGTGATCGCCGAGCCGCTGGTGATGGACGAGCCGCTGACGATCGCCGGCCGCAGCCTGCGCTCGCGCCTGATGGTGGGGACGGGGAAGTACCGCTCCAACGAGCAGATGGTGGCCGCGATCGAAGCCTCGGGCGCCGAGGTGGTGACCGTGGCCGTGCGGCGCGTGGACCTCGACCGCACGAAGGACGAGGGCGTCCTCTTCCACCTCGACCCCGAGCAGTACCTGCTGCTTCCCAACACCGCCGGCTGCTACACGGCCGAGGACGCCGTACGCTACGCACGCCTGGCCCGCGCCGCCGGCTTCACCGACTGGGTGAAGCTGGAGGTGATCGGCGACCAGGAAACGCTCCTTCCCGACGCCGAGGCCACGCTGCGCGCCGCCAGGGAGCTGGCGGCCGACGGGTTCAACGTGCTGGCCTACACCAACGACGACCTGATCACCGCGCTGCGGCTGGAAGACGCCGGCTGCGCCGCGGTGATGCCGCTGGCCTCGCCCATCGGCAGCGGGCTGGGGCTGGTCAACCCGTTCAACATCCGCACGATCAAGGCGCGCCTCTCGGTCCCCGTGATCGTGGACGCCGGCGTGGGCACCGCGAGCGACGCGGCGGTGACCATGGAGCAGGGGGTGGACGGGATCCTGATGAACACCGCGCTGGCCGAGGCGCAGGACCCCGTGCGCATGAGCCGCGCGATGGCGCTGGCCACCGAGGCGGGGCGGCTGGCGTACCTGGCCGGCAGGATGCCGCGCCGCGAGCGGGCGGTGCCGTCGTCGCCGCTCGGGGGGATGCTGGGCTGAGGAGCCGCGAGATGGCCGGCAACGTCACCGCGCCCCGCCGCGCGGCGCTGGAGGTGATGCAGCGGGTGCGCGGCGGCGACCTGGCCGACCGCGCGCTGGACGCCGCCGCCGCCCGGCTCGACCCGCGCGACCGCGCGTGGACGCAGGAGCTGGTGTATGGCACCTTCCGCCTGCGCGGCCGCATCGACCACATGCTGGGCACGCTGCTGCGCGACGGCACCCGGTCCGTCGAGCCCGACGTGCTGGACGTGCTTCGCCTGGGCGCCTACCAGCTGCTGGAGATGGGGAGCGTGCCCCCCTACGCCGCCGTCTCCCAATCGGTGGAGCTGGCACGGATGGCGGGCGCGGGGCGCGTCTCCGGCCTGGTCAACGGCGTGCTCCAGAACCTGCAGCGGCGCGGCGAGGGGATCCGCTTCCCCGACCTGGCGCCCGACCCAGCCGGCCACCTGAGCACGTGGGGCTCGCACCCGCGCTGGCTGGTGGAGCGCTGGGTGGAGCGCTGGGGCGCAGACGGTGCGCGGGCGCTGGTCGAGGCCGACAACCTGCGCCCCGAGCTGTACATCCGCCCCCTGGGCATCTCGGCCGACGATGCGCGGGCGCGGCTGGGCGAGGCGGGGGTCGCGTCGGAGCCGGTGGCGTTCTCGCCCGACTCGCTCCGCATCCTCCCCCCCGCCACGGCCGCCGAGGCGCTGGCGGCGGTGCCGGCGGTGGTGCAGGACCCGGCGGCCGCGCTGGTGGTGCGCTACGCGCACGTGCCCGAAGGGGCCGCGGTGATCGACCTGTGCGCCGCGCCGGGCGGCAAGGCGCTGGGGATGGCGGGCCGCGCCGCGCACGTGGCCGCGGCCGACCTGTCGCACCGGCGGCTGCGGCGCGTGGCCGAGAACGCGGCGCGCGTGGGCTGGGGCGGCCGCATCGGCGCGGTGGTGGCAGATGGGCGCACGCCGCCGTTCCGCGAAGCTGACGCGGTGCTGCTGGACGCGCCGTGCACGGGCACGGGCACCTTCCGCCGGCACCCCGACGGGCGCTGGCGCGTGGACGCGGGCGACCTGGCCGCGCTGGTGGCGCTGCAGGCCGAGCTGCTGGACGCCGCCGCGGCGCTGGTGCGGCCGGGTGGGATGCTGGTGTACAGCACGTGCTCGCTGGAACGCGAGGAGAACGAGGAGCGAGTGGAGGAATTCCTGGCCCGTCATCCCCAGTTCAGCGCCGACCCGCCAGCCGGCGTGGTGCCGCCCGAGGTGCTGGACGCCGCGGGGCGCCTGTGCGTGCTGCCGCAGCGGCAGGCCGTGGACGGCGCCTTTGCCGCGCGGCTGCGGAGGGGCACGTGAGGCCGCCCGTGCGCGATGCGGCCCCCAAGCCGCCGCGACGCCCGGCCGGGGCCGGCGTGCGCCAGCGCGTGAAGGCGTACTTCGACGAGCGCCGCCTGCTCAAGTACATCGTGTATTGCGGTCTGGGCGGCTTCTTCATCGGCTACCTGTTCATCACCCTGCTCTTCTTCCCCGGCTTCGGGCGCTCGGCCATCGTCACCGTGCCCGACGTGCGGGGGATGACGCAATCGGCCGCGCGGCGCGCGCTGTCGAAGGCGGGGCTCGAGTTCACCCGCGGCACCACGCTCAACAACCCGCGCGTGGCCCAGAACCGCGTGCTCAGCCAAGTGCCGCTTCCCGGGCAGGAGGCCGCGCGCGGCAGCGACGTGCGCATCATCCTGAGCGCGGGCCCCGACCGGAGGCCGGTCCCGTCGGTGGAAGGGCTGGACAAGGACGAGGCGATCTCGCTGCTGCAGCGGATGGGCTTCCAGGTGCGGCTGCGCACCCTGCAGAACATGAAGGAGGAGGGGTCGCTGCTGGGGATGGAGCCCCGCGCCGGCACCCAGGTGCCCATGCCGGGGGTCGTGATCCTCAGCATCAGCGCCGGCCCGCCGATGATGCTGGCGCCCAGCGTCCTTGGCACCACCCAGGACGACGCGGCGGCGAAGCTGGAGGCCGCCGGGCTGCGGCTGGGGCGCGTGGGCTACGACCCCGAGGCCACCGCGCCGGTGGGCAGCGTGGTGGCGCAGAGCCCCGAGGCGGGCGACAGCATCCGCGTGGGCAGCGCGGTGCGCGTGACCCTGAGCGGCAGCGACCCCAACCCCGCGCCGCCCCCCGACAGCGCCGCCGCGGCCGCCCCGGCCGACAGCGCCGCCGCCGCCCAGCCCGCCGAGGGCGAGCCCGAACCCGAGCCGCAGCCCGAGCCTGCCCCGCCGCCGGCACCCGGCGCGGGGACACGCGGGCGGGATCGCGGGTAGAACGAGGGAGCCGTCCGTCCGCGCACGTGCTGGATGCCGAGGGAAGCCGCGAACGGGGCGGTTGCGTGAGGGATTCGCGCCCGGAGGGCCGAGACGCCGGCGCGCTCGGGTCGATCGACGAGGAAGCGAGCGAGGTCGTGGCGCGGTGGCGGCTCGGCGCCGTTGGCAACGGCGGTATCGTTGCCTACGGCGCGCGAAGCCCGGCCCGGAGCGCAGCGGAGGGACACGCCCGGATCCCGCTCTTCCGTCCGCCGTCGACGCACCGACTTCTTGCGATCCGAATGAGACTTCCACGGGCGAGCTGATGACGAGCGAGAGCAACAGGCGGCAGTGGATCGTGGTGGCCGCGGTGGTGGCGGTGCTGGCGGGCCTCGTGGCCGTGGGCTGGACGATGCGCGACCGCTTCCTGCCGGTGGAGGTGGGGAGCGCGGCGCCCGAGGTGCACGCCACCGACATGCGCGGCAAGCCGGTGGCCCTGTCGCAGCTGCGCGGGCAGATCGTGCTGCTGAACATCTGGGCCACTTGGTGCGGCCCCTGCCAGCAGGAGATGCCGTCCATGCAGCGCCTCTACCAGACGCTGCGCCCCGAGGGCCTGCGCATCGTGGCGGTGAGCATCGACGCCCGCCCCGGCCAGCTCGACCCCGACGGCCGCCAGGGCGGCGACGTGGCCGGCTTCGCGCGCGAGTTCGGCCTCACCTTCGACGTGTGGCAGGACCCGGGCGGCGCCGTGGCGCGCGACTACCGCACCACCGGCGTGCCCGAGAGCTTCCTGGTGGACCGCAGCGGCAAGATCGTGAAGAAGGTGATCGGCGCCACCGAGTGGGACGACCCCTCCACCGTCGCGCTGATCCGCCGGATGATGAAGGAGTGAGGGTGCGGCTCACCGCGCGCAGGCTCACCTACCAGTGGCGGCTGAAGCTGACCTCGCTGGCGCTGGCCATCCTGCTGTGGGTGGTGGTCACGGCCGAGCAGGTGACCACGCAGTGGATCCCCGTGCGCGTGGACGCCGTGGTGCGCGACGCCGACTACGTGCTGGCCGGCGGCGCCGAGCCGGCGACCGTGCGCGTGCGCTTTCGCGGGGCCGGGCGCGAGCTGTGGGAGCTGGCGCTGGAGCAGCCCACGCTGGTGCTGGCGGTGCGCAACGTGGGCAACGCCCGCACCTTCGCCCTCGACCCCGGGATGGTGCGCTTTCCCGAGGGGCTGCGCGGCGTGGAGGCCACCGACGTGCGCCCCGCCGTGGTGCGCCTCGACCTGCAGCGCCAGGTCACGCGCACGGTGCCCGTGCACGCGCGCATCGGCACGCGCTCGGCCGAGCACTTCGTGCTGGAGGACACCCCGCGCGTAACCCCCGCCACCGTGGAGGTCACCGGCCCCGAGGCCGCGCTCTCGCAGGTGGAGGCGGTGCGCACGCGCGCGTTCGAGATCGTGCGCGACGACAGCACCTTCTCCCAGACGGTGAACCTGGACACCGGCGGGCTGCGCGGCCTGCGCGTGTCGGCGCAGGAGGTGCGGGTGTCGGGGCGGGTGGACCGCCGCGTGGACCGTGCGTTCCCGGTGATGCCGGTGGCGGTGCCCGACGGCTACGTGCCCATGCCCGGCCAGGTGGAGGTGCACGTGTCGGGTGCCGAGCGCGCCGTGTCGCGCCTCACGCTGCGCGACGTGCGCGCGGTGGTGGTGCTCGACTCCATCCCCCGCGACGTTCCCCCCGGCGGGGTGGCGGTCCCCGTCACCATCCTGGGCATCCCAGCCGGCACCTCGGCGCGCGCGGTGCCCAACCGCGTGCGCATCGCCCGCGCGGCCGCCGCGCCTCCGCCTCCCGCGACCCCGGCCCCGGCGTCGTCGCCTGGCGCCCAGCCCGCGAGGCCGCGGTGACGGCTCCGCTGGTTCTGGGGATCGAGACGTCGTGCGACGAGACCTCGGCGGCGGTGCTGCGGGGCGAGGGCGAGCTGCTGGGCCACGTCATCTTTACCCAGGACGTCCACCGCCTCTACGGCGGCGTGGTTCCCGAGCTGGCCAGCCGCGCGCACCTGCGCACGCTGGACGACGTGGTGGAGGGCACCCTGCGCGAGGCCGGCGTGGGGCTGGGCGACGTGGACGCGTTCGCGGTGACCGCGGGGCCGGGGCTGATCGGCGCGCTGCTGGTGGGCGTCGCGTGGGCCAAGGCGGCGGCGTGGGCCGAGGGGAAGCCGGTGGTCGGCGTGCACCACATGGAGGCGCACCTCTTCGCCACCCAGCTCGATCACCCGGGCGCAAAGCCGCCCTTCGTCGCGCTGCTCGTCTCCGGCGGCCATACCATGCTCCTGTGGGTGCCGGCGTGGGGGGAATATCACCTTCTCGGCGCCACGCGCGACGACGCGGCCGGCGAGGCGTTCGACAAGGCCGCCAAGATCCTGGGCCTGGAATACCCCGGCGGCCCCTCGATCCAGAATGCGGCGATGGACGGCGACCCCAAGCGCCACCCGCTCCCGCGTCCTCTCCTCAACCGCGGCCAGCGCCCGGGCGAGCCGGGCTTCTACGAGATGTCGTTCAGCGGGCTCAAGAACGCGCTGCGCCTGCTGGTGCGCGACCTGGAGCAGCAGGGGCGATTGGCGGATGAGGTGCCGCACGTGGCCGCCTCGTTCCAGGCCGCGGTGGTGGACGTGCTGGCCAGCAAGACGATGCGCGCGGTGAAGGAGACGCGCTGCCGCCGCGTGATCCTGGGCGGCGGCGTGGCCAACAGCCGCGCGCTGCGCGAAGAGATCGGGCGCCGCCTGGGCCCCGGCGGCGAGCTGTACGCCCCCAGCCCGCGCCTGTCCACCGACAACGCCGCGATGATCGCCCGCGCCGGTCTCTTCCGCTTCGAGCGAGGCGAGACGGCGGGGCTGGACCTGAACGCGCGCGCGGACCTGCCGTTCCCCGGCCTCGTTCGCGGATAGCCGTCGATTCTCATCCGTCTCGTCACTCGTTCGACGATGGCAGACACCGACGACCCGCGATGCTCTCGCACCCAAGCCGTTCGCTGCGATCCGGCCAGGCTGGAACCGAAGCATTCACCGGATTCGGCAGGCCATCACCCTCCCCCCAGGTTGTTTTGGGGGGAGGGTACCGCGAAGCGGGGGTGGGGGCCCCGCCGCGGCCGCGCCACCGCCAGTCGATCGCTAAGACGTCGTCAAGCGTGCATCCGCCGATCCACCGCCCGGCAGGCTGTCCCCTGTCCCCTAGCCCCTGAAGCGACTGGCACGCGCGTCGCATCTACTCCGCTGGTTCATGCGGGAACGCCCCTGACCCGAAGCCCGGCCGCCGGTTGATCACGCTTCTCCACGTCTCCGACCTGCACTTCGGCCCGCCGTTCGTGGAACGGGTGGGCGAGGCGGTGCAGAAGTTCGCCGCGGCGCTGCGGCCCACGGCCATCATCGCCTCGGGCGACTTCACGCAGCGCGCCAAGGAAGAGCAGTTCGCCGCGGCGCGCGCGTACCTCGACCGCTTCCCCGAGGTGCCCACCGTGGTCACCCCCGGCAACCACGACGTGCCGCTCTACCGCGTGGCCGAGCGGCTGCTGGAGCCGTACCGCCACTACCGCGAGCACATCCAGCAGGAGCTCGACACGGTCACGCGGATCCCCGGCGCCACCATCGTGGCGATCAACTCCACCGACCCGCACCGGCAGATCACCAACGGACGCATCCGCCGGTGGCAGATCGAGTTCGTGCGCAAGGCGTTCGAGGGGCTGCCCGACGACGAGCTGCGCATCGTGGTCACGCACCATAACCTTGCCCCCGCGCCCGATTTCGAGGGCGGCGAGGTGATCCAGAAGGCGCAGCGCACGCTCGACGCCTTCACCGCCCTCAAGGTCGACCTGGTGATGGGCGGGCACCTGCACCGCGCCTACATCGGCAACTCGCTCGACGTGTACGCCGGCGAAGACCGCGAGCACGGGATCGCGCTGGTGCAGAGCGGCACCAGCACCTCGCGCCGCGGGCGCGCCCGCGAGCGCGAGAAGAACTCGCTCAACGTGCTGCGGCTGGACGGAACCACCATCCGCGTGACGCACTACATGTACTTCGACGACGCGGGCGACTTCGTGCCCACCAGCCGCCACCTCTTCTTCCGCCGTGGGCGGCCGCCGCTGGACGCGAGCGGGCGCGCGCAGGTGGAGGCCCTCTTCCAGGACGACCGCGCGGAGCCGCGAGCATGAAGTACACAGGGCCCGACTGGACGCGCCTCGCCGCCGCCGGCGCGCTGCTGGCCGTGGGGGTCGCCGCGTCGCTCTACGTGGTGCGCGCGCTGCGCGGCCGCGGCGACGAGCTGCCCCCGCGCCGCCTGCCCAGCGCCGGGCGGCCGCTCACCCTGCTCCGCGGCGGGGCGGGGGAGGGCTGAGGGCGGATGGCACGCACGCGCGGGATGCGGCTGCTGAGCTGGGCGCTGGGGGGGATCCTCCTGGGCGCCACGCTGGCGTTCCTGGTGGCCAACATCGTCGCCCGCACCCGGCCGGGGCACCAGTGGGTGCTCAACCAGACGCTCAAGGCGCTGGGCGGGTCCATCCAGGGTGGCAGGCTGGTGGTGGCGCGGATCGACGGCAACCTGTTCGAGGGCGCCAAGCTCTACGGCATCTCGCTGCGCGACACCGAGGGGCGTGCCTTCATCCTGGCCGACAGCGCCTACGCCAAGTACGACGTGCGCACGCTGCTGGCGCCGCGCATCGAGATCGACTCGCTCACCATGTACCGGCCGCGCATCTGGGTGTTCAAGCTGCCGGGCGACTCGCTGTGGAACTACCAGCAGATCTTCCGCGACACCACCGTGCGCGACACCACCCGCCCGCGCCTGGAGCGCTCCACGGGGCTGGCGTTCGTGCGCATGGTGGACGGCACCGTGCGGGTGGAGACGCCCTTCCGCGCCGACACCAGCCTCCCCGCCCGCGAGCAGCAGCGCCTGATCCGCTCGTTCCTGTCCGACACGGGCACCGTCATCATCCGCCAGGTGCCCCGGGGCTACGTGCGCACGGTGGACCTGAGGCAGCTCTACGGCGTGCTCACCCGCGTCCGCTTCGGACCGGGGTCGCAGCTGGGCACCACCGCGCGGATCGACACGCTGCGCGGCAACGTCCAGTTCTACCGCCAGCCCATCGTCATCCGCTTCCTGCGCGGCACCTTCTCGCTGCCGGGGGCCGAGATGGGGAGCACCGGGTACGCTGGCTACAACGGGCTCAAGACCGGGTTCGCCGAGTTCGACCTTCCCGAGGCGCGGCTGCAAGGGACGAAGATGGCGGTGTCGGGGGTGGTGCGCTTCGACAACTACCCGCGCTGGTTCAACCCCGCGCAGGGGCCGATGTACGACATCGCCATGCGCGGCGACTCGGTGAGCTTCAAGGACTTCCAGTGGCTGTACCCGAAGTTCCCCGGGAACCTGGCCGGCCGGATGAACCTGCTGATCGAGAACCGCCCCGAGGGGCTGATGATCGACGCCCGCAACGCGCGGCTGCACGCGCCGGGCACCCGCATCGACGGCAACTTCGGCTTCATCCTGGCCGACACCATCCGCTTCGTGGACGTGAACGTGGACGCGCGCCCGATCCGCGTGTCGATGATCGAGCAGATGCTCCCCGACGGCCTCCCCGTGCGCGGCCTGGTGCTGGGCGGCGCCGAGATCCGCGGCAACAACGCCCCCGCCCGCCGCGACCCGGCCGAGGACGGTGGCGATGCGCCCAGCGACGACGCGGTGGAGATGGAGGCGGACGTGGAGCCGGCGCCCGCGCGTCCCGCCCCGCGCCAGGTGAACCGCCCGGCGCCTCCCGCGCCCGCCGTCCGCCGCGCCGCGCCCCCGGCCCCGCGCCCGGCGCCGCGCACCGACACCGTCATCCGCAGCGCGCCGACTCCTGCGAAGCAGGCGGATACGGCGACTGCGGCCGCCATCCGGCGCGGAGCCACGCCGCCGCGCTGATCGGACGACGGGGGGACCGTACAGGAGGCATGACGGGACAAACGAAGAAGCGCGCCGGAGCCTCGGGGCTCCAGCGCGCTTCGTATTCCCCGGCGTGGGGCGCGGACGTCAGTGCATCGCGGCGGCCACGAAGGTGCCGGGCCGCGCCGGCGCGGGCGCGTCGGCCGGGCCGATCACGCGCTGCACCACGTCGCGGATGCGCGACAGGTCGCACGGCTTGGTCACGTGCCCCGAGAACCCCTCGCGCAGCGAGCGCGACTCGGGCCAGGCCAGCACGTCGGCCGTGACGGCCACCACGGGGATCTCGCGCGTCGTCGGGTCGGCGCGCAGCTGCCGGAACGCCCACTCGCCGTCGGTGCGCGGCATGCGCATGTCCAGCAGCACCAGCGCCGGCCGGCGGGCCACCGCCGCCTCATACCCTTCGCCGCCGTCATGGGCGTGCAGCACGGCATAGCCCGCGTGCTCCAGGTACATCCCCACCAGCACGTGCTGATCGGGGTCGTCGTCCACGATGAGGACCGATTTCGCTGCCATCGGGGTGGCTCCGGGTAGCCCCCCGGCACGCGCCGAGGGGAAGGGGACCGAGCCGGATTGGGATGGGGGAAAGAATCTACGCTATAAACAGACGGGGTACAACACTTTTGTTGGGCTTGACGGTACTGATACGGGTTGCGACGATCGGCTCGTCGAGCATAGCCTTTGAACTTCCGGCGGCCCACCCGAAAGCGACGGTCCGGAAGAGGCGGCGCGGTGGATACGGGGCGGGCCGCACCACTGGGTCTGGCGGGTGAATCGCGGCCGGGCGAGAGACGCCGAAGGGAGGCGACAGGCGATAGGGGAGATGAAAACGGCCCGGCGGAAGGATCCGCCGGGCCGTCATGCCATCGGGAGACGCCAGGCGCTTCAGCGCGCCAGGGCAACGGGCGCGGGTGCCGACGGAGCGGCCTGCGCCACCGTCTCCACCGCCGCGGGGGCCATGGCGGCCGGCGCGGGCGCCGCGGCGTCGTGCACCGCGATGTGCGGGGCGATCACCAGCGACACGATGGACATCAGCTTGATCAGGATGTTCATCGACGGGCCCGAGGTGTCCTTGAACGGGTCGCCCACGGTGTCGCCGGTCACGGCGGCCTTGTGCGCGTCACTCCCCTTGTACACCGTCTGCCCCTCGATCTCCACGCCCTTCTCGAAGCTCTTCTTGGCGTTGTCCCAGGCGCCGCCGGCGTTGCTCTGGAACATCGCCATCAGCACGCCGCTCACGGTGACACCCGCCAGCATCCCGCCCAGCACCTCGGGCCCCATGGTGAAGCCCACCAGCACCGGCGCGATCAGCGCGATGGCGCCCGGCGCGATCATCTCGCGGATGGCCGCCTGGGTGCTGATCGCCACGCAGCGCTCGTACTCGGGCTTGCCCGTGCCCTCCAGGATGCCGGGGATCTCGCGGAACTGCCGGCGGACCTCCTGCACCATGGCCATGGCCGCGCGGCCCACCGCGCTGATGGCCAGCGACGAGAAGATGAAGGGGATCATCGCCCCCACGAACAGGCCGCCCAGCACCCGCGCGTTGGAGATGTCGATGTGCTCGATCTTGGCGGTGCCCATGAACGCCGCGAACAGCGCCAGCGAGGTGAGCGCCGCCGAGGCGATGGCGAAGCCCTTGCCGGTGGCCGCCGTGGTGTTGCCCACCGCGTCCAGCACGTCGGTGCGCCCGCGCACCTCCTTGGGGAGGTGGCTCATCTCGGCGATGCCGCCCGCGTTGTCGGCGATGGGGCCGAAGGCGTCGATGGCCAGCTGCATGGCCGTGGTGGCCATCATCCCCGCCGCGGCGATCGCCACGCCGTACAGGCCGGCCGCCTCGAAGCTGCCGATGATCCCCGCCGCCAGCACCAGGATGGGAAGCGTGGTGCTCTCCATCCCCACCGCCAGGCCGCCGATCACGTTGGTGGCGTGGCCCGTGGACGAGCCGCGCACGATGGACAGCACCGGGCGCTTGCCCATCGCCGTGTAGTACTCGGTGATCATGCTCATCAGCGCGCCCACCACCAGGCCGATCGCCACCGCGGCGAACACGCCCATCGAGGTGAACGGCTCCGAGCCCACGCGGCCCATGGAGATCTGCCCGGCGGGGAGCATCCACTGGATCACGAAGAACGAGGCGATGCCGGTGAGCGCGATCGAGGCCCAGTTCCCGATGTTCAGCGCCTGCTGCACGTTGCCGTCGTCGTTCTTCACCCGCACCAGGAGGATCCCCGCGAGCGAGAACAGGATTCCCAGTCCCGCGATCACCATGGGAAGCATGATGGCCGAGAGGCCCTGGAAGCCGCCGAAGTCGCGGTCGATCCGGATCTCGCGGCCCAGCACCATGGTGGCCAGGATGGTGGCCACGTAGCTGCCGAACAGGTCGGCGCCCATGCCCGCCACGTCGCCCACGTTGTCGCCCACGTTGTCGGCGATGGTGGCCGGGTTGCGCGGGTCGTCCTCGGGGATCCCCGCCTCCACCTTGCCCACCAGGTCGGCGCCCACGTCGGCCGCCTTGGTGTAGATGCCGCCGCCCACGCGGGCGAACAGCGCGATGCTCTCGGCCCCCAGCGAGAAGCCGGTGAGCACCTCCAGGGTGCGCTCCATGTCGGGGCCGAACGCGCTCTGCGGCTGGAAGTACGCATAGAGCAGGATGAACAGGCCGCCCAGGCCCAGCACGGCCAGCCCGGCCACGCCCATCCCCATCACCGAGCCGCCGGCGAAGGACACGTCGAGCGCGCGGGCCAGCGAGGTGCGCGCCGCGCTGGCGGTGCGCACGTTGGCCTTGGTGGCGATGTTCATCCCGATCCACCCGGCGGCCACCGAGAAGAGCGCGCCGATCAGGAACGACACCACGATCAGCGGGCTCGAGTTCTCGCTGGTGGAGCCCAGGAAGAACAGCCCCAGCCCCGCGATGACCGCGAAGATGGCGAGCACGCGGTACTCGGCGAACAGGAAGGCGCGCGCGCCCGCGGCGATGTGGCCGGCGATCTCGCGCATGGTCTCGTTGCCGGCGTCCTGCCGGATGACCCACTGCGAGCGCCAGAAGGTGTAGATGAGCGCCACCACGCCCAGGGCGGGGGCAATGTACAGAATGGGTGTCATGGACGTTGGCTGAAACGCGAAAAGCCCGGTGCGCCCTCACCTCGCTTGCCGAGGGGGGCGCACGACACAGAAGGGTCCGCCTCGCGGCGGGCCCGGGGCCTGGGCCCCACCTGCGCCGCGCGGCCCGTGAAGATACAGGAAAGCGGCTGTTTCGCCAGTCCCCCCGCTCCTTTCCGGCGTCCATGGAAAAAGCCCCGGCCCGCCAGGGGAGGCGGGCCGGGGCTTTTCGCGGTGAGCCGTCAGGGCGTCAGCGCGAGTCGGTGTAGCTGTCGCCCGGAGGCGGCCGCAGGTCGCCGTGCGACGAGTGGCCGGTGCGCCCCAGCACGCTGTGGCTGCGGCTGTAGGCGAAGTAGATGACCAGGCCCAGCGCCATCCAGATCACCAGGCGCAGCCAGGTGTCGGCCGGGAGCGAGGCCATCATGTAGCCGCAGATGGCGATGCCCAGGATCGGCACCAGCGGCACCAGCGGCGTCTTGAAGGGGCGCTCGCGGTTGGGCTCCTTGTAGCGCAGGAAGATCACGCCGCCGCACACGATCACGAAGGCCAGCAGGGTGCCGATCGACACCAGCTCGCCCAGGACGCCGATGGGGAAGAGCCCCGCGATGATCGCCGCCACCACGCCGGTCACGATGGTGGTGATGTAGGGCGTGCGGAAACGGGGGTGCACCTTGCCGAACACCGGCGGCAGCAGGCCGTCGCGCGACATGCTGTAGAAGATGCGCGGCTGGCCCATCAGCATCACCAGCACCACCGAGGCGAGGCCGGCGATGGCGCCCACGTTGATCAGGTAGGTCAGCCAGTGCAGCGCGGGCGCCGCGTCGATGGCCACGAACACCGGGTGGGGCACGTTCAGCTTGGTGTAGCTCACCATCCCGGTCATCACCAGCGACATCAGGATGTACAGCACGGTGCAGATGGCCAGCGAGCCCAGCATGCCGATGGGCATGTCGCGCTGCGGGTTCTTCGCCTCCTGCGCCGCGGTGGACACCGCGTCGAAGCCGATGTAGGCGAAGAACACCACCGCGGCGCCGCGCACGATGCCGCTGATGCCGTAGTGCCCGAACTCACCCGTGTTGGCCGGGATCATCGGGTGCCAGTTGGCGGTGTTCACGTACTTGAAGCCGAAGCCGATCACCAGCAGCACGATGGCGACCTTGACGTACACGATCACGTTGTTGAAGCGCGCCGACTCCTGGATGCCGATCACCAGCAGGCAGGTCATCAGCAGCACCAGCACCACCGCCGGCAGGTTCATGAAGGCGCCGGTGCGCTGGATGTGCCCCTCCACCAGCTCGAAGGGCGCCGTGGAGATGGGGGTGGGGATGTGGAAGCCCAGCTCGGCCAGGAAGGCCGTGAAGTACCCCGACCAGCCCACGGCCACCGTGGAGGCGCCGAACAGGTACTCGAGGATCAGGTCCCACCCGATGATCCAGGCGATCAGCTCGCCCAGGGTGGCGTATCCGTAGGTGTAGGCGCTCCCCGCGATGGGGATCATGGCCGCGAACTCGGCGTAGCACAGCCCCGCGAAGAGGCAGCCCAGCCCCGCCACCACGAAGGAGATCCAGATCGCCGGCCCGGCATAGAGCGCCGCGGCCGTGCCGGTGAGCACGAAGATGCCCGCGCCGATGATGGCGCCGATGCCCAGCAGCACCAGGTTGGTCGCCGTGAGCGAGCGTTTCAGGGAGTGCTCGCCCTCGGCGAACGCGTCCTGCCGCAGCTCGTCGATGGACTTTCGGGCGAAAAGGCTCATGGAGTCTCCTGTGGAGGCGGAGGCGTGGATCGGTCCGCCATGGGGTTGGCCGGGCGCCGCGCAGGTGCGGCGCGCCGCGGGTGGTCCCGCAGGGGGGACCGTTCGAGTGTCTGTTCGAACCGCTGCACGGGCCGTGCTGCGCCGGGGCTGTGTGGCGGAGGGCCTGGGCGGGGAGCGTGCCTGGATGGCGTGGGCAACCCGCCTGGGTAGTGCAACGGACGTTCACGGCCGGGAAAGGCTAGCAAACTGGGGCGTTGTGCCCGGTCCGTCAAGCACGCGCCCGCGCCCGGTGGCGCCATCCGCGTTGCCCGGGTCCGCCGCCAACGTGCGGACGAGGCCCGCGTCTGCCCGCCCGCGAGCCTGAGACACCGCGCGGCGCGAGGAAGTTGCAAGCGCGGTCGCGGCCACGTGTCGCCTGGTAGCGGAGGACGGACAAAGCGGTACGGCGGTGGAGCGGGGGACGTGGTCGCGGGCCGCGTCACGGCGTTTCCCGAGGACCTGCGCCGATGCGTGAGGGATGCGCGCCCGGAGGGCCGGGAACGCGGCGGCCCGCCTGCGCCGTCCCGTCCGACGAGGAGAGAACTGGGCGGGCCGCCGTGGGCCCGGCGCGGTTGGGCACGGCGGTATCGTGCCCTACCGCGCGCGCAGCCCGGTTCGGCGTCTCGGCGCCGAACACGCCCAGGCCGGCACTTCGAACCTCCCAGGGCGCGCGGACGGCGCACGTCCGCTCCACGCTGCGCGAGCCCCTCCCGTCGACCCGACTAAGGACCGTGCCGGATTGCGCGTTGGGGGCGTGGCGCGTAGCATCCCGTGGCTCGCCCTCCCACACCGTTTCGATGACCACACGATGGCGCACACGCCCGGCCTGCTGGACGTACCCGACTCCCGCTCGTTCACCCTGCGCCGCGTGGCGCAGCGGCTGCTGGGCGCGCGCCACGTGGTGCTGACCACGCACGTGAACGCCGACGGCGACGGGTGCGGGTCCCAGGCGGCGGTGGCGGCGTGGCTCGAGGAGCAGGGGGTGGAGGCCACCATCGTGAACCCCACCGAGTTCCCGCAGACCTTCCGCTTCCTGCTTCACCGGCAGGACGTGGTGGCCGAGCTGGGCACCCCCGAGGGCGAGGCGGCGCTGGAAGACGCCGACCTGTTCCTGGTGCTGGACACCAGCGAGCCCCAGCGCGTGGGCGACCTAGCGCCGCGCCTGCCGCCCGCGCGCACGCTGGTGGTGGACCATCACCCCGCCGGCCGCGAGGTGGTGGGCGACACCGCCGTGCAGGACCCCTCGGCCGCGGCCACGGGCGAGATGGTGTTCGACCTGATCACCGTCTCGGGCGACGAGGTGCCGACATCCGCCGCGCTGGGGGCCTACGTGGCGCTGGTGAGCGACACCGGAAGCTTCCGCTACAGCAACACCACGCCGCGGGCGCACGCCGTGGCCGCCGACCTGCTGGGCCGCGGCATCGACCCCGAGGTGGTGTACCGGCGCCTGTTCGCCACCGCGCCGCTGCGCCGGCTGGAGCTGCTGCGCGAGGCGCTGGCCACGCTGCAGTTCGACGAGGAGGTGGGGTTGGCCTGGATGATGGTCACTCGCGAGACCGCCGAGCGCCTGAACGCCGACGGCGAGGACTTCGACGGGCTGATCGAGCATGCGCGCTCCATCGCCGGCACCGAGGTGGCGCTCCTCTTCCGCGAGACCGACGACGGGAAGACCAAGATCTCGTTCCGCTCCAACGGCCATGCCGACGTGAACCGGCTGGCGCGCAAGTTCGGCGGCGGCGGCCACGTGAAGGCCGCCGGCGCGCTGGTGGACGGCCCCGCCGCCCGGATCGCCCCGCCCGTCATCGCCGCCGTGCACGACGCGCTGCGGAGGTAGGGCGGCGGGCGACGAAAGTCGTGTCGGCGGGAGGGATGGATGACGAGGGGCGCGCCGCGGAACGGCGCGCCCCTCGGTTCGTTGGGTGGTGGCGAGAAAAACCACGGAGCGCGGCCGTCGAATGGGGACGCTTCATCAATCCCCATCATCCCGGAGAGAGTCGAATGACGGATCCATATGGGCAGGGAAGTTCAGGACGCGTGGTGGTTTCGGGCGTCGACATTCCGTTCGGCGACTTGGTGACGCTCATCCTGAAGGTGATGCTCGCCTCGATCCCCGCCTACATCATCATGCTGATCCTGTTCAGCATCCTCTTCGGCATCTTCGGCGGGATGCTGATGGGGCTGGGCGGGATGCGCTGACCGGCACGGAGCCACAACGGGAGCGAGGGGCGCGCCATCGCCGGCGCGCCCCTCGTCGTCCTTCGGCCAGATCCGCGGCGGCTAGTCGCCGTACGGGTGTGCCTTCGCGTAGTTGTACGCGGTCCACGCGGCGATCACGTGGCAGACCCAGCCGAAGAACCCGGCCGAGCCGATCCACAGGCCTGGGGTGATGATGAACCAGAAGATGGCGCGCAGGATCTTGCCGTTGTAGAGCTGCCCCAGACCGGGGATCAGCAGGCTCAGGACCGCGGCCGTGCCGGGATTGCGATAGCTCGCCATGGTTCGGAACTCGGGGGACGGGGTGGTTCTTCGTGCCCGCAGGCCATTCACGAGAGACCGTACGGTGGTGCTCGCCGCGGAGTTTCAGAACAGGTGCGTGAGTGCGTGAGTGCGTTTCAACGGGCCGCTTGTAGGCAACAAATGCGGAACGGCGAGACGCATGAGCGCCCCGCCGTTCCACTCAGCACTCACGCACTTCGCACTCACGCACTTCGCACTCACGCACTTCGCACTCACGCACTTCGCACTCACGCACTTCGCACTCACGCACTTCGCACTCACGCACTTCGCACTCACGCACCTGTCCGCCAGCGCCTA
>Ga0247773_1000122_pt1 | contig 36663 bp, 35 predicted proteins | sample UWRJL092311B6_FD_179934 | JGI IMG/M metagenome (GOLD analysis project Ga0247773, IMG submission 179934) | Plant litter microbial communities from Arlington Agricultural Research Station in Wisconsin, United States - UWRJ-L092-311B-6 | ecosystem: Environmental > Terrestrial > Plant litter >... | reverse complement strand
GTGGCCGACATCAGCGGCGTGTGCAGCAGCGGCGGCACGCGCGTGATCACGAAGTACCCGACGAACCCGGCGAGCACGAACACGAACAGCAGGGTGATGGTCATGGCGGAAGTGAGGTGCCGTTGGGGTGGGACTGCCGAACCGCGTTCTGCCCTGCCCTGCCTACCCGCCCAGCCCCAGCCGCCGCTTGAGCTCGGCCAGGATCTGCCCGTCCTCGAACAGCGATACTTCGCCACTCTCGATCTCGCGGCGGCGGCGCTTGATCTCGGCGAAGGTGGGGTCGTCGTCCAGCCGCGGGTCGTGCGGCTCGCCGCCCACGCCGACCGGCGGCGCGGGGGCGGCGCCCTGCACCTCGGCCAGGTATGCGTCCACCAGCTCGGCCGCGGGGCCGAACCAGGCGGCGGTGTCGGGGTCGCGCGGGGCCAGGCTCGCGACCAAGGCCCGCGCCAGCCGCGCCCGCGCCCCCTCCGTCAGCGACAGCGCCGCCTTCTCCACCAGGTTGATGTCGTCGGTCATGGCTTCGCTGTTCGATCAAGATTGCCGGCGCGAGCCTCGCCCGCGCGAATGGCCGCATACCGCCGATGGGCATCTTCCAGCCATGCCGGATCGACCCCGTCACTGTGGTCCAGGCTGGCGAGCAACGCCCCGAATACGTGGCACCGACCGGCCCTGTCCAGATCGAGCACGCGTCGCATGAGATGATCCCCGTCGCCAGTCATGCCCCTCCCAGTCGTTTAGCCGAACCTGATACGATTGGCAGATACCGCAGTCAGTGTAGGAAAAACGGGTGGATCTCTTCCACGACCAGACGCTCGGCATCCACAGGCCCGAGACCGGGCTGACGAAGTTCGGTTGAATCAGCCCAGCGCTCGATTCGGCATCTGCTTTGGCCGACTCGGCGGGAAGCTCACGATCTTCCGAGGACCAAACTTACCGTTGCTCAATCGGCGATTGGCCTCGTCCATCAACGCGTCGACATCGCCGCCGAACTCGTCCAGCAATTCCTGACGAACCCGATGGACCTCGGCAACGATCGGATCTTCCCAATCCGCAGCCCTATCACCCACTTGGGCAGCAGGCTCATCTCCATCCTGACTGTTCCCGTGTGAACGAGTCCGGTCGAACCGGCGGCGTACCGCAACGAGCCACTCTCGATCGACCGTCTCGTCTTGGTCGAGACTTGCGAGAATCGTCGAGAGAACCTCTTCCTGCTCTTCGCGCGTCAGTCCCAAGACGTCACGCAAGAGGCGATCGAGTTTGCGATACATCGCGGCGCTCAGCTTCCGGACTGCGTTCGTCACACGAGGATAAGCGAATACAACTCGCTCATCCGTTCTTCAACTCTGGATTCGGGATGAACTTCGGCCGCCTTGGAGGATAGCGCACGATCTTCACGTCACCGTATTCGCCGTTCAACAGGCGGCGATTCGTGTCGTCGCCCAGTGCGTCGATGTCACCGCCGAACTCGTCCAGCAGCTCCTGCCGGATGCGGTGGACCTCTTCAACGATTGGATCGTGGTACATCTCAGTTCTCCTGCAGCATCTGGTCGGGTGTACAGATCACAGGTGGCTCATACCCGCATTCGCGGCAGATGGCTTCAGCACGCGCCCGGATCATCGCGTTCGCGATGTGCTTCAAATTCCATGTTACCAGGTAATTGAGCCCGTGCACAGCGGCGATTGCCACGTGCTCCGCGTCGGAAAGCGCCTTTGGAGGAAAGATACCACGGCGCATCAGCTCGTCCCGAAGACGGCGAGCCTCGGAGTCGACCTGAAGGACGTTGAAGCCGACCAGCAGGCTCATCCGCTTCATCGCCGTGAGATGATTCCCGCGCAATGCCTCGCGCATCACCGTACCCGAAACGATCAACTCCCACCTTGACGTACGGGACCACCATTCCCTCGTGACCTTCTGATGCGCGCGCGTCACGAGGTCGCCGCTCGGGTTCGCGGCCAGGTAGCTGATCACGCTCGTCTCGACGTACACCGTAGGGCGGGCGGGCGTCTCCTGCCGGTCCGGATCCGTCACACCGCCGCCGCCTTCTCCAGCATCGCGCGCACGCGGTCGTTCACGACCTGGCCGGCGTGGGTCACGCAGGCGCCCTTGAAGATCTCGTCGTCGAAGTCGGTGGCGAAGGCGCCGTCCTTGACGAACTCGGTGATCATCGCGGCCACGGTGCGCGAGTACATCTGGCTGGCGTGCACCGGCATCAGCGCCGGCAGGTTGAGCGGGCCGAAGATGCGCACGCCGCCCTCGTCCACCGTGCCGCCGCGGCGGGTGAGCGCGCAGTTGCCCCCGTTCGACGCCGCCAGGTCCACGATCACCGAGCCCGGCTTCATCGCGCGCACCGCGTCTTCGCTCACCAGCAGCGGCGCGGGCATGCCGGGGATCAGCGCGGTGCTGATCACCACGTCGCTGTCGCCCACGTGCGGCACCAGCAGCTCCACCTGGCGGCGCTGGCGCTCCTCGTCGAGCGCGGCCGCGTAGCCGCCCGTGCCCTCGGCGCCGGTGGTGTCCAACTCCAGGTGCACGAACCGGGCGCCCACCGACTCCACCTGCTCGGCGGCGGCGGCGCGCACGTCGTAGGCGCTCACCACCGCGCCCAGGCGGCGCGCGGTGGCGATGGCCTGCAGCCCGGCCACGCCCGCGCCCAGCACCAGCACCTTGGCCGGGCGCACCGTGCCCGCGGCGGTGGTGAGCAGCGGGAAGAACTTGGGGAGCGCGTCGGCGGCCAGCAGCACGGCCTTGTAGCCCGAGATGGTGGCCATCGCCGAGAGCGCGTCCATCTTCTGGGCGCGGGTGGTGCGCGGCACCATCTCCATGGCCAGCGCGGTCACGCCGGTCTCGGCAAGGCGCGCGGTGCCGGCCGGGTCGTCCAGCGGCCGCAGGAAGCCGATCAGCACGTGCTCGGGGGCCAGCAGCTCCAGCTCGTCGGCCGGAGGGGGCTGCACGCGGGCGATCACCCGCGCGCCGTACACCTCCGTGCGCCCGCCGATGCGCGCGCCGGCCGCCTCGAACTCGGCGTCGCTCACGAACGCACCCTCGCCGGCGCCGTGCTCCACCACCACCTCGATCCCCGCCTTCACCAGCTTCTGCACGGTCTCGGGGACGAGCGCGACGCGCCGCTCGAGGGGCGCGGTCTCTTTCGGAACGCCGACGCTGACGGGCATGGCGGAGGGGCCGGGGCTTGGGTGGCTGGGCGTGTGGGTTGAATCTAGGGCGAGGGCCGTGCGGGGGGAAAGGTTTTCCGAACTGCAGGGGACACGGGACAGGGGACAGGGGACAGCCTGCGGGAGCGTCGCGCGGTGTCGGCGAGCCCGATGCTTGACGGCGGCGGGGGGACGGCGATGAATTGATGCGCGTCGTCCCGCGTCTCCCTCGTCGGCCAACCCTCTCTTCCACCGTCGATACGCCGCTATGACTCCGAACGGCTGCATCCGCTGTCCCGCCGCGCCCGGAGCGCCGTGAGCACCGCAGAATACCTCTCCGTCCTGGTCTCCATCGTGATCGGGCTGGGCATCTCGCACGTGCTGGCGGGCGTGGGCAACCTGCTGGTCGACCGGCTGCGCGTGCGCTTCTGGTGGGTGTGGGGCGCAGGCGTGGCGATGGTGTTCCTGGCGCACGTGCAGTTCTGGTGGAGCACCTTCACCGTGGGGAGTGCGGTGTCGGCCAACTTCTTCGCCTTCCTCTTCTTCCTCCTCACCCCCATCGTGCTGTACCTCAGCGCCGTGGTGCTCCTCCCCGACTTCGAGGGCGAGGGGGAGATCGACCTGAAGGCGCACTTCCTGGCGAACCACCGCTGGTTCTTCGGCTTCGTCGCCCTGGTGCCGGTGCTCAACGCCATCCGCTCGGTGGTGATCTCGGGCGATCCGCTGCTGAACGCCGACCGCGCGTTCGAAGTCACCTTCTTCCTGATCCAGGTGAGCGGCGCCGCCGTGGCCCGCCCGGCGTACCAGAAGCTGGTGGCCGTCACCAACATCGCCCTGTTCGTGGCGATGGTGTTGGTCACCGGCCTCACGCCGGGCTGATCGTCAGTCTCCGAACGTCAACATGGATGGCTACCCGATGAGCGAGATCGAACGCATTGCCGACCAGTTGCGCCGGCTGTGGGACGGCGACCCGTGGTACGGATCGAACGTGTCGGACGTGCTGCGGGGCGTGACACCCGCGCAGGCGGAGCACCGGCCCATCCCGCAGGCGCACACCATCTGGGAGATCGCGCTGCACATGACGTCGTGGAACCGCGAGGTGCTGCGGCGGCTGGAGTCCGGCGTCGCCCGCGAGCCCCAGGATGGCGACTGGCCCGAGCAGCCCGAGGCCAGCGACGAGAACTGGCGCTGGACGCGCGAGATGCTGGAGGCGTCGCTCGGCGCGCTGATCGCCGAGACGGAGCGCTTCCCCGCTGATCGGCTGGACGACGTGGTGGGCGAGGCGCGCGAGCGGCCGCTGGGCTCGGGCGTGTCGTTCTACGTGCTGCTGCACGGCGTGGTGCAACACATCGTGGCGCACACGGCGCAGATGTCGCTGCTGAAGAAGGCCGTGCACGGCTGACCCCAACTCGGGCGTCCGCCGACGTTGCGCGACGCAGCGCGGGAGCAGAGTATCAGAGCCGGAGCCCCGCGCCGTTCTGCCCCCGTCCACGCCACCGGAGCCAGGCCATGCCTCGCAAGCGCATCTACCGCGACGTCACCGAGACGTTCGGCGACACGCCGCTGATCCAGCTCAACCGCGTGGCCGCCGGGCTGGGGGCGCGCGTGGTGATCAAGCACGAGGGGTTCAACCCGTTCAACTCGGTCAAGGACCGCATCGGCGCCGCCATGCTCGACGACGCCATCGCCGGCGGCCGGCTGCGGCCGGGCACGGTGATCGTGGAGCCCACCAGCGGCAACACGGGGATCGGCCTGGCCTACGCGGCGGCGGCGCGCGGGTACCGCTGCATCTTCACGATGGCCGACACCATGACGGTGGAGCGCCGCAACCTGCTGCGCGCACTGGGCGCCCGCGTGGTGCTGACCGAGGGTGCGAAGGGAGTCAAGGGTGCCATCGCCCGTGCCGAGGAGATCCTGGCAGGCCTTGGGGAGCGGGGATGGATGCCCGGCCAGTTCGACAACCCCGCCAACCCCGACGTGCACTATCGCACCACGGGGCCCGAGATCTGGGAGGACACCAACGGCGAGATCGACATCTTCGTCTCGGGCGTGGGCACCGGCGGCACGATCACGGGAACGGGGCGGTACCTGAAGGAGAAGAAGCCCACGCTCCGCGTGGTCGCGGTGGAGCCGGCCGAGAGCGCGGTGCTCTCGGGCGGCGAGCCCGGGCCGCACAAGCAGGCGGGGATCGGCACCGGGTTCATCCCCCGCAACCTGGACCGCGCCGTCTACGACGAGGTGATCCGGGTGACCAACGACGACGCCATCGCCACGGCGCGGCGGCTGGCGCGCGAGGAGGCGATCTTCGCCGGCATCTCATCGGGCTCCATCACCTGGGCGGCGCTGCAGCTGGCCGCGCGCGCCGAGAACGCGGGGAAGCTGATCGTCTCCATCATCTGCGACTTCGGCGAGCGCTACCTCTCCAACCCGGTCTACGCCGAGCTGCCGGATCCGGACTGGAGCGATGTCGAGGACGCGCTGGCGCAGCCGGAGACGGCGCCGGCATAGGTGACACGATCGGGCCGGTGAGCGGCGGGCTGCTCGGGGCCCGCCCGGCATCCCAAGACCGGCGGCTGAAGCCGCAGCAACAACAACGAAAAGCCTCGCAAACTGCGCGAGGCTCGACGGCCGGAGGATGTCGCTTCCGCAAGGTGTCCAACGGATGAACGGAGGAGCAGAGCGGAATCATCCCACTCTGCTCCTCTTGCATTCTCGGCCGTGTGAAGAAGACGCTAGCGCACGGCCGAGGCGTCCATCTTCCACAGGCCGCCGAGCATGTCGGAGGCGTAGAGGATGCCGTCTTCGTACTCCACGCCCCACACCATCAGCGCCCGGCCGGTGGTGTCGAGCCCATGGGCGGCCTCGCGATGCATGCGGCCCAGGTCGCAGCGGCCGTCGGGCGCGCGGGCGGCGGCGTCGCAGCGCGACAGGTCGCCGCGCACGTCCAGCGCGCGCACCCCGGCGTTGTAGAAGGCGGCGTACAGGATGCCGTTGGCCTCGTCGACCGAGAAGTTGTGCGACCCCGCGCCCTCCACGCGGAAGAACGCCACCTCGCGCGGTTTGGCGAGGTCGGCGGCGTCCACCACGTGCACGTCGCCGCGGTAGCCGTCGGGCGTGGGGTGCTCCTCGCCCACGAACAGCCAGCGCTTCTGCCCGGTGCGCGGGTCGCGCAGCCACAGCACGTTGTGCGCGTACCCGCTCACGGTCTCGATGCGGGAGAGCAGCACCGGGTTGGCCACGCTCCCGCCGCGCCCGCCGCCGCCGATGTCCCAGATCCCCACCCCGTCGTGCCACAGCGCGGTGAAGAGGATGCCGTCGCGCACGAACACGTCGTGCTGGAACGGGCGCCCCATCACCCGCGACAGAACCATCACCGGCTGCGCGGGGTTTTCGAGGCTCACGATCACCAGCCGCGCCGGCGTGGCGGTGGCCGCGCGCGGATCGACCGAGAGAAACGCGTAGAGCCGCCCGTTCACTCGCGCCACCTCGGCCGTGTGCACGCCCGGCTCGATGTCGTCGTTGGCGAAGCGCGCGAGCAACACCGGCTTCGCGGGGTTCGCGCGCGAGTAGACCAGGATCGACCCCGGCCCGCCTTCGGTGGCCACCACCAGCAGCTCGCCGTTGTCGGAGACCTGTACGTCGCCGATACGGTCGGGGCCCGGGCCGTGCTCGTGCCCGTCGCCCTCCTCGCCATGACCCTCGTGGAAGCGGATGCCGGAGGACGGCTCCGGCGGGCCGGGGACGATCACCGAATCGACCAGCACCGGCTGGGCGCCCGCCACGTTCCACACCTTGACCACGTTGCCCGCCCCCCGTGCGTCGCGGTGCGTGCCCGTGTACGCCCACGCGCCGCTCACCGTGAGCTCCGAGGTGACGCGATCCTGCACGGGGCCCAGCCCCAGCACCGGCAGCGCGAGCGGCGTGGTGAAGCGCGGCGCGTCGTCATCGCCGTCTCCGCCGCCGGTGAGCGAGTCGCACCCCGCGGCCACCATTGCGAGGGCGAGGAGGGCGGCGCGGGAGAGATGGCGAGGATGGATCATGAACGGACTCCGGGGAGCGGCGGACGGTGCGGAGAGGTCTTCACCTTGAACGCGCGAGCGGCGCCGGAATTGACAGGGCTGGCCACCGACCGGCGACCCGCCCTCCATGCATCGATGAAGCGCCGCTTACGCGCGTCCAGCCGCGCTATCCGGAGATGATCGCCTCGAAGCCTTCGCGGAAGGTGGGGTAGCGGAAGGTGTAGCCGCTCGCCGCCAGCCGGGCGCTGCTGCAGCGCTTGTTGCTGCGCGTGCGCCTGGGGGTGTCCGACGAATCCGTGGCGACGCGAGGCTCGAGGGCGCCGAGGCGGCGCGCAAGCCATCGCTGGATGTTGCAAAGGTCCCCCGGCTCGCGGTCCACGCAGAGGTAGACGGATGCGGCGCCCTCGAGCGAGAAGACGTGCCGCAGCGCGCCGGCGGCATCGTCGCGGTGGATGCGGTTGCTCCAGCTGGGCCCGGGCGCGCACTCCGCCTTCCCCGTCCTCACCTTTTCCACCAGGCTCGCGCGGCCGGGGCCGTAGATGCCACCCAGCCGCAGCGCCGTCGCGGCGAACGGGCCGCCGAGGAAGACACGCTCGCCCTCCAGCATCCTCCGGCCGGTGAAGCTGGCCGGCTCGGTGGGCGAATCCTCGTCCACCCACTCGCCGTGTTGCTGCGCGTAAACCGAGGTGCTGCTGGTGAAGACGACGCGCCGCGGCCGCTGCCCCTGCCGGGCCAGCGCCGCCAGCAGGTTGCGCGGCCCGTCCACGTACGCCGCGCGATACGCCTCGTCGGTCGACGCGTCGGCGGTGGCGGTGTAGGCCACGTAGTCCAGCGCGGGCGGCAGCGCATCGAGCGATGCGGGATCGCGCAGGTCGGCGGCGAGGCGGTGCACGCCGGGCGGGAGCGCGTCCGGGTTGCGGCGCATCCCCCACACCTCGTGACCGTCCGCCGCCATCATCTCCGCGAGCGCCCCGCCCACGTAGCCACACCCCGCGATCAGCACCCGCGCCATCGTTCCATCCACCCTATGCTGTTGAGCTGAAAGGACCCGGCGTTCGACGAACCCTACCCCACGAGCGGTGCCGGCCCCAAAGCCTCGCGTGGTTTGCGAGGCTTCCCGTAGTCGTTGCTGCGGATTCCATCCGCCGGTCGCCGGAGTATGGCCGGGCCTTCGCGAACTCGGCCACGGGACCGTGAATCTACCCACCAAACGGCCCCGGCGCCGCATCGCTGCGGCGCCGGGGCATCTATCTGGAAAGCGAGGCCGAGGGGGTCGTGCGGTCAGCTCTCGGCGGTCGCGACGTGGGGCGCGGCGGGCACGTGCGGCGCGGCGCCCAGGGCGTTCATCCGGCTTTCGTCGGCGGCGGTGGAGCTCACCATCCGCCCGGTGGCGCTGGCGGTGACGGTGAGCGGGGCCAGCGCGCAGGGGTTCTCCGCGTCGCCGCAGGTGCTCAGGCCGCGGCTGGCGAGCTCCTTGGCCACCAGGGTGTCGATGCTTGCGTACATGCCCAGGCCCAGGAGGAAGAGGGCGAAGGCGGCGCGGACGGTGTTGGCGATGCTCTTGTTCATCGGGGGCCTCGGTAGGCTCAGGGTTCCAGGTTCGGGTACTGCGTGCTGCTTGCAGGTTAAGACGGGGCGAACCTCGAAAAGGTTTTATTTGGATTCTTAACCGGACATTAAGCCCCCTGCGGCTCCTGAGGAAATCACGCCCAAGCCCAGATGATTTTGCGAATTATTGGTTTCGTAAGTGTATACGCATCCACAACATACACTCCCTCAAAGACGGCGACTCCACCGTGTCCCGACTATGATGGCCCGGCCCCGCAACAGCCGGTGTTCCCTGCCTCGCATGGGGGCTGGGGGGCTCTCGACTGGCGCCGAATGCCGGCTCCGGTTGCCCGATGTGGGACATCTTCGCCCCACTTTCCACCGACCGCTATGCCGCCACGAATGCGGGGCCGGATCTCTCCGGCCCCGCGTCCCCTCATGCTGGTCGTTCCCGCACAATCGAACCTGCCCGCCGCCAACCGCTCGGGCGCCCTCAGAAGTCCGGCAGGAGGCGAACGCCACCCTGGGGCGAGATGGGCAGCCGTGCCTGAACGCCGGCACGCAGCCGGACCGGAAGCCGCGCCCACTGCGCCGGCGTGAGCGCCTGGCGCACGGCCGCCAGGCCGCCGTCCAGCACGCCCTGTGCGCGTGCCAGCAGCTCGCGCTGCCGCACGAGCGCCGTCCGCACCGCGGCGGGGTCGCTCGCGCCCAGGTCGGTGACGGTCTCCGCGAGCTCGCCGGCCAGCGCGCCGGCCAGCGCGTTCACCGTGTCGGCGGCGGCGCGCAGCGCGGCGGCCTGCGCGGGGGCCAGCCCCAGGCCCCGCGCGGAGTCGGCCGCGAGCGCCGCGGCGGGCGCGTTGGCCCACAGCCGCAGCATCTCGGCGCGCAGGGCGCGCGGCTCCAGCCGGTCGTGGCTCGCCACCGCTTGCGCCACCAGCGCCTGCGTGGCCGGATCGGCCCCCACGGTGATGCGCGCCTGCACGCGCAGCGAGAAGGGAACGCGCCCCGACCGCCCCGCGTCGGGGCCGAAGCCGGGGTTCACCTGGTAGCGGAGCTCGCGCCGCGCCGGGTCGAACCCCACGGCGCGCAGCAGCACGGGGTCGGCGGAAGGGTACTGCCCCCACCCGCGCAGCCCGGCGCTGCCGTGGAGCAGGTAGTCGAGCCCCGAGGTGACGTTCTGGGCCGCCACGTTCACCACCAGCCGCTTGTTGCGCGGCCCGCCGGGAAAGAGGTTGAGCTGCACGTCGGCAAACGAGCCCCACGGCGTGCGGCAGCTGTTGCGCGCGGCGATGGCGCCGGCCTGCCGCAGCAGGCAGGCGCGGGCCGGGCCGTGCAGGTCACCCAGCAGCGACAGGAGCCCGGCGCGGAGCACGGGGTCGGCCGTGCGCGCCGGGTCGAAGACGAAGGCGCGGTCGTTGGCGAGCCCGTCGCCGTTCACGTCGCCGTCCACCATGGGGGTGAACGGCGCGCCCGACACCAGCCGCGCGATCGCCGTGAGGTTTCCCCACCTCCCCAGCGGGTGGATCGCCGAAAGCTGGAACGCGTGGCGCTGCTCGAAGTCGCTGGAGGCCCACTCGGCCACGCGCGGGTCTGCGGCGGTGCTGGCCCACCCGCCGCCGGGGCCCGCCAAGCCGGTGGCCTGGTCGCGCGACCGGGTGTAGGTGTAGAACAGCTCCACCAGCGTGGTGCCCGCAAGGCGGCTTACCTGAATGCTGGCCTGCCGCACCGACGTGCGTCCGCCCGCCCCCAGCCCCCGCACCGTGGCGAACCGCCCGTCGCGGCGCGACGCGCCGGGCGAGACCTGCCCCGAGGCCGGGTCGAACGCCGCGGCGGGCGCGAACACCGGGCGCCCCGCCTCGGCGCCCAGCACGAAGCGCGGGTCCGCCGCCAGGTTGAGGTCGCCGGCCAGCGCCGCGCCGCGGCCCCGGCTGGTGGACAGGCGCAGGTCCACGCCGGTTCCGGTGGCGGTGTGCAGCCAGCTGGCGCCCAGCGACGAGTGCCACACCCGCGGCGCCGCGTAGGCGCCGGTGAACCCGGTCACCCCCGGCGACCCGGCGGCTCCTCCGGCCTCGCCCGCGCAGGCGGTGGGGATGGCGGACGCGTCGTGGCGGTAGGCATCCCAGCGCGGCGCGGGCACGGCCCGACCCACGCATATCAGCGTGGCGCCGCCGCTGCCGCCGGCCAGCATCGCCGCCATCTCGCGCGTGGGCGCCGCCCCGCGGAAAAGGCCGGCCCCGCCCAGCACGGTCAGCTGGGCGGTGGGCGTGGCACGGTACCAGGTGAACCCCGCCCGCGGGCTCAACCCCCACTGGCCCGCCGCCGGAACCGTGCGCAGCCCGAATCCCGCCGCGGCCCCCGCCGAGTCGGCGGGCCCGGCGTAGCCGTAGCGCTCGCCGCGCACCCCCAGCACCACGCGCAGGCCGGGCGCCGGCTTCCACACGTCACCGGCATAGGCGGCGGCGTAGCCGGTGGACACGCGCGCCGCGGCGCCGCCCAGCGAGCGGGTGAAGCGCAGCGGGCGGCCGGCCTCCAGGTCGGCCAGGGTGGCGAAGGTGAAGGTGCCCATTCGGTCGCCTTCGCCCGCCCGCGTGACGCGCTCCCACTGCCAGGTGCCGCCCACCTGCCACAGGTGCGCCCCGCGCGACACCACCATCCGGTCGCCCAGCTCCAGCGCCGCGCGGCGCTCGCGCGGGAAGCCCAACGGCTCGCCCCCGAACGCGAGGCTCCCGCCCGAGAGCGCCCCGCCGCCCGCCGAGCCCACCCACACCTGCCCCGCGGGGCCCTGGTACGCCCTGCGCACCCCCTGCCCCGCGGCCGACCAGCGCGCCGTCGCCTCGTTCTCGGCCGGCCCCATTCGCGAGGTGAGCTGCGCCAGCGCGCCGCCGCCGGTGCTTTCCTCGCGCGCGGCGGCGGCCGTGCTGAACGGCGAGCCCGCGCCGCCCGACGACTCGCGGCCGCGCGCGTCCAGCCGCAGCATCAGCGAGTGGCGCGGGCTGGCGAGGTAGTCGAAGCGGGCGAGCGCCGAGCCCGAGCGGGCCAGCCGTGCGGTGGGAGCGGCGCCCGCGTCCACCCCCAGCCCCTGGAGAACGTCGAAGAAGCGGTGCAGCGAGTCGGCGGCGATGCCGTAGCCCGGCAGGCCGGCGGCGTCGCGGCTGAGGCCCGAGGCGTCGGCGGTGCGCCGGTCGGCCTGCGCGGCGGCGTACACGAAGAGCCGGCCGGGAAGGATGGGCCCGCCGCCGCCCGCGCTCAGGAACTCCTGGTGCGAGTGCGCGCCCCACGACGCCTGCGGCGCCCCGCCGCCGGTGAGCCAGCCGGGCTGCAGCGACAGGCGCACGCCCCCGCCCCACAGGTTGGTGCCGCCCATGGTGCGCCCGGCGACCTCGCCGCCGGTGAACTGCCCGCGCGACACGTCGTAGGGGTGCGCGAACACGCCCGCGGCCGCCAGCCCCTCGGCCGGCACGTCGCGGGCGTCGAACCCGGCGCCGTCGAGCGTGGTGCGGTTTGCGGAGGGCACCTGCCCCTCGATGGAGAGATCCTGCCCGCGCACGGGAAGGAACTGCCCCGACACCCCCGCCGAGGCCGCCAGGTCGCCCGGCGCGCCGGGGTAGAGCGCCGCCTCGCCGCCGGGGAGCGACGCCAGGTCGCCCCCCGGCGGAGCGCCCCGGCGCGTGGTGCGCGGCGTGGGCCGCGGTGCGCGGGCCACCAGCGCCGCCAGCCGCACCGTGTCGGCCGCGGCGCCATCCGGCGCGAGCTGCACGTCGGCGGTGCGGGCGCCCACGGCGAGGAGGAGGGTGCGGCCCACGAAGCCGCCCCGCTCCACCTCCACCACCACCTCGCCCGCGGCGCGCAGCGCCACGCAGAAGCGCCCGTCGGCGGCGGTCACCGCGGTGGCGGCGGGGCCTGCCGGCGCGTTTGCCAGGCGGGCGCGCACCGTAGCGCCCGCCACGGGCGCGCCGTCCGCGCGGGTCACGCGCCCCTGGATGGGGCACGCGGCCCCGGCGCCCTGCGCGTGCAGCGGTGCGGCGCACGCGACGAGCCCGCCCAGCGTGAGGCAGGCGTAGCACACCACCCGACGCCACGTGGTGAGCGGTTCGTCCGGCGGCACTCCCGGGGGCCGCGCGGAGGGGCTGGCGGCGGTCATCGCCCGATCAGCGGGGCGCGGTGGCGGGCTGCGGCTCGGGCCGGCGCACGCTGGTCAGCACGAACTCGCGGATCGTGGTGCCGCGCCGGACGCGGACGGTGAACACCTTCCCCGGCTGGCCGAAGAGGGTGCGCGGGTCGCGCGCGTCCACACCGTTCACCAGCAGCACCACGTCTCCCGCGGCGATCCCCACCTTCTCGGCCGGCGAGCCGGGCCACACGCCGCCCACCACGGGGAAGTCGGCCCAGCGGGGCGTGCCGTCGGGGAGCAACGTGGGGCGGCTGCCCAAACGCATTCCCGTGAACGCGCCACCGTTGCCGTTGCCCGGCGGCGCAACGGAGATCGACGCCATTGCGCCCGGTACCTGCGCCGCGGCGGCGGGCGCCAGCGCCAGCGCGGCGAGGGCCAGCCCCGCGATCGAGAAGGAAGTTCGCCTCACCATGGGTCGCTCGCTCCATTCGTCTGAAGATGAAATGAACGCCGGCGGGGCCGGCAGCGAACACGCTTACCGGCCCGTCTCTCGAAGTGCCCGCTCGACGGCGTCTTCCAGCGCGCCCGGAGGGGCGCCACGCAGCAGACGGTCGTTTACCAGCAGGGTGGGGGTGCCGCGCACGCCCAGGCGGTCGCCCGCCCGCACGTCGGCTTCTACCTCGGCCGCCGGAGCGCTCTCGAGGCAGCGGCCGAACGCAGGCTCTTCCACGCCTGCCGCCCGCGCCAGCCGTGACCACGCGATCACCCCGAGCGAATCCTGGTGGGCAAAGAGCTGGTCGTGGAAAGGCTCGAATCGCCCCTGCCGCGCCGCGCACAGGCTGGCCCGAGCGGCGGCGACGGCGTGCACGTGGTACGGCAGCGGGTAGTGCCGGTAGACGAGCGCCACATCGCGCGGATGTTTTGCGCGGATCGCGCGGATTCGCTCGGCCGTGGCCCGGCAGAAGGAGCACTCGAAGTCGGAGAACTCCACGATGGTCACACGCGCGTTCGCCGGGCCCACCCGCTGGCCGCGCCCGGCATAGCTGCGCCACTCGGCAACCCTCGCGCTCTCGACGGTGCCCTGGGCCGTGCCAAGCGACGGGAACAGCTCCCGCCGCACCGCCAAGCCCGTCACCGCCACCGAACACGCCACCAGCAGCGCCGTGGCCACGTCTGCAAGCTTCGCCTTCACGGCGTCCCGTGCGGGCCCGGCGTGGAGCGGCCGCACCACCGCGACGCGGGCGAGCTCGCGTGGCGAGGCGTCAGCCACATTGCGAATTCAAGATCTCGCAGGTCGAAGTGTTGTACGTGCAGATCGCGGAGCCCGCGCAAAAGTTGCTGGCCACCCAATCGCAGTACGCCCGGACCGAAGCCCTGCACTCGAACGTCTCGGAAGATGCCTGGGCGGGTGTCGTGAAGAGCATTGCGGCACTGGCCAGGCTCACGGCGGACGCGATGGATACCAGCTTTCTGCGGGTCATCTGTCTACTCCTTCATTAAGGGATGGGCAGTCCCGGCGGGGCCAATCGTCGGCCGGGCACCCCTACGATAATCCGGGGACATTTTTCGCACAAGAGCATTCTTCGAATGAAATTGTCATCTGGGTGCCGGTGTCCGAATCGGCGTCGCTCCCGGTGCAGGTCGTCTCCATGTTCACTCACGACGGACGTTTACGCGAGCAGCGGTCTTTCAGGAGTCGTGAGTCCTGCGCAGCCGACACGGCTCGACGACTGTAGATGAACTTCCAGTCGCGACGCATTCCGGCGCCATCCGGGAGGCGCGATGAACGCGCCGGGTCGCGCCTCTATCCCCCTTGGGCGACGGCGGGATCCCGTCGGATGATGTGGGTCCGCGCCATCCCGCTACGGTCGCCCGCCGCTTACCCCGCCGCTTACCCCGCCGCATACCTCCGCACCATCCGCGCGCAGAAGTCGGCGAATTCGTCCACCTCCTGCGGGGGGCTGGTATGGTGGGGCGCCACGCCGCGGCACTCGGGGGTGAAGCAGAAGGTGACGGTCACGTCGAACTCGTCCAGCGCCTTCATCTGCCGGTCGAACCAGGCCTGCGCGTCGCGGTCGTGGTCGTCGCTCCAGGCCAGGCCGGTGCGCACCTTCTTCACGCCCAGCTTGCGGAACCAGCGCACGGCGTCGTCCAGGCGCGGGTCCTGGTAGTGGAACCACTGGCACAGCCCCAGGTCGGGCGCGTACTGCGCAAACGTCTCCGCCGCCTTCTTGGGGGTTCCGTCCGGGCGGACGAGGCCCATGTGGAAGTGGCGGAAGTAGCTCGACCCCTCGCGCTCCTTGTGTCGCGTGGTGGCGCCCCAGGACTGGGGGAGGTCGAAGAGCGAGTACCAGTGGATGCGCTCGGCCTGGCCGCGCAGCAGCTCGGCCGTCTGCATCAGCCCCAAGCGCTGCACGTCCTCGTTGGCATACGTCGACACGCCGACTTCCGTCACCCACACCGGGCGGTCGGTGGCGGCGCGGACGCAGGCCAGCTTCTTCGGCCAGTCGTCCACGGACCACAGGTTCCAGTCGAGCGGGAAGCCGTGCACGGCGACCACGTCCACCTCATCCAGCGCCCCCTGCCCTTCCAGGTTGCGGATGAAGCCGGGGTCGATGGGGCTCATCCCGCCGAGGACGCGGGTCATCGCCGGGTTTTCCGCCCGCACCGCGGCGCCGGCGCGCTTCACCATGTCCGCGTAGATCCGCCACCCCGGGTCGAGGCCGAAATCCCAGTGGGACATGTTGTTCGGCTCGTTCCAGAGCATCACCGCCTCGATCACCGGCCGCCTCCCCCACGCGCGGGGTAGACGGCGCGCGGCTCGTCGTCGGTGAAATCCGCCACGCGGCAGAGGTAGACTTCCTGCTCGGGGTGCTGCACGATCTCGAAGCCGGAGCTGCGCAGCATCGCCTCGGCACAGGCGGCGTTGGGGACCCACCAGTTCGTGGGGTCGTTGGCGTAGCGGTGCTCGATGAAGTGCAGCTTGGGATACGCGGGATCGTCGAACAGCTCCGTCTCCCAGAACTCGTAGTCGGCGCCCACATCGAGCGTATCTTCCGAGCCGCGCTGCATGCTCTGGAACAGCAGCAGGTCGCCCACCACGTGCTCGCGCAGCAGGTCGAGCGCCAGGAGCGGGTGGCGCAGGTGGTAGAGCACGCCCATGAAGATGACGAAGTCGAACTTTTCGCCCAGCTGGGCCACGTCGTAGACCGAGAGCTTGCGGTACTCGATGTCGAGCCCGTTCACCTCCGCCGCGAAGCGCGCCTGGCTGAGGTACAGGTCCTCGCTGTCGACACCGACCACGCGGGATGCGCCGCGCCGCTTCATCTCCATGCTGTAGAAGCCGGCGTTGCAGCCGATGTCGAGCACCGTCTTCCCCGTGAGGTCCTGCGGGATGACGTGGGCGAAGTTGGCGAACTTGAAGTTGGGATAGTCGCCCAGGAAGTGCTCGGGCGCCGTCTTCACCCCCTTCAGGTCGAGGTTGTGGAACCAGGGGCCAAGCTCGCGCACGCGCTCCTGCAGGCGATCGGGGGTCAGGGTTTCCGGGTCGGCGGTTACGCTCATCGGCGTCGGTGTGCAAGGGTTTGCGCTGGGCCAGCCGGCAACGCGCCGGGCCCTGATCGGGGTGGTGTTCGCGCCAGGCAAATGCAACACTCAGGCCCCCTCGCCCGCAGCGGGTGGCGTGGACGGGAGATGCACATCACCGCGAGGTTGACGGCCTCGCGCGCCGATCACCATGCCCCTGGTTCCGAAGCACTTGCACCCTCGCGCAGGCAGTGCGGCGGCGTACGGACGCGTGCCGTGGACTTCGGCGGCCGCGGGTGTTCGCGTCGGAGAAGCGCGGCCGTGGCCGCGCCGCACACGCCCCGCACGGGAAGCCACCGTGACGCCCGGGGGCGCGTCGGTAGCGTCATGCAGCAACGGGCGAACTCCGGCCGACGAACGCTGGTAGGACCGGTGGGGCCGTCGACGGGGCCATTGTCCCACCACGCTTCCGCACTATATTAGACGTGAATCGTATCGATTCATCTCCTTATGTCTTCTTCGGGCGTGCCTCTCGCGCCTGGATCTCACACCTGCGACGGAGGCTGTTCCATGAAGAAGCTCGTGCTGCACCTCGAGGCCCTCGAGGTCGAGTCGTTCGAGACGCTGGGCGGTTCTGCCCTCCACGGCACCATCAACGGACGCGTGGACGACGGCGCGGTGCCCGCCGTCCCGGCAACCAACGAGCAGTTCTGCACGCTGGTGTGCAAGACGGTGGGCGGGCTGCCGTGCGACACCGAGCTGTGCCGGACCAAGGAATACACCTGCGCGAAAAGCTGCGGCTACATCGTCTGCGTCAAGTTCGGCGAGAACGAAGAAGCGGCCGGCGAGCTGCGCTAGCCGTCTGCTCGGCCGCGGCATCGTGACGAGCGGCGGCGAGCGGGGAGCACCGAAACAGAACGAGGGCGCGCGTGCTGGCACGCGCGCCCTTGGTGCGTTCGACCCGCGCGCGGCGCCAGCTTCGGACTCCCGGCCGTTTGCGCTGCCGGGTAACGTGGATCGTCCCGCTCCACGGTCGATCAGGTCAGCGCGACGCCCTCGGGGCGCCAGGACTGCGGTTCCACCTGCGGGCAGCTCGCGTCGAAGCCGTGCGGGCGGTCTTCCAGCACGTGGATGGCCTCGCGGTAGCCGTGCAGCGTCCCCACGTCCACGTAGGCCTCGCCGGCGCGCACGCCGCGCGCCACGCCGCCCCGCGCCAGCCACGCGTTCACCAGCGTGCCGATGTACTCGTCCTTGCGCCCGCGCTCCTGCCACAGGTCGTGCAGTTGGGCCAGGGTGCGCGCGGGGAGCTTGAAGGCGCCCCACACCCAGTGCGTGGCCGCGCCGGGCTGCTTCACCTGGATCTCGCGCACCGACCCGTCGTCGTCGTGCACCACCGCGTCGAAAAACTCGGGGCGGTCCACCGGGAAGAGGAGGAACGAGAACTCGCCCGGCGGCAGCGCCGCGAAGCCGTCCTCCGGGAACCAGAGTGTGTCGGGGAGGCCGACGAGGACGTCATCGTCCAGCGGGATGAACGGCAGGGCCCGGAAGATGGAGTCGCACAGGCCCGACGGCCTGGGCTGCACGGCGTAGCACACGTCGGCGCCGCCGATGGAGCCGCCGTAGTAGCCCAGGATGTCACCCTTCCCCGGCGAGATCACGAAGCACACGTGGTCGGCGCCGCCGCGAATCATCCGTTCGACGAGGTATTCGCTGACGGCGCGCGGGCGCTCCACGCCGTCCTCGTCTTCCCTGCTGCCCACGGGGAGCAGCTCCTTGCTGAAGGCCAACGGCTGGATGCGTGTTCCCTGCCCCGCCGCCGGCACGATCCCCCACGTCATCGCCGCGCCTCCATCGCCAGCGTTCCCTCCGCCGTACCGGCATCGACATCGACATCTTCCGGTGACTGCCAGCCGTCGCCGCGCACGGCGGCGTCGAGCAGCGCCTCGAGCTCGGCCGCGCGCACGTCGCTGGTGTGCTCGGCCAGCACCCGCTCGCGCGCCGCGGCGGCGATGCGCGCCAGCTCCTCGCGCGGGAGGCTGATCGCATCGATCGCCTCGGCGGTGGTAGCAGCGGTCAGGATCTCGGCGACGGGGGTGAGGAAGCTGTCCAGCCCATCCCACCTGTCGCTGAGAATGGGGACGCCGCACGCCGCCGCCTCGAACAGCCGGCCGCTGGGGCACCACCCCATCTCCGCCATCGCCCTGCGCGTGACGTTGACGGTGAGGCCGCTGGAGCAGAAGAACGCCGGGTGCTCGGGCGGCGGCAGGTGGCGGCGGAAGTAGACGTTGTTGGTCCACGGGAAGTCGTGCGGATACTGCGCGCCGGCGATCAGGAAGCGCCGCTCGGGCATCTGCCGCGCGGGCTCGATGAACAGCGTTTCGAGCGCCGCCTGCCGGTCGGCCGCGTAGGTGCCCAGGTAGCTGACGTCCGCGTGCTCGCCGGGGAGCGGCTCGACGGGGCGGTGCACGTCGGGGTCGACGTGCCCGTACAACGCCGCCGTGCGCCGTGCGCCCAGCCGGGTGCGCAGCTCCGTGAGCGCCGGCCCGCCGGTGAAGCTCAGCACCAGGTCGAAGCCGCCCAGCCCCTCGGGCGAGAGATACGCCACCTCGCCGCCGGCGCGCAGGCCGTCGAGGGTGACGGGCGTGTCCATGTCGTAGAAGGTGCGCAGCTGCGCGGGCGAATCGAGCGCGAGGCGCGTGGCTACCACGGCGTCGGGGCAGTAGCTGGTGACCATGGCCACGTCGGCGTCGGCCAGGTGGCTCTGTGCGTAGGGGAGGACTTCATCCCAGGAGGGATACAGCACCAGCTCGCCGCCGGGGATCTCCCACAGATCGCGTGTGCCAGCGTAATACGGAACGTCGTGCTCGAAAAAGACGAAGCGGTGCCCGCGCCGGATCAGCGCCCGCGCCAGCCCCCGCCAGAGGGTCGCGTGCCCATTGCCCCAGCTCGAGCTCATGGTGAGCCCGAACACCACGATCTTCATGCGCGCGCGCTCCGGTGGCGGTGGCGCGCGTGCGGGTGGACTGCTCTGGACATGGGCTCCGGAGGCTGGTTGGCGACTGCCGTTCACTCCGGGCGGGTTGATGCAGAAGCCGAGCCAATGGAGGTACTACGTAGAAGCTGATACGAGGATCTACTTGGATGCTGCGAACCGGAGTCTCTTCGTGGAGCACCGATTTCGTTCTTCGTCGTTTTATGGTCATCGTGCGTGCAGACGGATGGGCTGAACATAGAGCTGCGGGGGCTGCTAGCGGGGCCGTTCATTCGGCGGGAGATGCAGAAATGGGTGGGCAGGGTGGAATTCAAACAATCTGTCAGCTTCTTCCCAATAGGTGAACTGCTCGCGGTCTTTCCGCCTGTCACGGAAATTCCTAAGTTTAAGTGCTCAACCCGTAAGTTGGTCTTTCCTACCGCCGAAGGCACGGCAAATGGCACTCATTGAAGGCTTCCGCGTCCAGAACTATAGAGCTCTCCGAGATATCACACTTGGGAAGCTGTCAAGCCAGCAGCAGAGTCAGCCACTCACACCATTCACAGTAGTGATCGGGAAGAACGGTGTCGGTAAGAGCACGCTGTTTGATGCCTTTGGTTTCATCGCAGATTGCTTGTCCCACGACGTGGAAACAGCGTGTGACATGAAGCAGCGAGGTGGATTTGACCGATTGAGATCACTGGGTACAATAGAACCGATCCGTTTCGAAATCTATTATCGGGAAGCACCGAATGAACGGCCGATCACATACGAGTTGGCGATTGCCGCCGATTCTTCTGGTCGTCCATTTGTAGAATCGGAAATATTGAAGCAGCGACGTAAGAACCAGAAGCACGGTCGCCCTTATCCATTTCTGCGTCTTCACCACGGGAAAGGTATGGTTTGGGCAGGTGAAGAGGCAGTGGAAGTGGCTGGCGTTGATGAGGAAGATCCTGCGCAAACACCCGTCGAGCTTACCGACCTGCGGCAGCTCGGAATCGCTACACTAGGCACGCTAAAGGAACACCCCCGAATCAAGCGATTCCGGGATTTCCTGAAAGCGTGGTATCTGTCATACTTCCACCCAGATGCGGCGCGTGGCCTTCCTTCTGCTGGACCACAAAAGCACTTGAACATTCATGGAGACAATATCGGCAACGTAGTTCAGTTTCTTGAACGAGAGCATAAAGATCGTTTTCGCGTAATTCTTGACCGAATCGCCAGAAAGATTCCCGGTGTGAAAACGATCGACACCAGAGTCACGGACGATAAAAGGGTGCTGTTGAGGTTTAATGACGGCGCCTTCGCTGAGCCATTTTTCGCTCAGCAAATGTCAGATGGTACTTTGAAAACATTCGCGTATCTGCTTCTCCTCGAGGACCCTGATCCGCCGCCCTTCATCTGCATCGAAGAACCGGAGAATGGGTTATACCACCGATTGCTGGAAACACTTGCTCACGAGTTTCGTGCCCATGCTACCGGGCGCAAAGATGGATCGCAAATTTTCGTAACAACTCATCAGCCGTATTTCGTTGATGCGCTTTCTCCGGAAGAGGTCTGGATACTCGAAAAGGGGCAGGACGGATATTCGGTCGTGCGGCGCGTTTCAGATCTGGAGAGTGTTAAGCACCTTGTAGAGGAAGGGTTACCGCTTGGAGGTTTGTGGTACAGCGACTATCTCGATGCGAGGTAAGTTCATGCATATTGAGATTCTCGTCGAAGACTCGTCGGGCAGGACCCTGTTGGAACTGCTGATACCGGAGGTTCTGGGTGGTTACGGTGATCCTCACACATGGCGTTTGCATTCTTACAAAGGGATCGGCCGGATTCCTCGTGGCCTGGTGACTACCGCAGATCCGGAGAAACGAATGCTTCTCGATCAACTGCCAAAGTTGCTCCGGGGGTATCGCAGAAGTCCAGGAATCGATGCTGTCATCGTGATAGTTGATACTGATGACAGAGACTGCTCCTCGTTTCTTCGAGAATTAAAAGAAGTCGCGGAAACCTGTGACATGGCTGACAAAACGCTGTTCAGACTTGCGATTGAGGAAATAGAGGCATGGTACTTCGGCGATCGCGAAGCTCTGTTGGAAGCATACCCAAGGGCGCGTCAGAATGTCTTGGACAGTTATGTCCAAGACAACGTATGCGGAACTTGGGAAACATTGGCCGATGCAGTTTACCCTGGTGGATCTGCGGCAATCAAAAAGGTGGGCTGGCCTCTTCCTGGGGAACTCAAGCACCAATGGGCTGAAGAGATTGGGATCTTCATGAATGTAGATCGAAACGTGTCACCGAGCTTCTGTAAGCTACGCGACGGCTTACGAAGGCTCGCGAAATCAGAAGAGCACGAGTAGACCACAACCTGTCGCGAAGTTGTATAGGAAGCCAGTAGTCATGTGAGGCCGGCTGCAAATTCTACGACTTCCTTGCTGCGCTTCTGTGCCAGTCGGGTCAGCGCGGCGTGGCTGATGCAGCCCCCCGCGCAGGACGAAGCCCAGCCGCCCACGCCGCTCTACGTCATCCGCAAGCAGAAGAAGAGCCGCTGGTGGGAGGTGTTCGATCCGCAGGGCGAGCTGGTGTGCCTGACGGTCTACAAGAAGGGCGCGGCCGAGGTGGGGCGGCGGCTGGCAGCGTGAGCGACAGGGCAGGATGGAGAACGGCGGCCGTGGAGATGGGATCCACGGCCGCCGCGGTTTTGTGCCGGAGCGGTGCGTCCCGCCGTGAGCCCCCGCCGCCGTCAGCCGCCGAGCTTGGTGCGCTCGTCGGCGAGGCGGCGGGCGAGTTGCTGGCGGGCGGTGGCGGCCAGGCGCGCGCAGGCGCCGGGGTCCACCAGCGCGTTGCGGTTGCCGGCGGCGCGCGCGGCCAGGCGCTCCCACAGGCCCGACGCCTCGGGGTGCGGCGTCAGCAGCACGTCGCACGACAGGTGCTCGAGGAGCCGGGCCCCGCGCTCGAAGTCGGCCACGGCGCCGGGGTAGGTGGTGTTGCGGGAGAAGAAGAAGCTGTCGCTGGACACCGGCGTCTGGCTGTCGGCGTACACGAGGTCGAGGCAGCGGCTGCCCTCGCACGAGCGCCAGCTCCATGTGCTGCCGCCCGGGGTGTGCCCGGGCGTGGCATGAAGCGTGAGCGCCAGCCCGCCCACGCGCACCGTTTCGCCGTCGGCCACCACGCGCACCGGCCCGCGCACCGCCGGGAAGCCGGGGAGCGAGCCGTACTGCGGATCGTCGGGCCCCGACGCGCCGCGCTCCAGCACCGGCGCGCTGGCGGCGCTCGCGGCCACCCGCGCCCCCGACGCGCGCTGCACGGCCGCGATCCCGCCCGCGTGGTCGAAGTGCACGTGCGAGTTGAGGATCAGCCGGATGTCGCGCACGCGGAAGCCCAGCGCCCGCACGTTCGCCAGGATCTGCGGCGCCGACTGCGGGATTGCGCCATCGATCAGCACGTGCCCGCGCGGCGACGTCACCAGGATCGCGCTGAGCCCGTGCGTCCCCACGTAGTACGTGTTGCCAAAGATGCGGAACGGCCGCTGCGGCGCATTCCACTCCGCGCACCGGCTGCACGGCACCGAGTCAGGCGCCGACGCGGCCGGCCGCTGCTGCGCCGCCAGCAGACGGGGCGAGAGGGAGACGGAGAGCGCCACGCAGAGCGCGATACGACGAATCATCGAGAAGCCCGAAGCAGCGGTAGAGGATGCGGGCGCCAGCGGCCCGTTGGCCGGCTCATGATCACGCGCCGGAAGCCGGCCCGCAAGCCGGCGGCCACGCGGGAACGTCCCCCCATTCACGACGCGGCGCAGCCGACGACCCGTGTCTCGAACGGGGGCCGCGGTAGATGGGCCGATGAATCTGTCCGGGTGCCCGGAACAGAGGCGACCTCTGGACCGATCCAATTGCGTTTCTCACAAATGGCGTATAGCATTCGCTCCGATCAACACTCCGTGTCGTTTCATCTCACGATCGAGGCGAAAGACGATGTTTCTCTTCGGTGCTTCCGCTGAAGATTTCGACGACGACCTGAGCTGGCTGCGCTACTCGCCCCGTTGGACGGCCGACGTGCTGCCGCTCCACGAGCCGTGGCGGAAAGCGCAGCCCCAGCGCGCCATGCTGGTGGTGATGGGAGAAGGAAGCGTGGTGCACCAGGAGCTGCTCGACGCATCCGCCATAGCCGATCCGCACAATGCCGCGCGCCTGCTGGGAGCCGCCGTCCACGCCGTGGCCGCGCAGGCGGGCGGGTATCCGCGGCGGCTGCTGGTGCGTGAATGGCCGTACGCCACGCTCCTCTCCTCCGAGCTGGCCGGGCGCGGTGTGGACATCCGCGTGTCTCCGCTACCCAACACGCAGCGTGCGATCCAGAGCCTGGCGAGCCTCCTGGACGAGCCGGAGCTCGCGTGGGACCTGGGCCCGGTCACCGACTGGAAGAAGGTGGACGAAGCGGCGCTGGATGAGTACTTCCGCGCTGCCGCCCGCCTCTGGCGCGCCCAGCCGTGGGAGGTGGCCGAGGACGAGGAGGTGCTGCTGGCGAGCCGCGCGGGCCGCGAATCGGCCGTGGTGCTCACGCATCCACGCGCCCACGGCCACGTGGTGACGGTGTTCACCTGCGCAGCCGACTTCCCGGAGTCGTTCAGGAGCCGCGATCCGGTGTGGGGCGTGCAATTCGCCCAACCCGGTGACATCCCGCGGCTCTTCGACGGCGAGCTTCCCAAGTCGCCGCTGGCCCCGGCGCCCGAGCCGTACCCGCTCATGCACGCCGGCTTCGGCTCGCACGCGCCGTCATCGGCGGAGCTGCGCGAGCTCGCCGACGTGCTGAGTGCGGTGGCGGCGCTCGCCGAGAGGGGCGTGCAAGTGGATACCGGCCTGGCCTTCACCGACGCGTCCAGCGGGGTGGCACTCCGGCTGGAGCGCGATGCGCGCTACCTGCGCTGGCCCGCGGTACGAAAGGTTCGCCCGGGGTGCGCCGCGGGCGACGGCGCCGACCCGGCGGCGGCGCTGGTGCCCTCGCCGAGCATCGGCGCGAACGAAGCCGCGCGGGTGGAGAGGTTCGCCGCGCGGCTGCACGCCCGCCGCCCGCGCGTGTGGACCACGGCACGCCAGATCCACCACGCGCGCGAGTGGACGCGGTTCCTGGAAACCGAGGCGCGCGTGCCCGCCACGGCGGTCACCGAGCTCGACCTGCGGACCTTTTTGTACGCATGGTACCCACGTGTCACGCGTGAGGCAGAAACCAATGCGGAGGCCGTACCGGCATCGCTACGCAGCTACGTTCGCTTCCTCGAGGAGCACGAGCACATCCGCTACCCCTGGGCGGCGGCGGTCCTGCGTGAGAGGGCGATGTACGTCGACCGGCTCGAAACCGTGCCTTTCCACGACGATGGAGACGCGCGGGAGGAATGGCTCGCGCCCTTGCAGGCAGACCTGGAAGCCCGCGTGATGCTGCCGGACCGCAGCTTTCCGGGCGTGCACGCCGGCTGCGAAGCACCCGCCTCGCCAGCGGTGGCCGCGCTGTCGCGCGAGCTGCTGCGGAGGTGGCAGCTGTGGCGCGACGAGGAGATCCTGAACGGCGCCACCGACCCCGCGGCATTGCGCCGCAGGCTGGTGGCGCGGCAGCGCGAGTGGGAGCGGTCGGCGCACGGCCCCGGCGGCAAGTCGCCCCTGCGCCTGGTGGCCGAGGCCGAGGGCGACGCGATGTGACCCGACGGTGGCTCTCGCGGGCCGGCGCTCCACCTCTTAGGGCTGGCAATGAGAACGGCGGCCGCGGGCTCCCTGCCCCGCGACCGCCGTCTCATCTGTGCCGTCTCTGCCCGTCGCTTCCGTTCGCCTCTGCCGTCCGCCCGCGTCGCGCGTGCTCAGGCCGGGTGCGGCGGTTCGCTCTCGGCGACCGCCTTGAGGTTCGCCAGGCCGCGCTCGAAGTCGCCGCCGACCATGCGGTCCATGTTCATGAACATCCCCATCACCTTGAAGCCGAACGAGTTGTTTCCATGCATCGCCCAATTCACGCGAGTGCCGCCACCGTCGGGCACCAGCGTGAAGACGGTGGTGTTGTGCGCCTCGAATGGGGCGATGAAGTGGAGCTGGATGGCCAGCCGGTTCGGCGCGTCGCTCTCCGTGATCTCCATCCGGCCCTGCCCCGCCTTCTTGTTCCCGCTCCACGCGTAGACGGCGCCCGGCCCGCGCTCGGCGCCCGAGAAGGTGCGCTGCATCCCCGGGTCGAGCTTCTCCCACGGCGACCACGCACTCCAGCTGTGGAAGTCGTCCAGGAGCGCGAAGATCCGGCTGGCGGGCGCGGCGATCGTGGCCGAGCGCTCCACGCGAAAGGTGTCGGGCCGTCGCGCCGCAAAGCCGAGCAGCCCCGCCACGGCGGCCACTAGGACGAGCGGGATGGTCAGGAGCATGGTTCCTCGCAGGAAGGAGATGAGGTGGCGCGAGGGCGGGAACAAGCGCACAAAGCGCGCGCGACATCCGTTTCGCAAGGATTATGCGGCGGAGCCGCAGAGGGGCGTCAGCAGAGGGGCGGTAGACGAGAACGGCTGCCGTGGGCTCTCCTGCCCGTCGGCCGCCGCATCAGGTTTTCATTGGCGTCGTATCCAACCGCGTAGCCGCCGATCAGCAGGTACCTACCGCCTTGGGATCGGGGCAAGCTCAAGAACTCTTTGAAGTCCCTCGGTAGCTCGACTCCCATAGTTGATCCGGCGGAGAGTTTCGACGTGGCGCAGACGCTCAGCCGGAGAGCAGCGATGCCAATACTCCCGCTCGTCCGAATCGTCGAACAGCGGCGCAAGCGAGAGCGCAGTCCGATCGAGGCGAGGTGATGCTGCGGAGTCGCTCATGTGGCTTTCGTGGCTTTGGATGTCGATGGAATGCTACCCCAGAATCACGGGCCCGGTCAAGGCCAAGAGAGGTGCACGAGGGCCACGAAGCCGACGACCCTAGCGCCTCAACGTCCCTGCGCACGGGCGTGAGATGAAGATCCACCGACTCCTCAGTACACCCCAACCCTTCCCCGCGCCGCCTCACGCAGGCGCGCCGAGTCGTAGCCGACGCCGTCGCGGAAGACCGTGGCCACCTCGTAGATCTGCGGGGGAGTGGCGACCGGGTCGCCGCGGATCACCACCAGGTCGGCCTGCTTGCCCACCGCGACCGAGCCGATGCGGGCCTCCTCGCCCAGGATGCGCGCGCCGTTCAGGGTGAGGATCCCGATCGCCTGCTCGGGTCGGAAGCCAGCCTGCACCAGCAGCTCGTAGTTGCGCAGGTCGCCGTAGCCGGGGAGAAAGCCGGTGCCCCACGGATCGGCGCCCGCGCCCAGCAGCCCGCCGGCGGCCACGAAATCGCGCTCCCACCGCATCATCCTGCCCAGCAGCCGCTCGGGCACGTTGAAGTCGTCCGTCGCCAGCCCCGCGTGGTTGGCCTCCACCTCGCGCCGCGCGTCGGGCGCCAGCATCTCCAGTGCCCGCGGGTCCAGCGGCCGGCCGGGGATGAACGACTCGTACACCCCCAGCGTGCTCACCACCGGCGTGCCGCGCGCCACGATGCGGCCGATGCTGGCCTGTACGGCGGGGCTCGCCACGTCCACGTCGGCCTGGGCGCGCTGGTTGTCGGCCGGGCATGCGTCGGGCTGCTTGCCGGGCACGTACTCGCTGTTGGTGATGAAGCCGTGCTGCAGCGCATCGATCCCCATCTCCGCCGCCTCGCCGAAGGTGACGGCGCACAGGTGGCCGCTCACGCGCAGCCCCCGCGCGTGCGCCGCGTCGAGCATCCAGCGCAGCACGTCGCGCGGGCCACTCATCACCTTGAACCAGGTGGCGCCCTGCCCCGCCCACTCGTCCACGAACCGGCGTGCCTCCTCGGGCGAATCCACGCCGCGAAAGGGCCCGGTGCGCACCGTGCCGCCGCGGACGTACGGCCCGCCGATCAGCAGCCGCGGCCCGGGCATGCGGCCCGCGTCGATGTCGCGCTTCAGCGCCACCTCCTGCTCGGGAAGCTGGCTCCCGGCCGTCATCGCCGTGGTCACGCCGAACGCCAGGTAGAGGTAGGCGCCGGCGTTCATCGGCACCGTCTGCCGCAGCCCGCCGAAGTAGGTGTGCTCGTGCAGCCCCACGATCCCGGGGATCACCGTGTGGCCAGACAGGTTCAGCACCCGCGCGCCCGCCGGGGCCCGCGTGGTGGCGCTCGGCCCCACGGCCGCGATCCGCCCGCGGCTCACCACCACCGTCTGGTCGCGGCGCGCGGGCGAGCCGGTGCCATCCACCAGCCGCACGTGCGTGAGCGCCACCACCGGCGCGTCCACCGCCACGAACGGCCGCACCCCGGGCGAGACCTCCGCCGGCTGCTGCGCGGCCGCCGGCGCGGCGAGTGCCAGCGCCGGCACCAGCAGGAGAGCGGCGCACCGTCGAATCGTGATCATCGTCCGCCGTGAGTGGAGGGAAGTTGATGCCGAGCGGACGGTTCTCTTCTCCGCGCCTGCGGCGGCCGCGCAGTGAGTGCCGCCCGGCACGGGCGTGAAGGTGCGAGACAGCGAGTTCGCCGGCGGAACCGACATCGGCTCGGTGCGCGCCGGGCGACAGGGCCCGCGCGGGGGGCGACTCGCCGGGCCCTCGTTAGCGGAGATGGACGCTGGGCGCAGCCCCATCTCCGCGCTCAGCACCGTGCCGTCGGCACGAAGGGCCCACAAGCGTGAGCTGGTTGCCAAGCAAGGGAAGCGCGTTCATCCGCTCCTTGCACACACGCGTCACCCACCGGGCCATGCCGCCCGTCTCCAGCGCGTGAATGCGGCGCTGGATGCGCTCCGACAGGTGTGCGGGGACGGCGCTCATCCGCTCACACCTTGACTTCGGCGTGCTCGCACGGCAGCCCGCGGACGAAGCCATCCACCTCCCCGCGGTTGCTGATGCGCGTGGGCAGCAGCCACGCCGACCGTCCGCCACGGAACCAGATCTCCGTGCGCCACAGCCTTTTGCCGCCCAGTCCGGTGGGGTCGACGCGCACCTGGTACACCACGCGCTCCAGCTCCGTCCACGGCAGCCGCTGCCCGTCGTTGCGCTCCAGCCCGTCGCGGGAGAAGTAGCGCACCGATTTCGCGCTCCCCCGGCGAATGATCCACATCACCCCGCCGAACGTCCCCAGCACCAGCACGCTCATCAGAAGCGACATCACCCCGCCTGACGAGAGGCCGGTGAACAGGCTTGCCAGGACCAGAGGGATGAAGATAATCGCGAGGATGACGACCAGCACGGGCTGCATCCTGTTCGTCCGCACGTCGAGGCGATCCATGGTTTCCACCGCTGCCAGGGGAGATGCTCAGGGACATCAGAGAAACTGCCAGGGGATGATCCGCGTCACGCGGTCGTGCTCGTCCACCTCCAGCTGCGCGGGAATGCCGGATACGAACCAGGTGACGGTTCCATCCAGCTGCGCGGACGCCGGCGCGGCGAGCGCCGATGCCGGCAGGAGCGCCGGGCACCACCGGGTCGCTTTCATCATCGGCCGTGTGCATGGTTGGTGGTGATCCGGATCCGGAGACGACGCCCGGGCGCGCCGCTCAGCCTCAGCCGGTCAGCCCCGCCGGGCCGACCGCGCGCGAGGCAGGGTGAGGGTGAAGGTGCTCCCCTCGCCGGGGGTGCTCGCGGCCGACAGGTCGCCGCCCATGGCGCGGGCCAGGTCGCGGCTGATGGCCAGCCCCAGGCCCACGCCCTCGTGCGGGCGGGTGAGCCGCTGGTCCACCTGCACGAACGGCTCGAAGATGCGCGCCAGGTGGTCGGCCTGGATCCCCACGCCGGTGTCGCGCACGGAGAGCAGCACCTGGTCGCCGGCGGCCACGCACTCCACGTCCACCCGGCCGCCGGGGTCGGTGAACTTGACCGCGTTGGAGAGCAGGTTGAGCAGGATCTGCCGGAGCTTGTCGGCGTCGGTGAGCACGGCCAGGCCGTCGGGGCAGGGCGCGGCTTCCATCACCAGCCCGCGCGCGGCCGCCTGCGGGGCCACCAGCGCGAGCGCCGCCGCCACCGCGTCGCCCAGCGCGGTGTCGTCGATCTGGAAGGCGACCGCGCCCGACTCGAGCCGCGCATAGTTCAGCACCTCGTTGATCAGCCCCAGCAGGTGGCGCTGGCTCTGCTGGATGCGGTGCAGGTCCTGCCGCTGCGCGTCGGTGATGGGACCGCGGATCTCCATCTCCATCAGCTCGGCGTAGCCGCCGATGGCGTTGAGCGGGGTGCGCAGCTCGTGGCTCATCACCGCCAGGAACTCGCTCTTGGCGCGGTTGGCGCGCTCGGCCTCGGCGCGGGCCACCTCGGCCTCGGCGCGCGCGGCCTCGCTCTCGGCCAGCAGCCGCTCGCGCTCCTCCTCGGCGCGCTTGCGCTCGGTCACGTCGCGCGTGGTGCCGGCGATGATCTCCACCCGGCCGTCGGCGCCGAAGACGGGGGTGAAGATGTACTCGTACACGCCGAAGATCCCCGTGAGCGGCGCCTTGAAGGGCACCTCGCCCTTGATCGCCCGCCCGGTTTCGATCACCTCGGCGATCTCGCGCATGTGCATGTCGTGGTGCCACTGCTCGTAGCCCAGCTCCACCGGCGTCTTCCCCACCGCGTCTTCGAGCCGCATCCCCCACACCTCCAGCAGGCGCCGGTTGGCGTAGAGGAAGTGCCCCTCCAGATCGAACAGGTACACGAAGTCGGGGGTGGTGGAGGCGACGCCCTCGAAGAGGCGCGCCTGCATCTCGTAGCGCTCGCGGGCCGCCTCGCTCTCGGCCAGCAGCCGCGCGTGCTCGGTTTCGCGCGCGGTGCGTGCGTGGACCTGCGCGGTGGTCTCGAATACGGTGACCAGGATCCCGCCCACCCGGCCGTCGTCGCCGGGCACGGGGCTGTAGGTGAGCGTGAAGAACGCCTCGGCCGGCTCGCCGAAGCGCTCCAGCACCAGCGGCTGGTCGGTGAAGGTGAGCGACTCGCCGCGCTCCAGCACCGCCTCGTACACCGGCGCGGTGAACTCCCACACCTCGCCCCAGCACTCCCGGTTGCGCTGGCCCAGGCCGCCGGGGTGCTTGACGCCCATGATGGCGCGGTAGCCGTCGTTGTAGAGCTGAACGTGCTCGGGACCCCACAGCAGGATCATGGGGATGGGCGCCGCCAGCACGGCCTCGGCGATGGTGCGCAGGCTCGCGGGCCACGCGTGGACGGTGCCGAGCGGCGTGGCCGCCCAGTCGAGCGCGCGGCAGCGCTCGCGCATCTCGCCGGGGCCGGTGAACGGGCCGGCGGGTGGCTCCGCCGTGCTCCGCGGGGCTCCGCGTGGTTGGGTGCTGTCCGCCGTCGTGGTCACGTAGTCGGCTCCGCTGTGTCGCGCTGGTCCACCGCCAGCACACCATTCTACTCGCCCATGGAAGGTTTGCGCCAAGTTTCCGCACGCACGGAAGCGGCCGCGCACCCCCCGGGTCCGCGGCCGCACCCGTCCCGTCGTTCTCTGCCAAACGCCGACCCGGCGCGGTCATGGTGGCTCCGGCCGGCCCACCCGATCCCGATGCTCCGATCCGGGCGGGTGGAATGCGCCCACCGGGGTGACCGGGGCGGCGCCTGCCTGCCGCGCCTACACGCAGTCGCTGCCCTCGATGGTGTCGCAGTCGAGCCGGCTGCACTGGTTGGTATTGCACCCGTACCAGTTGGTCGCGCATTCCGGCTCGTTGTCGGTGTAGCACGTGTAGCCCGAGCCGCAGTAGCGGATGTCGGTGTACTTCACGTTGCCGAACACGGTGCCACGCCCGTCCCTGCCCTGTGCACCCGTCTCGAACGACTCGATCTCCAGCGCCTCCAGCCTGATCTTCTTCATCGTGTCCCCCTCTCGTGGAGAATGGCGGCGCGTCGTCGCCGAAAAGGAACGCGCGCCAGGAACCCTCGCCACCCACCCGTTGCCCGGGGATTTCGCCGGAATCACCGGCTCACCTCGTCGGCCGTACTCGGGCGCGTGTCCGGTAGCTTACGCAGCCGCCACAGTCCACGCCAGAAACATACCGGAAACGATACTCGATCGATTCGTATCCTCGCCTGCTTTCCACTTCGCCCCTCCATCAGGCGAAACGGCGGCGCGAGTAAACTCCCCGCGCCGCCGCTCTTCCGTTCAGCCCTGCCCTGCCTGTCCCTCGCCCTTCAGCAGCATCTCGATGTAGCCGTCGGGGCTGCTGCCGGGCGGCAGGTGGGTGATGTTGCGGAACCCGTTCCCGGGCGTGATGACCGAATCCTCCTCCGCGACCGCGCCGCCGCGGACGGGGTCGATCCCGCCGTTGGTCCAATTCAGGTCGTGGAGCTTCTGGTCGCGCCGGTTGATGGGCTCTACGCAGAAAACGCGGCCCGACTGGCGGTCGCGCACGAAGTAGCGTCCGGTGGTGCTCATGGTGTCTCCCGGGTGTCGTTTGCATTGCGGGTGGATTGATCCGTCTCCGCCGGCGCAGCGCCCCGGTTCGGGCGGCGCTCAGCGGCGCGTGTCCTGGTCCATGATGCACCTCGCCGTGACTGCGTGGATCGTGGTCGCCGCCGCATCTCGTCTCCACGGGAGACGATGGCGCGCAAAAAAGGAGTCGCGTCCGGGTCCGTCCTCCTCCACCCGCGGGTGAGGATGAACGGGCAGGCGCGGGTGGATCACTCCACCCTGCACCTGCGCTCCCGGGACGCGACTCCCAATGTGGCGATTCTAAACGGATGTGTCGGAACTGTCAACCAGACGCCGAATAGGGCGTCTCGAAAGATCGGACGGTTCGGGCCGGGCTCTTCATACCGGATCCGGCAACCGACTATGCATTCGGAAGAACCCGTTACGGAAGAATGTCACACGGAGGAACGGAGGAAACGGAGGAACGACAAGGCAGTTCTCCGTTTCCTCCGTTGCTCCGTGTGAGCCAGTTCGTCTGTGGAAGAATTGAAGAATGCACAATCATTCAGCGGAATCGGGCATCAGGATCCCGCGCCACCCACCAGCAGCGCCCGGGCCGGGTCGTGCAGCCGCGCGTTGGCCGCCAGCACGCTGGTCCACGGCGCCACGGGCGTGCCGTCGAACTGCGAGATGCGGCCGCCGGCCTCGGCCAGCAGCACCGGCATGGGCGCGATGTCCCACCGCTCGCCGCAGATGGGGTCGCAGTAGACGTCCACGCGGCCGGTGGCCACCAGGAAGTAGCCGTAGCCGTCGCCCCAGGTGCGGGTGAAGCGGGTGGCGTTCACCAGCCGCTCGAACCCCGCACGGTGCGCGTCGGTCGAGCTGTCGCGCCAGTATTCCAGCCCGCTGGTCACCACCTTCGCGGCCGACAGGTCGTCGCACTCGCTCACGCGCGCGGGGCGGCCGTCGATCCACGCGCCGGCGCCGGTGGCGGCCACCAGCGTCTGCCCCAGCACCGGCACGTGGCAGCAGCCCAGCACCGCGCGGCCGTCCGCCTCCAGCGCCAGCAGCATGGTGTAGAGCGGCACCCCCACGGCGAACGAGCGCGTGCCGTCGATCGGGTCCACCACCCAGCGCCGGCCGCTGCGCGACGGGCGGTCGTCGCCCTCCTCGCCCAGGATCCCGTCCTCCGGAAACGCCTCGGTGATCGCGGCGCGGATGAACGCCTCGGCGGCCAGGTCGGCGGCGGTCACCTCGGTGTCGTTGGCCTTGTAGCGCACCGCCGCGCGGCCGAAGTGCTCCAGCGTCAGCTCGCCCGCGCTGCGCAGCGTGGCCGAGGCGAAGTCCATCAGCCCGTCGTAGTCGGCCATCACGACCGCGTGGCCGGGGTGCCGGGGAGCCGGCGCAGCCGCCCGTCGCCCAGGTACTCCCAGGTGGCGTCGGGCGGGGGGCGGAAGCCGGGCTGGCGCGACTGGTAGGTGTGATAGAAGCTGGGGAAGCGCACCCGCACCCGGGCGCCGTCCATCAGCACCACCGGCAGGTCGTTGCAGTTGCCGAACTCGGCGCTCACGCGCGGCGGCCGCCCCTCGGCGAACTCCACGAAGCGGAACGCGGACGGGCAGCCGTTGCCGCCGCTCGAGATCTCCAGCAGCGCAAGGCGCCTGCGCGACCACGCGGCGAGGGTGTGCAGCGACACGCCCTGCGCGGTGGAGTCGCGGTACACCACCGCGTCGTTCACCCGCACCCGGAACTCGGTCGGCCTCCCGGGCCGCTTCAGGCGCGAGATGACCAGCGTGCCGTCATACATCTCCACCCGCGCCACGTCGCCCGTGTCCCGCTGGGCGGGGCGGGGCGGGAGCGGACGAGCGGGGGACGACGGAAGCGAGGCGGCGAGCAGGAGCGAGGCGCCGAGGGCGAGCAGGGGATTCATGGGATGATGGAGTCAGGATTTCTTCGATACCCAGGGCGATCCGGCGATCCAGAACCGCAAGGGCCAGTCCGCCGCGCGGTCTTCGCGGATGCCGATACGGGGGCCCACGGCCACCTCGGCGTCGGGCACCGTGCGCCCGGCGGCCAGCCACAGCGGCGGCCCGCGCAGCGGGTGCCCGTTCTGCGCGCCGGTGATCCCCAGCGCGCGCGCCAGGTTCCCCGGCCCGCGCATCAGCTCGCGGTCGGGGCGGCCGGGGCGCCGCTCGCGGGCCGCTTCGATCCCTTCCACCGGCCGCGCGGCGCGCACCAGCACGGCGCCGGGAAAGTCGAGCGTGTCGGTGACCACGTTGAAGCACCAGTGGGTGCCGTAGATCAGGTAGACGTAGGTGATCCCCGGCCGGCCGTACATCATCTCGTTGCGCGCCGTGCGGCCGAACTTCTCCCACGCGTGGCTGGCGGCGTCGTGCGGCCCCACGTAGGCCTCCACCTCCTCGATCTCGCCGGTCACGCGGATGCCGTCCACCTCGCTCACCAGCAGCGTGCCCAGCAGGTCGCGCGCGACGGCCTCGGCCGGGCGCGCGTAGAACCAGGGCGCGAGCGGCGCCGGCTCCACCAAACCCGAACGCCGCGCCTGGTTTTCACCAGGCGCGGCGTTCTTTGCCGGGTCACGGCTCACGAGGCCGAGTTGTTCCCGCGGCCGCGGCCGCCGCGCCCCCTGCCCCGCCGCGCCCGGCCGCCGCCCTCGCCCTCCGCCGCCAGAGCGGCCTCGGGCGCCGGTGCCGGGGCTTCCGCCGCCGGGGCCGAAGCACCCCGTCCGCGTCCACGTCCACGTCCCCCCGCAGGCGCGGCCGGCTCGGCGGCAGGCGCTTCCGCGGCGGGTGCGTTTCCGCCCCGGCCGCGTCCGCCACGTCCCCGCGCGGGCGCCTCGGCCGGTGCCGCGTCGGCTACCGGGGATGCGTCCGGCGCCCCTGCTCCACGTCCACGACGACCCGCGCCCGGCTCCGCCGCCGGCTGGGCCGCTGCGGACGCTTCTGCCGCGGGCTGCGCGGCGCCACGTCCGCGGCCACGGCGGCCGCCACTCGCGGCGGGCTGCTCGGGCTCCGGAGCAGGAGCGGGAGCCTCGGCGGCCGGAGCCGCCGCTGCGGACCCACCCTGGCCGCGTCCACGTCCACCGCGGCTGCGCGAACGCGTGCGCGGGGGACCGGCAGGGCGCGACGCCTGCTCCATCAGCGAGGGATCGGTCTCTCCCTGCGCGTCCACGGGGATGTCGACACCGTCGACGGAAACCGTCTCCGCCGCCGCCTCGACGTCACCCGCGGGGCGCGCCGCCTGCTCCATCAGCGATGGATCGGTCTCCCCGCCGGTGCCCACCGGAAGGTCGACCCCGTCGGCCGAGAAGGTGTCGGCGCGCGCGGCGTCGCGGCCCCGCCCGCGGCCACGTCGGCCGCGACCCGACGGACGATCCGCCTGCGAGGGCTCGCCGTCGGCCTGCTCCGCCACGATCGCGTCTTCCGCGGCGGCAACCTCGCCGCCCGGCGCCAGCTCCGTCGGCGCCGCCGCACCCGCGTCGGCCCCGTCGGCGGAATCGGACGCCTCGCCCGCGTCAGACGGCACGTCGCCGCCTGCGCGGTTGCGATTGCGGTTGCGCCCGCCGCGGCGGCCACGGCGGCGCCGGCGCTCGGCCTGCTCCTCCGCGGTCTCCCCGGCCACCGCATCCGCGTCTGCCGACCCCGCCTCGTCGGCCGGCCCGGACTCTTCCGCCGTCTCGCCCATCACCGGCTCGGGCGACGGCGCGGATGCGGCTTCCGCGAAGTCGCGGGCATCCTCACCCTCGGCGTCGTCGGCCGGCTGAGTCGGCGCCTCCGCCGGAGCGGCAGCCTCGGGCCGGGCCTGCGCGCGCTCGGCAGTGCGGGCGTCGCGGTCGGCGGCCCACTGCTCCAGCAGCGGCCCGGCGCGGCGGCCCAGCAGCGACCGGACGGCGTCGGTGCCTTCCTGCAGCGCATGGAACACGCGGTCGCCGAACTCGTTCACCAGCGACTTGACGGTCGCGGCACCCACGCCGCGGTAGCCGCCCAGGTGCGCCTCCACCCCCGCGCGGTCCGTCGGCAGCCCCAGCGACTCGGGGTCGAACCCGGCGGGCTGCTGGCGGTCGTCCACACGCGACTCGGTCGGTGCGGCGGACGAGCCACTCGTCACCTGCGGATCGGGCTGCGGATCCGCCACCTGCGGCTTCGGCTGCGGATCGTCCTGAGGACGCGCCGCGCCCACGCTGCCGGGGATGTGCACCACCTGCCCCGGAAGGAGCGGCGGCGGCCCGGCGGGCGACGACCACGAGCCGCCGCGGCGGCCCCCGCTGCGGTGCCGCAGCCCGCGCTGCGGCTCGCTGGCCGATTCGCGGGGCGCCGGCTGCACCGGCGGCTGCGAGGCGGCGGGCTCCTCACGACGGGGCTCCTCGCGGCGCGGCTCTTCACGCCGCGGCGGCTCCGGACGGCGCTCCTCGCGCGGCGTCTCGGCGGCCGGCTCATGCGACGGCGCAGACGGCTGCGCGGCGGCGGGCTCGCCAGCCTCGTCCGACGACGAACCGGCGACCTGGCCGGGGAGCAGCGTGGGCGCGCCCTCGGCGGGGCCGCGGCCCCGGCGGCCGCGGCCACGATCGCGCCCGCCGCGGTCCTGCGCGGGGGCGGCGGCGTCGGTGTCGGCCGTGGCGCGCGAGTCGTCCACGTGGATTGGCTGCGGGCGCGGCGCACCCGACAGCGTGGGCGCGGCCAGCTTGGTGCCGCTGGCGGGAAGCGCCACCTCGTAGCGCCCCTCGGCCAGGCGGCGCACGTCCACCACCTGGTCTTCGTGCGCCTGGCGCAGGAAGCGGTTGAACTTGCTGAAGCCCAGCGCGTGCTCGTCGAACGCCGGGTCCATCTCCAGCATCTTGCGCTTCACGTCGCCGTCGCGCGCGGTCTGCCCCTGGCGGCTCACCATCGAGCGCACCGCGTGCTGCAGCAGCGCGTAGGCGTAGGAGCGTGGGTCCTGCGGCGGCCCGGCCGGCGCGGCGGGGCGCGACGGACGGCGCTCGGG
>Ga0247773_1000121_pt1 | contig 36672 bp, 29 predicted proteins | sample UWRJL092311B6_FD_179934 | JGI IMG/M metagenome (GOLD analysis project Ga0247773, IMG submission 179934) | Plant litter microbial communities from Arlington Agricultural Research Station in Wisconsin, United States - UWRJ-L092-311B-6 | ecosystem: Environmental > Terrestrial > Plant litter >... | reverse complement strand
CGCGGCGGCATCCGCTGGAGCGACCGCCCCGACGACTTCCGCACCGAGATCATGGGGCTGGTGCAGACGCAGGTGGTGAAGAACGCCACCATCGTCCCCAGCGGCTCCAAGGGCGGCTTCATCACCAAGCGGCAGTTCCCCGACCGCGACGGGCAGATGGAGGAGGCGCGCCAGCAGTACATGACGCTGATGCGCGGCCTGCTCGACCTCACCGACAACCTGGTCGACGGCAAGGTGGTGCCCCCGCCCGACGTGGTGCGCCACGACGGCGACGACCCCTACCTGGTGGTCGCGGCCGACAAGGGGACGGCGCACCTCTCCGACACCGCCAACGCGGTGGCGGCCGAGTACGGCTTCTGGCTCGACGACGCCTTCGCCAGCGGCGGGAGCCAGGGGTACGATCACAAGAAGGAGGGGATCACCGCCCGCGGGGGGTGGGAGTGCGTCAAGCGCCACTTCCGCGAGATGGGGAAGGACATCCAGACCGAGCCCTTCACCGTGGCCGGCGTGGGCGACATGAGCGGTGACGTGTTCGGCAACGGGATGCTGCTGTCGCCGGTGATCAAGCTCGTGGCCGCGTTCGACCACCGCCACATCTTCATCGACCCCGACCCGGACCCGGCCACCAGCTTCGCCGAGCGCCGGCGGATCTTCGATCTTCCCCGCTCCAGCTGGGACGACTACGACCGCTCGCTCCTTTCCGAGGGCGCGATGATCGTCCCGCGCGCCAGCAAGGCGGTGGAGCTCTCCGCGCAGGCCCGCGCCGCGCTGGGGCTGGCCGCCGACGTGGAGCGGCTCGACGGCGAGGCGCTGGTGCGCGCGGTGCTGAAGGCGCCGGTGGAGCTGCTCTGGAACGGCGGGATCGGGACCTACGTCAAATCGCCCGACGAGACGCACGCCGACGTGGGCGACACCACCAACGACCCGGTGCGCATCGACAGCGACGAGCTGCGCTGCAAGGTGGTGGGCGAGGGCGGCAACCTGGGCTTCACGCAGAAGGGCCGCATCGCCTTCGCCGAGCGGGGCGGCCGGCTGAACACCGACGCGCTCGACAACTCGGCCGGCGTGGACATGTCGGACCACGAGGTGAACCTCAAGATCCTCCTCGGCGCGGTGGTGCGCTCCGGCGAGCTGGACTACGAGGGGCGCAACGAGCTGCTGCGCTCAATGACCGACGAGGTCAGCGAGCTGGTGCTGCGCAACAACTTCGGCCAGTCGCTCGCCGTTTCGCTCGACCAGGTGCGCTCGCGCGAGGCGCTGGACGACTTCACCAGCCTGATCACCACGCTGGCCCGCGACGGCCGGCTGGACCCCGCGGCCGAGGGGATCCCCGACGCCGAGGGGCTGCAGGCCCGCGCCCGCGATCACCTGGGGCTGATGCGCCCCACGCTGGCGGTGCTCCTGTCGCACGCCAAGCTGCAGGCCAAGGCCGCGCTCCTGGCCAGCAAGGTGCCCGACGACGAGGCCACGGTGGAGTACCTGGTGGACTACTTCCCGCGGGCGGCGGTCGAGCGCGCGGGCGAGGGGCGGCTGCGCGACCACCGGCTGCGCCGCGAGATCGTCACCACCGAGCTGGTGAACGACCTGGTGAACCTGATGGGCTCGTCGTTCCTGCACCGGGTGAGCCGTGACAGCGGCCGCCCGATCGAGCAGGTGGTGCGCGCCTGGCTGGTGGCCAGCCGCATCGCCGGCGCCGACGAGATCCGCGCCGACGCGGCCGCGGCCGAGGGGCGCTTCCCGGCCGAGGTGGTGTACCGCTGGCTGCTGGGGCTGGCCCGCGTGCTGGAGCAGACCACGCAGTGGCTGCTGGCCAACGTCGCCTCGGGTGATGACACCGCCGCGGTGATCGAGCGCTCGCGCGCGGGGCTGGCCTCGCTGCGCGGTGGCTTCGGCGGCTTCGTGGCCGGCGAGGACCGCGCGGTGTACCAGCGGCTGCTCGACGAGCTGCGGGGGCTGGGGGTGGAGAAGGAGCTGGCCGAGCGCCTGGGCACGCTCCGCTTCCTCCCGCAGCTGCTGGACATCGTGGGCGCCGCCGGCCAGGCGGGGACGGAGGAGGTGCGCACCGCCAGGGCGTTCTACGCCGTGGCCGAGGTGCTGGGCACCGGCCGCCTGCGCGAGGGGCTGCGCGCCGCCGCCGGCGACAACCCGTGGGACCGGCGCTACGCCGGCGCGCTGGGCGACGACCTGACCGCCGCGCAGCGCCTGGTGGTCTCCGCCGTCCTCCGCGACGGGCAGGACCCCGCGAAGGCGCTCGCCACGCTCGAGGCGGCGCACCCGGCCGAGTTCGCCTCGTTCCGCGAGATCGCGGCGGAGCTGGCGGTCGGCACCTGCCCGATGGCCGCCTTCGCCATGGGCATCCGCCACTTCCAGGCGCTCGCCCACGCCGTCTCCGCGGCCTGAGCGTCCGGGGCCCCTGGATGTACGATGAAGACCGGGCCGGCAGCGATGCCGGCCCGTTTCTCATATCATCATCGTTCAGTCGCCGTAAACGCCTCTTCAGAGACGATGTCCGCCGTGTACCGCCTGGTCCACCCTCTCCTGATCGCGTCGATCGCCCTCGCCGCATCCGGCTGCACCTATCACCTGGCCGAGGTGCAGCAGCCCGGACGTTCCGTTGCGTTCACCACCGCCGGCCCATGGCGCAGCATGGTGTACGCGGCGCGCACGGACAGCGGCATCGTGCTGGTCGATCTCGGCTGGGTGGGCGCGGGCGGCAAGCTGCGGCGCCGCCTGCGCTCGCTGGGCGCCACCCCGGCGGACGTGACGGACGTCTTTCTCACCCACAGCCACCGCGACCACATCCGCGCCTGGAAGGTGGTGCGCGGCGCGCGCTTCCACCTGTGGATGCCGGAGGAGCCGCTGCTGGAAGGGACGCGCCGCCACGTGGACTTTCCCTCGCGCGTGGGGCGCGGCGTGTTCGGAGACGCGGGGCCACGACCGGGCGAGGTGGAGGTGCGCCCCTTCGCGCACGACACCACCTTCATCGTCGGCCGCGACACGGTGCGGGCGTACACGCTGCCGGGGCACACGGCGGGGAGCGCCGCCTACCTCTTCCGCGGCGTGCTCTTCGTGGGCGACGCGGTGGCGCGCAAGCCGCTGCGTGGCTTCGGCGGCGCCGACCCGTTCTTCAGCGCCGACACGAAGCTGAACCGGCAGGCGCTGATCGGCCTCTTCGCGCGCGTGCCCATGGAGCGCGTGGAGTGGGTGTGCAACGCCCACGCGAAGTGCGCGCGCCCCAGCGAGCGCTACCTCGCCAAGGTCACCCGCCGACCTCGTCCAGCCAGTCGAACACCAGCCGGTGCGAGATGGAGATCGGCGCCGAGGGGAGGATCGAGCCATCCTCCATCCCGCGCCGGTACTCGTCGCGCGTGAACCAGCGCGCCTCCTCCAGCTCGTCGTTGTCCACCTGGATGGCGTCGCTCACCGCCTCGGCCGTGAACCCCACCATCAGCGAGGCGGGAAAGGGCCACGGCTGCGACGAGTGGTAGCGCACGTCGCGCACGGCCACCCCCGTCTCCTCCATCACCTCGCGCGCGACCGCGTCTTCCAGGCTCTCCCCCGGCTCCACGAAGCCGGCCAGGGTCGAGTAGCGGCCGGGGTCCCACGACGCCTGCCGCCCCAGGAGCACGCGGTCGCCGTGCGTCACCCGCATGATCACCGCCGGGTCCGTGCGCGGAAAGTGGATCGCGCCGCAGGCGGTCGCGGTGCAGGCGCGCAGGTGCCCCGCGTCACGCGCCTCGGTGGGCTCGCCGCACACCCCGCAGAAGCGGTGGCGCGCGTGCCAGTGCATCATCCCGCGCGCCAGCGCCAGCATCCCCGCCTCGGCCGGCTCCAGCGCCGCGCCGTGCCGCCGCAGCTCGCCGAACTCCGCGCCCGTCCGCGCGGCCACGTCCGCCGGGTCTTCGTGCCCCACCTCGATGGCGAAGCGCGCGGCACCGCCGTGCATCCCCAGGAACACGGCCGTCCCCGCGCCCAGGAGCGGGCCCGCCTCGGCCGGCGTCAGCCAGCGCACGTGCGGCCCTTCGCCCGCCACGAACAGGTTCTTCAGCTCCCACACCGGCGCGAAGCGCGTGTCCGGGTGGCGCAGCCGCTCCTCGATCCACGCCTGGTCGCGCCGCAGCGCCCCCGCCCGGTCGAACCCCGCGCCGGCGAACACGTTGGGCCGCATCGAATCCATCATCCCCCCGCCCCCTGTGACGTTGACCCACTTCTCGGGGGGATGAAGATACATCCGCCGCGCCGCCCCGCACCCCGGCGCGGATGGTCCAACCGCGCGGGCGGCGGATGCGCCACGCCTCGACGGATCACCGTCATCCGGGAAGCCCGCTTGCACGGTGGATGAAACAGGGCCGGGGGCCGCTCGCGTGGAGCGGCCCCCGGCCCGTGCGCATCACCCGCCGTGGATCAGGCCGCCGGCTTCACCTTGCAGGTGGCGCCGGTGATGGCGTAGTTCACCGTGGTGGTGGTGCCGCCCGCCACGGTGGCGCTGGCCGGCGTCGCCGCGGCCGCCACGGTCAGCGAATCGCCGTTGGTGAAGCTGTAGGTGGGCGCGTAGCCCATGGTGTACGTCCCCGGCGCCACCGCCACGCTGTATGCCCCGGCCTGCGTCACCACCGCCGACACCGAGTCGGCGCCCGAGATGGCCCGCGGGCTGAAGGTGGCCAGCGTCACCGCCGACCCGCCACAGGCGGGGAGCGTCACGCCGGCGGCCAGCGACACCGTCCCCGCGATGCTGCCGGCGAAGGTGATGCTGGTGGCCGTCATCACCGGGTGCATCACCCACTTCCCCGAGGCGCCGGCCTGGTGCCCGAAGCTCTGGCTCACGTCGAAATCCACCGACAGCACCTGCGAGCTCTCCGTCAGGTCCACCCCGCCGCCGGGGAGCTTCACCTTCAGCCCGCTCTGGCAGCCGCTGGGCACCTGCAACGTTCCGGTGGAGGTGACGCCCGCCGGGAGCGTCGCGCCCGAGGTGGCGTACACCTGGTTGTCCCGGGTCACCACGTACGCCTCGCACACCTTGAAGCGCAGCTGCGAGTAGCTCCCCGCGGGGAGCTGCGCGCCATTCACCAGCGTGGCGAAGCTACCGCCCGTCAGCGTGGCCAGGTTGATCCAGCCGGTCCGCGTGCCCAGCAGCACCACCTTCCCCGACATGCTGTCGGCGGCCGAGGTGCCCTGCAGCGAGACCTCGTCCACCTTCACCCACGCTTCCTTCAGGTCGCCCGGCGCGTCGTGCAGGCGGATGGAGACGGTGCGGGCGCCGTTGCTGCCGGTGCCGTCGCTGCAGGCGCCGAGCGCGAGCGCGGCGACCAGCGGAAGAAGGATCTTGCGCATCTCTGTAGCCTGGGTCCGTGTGTCTGCCAGGCATTCGCCCGGCGTTCGTCCTCTCCAACAGCCGCGTCGGCCCGGGATCCGGGCCCATCGCTGGCCTGTTTGATGACACCAAGACGAGAGAGCCCCCGGCCGCGTCACAATTCACGCCGAAGGCTCTCATCTGCTACAGAAGCACGTGATACGGGGGAGCGTCAGTTCATCGACACCAGCGCCGCGGGATCGTCGGTCTCCGGGTTGAACACCCCGAACCCGGCCGCCGCCGCCAGGTTCCTCATCGCCCGGTCCGCGCAGACGATGGTGGGCCTCTCCCCCTCGGCCACCGCCAGCCGTTCCGCCGTGGCGACGTGGATCAGGTCCACCGTGCCGACGCCGAGCGCGCGGTAGATGTCGGCTAGTTCCATCGCGCGCCGAAGGATGGCCGCATCCACTGGGGCAAAGCGGTATCCCCCAGGAAGCTCGGCGAAGAGCTGGCTGCGCATGCGGCGGTACCTGCGCCCGTTCACCGTCTGGTTGCGCAGCTTGTACGCGAACGTGGCGAGGGTCTCCAGAAACACATGATCGGAGATGAAGATCTTATGGGCACCGCTAGCAATGATGGCGCGCATCGTTTCGGCGCCATCTTCACGCAAATACAGCTTTACGAGTGCGCTCGTGTCGATGAAGATCATCGCCGTCCCACGATCCAATCGAACGTCCGCAACAGGAACGACAGCCAGCGCGGATTCGGCACCACCAACTCCTCCGGCACCCGCGGATGGCGCTGCGCTGGGCGGATGCCGTTCTCACGATATCGTTGCAATTCCTCCGGCGTGTAGAGCCCCGAGCGCGCCGCGCCCGCGAACACCTCCTCGGCGGTCTCGCCGTCGAAGAGGAAGATCTCGGGATATTCCCGGGTACGCGGCGGCACAGCCGTATCGACGGTGGTCGACTGGGTGTCCATATGTCCTATTTGTGGCGATTTTGCGGACGCTCCGGACGCATGCTCAACTATGCTCCGGAAACGGGATTCCGTCAAGTCCTGCCGCCACCCTGCTCCTCGTCGTCGCCCAGCATCATGCGCTGGTAGCTCTCGTACCGGCCGACGTCCACTTCTCCGCCCTCGGCGGCGGCGCGGACGGCGCAGCCGGGCTCGTGCACGTGGGTGCAGCCGTTGTAGCGGCACTCGTGGCGGTACGGCTCGAACTCGGGGAAGTAGAACTGCAGGTTCTGCGGATCCACCTCCCACAGCCCCACCTCGCGCAGCCCCGGCGTGTCGGCCACGTAGCCGCCGCACTCCAGCGGGATCAGCTGCGCGGTGACCGTGGTGTGCCGCCCCTTGTTCACCGCCTCGCTGATGGCGGACACGCGCAGCCCCAGCCCGGGCTGGATCGCGTTCAGCAGGCTGCTCTTCCCCACCCCCGAGGGCCCGGTGAGCGCCGAGATGCACCCGCACAGCAGGTCGCGGAGCTCATCCAGCCCCACGCCGCGCTTGGCGGCGGTGTAGAGCACGCGGTACCCCGCCTTCTCGTAGCGCGCGAACATCCGCCGCGCCTCGTCCTCGCCCGCCACGTCGACCTTGTTGACCACCAGGATCGGGCGGATCTCCGCGTCTTCGGCGATCACCAGGAAGCGGTCGACCATGCGCAGGTGCGGCGCGGGGTTGGCCGCGGCGAACACGATCACCGCCTGGTCCAGGTTGGCGGCGATCACCTTGGGGCGCGGCGCCTTTCCCGGCGCGCGGCGCGAGAGCACGCTGCTGCGCTCCTCCACCCGGGTGATCGCCCAGTACTCGCCGGTGCCGGCCTGCTCGCGCGCCACCTCCACCCGGTCGCCCACCACCACCATGTCGCCCGAGCGGTCGTCGCGCTTCAGCTTGCCGCGGAGCGCGGCCTCCAGCACGCCGTCGGGCGTCTCCACCTCGTACACGCCGCCCTGCTTGCGCAGCACCGTTCCCGTCAGCATCGAACCGTGCGAATCCGTGTGTGTGCGATCATGGTGATCCCTGTGTCGGCGGATGAGGGCGGAACAAAGGATGTTTCCGGGAATGCAAAGGGCACCCCGCCGGGTGGCGGGGTGCCCCATGAACGTGCGCCGTCACGGCGTTCACGCGGTGGCGAAGGAGGCCAGCGCCTCGCCCATCTCGCCCTCGCGCAGGCGCTTGAGCGCGCGGTCGCGAAGCTGGCGGATGCGCTCGCGCGTGACCCCCAGGATGTCGCCGATCTCTTCCAGCGTGTGCTCGCGCCCGCCCTCCAGGCCGAAGTACAGCTTCAGCACCTTGGCGTCGCGCGGCTGCAGCGTGCCCAGCGCCTTCTCCACGCGCTCGGAAAGCAGCCGCTCCTCCACCTCGTCCTCGGTGACGATCGCCTCCTCGGCGATGAAGCGGTCCATCAGCTGGCTGTCGTCGCTGTCGCCGATCGGCGCGTCGAGGCGGATCTCGGCGGCGTTCAGCGTCTGCAGGCTCTCCACGATCTCGGCGGAGAGGCCGGTGGCCTCGCTGAGCTCCTGGGGCGTGGGGTCGCGCCGCAGCTCCTGCTTCAGCCGCTCGCGCTCGCGGAAGATCTTGGCCAGGTCGCTGGCGCGGTTCAGGGGCACGCGCACGCTGCGCCCCTGGTTGGCCAGCGCCGACAGGATCGCCTGGCGGATCCACCAGACCGCGTACGAGATGAACTTCACCCCCTGGTCGGGATCGAACTTCCGCGCGGCCGTGACCAGCCCCACGTTCCCCTCCTGGATCAGGTCCGAGAGGGAGACGCCGCGGTTCTGGTACTTCTTGGCCACGCTGATCACGAAGCGCAGGTTGGCCCGCACCAGCTCGTTGATCGCGTCTTCGTCGCTCGCCTGCGCGCGGCGGCCCAGCTCGATCTCCTCGGCGGGGGTGAGCAGCTTGTGCGTGCTCACCTCCTTGAGGTACTGGTCGAGACTGGACTGGTCCTCGTTCGGCGCGCCGAACTCCGCGTCGAGCCGGGGGGCCGTCCGCTTGCGCTTGCGTGCCGGTGTGTTCTTGCGCGCTGCCGTAGCCATGTCGTCAAGTCGCTCGTTCGCCCTCGTTCCACCGCGTGCCAGTGTGGCCGCGGCAGAGCCGGAAGGTCGTCGCTCTGCAAAACATCTGCCCGCCGGGAAACGAAACCCGCCCGGCGCTGTGTTGCGGCCGGGCGGGAAGCGGTGCGGGAACGCGGTGATGGTCTCCGCGCCCTACGCCTGCCTCCCCCGCAGCCAGAACTGCATCGATGCCCCCACCCGCACCGGCACGCCGAGGCGGGCCCGGCAACCGCCGGTCCGGATCTGCTGCGTGCTGTACCTCGCTGTGCTCATCTGCACGGGCATGCTGTGGGTTGTCTGCCGTCCGCTCCGCGGCCCGGAGGATCCGGGGGGCCACAAGGTAGTGCGCCCCCAGGGCTCCGTCAACGGTGAAGAACGCGCCAGGCGCTCCGCATCCGCACAGGTGAATACCGCTGCATTCGCCCCAGGTTCCTCTTGCGATGGGCCAGGTAGAGGCGCCGCCGGCACATCTCCCGAGAACCAGGTTTCTACGGCCCGATGGGCGTGCGTCTCCACCTCCGCCTTTCCTTCACCCTCGACCCGGCTCCCCTTACGCGCAAAACTCTTTCGCGAAGCTTCGACGGCACTTATACTGCTACGAATTGACGGAGCAGTTGAGGAACGGACGCGAGTTTCTCGTTCTCCTGCCTCGCTTTTCGCCGTCGCGTCTCCGTGCTGCTCGCCCTCCGCTCCGCCGCTGGCGGGCGGAAGTCTCCCCGCGCGAGCCCACGCAAGCACGTTTCGAGACGGCGCGCGAACCCTGGTTCAGCGGGTATCCCCATCCACTCCCTTCCGGAGCGCTCCACCATGAAACGCGCCCATGCGGCAGCCGCGGTGCTCACCCTCTGGCTCGCCGCCCTTCCCTCGTGCGGACGTGACCGCGCCGCCGTGGGCGGGGCGCGCACCGAGACCACCTCGGCGCTCCCCGACACGCTCTGCGCCGACCCGTCGAAGTGGAACCAGCTCTGCTCCACCATTCCGCACGAGGTGATGGTGACGCTCGGCGGCGACTACCACGGGCTGAACGCGCAGACGCAGACGCGCTTCGACGCCTTCTCGTGGCAGTCGTTCGTGGCGCTCAACTGGCCGTCGGACGGCGCGGGGAACCCGCTGCCGGGGAGCCTGACCGACAACCCGGGCGCGCCGCGCGTGTGGGAGGGGTGGACCAACGCCGCCGTGCTCTTCTGGGGCGACTCGGCGGGGTCGCCGTGCGCGTCGATGCGCGGCCAGGCGGGCGGGCGCGGCAAGGTGCTGATGCAGATGGCCAAGAACGGCACCGTCGTGAACACGCACGCCTCGTTCGACGAGGCGGTGGGCGGGCCGCTGCTGGACCGCAACCTGAACTTCGCCGTCTTCGAGAAGATGGTGAGCCCGGACGAGGCCCGCTACATCCGCGACAGCAGCCTGGTGACGGTGGCGGGGCAGGAGGCGATCGACACCATCGACTTCCCCGCGGGCTCCTACGCCAACGACACCACCATGTCCGGCGGCCAGGTGGGCGCGATGGAGGTGAAGGCGGCGTGGCGCATCCTGCAGCCCGCCGCCGGCGACGACACCACGCGCTACTATCACACCCAGGCGCTGATCGCCGTTCCCGCCGAGAACAGCGCCACCGGCCAGGCGTTCTGCATCAACGCCATGGTCGGCCTCGTCGGCCTCCACATCATCCACAAGACCAGCTCCTTCGGCGCCTGGGTGTGGAGCACCTTCGAGCAGGAGGACAACGCGCCCACCTGCCCCCAGGGCGGCGGCAGCTGCGGCGACACGGCGGTGCGCTACTCGTTCTACAACCCCGCCTGCGCCAATTGCCAGGTGAACACCTCGCTGCGCGACTCGGCGTTCCTGGCCGACAGCATGTTCCTGTGGAATCCCACGGCGCCATACGGGTCGCGCTACGCGGTCGATTCCACCTATGGATCGCAGCTCACGCGCACGCAACCGGTGTACGTGCCGACGGATTCGATGAACGCGATGTGGCGCGCCAAGCTGGGGAACAGCGTGTGGCGGCACTACCGCCTGATCGGCAGCCAGTGGCAGGCGATCGTCCCCAGCTATCCCAAGAGCGACACCTCCAACGCGCCGCCGATCCTGGGGAACACCACGCTGGAGAGCTTCATCCCCAACACCTCCAGCTGCATCAGCTGCCACGCCTTCGCGGGGACGGCGGGATCGCCCAGCAAGTCGGCCGACTTCAGCTTCCTGCTGGGGATGGCCGGGTCGCAGCCGACGATGATGGCGCCGTTCGTCCTGGAATCGAACACCGCCCGCGGCGCCGCCGCCCGCGAGCGCCTGGCGCGGATGGGCCTCTCCACGCGCGCCTCCACCCCGGCACCCACCAACCCCGCGGCAGGCGCCACTCCCCCCGCGACGGCGCCCGCGATGTCCCCCGCCGCACCACCCGCGCGCCCACGCCGGCGTTGACGGCCCCACGCGCTGACGGCGAAACGACACGAGGCCGGTCTCCCCCGCGGAGGCCGGCCTCGTCTCTTCCACGGATGCGCGACCTGACGCCGACGATCCCACCGGATGGCGAATCCGCCCTTCGCCGCGGCCACATCATCCCCCAAACCGCCGTTGCCGTTCTCCCCTCCCGCAGCTCGAGAGAAGGGGCTGGGGGATGAGGCGGGACGAGGGCCCCTCACCGTTTCTTCACCTTCTCCTCGGGCGGGATGAGCGACTTGTGGATGCCGATCGCGGCGCGCGTGCCCTCGTACGCGGCGCGGATCACCAGGCGCGTGCCGGGGGTGATGTCGCCCGCGGCATGGATGCCGGGGATGGTGGTCGCGAAATCCCTGTCCACCTCCAGGATCCCCTCCTCGTCGATCGCGCATCCCATGTCCTGCGGGAGGGTGCTCCCCGCGCCGGTGGCGATGTGGAAGAAGAGCGCGTCGAACGGCTCCTCGGCCCCGTCGTGGAAGACGACGGCGCGCAGGCATCCATTCTCCCCCTCGAACCGGGTGATGGCGCGCTTGTCCACGCGGATCCCGTGCTCCGCCAGCGTTTCCAGCGCCTCGGGCGACATGTCGCGGTCGTGGCTGTGGGTGAGCACCGTCAGCTGGTCGGTCCAGGTGAGAAAGTAGAGCGCGTACCTGGCGATCGCCGTTCCCCACCCCAGGATCGCCACCTTCTTCCCCCGCACGCCCGGGCCGTCGCAGTCCGGGCAGTGCCAGATGCTGCGGCCGTACAGCTCGTCGAAGCCGGGGATCTCGGGCTTGATGTCCTTGAGCCCGGTGGCGAAGAGGATGCGCCGCGCGCGGAACTCGCGGTCGTCCGACAGCGTGACGGTGAAATCGTCCTCCTGGCCGGCGACGGTCTTCACCACGGCGGCCTCGAGCTCGGCGCCGGCGGCCACGGCGTGCTCGCGGCCGATGCGGCGCAGCTCCAGCGGCGAGGGTTCGTCCACGCCGAAGTAGCCGTGCACCGCCCAGGTCACCTTGTTGCGCGGGTCCTGCGCGTCGAAGAGCCGCACTGTGCGCTCGTAGCGCCGCAGCCAGAGCGCCGCGGCCAGCCCCGCCGGCCCGCCGCCGATCACGATCGCGTCGTACTGCTCCTGCTCCGGCATTCCGCTTCCAGTGCATTCGGGGGATTGGACCGACCACCGTGCCCCGGGTGCAATCGGCGCGCCCGGCTTCCGCACGGCCGATGCGGGGGCGGATGGGTGGCGCGCGGGATCGGGCGGGCTAACTTGCTCCGCTCGCGTGGGGCGGATGGAAACCCGGGAGGTGCGTTTGATCCAGGCCGTGGTGTTCGACTTCGACGGATTGATCTTCGACAGCGAGACGCACGAGTACGAGAGCGTGCGCGAGCTGTTCGCCGAGCACGGCGCCGAGCTGCCGCTGGAGGTGTGGGGCGCGTGCGTGGGCCGCGAGGCCGGCTACTTCGACCCCTACGCCTACCTCGAGGAGCAGACCGGCGCCTCCATCGACCGCGAGATGGCCGACCGGTCGCGGCGCGAGCGCTTCCAGCAGCGCATCGACGGCGTGGGCGCCATCCCCGGCGTGGAAGAGGCGCTGCGCGCCGCGAAGTCGCTGGGGCTGCGCATCGGCCTGGCATCCAGCTCGTCGCGCGAATGGGTGGAGGGGCAGCTCCGCCGCCTCGGCCTCCTCCACTACTTCGAGTGCGTGCGCACCGCCGACGACGTGGAGCGCGTGAAGCCCGAGCCGGAGCTGTACCTGAGCGCGCTCCGCTGCCTGGGCGTGCGCCCGGCCGACGCGGTGGCCTTCGAGGATTCGCCCAACGGCGCGCTGGCCGCCCGCCGCGCGGGGATGTACTGCGTGGTCATCCCCAACCGCGTGACCGCGACGCTGGAGTTCGGCGAGCACGACCTGCGGCTGGAATCGCTCATGCAGGCGGAGCTGGCCGACCTGCTGGCCCGCATCGACGCCACGCGCCCGGCGCGCGGGCCGGGCCGTGGTCGCGTGAATTCGATCGATCCCCATCATCCCGACGCACTTCCGGAGAACCCGACGTGACCCTCCGCCTCCGTTCGCTGGCCCCGGCCGCCGCCGCGTGCCTGATCGCCACCGCCGCCGCGGCGCAATCCACCAGCGGCCCCGGCAACAATCTCCAGCCCGGCAACGGTGGCCCGCCCGCCGAGGATGCGCGGCTGCGCGAGGTCGCCGCGGCCACGCAGCCCGCGCGCATGGAGGCCGACATCCGCCGGCTGGTAGGCTTCGGCACGCGCCACACGCTCAGCGACACGCTGTCGCGCACGCGGGGGATCGGCGCCGCGCGGCGCTGGCTGTTCGACGAGTTCACCCGCATCTCGCGCGACTGCGGCGGGTGCCTGGAGGTGCGCTACGTGGACGAGATCGTGCCCGGGAGCGATGCGCAGGGGTCGCGCATCCGCCGGCCCACGCGCGTGGTGAACGTGGTCGCCATCCAGCGCGGCCGGGTGGACCGCGACCGCTTCGTGATCGTGCAGGGGCACTACGACTCGCGCGTGACCAACGTGATGGACAGCGCCAGCGACGCCCCCGGCGCCAACGACGACGCCTCGGGCGTGGCGGTGGCGCTGGAGAGCGCGCGAGTGCTGTCGAAGCTGCAGTTCGACGGCTCCATCGCCTACGCGGCGCTGGCGGGCGAGGAGCAGGGGCTGAACGGGAGCGAGATCTTCGCCCGCTACGCCAGGGCGGAGGGGTGGAAGATCGAGGGGGTGCTGAACAACGACATCGTGGGCAACTCGCGCGGGCAGAACGGCGCGACCGACAACACCCGGGCGCGGGTGTTCGGCCCCGGCATCGGCGTGAACGCGAGCCAGGCCGAGCTGCGGCGCTACCTGTACTCCGGCGGCGAGCTCGACACGCCCAGCCGCGAGCTGATGCGCTACGTGGACGCCATCGCCACCCGCTACGTGGCGAACCTGGACGTGATGATGGTCTACCGGCTGGACCGCTTCGGCCGCGGCGGCGACCACACGCCCTTCTTCAACGCCGGCTACCCGGCCGTGCGCGTGACCGAGTTCTACGAGGACTACACGCGCCAGCACCAGGACCTGCGCACCGAGAACGGCGTGCGCTACGGCGACACCCCCGACATGGTGGATTACCCATACCTGGCGAAGATGGCGGGGATGAACGCCGCCTCGCTCGCCGCGCTCTCGTGGGCGCCGCCCGCGCCCGACAGCGTGACCATCGCCGGCGCGGTGACGCCGAACACGGTGCTGCGCTGGAAGGCGGTGGGCGCGGCGGACCTGGCCGGCTACCGCGTCTACTGGCGCGAGCCGGAGAGCGCGCAGTGGCAGTTCAGCCGCTTCGTTCCCGGCAACGTCACCGAGGCCACCCTCCCCGGCATCGTGATCGACAACTACTTCTTCGCCGTCGCCGCCGTGGACCGCGAAGGCCACGAGAGCCGCGCCGTGTACCCCGCGCCGGGGCGGTGACGGCCGTGCCCGACGCGACCGGCGAGGCATGAGGCGGGCGCCTTCGCGGCATGACGCGTCACCCAAACGAGTCAGGCATGATGCGTGGATCGCGCATCATGCCTGATCTCGTTGGGCGGCGCATCATGCGGCGTCTTGACCGGCCAGGCATGATGCGCGTTTCGACCGGCGAAGCTCGCCGCGGGCGTCACGGCTTGGGCGTGGTGCTCCACTTCTCGGGAGCGAAGAGGTCGGGGGAGAAGGTCTGGTTCACCTTCACGTCCGAGTACTCCTCCATCTGCATGGTCTTGCCGTCCATCTGGATGTCCACGCGCTCGGCCACGAATCCACCGGCGTACGGCTTGTAGTTCTCGAAGCGGACGTCCATCACCCGCGCGGGGGCGCCGGCGGGGCCGGGAACGGGCTCCAGCGAGCGCACGTACAGCATGGTGCCCGCGTCGATCCAGAACTCGCGGTGGCCCCCGTTGTTGTCGCTGCTCACCACGTACGCGGGGCGGCCCTGCCAGGTGTCCCTCCGCAGCGTGCCGGGAAGGAAGCCTTCCTCGCGCAGGATCTCGGCGGAGCGCTCGGGGGCAAGGGCGTACACGTCGAAGCCCAGCACCATCAGCGAGTTGCGCTGCGCGCGGCGCACCGCCACGTTGCCGCCGCGGATGCCGTACACGCTGTCGTTGGCGTAGATCGCCCCGTTGCCGGCGGCCGCATCGCCCATCTCGATGCGCAGGCGGCCGGGCATGGCGCCCCACTCGCGCCAGGTGTCCACGCGCACCGAGTCGTTGGGGAGGTGCCGCGTGGTCTTCTGCGTGAAGCTGAGGGTGCTGTACCACTTGCCGGCGTAGCGGTCGTGCATCGCGCGCAGCAGCGCCTCGGGGGTGCTGATCTGCTGGGCGGCCACGGAGCGGACGGCGGCGGGCGCGCAGGCGGACAGCGCCAGCACTGCGGCCGCCAGGGTGATGCGGGTTCGGTTCATGGGACCGTTCGTGTGGGGTGTTCGGCGAAGCACGGCGTGTTCCGGATTGCCGCAGCCTCCTATCCTACGCCCGCCCGCGCCGGTGAGACAAGGACGCCGCCGCGAACCGCGCGTCTGGCGGCGCGGGATGCGCCCCAGCGGCGCGAGCCGTGCATCCGCTTCATCCACGGTCCATCACGCCACGCCCCGACCGAGCTCACCGGGATCGACACGCATGCAGATCACCGCCCGCGCCACCGTTCTGCTCCTGTTCGCCGCCGCCGCGTGCAGGCCGACGATGACGGTGGCACCCGAGCCCGCGCCCGCCGCGCAGGCATCGGCGCCGCGCACGCCGCAGCAGCCGCACCCGCTGCCGATCCCGCCGGACGAGCTGACGCGCGTGCCGCTGCCGCCGGCGGCCTCGGTCGGCGCGATCCACTGGTGGCGCAACTCGGCCGAGCACGATGCCCTCTACATCCAGACGTACCGCTGGGCCGGCGAGCGGCTGCGCGAGCTGGCGGGGCGCGAGCAGCGCGGCGGCTGGGCGGTGATCATGGATGCCGACGAGACGGTGCTGGACAACTCCACCTACCAGTTCCGCCGCAACCCGCGCAACGAGGGATACAGCGCCGAGAGCTGGAACGCCTGGGTGAACGAGCGCGCCGCGCCGGCCACCCCCGGCGCCGTGGAGTTCACCGCGCTGGTGCACCAGCTGGGCGGGCGCGTGGCCATCGTCACCAACCGCGACGACGAGTTCTGCCCGCAGACGCGCGACAACCTGCGCAACGTGAACATCGCCTACGACGTGGCGCTCTGCCGCGTGAACGGGCAGAGCGACAAGAACCCGCGCTTCCAGGCGGTGCAGAGCGGCACCGGCACCGGCCTTCCCGCGCTGAAGGTGCTGATGTGGGTGGGCGACAACATCCAGGACTTCCCCAACCTGGGCCAGGACGCGCGGACGCGGGGCACCCAGGCGTACGACGCCTTCGGCCGCAACTTCGTCGTCCTCCCCAACCCCATGTACGGAAGCTGGGAGCGGAACCCGCTGCAGTAGGCGGTTCGATCGATCCGATTGCAAACGACACCGCGCCCGGCCGATGTGATGGCCGGGCGCGGCGTTTTGCTTCGACCGGGATTCCTCCCGGGCGGCTGGAAGCCGCGGCAACAACCACGGGAAGCCTCGCAGACCGCGCGAGGCTAAGTCGACCTCCAGCTCAGTGGCGATGGGTCCGCAGGCGCGCGAGCGCCTTCTCGGCGCCGGAGGCGGCGGTGGTGCCGGGGTGGCGCGCGCGTATCCGCTCGAGCTCGGCGGTGGCGCGGGCGGTGTCGTCCAGCGGGCCCAGGTACAGGTCGACCAGGCGATTCGTCGCGGCATAGTCCTGCTCCCGCTTCACGCCGGGCACCTCGCGGACGCGGAGGAAGCAGCGCTCGGCCGCGGCGGGATCGTGCGCCTCGCGGGCGTACACGTCGGCGGCGAAGAGGAGGAGGGCGGGGTCGTCGGGGCGGATCGCCAGCTTCCCCTCGATCGCGGCGAGCGCGTCGTCGATGCGGCCGCGCGCGACCAGCGACTTCTCTTCCGAGTAGTCGTCGATCGATGGGGTGCCGCCGCCGCTGGGGGCCACGAACGACAGCGCGGCGGCCGCGGCGCCGTTCGCCATCCCCAGCACCAGCCCGGCCGAGAGCAGCAGCGCCACCACCCACGCCACCCCGGCCGCGAGCGCCGCCAGGATCACCGAGAATGGCGCGGCGGCGAAGAACACCACCCCCGCGACGATCGTCGCCACCGGCAGCGAGCGCATCAGCGCCCGCAGCGAGGCCGGATCGTCGAGATCGAACAGCTCGTCCAGGTGGATCTCGAGGCGGATCTTCATCGGCGGGCCGAAAGTCGTTTAGGGCGATCCGGGCTACGTGCTCACCTGCTCTTCATCCGACGGGTTGAAGGATACCAGGGTTTCGGCCGCGGTGAAATGTTTTTCGGGGACATATGAACGCACGGCAGCCGTGGAGGCGATCCACGGCTGCCGTGCGTTCAGCCCTCCGGCCACTCGGCTCGATCAGCCCTGCGCGTACACGATCAGGCGCCAGCGGATGGCACCGTGGGTGGCGGAGTTGTGCTGCGAGCTGTTTTGAGACGGCAGCGGATTGGGGGCATTGGACGCGATCTCCCGGCCGCAGCCATCGCAGCGGTAGATGCCGGAATGCGGTGTCGCCACTCCGAGGCCGTGCGTGGTGTCGAACGCCGCCTCCGTTGTCGCCGTGAGGTAAGCCGAGTTCTTGTAGAGCGCCATCAGTACCTCCCGCAGGTCACACGTGATCGATGATCCCGCAACACCTGTAGGACGGCCACACATCCAGACTTTCACGACCGGTTCCGCGAGCCGGGCCATCTCCAGCGGCCACGGCGGATCCCTCACAGACACTCCTCGGTCTGCTGGCCACAGACGTCCGGATCGGTGCAGTCCACCGTCTCGCACTCGTCCTTCTGCAGCGTCGGGCAGTCGGGCCGGCTCTCGGTGTCGCAGTCGGCATCGTCCGTATCGGCGGCGGCCCAGAAAGGACGCGCGGGAAAGGAGGAGCGCGACGCGAAGCTCTCCACCCGCAGCTCGCCGGGGTCCAGCGTGAGCATCTTCATTTCGTTTCGGTGGATGGATGGTGGCGACGTCGTGAAGGATCCCCTGCCCATCGAGGGGAAACGTGCACGAAACGAGGCGCGCACGCCAGCATCTTCTGCCGGCGCGCGCGCCTGATCCGTATCCATCGCCGCCGGCCGAGCGCCGGCCGCGGTCCGGCTCTACCTCGCCGCCACGGGCGCGGTGACGTAGGCCTCCAGCTCCTCGGCACGGTGCGCGGCGGTGTGCGCGGCAAGGATGCGCGCGCGGGCGGCGGCGCCGATGGCGCGGCGGTCGTCGGCGTGGGTGGCGCGGAGGATCTCCACCACCTCCTCGGTCGATCGCGGGAGGAGGATCTCGGTGCCGGGGGTGAAGAAGTGGTCCAGGCCGTCCCACCGGTCGCTGATCATGGCGGCGCCGCACGCGGCCGCCTCGAACAGGCGCACGCTGGGCGACCAGCCGGCGGCCACCATGTCGGCCCGCGTGGCGTTCAGCTGCCAGCCGGCGGTGCTGTAGAAGGTGGGGTGCCGCTGCGGCGGCAGGTGATGCAGGTGCTTCACGTTCGCCGGCCACGCCAGCTCCGCCGGGTACTGCGGCCCGGCCACGATGAAGCGCTCGCGCGGCATCCGCCCCGCCACGTCCAGCAGAAAGCGCTCGATCACCGGCTGGCGGTCGGGCGCGTAGGTGCCCATGTACGCCAGCTCGCAGGCGAACTCCGGGTCCGGCTCGGTGGGGTGGTAGCGCGTGTCATCCACCGAGCAGTAGAGCGGCACCGCCTCGCGCGCACCCAGCTCGCCCTCGAGCACCTGGTGCAGGAAGGGCCCGCCGGTGAACGACAGGTAGCGGGTGAAGAGCGGCACCTGGTCCGCCCGCAGGTACTCGGCGCCGCCGCCGCGCAGCGCGGCCACGGTCACCGGCGTGTCGATGTCGTAGAAGAAGAGCGGGTCCACCCCGGCCTCGGCCAGCCCGTCGATCACGCGCGGGCCGTCGTGCACGTAGCTGCCGACGATGGTGGCGTCGGCCTCGCGCGCCTCGGCGATCGCCTCGGCACGGACGTCGTCCCACTCGTCCCACAGCTTGAGGGTGACGTAGCGGGGGTGCGCGTGGTCGCGGTTCTCGGCGTACCAGGGCGCGTTCCACTCGTAGAACACGATCTCGTGCCCGCGCGCGGCGAAGGCCCGCAGCAGCGCGCGGAAGGTGGTGGCATGGCCGTTCCCCCAGCTGCTGCTGATGGAAAGGCCGAAGACGACGAGCTTCATGCGACGCTCTCCACCGGCGCGCGGAGGATGGCATCCATCCGCTCGGCGCGCTGCGCGTAGGTGTGGTCGGCCAGCGCGCGGCGGCGTCCCGCCTCGCCGATGCGGCGCGCGTCGGCGTCGCCGGTCTCCGCCACGATGCGGGCCACGGCGGCGCCATCCCCGGCCACCAGGATCTCGTCGCCGGGGGTGAAGAAGTCCTCGATGCCGCGCATGGCGTCGGTCACCTGGCAGCTGCCGGCGCCCGCGGCCTCGAACATCCGCGTGGCCGGGCTCCACCCGTTCTCGACCATCGACTCGCGGTGGATGTTCAGCACCAGCCGCGCCGAGGCGTTCACCTGGTTGTGGCGATGCGTGGGGACGTGGCCCAGGTAGGTGACGTTCGCCGGCATCGCCTTGTCGCCCCACCCCTCGCCGCCCAGCACGAAGGCGCGCCCGGGCGAGAGCGCGGCGGCGCGGAAGAAGAACTCGTCGACCCGCGCCTCGCGGTCGGGGAGGCGGTTGCCCATGAACAGCAGGTCGTACGCGGGGTGCGCGGCCATCTCCAGCGGCCGGTGCTCCTCGGGATCGAGCCCGTTGTAGATGCAGGTGCACGCCTGCGCGCCCCACGCCGTGTACGCCGCGATCACCGGCGGACCGCCGCCGTAGGTGAACACCTGGTCGTACCGGGGGATGCAGGCGATGAACGGATCGCCCGTGCCGGCCGCGATGCGGGCGAGCGTGGCGGGCGCGTCCACGTCCAGGAACGCGGTGCGCGTGGCGCCGCCGGAGCGCTCGGCCACCGCGGCCTCGAGCTCGGCGTCCCACACGCCCACGCCGCTGCACTTGATCACCCAGTCGCTCGTCTCGAATGCCTGCTCGACCAGGGCGTCGCGCTCGGCCTCGGTGCGATAGACGATCACGGTGGCGTAGTCCGGATCTTCGGCCAGATCGCGGTTCTGCTGGCGGTTGTACGCGTCCGGCTCGCAGAAGGTGACGCGGTGGCCGCGCGCGGCCAGGGCGCGGATCAGGCCGCGGTAGTACGTGGCCGCGCCGTTCCAGTAGCTGGAGACCAGCGACGATCCAAAGAAGGTCAGTTCCACGCGGCCCTCGCCGGTCTGGTTGATGTCGGTCGTGCGGAATCGAACACGCCGGGCCGATTCGCACCCTTCGGATCGCGATGAAACCGGTCGCCGCCGTCTGCCCGGCCGATGCGGGTCGGCGACGCGGACGATCGGGAGTTTGCGAGCGAACTCGCGGCTACAACGGCGCGCAGTCCGCCTGCGCGGACTTCATTCGCCCGCATGCCTCAGCATCTACAAAGCTGCAAAACGCCCTCTCGCATCCCCCGCGGCGCGTGTCGCGGAAGTCGAGCAGCGCCAACCCGGTGGTGCGCGTCCGGTGCGATGGCGCGGCCGCGGTTCTAGATCGTTCGGGCTGCGGCCGGTCGCGCGAGACGCGGGGGCGGTGTGCTCGCCCTCAGGATGACACGCTGAACCAGCCGCGGTTCGATCGAGTCCTGCGCCCGCATCCATTTGTGTTCCGACCCCGCGTCCGTCCGAAACCCTACGCGGGCTGGGCCTCGGCGCGTGGGGTGGTGGCGGCGCCGGCGGAGCCGAGCTCGGCGATGATGCCCAGGAGCTGCGCCGCGCGGTGCTCGCAGGTGTGGCGGGCCAGGATGGTCTCCAGGCCGCGCTCGGCCTGCGCCCGGGCCGCGTCTTCGTCGCGGCAGAGGCGGAGGAGCGCGTCGCGCATCGCCGCGGGCGTCTCGGCCACGGCGTAGTCGCCGGGGCGGAAGAGGCCCTCGGCGTCGCTCCAAGGCGCGCTCACCAGCGGGATGCCGCAGGCCAGCGCCTCGAACACGCGGATCGTGGGGATCCCGGCCAGCGCCTGCACGTACGCGCGCCGCGGCACGTGCAGCGTGGCCCGGCTGCGCGCGAACACCTCGGGCACCCGCACCGAGGGCGCCCAGCCGCGGAACTCCACCCCCGCGCCGGCCAGCTCGGCCAGCGCGTACCCGGGGTAGCGCACGCCGTGCGCGACGAACGACAGTTCGGGGAGCGCGCGCGCCGAATCGAGCCAGAAGTCGCGCAGCTCCTGCGTGCGCTCCTCGTCGCCCCAGTTGCCGATCCACACCACGTCCTGCTCCTTCGGCCGGTCCAGCGGGCGAAAGCGCACGTGGTCGGCCGCCTCGTGGAAGGTCCACGCGCGCTCCACGCCGAAGCGGGTGCGGTAGATCTCCGTCAGCACGCCGCCGAAGGCGAGCACGCCGTCGTAGGCGCGCAGGTCGAAGCGGGCGATCGCCCCGGGCTCGCTCCAGGGGCGGTGGTGCGTGTCGTGGAAGATCGCCAGCGCGCCCGCCGCGTGGGCGACGGACGGGAGGAGGTTCGCCACGTGCGGATCGTTCCACTCGTGCACCATCACCACGTCGGCGCCCGCGCAGGCGGCGGCCAGGTCGTCCGCCAGCGACGGCGAGGCGGGGTCGTAGGTGCGGACGTCGATCTCGGGATAGGCGCGGGCGAACTCCACCACCGGGGCCACGCCATGGTCCGCCAGCAGGTTCTGCAGCGACCAGGCGCCGCGCGGCTCGTGGCTGGCCACGGCGTGGCCGCCGCGCACCAGCGCGCTCATCAGGCCGCGGATGAAGTGCGCGTTCCCGTGGTTCCAGTCGCTGACGGCGCTGTGGATGAAGAAGACGAATCGCATTTTCAGGCCACCGACCGGCTGGGTTGCTGGGAACGGGCGATCACCTCGCGGTAGAGACCGGCGTATTCCCGCGCCATCCGCCGCGCGGTGAAGCGCCGCAGCGCCCGCTTGCGCGCGCCCTCGGCCAGCCGGGCCATGCGCGCGGGGTCGGCCGAGAGACGCCCCAGCACCTCGGCCAGGGCGGCCGCGTCGCCGCTGGGAAAGAAGTCGGCGCAGCCGTTCCACAGCTCGCCGAAGGTGGCGATGTCGCTCAGCACCAGCGCGCACCCGTTCACCGCCGCCTCCAGCGGCGCCAGCCCGAACGGCTCGTAGCGAGACGGCGCCACGTAGACGGTGGCGCGGCGCATCCAGCCGTCCACCTCGGCGCGCTCCACCCGGCCGTGCAGGGTGAGGTTGCGCGCCTCGAAGACGCTTCCGTGCGGCGCCACCGCCTCGCCGAGCACGTGCACGGGGGGCGCGGCGGCGTCCATCATCCCCACCGCCTGGTCCAGCACGTCCACGCCCTTCCCCTCGTCCCACGCGCGGCCCACGCACAGCACCAGCGGCTCGGCGCGCGCGGGCGGCTCGTCGTCGGGCACCTCGATGCCGTTGTGGATCACGCGGGTGACGGGAACGGCGTAGTGCCGCCAGGTGAGCGCGGCCTGGTACTGCGTGGGCGTGACCACCGCGTCGCTGGCGGCCAGGCCGTCGCGCACCCACCCGGCGTAGGTGGCCCACTCGGGGGGCGCCTGGCAGCCGTGGTTGTGCGTCCACCAGCTCAGCACGTCGCTGTGCACGGCGGTGACCACCGGCGCGGGAAAGCCGAAGGCGGCGTAGGCCAGCTGGTTGAGGTGCACCACGTCGGCGGCCCACAGCTGCGACAGCTCGCGCAGCCAGCGCGCGGCCTCGCGCACGTCGCCCGCGGCGCCGTCCATCCACTCCAGCCGGTAGCTGCGCCAGGTGACCTGCACCCCGGGGGGGAGGCGGGCCAGCCGCTCGTCGCGCGGCTCGCCGATGGCGGCGATCAGCACCTCGCACCCCATCGCGTCGAGCTCGCGCGCCAGGGTGACGGTGTAGTCCCACACGCCGCCGACGGTGTCGGTGGAGAGGAGGATCTTCACCGCGCCCTCCGTACCGCGTGCCGCTGCGCCCGCCGCGTGGCGTGCGCCATCGCCAGCCACGCCCCCGCCGCGGTGGCCGCCGCCGCGATCGCCACGGCCAGCGCCACCGTGAGCCCCAGCCCACGCAGCCCGGCCACGTGGAGAAGGAGGATCACCGCGTAGGCCAGCAGCCGCACGGCGAAGGTGCCGCCGATCCCCACCACGGTGGCCGCGCTGGCCACCGCCGCCACCCGCCGCCGCTCCGCGCGAATGCCGGGGCGCAGCAGCGCCACGCGCCGCACGCGGCGGACCCGGACCGCCGCCGCCAGCGGCAGGGTGAAGAGAAGCGAGACGGCGCGGCGCAGCCACGCGGGCGGCGCGCCCACGAAGTCGGCGGCGAACCCCACGGGGATCGCCAGCGCCACGGTCCAGATCAGCGCGGAAGGAGGCATCATCCCTCGCGTCCGTAGATGCGGTCCAGCACGCGCGCCACCTCCACCAGCCGCTCGCAGGCGGGGTCATGGCGCTCGCCCTCGGCCAGGCGGCGCGCCCAGTCGGCCGCGGCGCGGCCGCCCCACGCGTCGGGCGGGGTGGCCAGCGTCTCGCGCGCGGTGCCGTGGTACAGCTCGGCGGTGAAATCGTAGAACGAGCCGTCCACGTTCATCAGCGCCGCCCCGCCGCCGGTGCCGAAGAAGCGGGCGCCGATCACCGCGTCGCGCCCCGCGGAGACGTTCCACGAGCAGGTCAGGTTGACGGTGGTGCCGCCCTCCAGCCCCAGCGTGGCGGTCGCGTAGTCCTCGCAGACACCGGGGTTGGCACCGAGCCGCTCGCCGCCCTTGAAGAGCTGGCTGGCGACGGAATCGACGGCGGGCCACCCGAGCGTCCACATCGCCAGGTCCACCAGGTGCACCCCCAGGTCCATCACGCACCCGCCGCCGGACTGCGCGGGATCGAAGAACCACGGCTTCCCCGGCCCGTAGGCGTTGTGGAAGACCAGGTCGACCGCGAACACGCGCCCCAGCTCGCCGCTGCGCACCCGCTCGCGGATCTCGCGCATCCCCTCGGTGAAGCGGTAGCTGAAATCGACGGAGAGGAGGCGGTCGGCCGCGCGGGCGGCATCGACCACCGCGCGCGCCTCGGCGGCGGTGCGCCCCAGCGGCTTCTGGCAGAAGACGGCGGCGCCGCTCTCCAGCACGCGGATGCTCTGCTCGGCGTGGAGCGCGCTGGGGGTGGCGATCACGATCCCGTCCAGCCCCATCTCCAGCAGCTGGTCGAGCCCGCCGGCCACCACGGCCCCGGGCGCGGCCCGCCTCGCCTCGGCCATCATCTCGGGCGAGGGGTCGCTGACGGCCGCGATCTCGGCCAGGCCGGCGTTGGCGATCGCCTCCATGCGGTGGCGGCCGATCCAGCCGACGCCCAGGAAGCCCAGGCGCGGCGTGGAGATCACGCTGGAGCCCGAGTGGGCCAGCTCGTCGGATGCGGGGGCGGTCAGCACGTCAGTCAAGGTTCAGCGTTGTGTCAGGGTCCAGCACTCGGGTCCTCGCGCGCGAACGAGCAGGGGAGCGGCGACGCGCCGCGACGGCGGTCTCCACAGCCCCTGCTCCGGGGTCCAGGCCAGCCTATCGGGTGCCGCGCGGTCACATCTGGATCAGCGCCTTCAGGAACCCGTCCGGCCGGTCGCGGGTCGCGTCGAGCGCGTCGCCCAGCCGGTCGAGCGGGTAGGTGTGCGTGAAGAGCGGGGTGGGATCCAGCCGCCCGCTCGCCACCGCGTCCACCGCCGCGCGGATGCCGTCCACGTACACCTGGGGATCGCGCTCGTGGGCGTTGATCACGTCCAGCCCGCGCCAGTTCCACAGCTGCATGTTCACCTGGCGCGGCCCGTCCTGGTGGTAGCCGGCGATCACCAGCCGCCCGCGCTCCCGCGTCAGCTCGGCGGAAAGGTCGAGCGGCCACTGCTTCCCCACCGCCTCGATCACCCGGTCGGCGAAGACGCCACCGGTGAGCTCCTTCACCCGTTCGATGATCCGCCAGTGGTCGTCCATGGGGATCCGTTCGTCGGCGCCCATCTCCTTCGCCACGTCGAGCGAGAAGGGGCGCCGGGAGATGGCGATCACGCGGGCGCCGGCGTCCTTCGCGAGCCGCGTGAGCAGCGCGCCCAGGAAGCCGATCCCCACGATCGCCACCGTCTGCCCGGCGCCGATGCCGCAGCGGCGGAAGATGTTCATGGCGCACCCCAGCGGCTCGCCCGGGAAGGGCCGGCCCTCGAGCGACGCGGGGAGCGGCACGACGGCCGACGCGTCGGCCAGGTCGTACTGCGCGTAGGCGTTGTAGGTGAGCGCGGCCACGCGCTGGCCCTCGGCCAGCCCGTCCACGCCCTCGCCCACGGCGTCGATCACGCCCCACCCCTCGTGCCCCAGCGCGCCGGGATCGGTGGGGTACTTCATCCACTCGGCGCCGCCCCAGGGCGTGAGGTTGCTGGCGCACACGCCGCACCCTTCCATGCGGATGCGCACCTGCCGCGCCCCCGGCTCGGGGAGCGGAACGTCTTCGAGCACCACCTGCCCGGGACCCGCCAGGCGGGCCGCCTTCATCGTATCGGTCGCGGTCAGCATCCGTGTGTGGCCGTGGCGTATCGTGCGATACGCGAAATGTTCAGACGCGCCCGGCGCTCGCCGGGCGGGTCACTTCGGAAGATGCGCCGGCGGGTCCGCGTACCGAGCGGACGCCCCACCGCGCACCGTGCATGCCGTCGATCCCATCGAACGATCCCGTCCTGGACCGTCCCTGCTCCACGCATCGGCCGGTCCGGCTCACCCGGCGACGGCCGCACGGGCCGAGGCGAGCTCCGGCTCGGCGAGCACGCCGCGCGGCACCATGGCGGTGTCGAGGTTGGCCTCGTGCAGCCAGCCGGCCAGCTTCTCGAGCCCGTCTTCCCACCCGGTCTCGGCGCGCCACCCCAGCACCCGTTCCAGGTGGGTGGTGTCGCTCACGTACACCTTCTGGTCGCCCGGGCGCCATTCCGCGTAGGTGGCGGTGGCGCGGGTGCCGGTGATCTGCCGCAGCCGGTCGATCACGCCGCGCACCGACACGGCGTTGCGGTGGCCGCCGCCCACGTTGAACACCTCGCCTGCCACGGTGCCGATGGAATCCATCGTGCGCCGCATGGCGTTCACCAGGTCGTCGATCCAGAGGACGTCGCGCACCTGGCAGCCATCGCCGAAGATGGTGAGCGGCTCGTCGCGCAGCATGGCGCGGCCGAAGTGCGCCACCCACCCCTGGTCCTCGGTGCCGAACTGGCGGGTGCCGTAGATGCAGCTCATGCGGAAGACCACCGTCGGCAGCCCGTAGATGCGCGAGTAGTCGTGCACGTACTGGTCGGCCGCGCCCTTGCTGCACCCGTACGGGCTGTGGAAGTCGAGCCGCGCGTCTTCGCCGATGCCGTGGCGGCCGTCGGCGTACACGTAGCGGTCGCCGTCGAGCGCCACGGCCACGTCGTCCAGCCCGCCGTACACCTTGTTGGTGCTGGTGAAGAGGATCCCCGGCGGGTTGAGCATGCTCCGCGCGGCCTCGAGCACGTTGAAGGTGCCGATGATGTTGGTCTCCAGGTCCAGCGCCGGGTCGTCGAGCGAGGTGGTGACGGCGACCTGGGCGGCCAGGTGGAACACGAACTTGCTCTCGCGCACCAGCGCGCGCACACGCGCGCCGTCGCGCACGTCCACCGTCTCGATGCGCACGCGGTCGCCGTGGCGGCGCTTGAGCCAGGCGGCGTTCATGCGCACGCCGTCGCGGCTGAAGTTGTCGGCCACGATCACGCGCTCGCCCTCACGCAGCAGCGCGTCGGCCAGGTTGGAGCCGACGAACCCGGCGCCCCCGGTGACCAGGATGTAGTCACGCTTCCCCATCGTCGTCCTCTCCATCACAGCGTGAGACCGCGAGCGGCGAGCTCGGCGGCGTGGGCATCCACGGTGCTCTCCGGCCGCTCCTGCTCCTGCAGCCACGCCACCAGCTCCTCCATCCCCTTCTCGAACGTCACCCGCGGCTCGTAGCCCAGCACCTCGCGGGCGAGCGAGATGTCCGCATAGCAGTTGCGGATGTCGCCCACCCGGTACGTTCCGGTGACCTCGGGCTCCACGCTCGCCCCCAGCACGCGGGCCAGCGTCTCGCCCACCTCGCGCACGCTCACCGCGCGCCCCGAGCCCACGTTGAACGCCTTCCCCACCGCCGCCTCCTCGCTGGCGGCCAGGAGGAGCGCCTGCACGATGTCGTGCACCGAGACGAAGTCGCGCCGCTGCTCGCCGTCCTCGAAGACCAGCGGCGGCATCCCGTTCAGCAGCCGCGAGCTGAAGATGGCAGCCACGCCGGTGTACGGGTTCGAAAGCGCCTGGCGCGGTCCGTAGATGTTGAAGAAGCGCAGCGCCACGCTGGGGATGGCGTACGCGCCGCCGATCATCAGCACCATGCGCTCCTGGTCGGCCTTGGTGAGCGCGTAGATGGAGGTGCTGTCCAGCGGCTTCGCCTCGTCGGTGGGGACGGAGGAGAGCTGCACGCCGTCGGGGTCGCGCAGCTCCCAGTCGTGCCGCTTGAGCTGCTCCAGCGAGCGGGAGTTGACGCGGGGCTCGCGGCCGTCGGGGCGGGTGTAGCGCCCCTCGCCGTAGATCGACATCGAGCTGGCCACCACCAGCCGCTCCACCGCGTCGCGGTCGTCGACCAGCGCCTGCAGCAGGTGGGCGGTGCCCATGGTGTTCACGGCGGTGTAGTCGGCCACCTGGTACATCGACTGCCCCACGCCCACCGCGGCGGCCAGGTGATAGACCACCTCCTGCCCGCGCAGCGCCTGCCGCACCGCGCCGGCGTCGCGCATGTCGGCCTGCACGAACTCGGCGTCCGCGGGCACCCACTCGGGCCTGCGCCGCGCGGGGCCGTGCACCTGCGGATCCAGGTTGTCGAAGATGCGCACCGTGTCGCCGCGCTCCAGCAGCGCGTCGACCAGGTGGCTCCCCACGAACCCCGCCCCTCCCGTCACCAGAACCTTGCGAGCCACTGAAGCTCCTCTCCCCTGTCCGCTATCTGTCAGCCCCCGCCGCGTGCCCGCGGCCGTTTGGGGTCGTGCTTTTCGAGCTCGCCGCGGGTTGCCGCGGCGCCGCCGATGCTCTATTCCGCCGTGGCCGGCCCGGCCGGCGCCAATCGCTCGTCGTACTCGGCGCCCCAGCGCTGCAGGCGGCCGTTCACCTCGTCGGCCCACACGCCGGCGACCAGCCGCTGGGCCAGCCGCACGCCCAGGCGCTGCTCCTGCACCCGCGCGGCCTCGGCCTGGCTCCCCCGCTCCAGCAGCTGCGCCGCCTCCATCTCCAGCGCGAACGCCAGACGGTCCAGATCCGTGAAGATCCGGCCGCGGAGGTCCGCCGCTTCGGGTGATTCCTGGGGTGGTGGCGAGCTGAGCATGTGGCCGGACCGCGATCGCATCGGCGTGGTGCAGTCCGCGACCTCGACGGACCTCCGGACGCGGCGCGCCCCACCTGCGCAACATGTGTGCCCCGTGCTCTTTCATCACGGCGCAAGTCGAGGCGAGGAGTTTCCCCGCGTCGAGCCATCCAACATCTAAGTACCTCTCTCGTAGAGGTTTGTACGTTGTGTAGCAGGTATGTAAACTATAGTCGCTGTGGTGCGGGGCGTCGGCGTGGTTTTGTGATCCGGTGGATACAGATGTTTACTGGTGGCGGGCCGGGGTGAGGATGGCGGGAACCATGGGGGGAGATTCTCCGGTTCGCAGAGAGGAGGAAGGGTGGCCATGGACGGCGGCGGGAAAACGGATGGTTCAGGCGTTGTCCATTTTCGGCTATATTCGCGGCGCCTGCGATGGCGACCGGGCGTGTGCCGGCATCCCCGACCGCAGGCTCACCCGGAGGACGGGAGAACCCGAGAACCGCGGAACAGCAACATGGACGCGCGCTCGTGTCCCGGGATGTCGCGCGGAAGACGGGTGGGATCGAAGGAGCGACCGGGAGGCGGGACGGCGGGAACCGGTGGGATGCGGCCTGGGTCGCACTTCGTCCTTCGGCCTCGATCCTCGCGCGGATGGGCGGATCACCGGGTCGGATCGAATGGCGGAGGATGCCGGACAATTTTTGCGTCCGGCCGAAGCGCGCGCCGGCTGGCGCGATGGGATGGCGTTCTCGCGACGAAGGGCGGCCTCCGGGTGGAGACCGCCCTTCGCGTCGATCGGCGCCCGACCCTCGGAAGCGGGGGTGCGGGCGGTCAGATCACCTCGATGGTGGCGTCGCCGTCGTTGGGCTCCAGGGGGAGCGTGACGGGCTCTTCGGTCGTCTCCACGGCGCGGGTGTCGAGGATGGGGCGCATCGTGGCGGTCTGCGGGGGGAAGAGGGTGTACTGTTCGGGGTCGGCGAAGAGGGCGGCGAAGTCATCGGGGCGGATCGCGCGGGCGAGGCGCGAGGCGAAGTTGTCGCGCAGCACGCGGGCGTAGTGGTCCACGTCGTAGTCGCGCGGATCGGCGTTGGGCGACGCGTCGTCGGGGGGGACGATGGCGCCGGCGCCGGAGTGGGTGCGGTAGACGCGCGCGCGGTCGCCGCGGCGCCAGCGCGGGCGGCCGCTGGCGATCATCGCCTCGTACGCGAATTCGCGGCGCTGCTCGCGCGTTTCGGCGTACTGCTCGGGCGTCTTGGTCAGCCGCACGCGGCTCGACACGTCGTACGTGGAGACGGCGCGGTCGCGGAGGGCGGCGATCGCGCGGAGGTACGCCTCCCGCACGCCCTCCATGTCGGCCGCGAACAGGTGGCGCAGCGCGTCGCGCAGAAAGGCCTCGCCGTACGGCTCCGCGCGGCTGCTGCGGAAGGCCACGCCGCGCAGCAGCAGCGTGCCATCGTACCCCAGCAGCGCGTAGTTCTTGGGCTCGTGGCTGAGCATGGCCGCGTATCGCCCCTCGAACTCCAGCTGCACCAGCGGCGGCAGCAGCGCGCCGACCTCGCCCACCACGCGGCGCTCGTCCTCTTCCGTCCACCCCTCGGGCACGGCGAAGTACACGCCGTCGGTGTCGGCCTCCAGCAGGGTGACCCCGCGCGCGGCCAGCTCGCGGCACATCAGCGCCAGCGTCTCGCGGCCGCGGCGGGTGACCTCGTTGGCGGCGTGCACGTCGGCGAAGCGGGTGAGCTCGCCGCCGGCGGCCAGGTAGCCGTACGCCGAGTTGATCACGATCTTCATCGCCGCGCTCACGGCCTCGTGCGCGTGGCGCTCGCCGCTGCCGGCGGGGGCGGCGCGCGCGGCGGCCTTGGCGGCCAGGCGCCGCTCCACCAGCCGGTCGACCAGCGCCAGCAGCGCGCCCAGGTGGTCGCGCGCCGGGCCGATGCGGAAGGCGCGCATCAGCGACGGGTACAGGCTGGCCACGTCGGCCTTCACCACGCGCCAGGCCACGCCGGTGGCGAACAGGTGCAGCGCGGCGCCGGTGTGCTGCGTGCCGTCTTGCGGGCGGTGCGCGGGGAGCGCGGCGCCGGAGCGCAGGTAGGCGCGCACCAGCAGCGGGTCGATCACCCCGGTCGCCGGCCCCGCGTCGGCCAGTCGCTCGTAGCGGCGCGGCGCCATCCGCGCCAGCGCGAAGGCCGCGCCGCCCAGCAGCCGCGAGATCGCCGCGACCTCTTCCACGTCGTCTGTCGCGTAGCGCCGCACGCGCCCGGGATCGTGCCGCCAGGTGGTGAAGATCAGGTGCCCCGGCACGTACTCGCGGTCCGGCGACGCGACGCCCAGGTGCCGCGCGACCGCCTTCAACCCATGCCCCGGCAGCTCGCGGGCGGAGAAATCGTAGCGCTGCACCGCGTCGAGGGTGTCGATCAGCTCGCGCCCGGGCGCCACGAAGCGCACGCGGCGGTCGCCGTCGCGCTCGTTCACCATGCCGCGCCGCGCGGCCCGCTCGCGCATCGGCGCGCCGTCCAGCCTGCCGAGAACGAGCGGAACGCCCAGCCGCCGCGCGCGCTGCGCGGTGAACGGCAGGTCGAACCCGTGCAGGTTGTGGTTCTCGATCACGTCCGGGTCGGCCGCCTGGATGGCCGCCACCAGCCGGCGGATGAGGTCGGCCTCGCCCGCGTCGTCCACCGAGCGTGTCTCCAGCACCTGGGTGCGCCCGTCGGGAAAGCGCACGGCGACCATGAAGATGCGGTCGTGCGTGGCATCGAGCCCCATCGTCTCCAGGTCGAACTGTAGTCGGTGGAGATGATCGAAGGTCAGCCCGCGAAAGTACGTCCGCCCCGTGGCGACCAGGTATTGCTCCTCCGGCGGGAGCGAGAGCACCGCGTGCGCCCCGAGATCGCGGATGTGCCCCACGCGCTGCCCCAGCCGCCGCGACGCCCCGTGCAGCAGCGCCGAGGCGAGCGTCGCCCCGTCGGCGGCCGAGACCAGGAAGCGGAGCGCGCCGGGGCCGGAGAGCTCGCGGTAGCGGATGCCGGCGCCGCCCGGCGCGCCCTCCGGCGCCAGCGCGGAGCCCAGGTGGCGCAGGTCGTCGAGCGAATCGAGGAGCAGCCATGGCCGGAAGCGCTCGTCCTCGCGCACCAGCTCGCCGGTGGAGGGAAGGCGGCGCCACACGGTCGCCCGCCCGTCCGCCTCCGCCCACACGGAAACGATCCCGGGCGTATCGTCCCACCCCCACAGCCACTCGTCGCCGAGCGCCTCGCTGGCGGACGGCGACGGGTTGCCGGGGGATGCGATGGGCCCGGCGGACGGCGACGGCATCGTCCCTCGCTCAAGCATCGGCGGGCACGGTGGATGGGGCGCGGGCGGGGGAGCGGTGTGGCGTCATGGGCGGCGGGGGTTCGCGGATGCGGGTGCGAACCAAGATAGCACCGGGCGGTCGAAACCGCGGCGACCATGGCCCGAAGTCCGCCTCCGCGGATTCCCTGGACGGCATCCGCGCCCGGTCGCCGCGAGGCGTGCGGCGGCAACGTCCTCGTTCTCTCAAGGCATTCGGGGCGGAGAAGATGCCCGGTTGCGTGCGCGAAGAGACGCAGCCGCCGTTCTCCTCCGTTTCTCCGCTCCTCCGCGTGGGCCTGCAGCTGCCGTCAGGGACTCACCATCCGCGCCCCAGCTTCACCTCCGCGCCGACATGGATCGACCGTCCCGGCCCCGGCTCGTAGTAGCGCCCGCGAACGGCGTTGATCACCACGGAGGTGTTGTAACGCACATCGAAGAGGTTGGTCAAGCCAATCATCGGAGAGGCGCGAACGCGTCCCGCGCGCACCTCGGCCCATCCCCCCCGGACGTCCACCGTCGTATACGCGGGCGATGCGAACGCACCCAGCGAATCGGCGTCGGCCACCGCCATCCGCGACGCGTACCGCAGGTCGACCCCCGCGAACGGCCCCGTGCCGCGCGACCAGAACGCCGAGCCCTCGACGCGGTGCGGCGCGATTCCCGGAACGCGGTTTCCGCGCAGCGACACGCCACCCAGCTCGTACGCGCCGAAGCGCGCGTCGGTGCGGGTGTACGCCGCGCGCAGCAGCAGCGGCGCCAGCGGTCGCGCCGCCGCGCTCGCCTCGATGCCGCGGTGCACGGCCTCGCCCGCGTTGCGGTAGAACTGGCGGCCGGGCGCGCCCTCCACCTCGAACGGCACCAGCGCGTCGCGCACCCGGGCGCGGTACACGGCCACCTCGGCCCACGCGCCGCCGCGCCGCGCCCTGGCGCCCGCCTCCACGCCGCGGGTGCGCTCGGGCAGCAGCGCGGGGTTGAAGCCGCCTGCGCCGTCCGGCCGGTTCGCCAGCTCGGTGGTGGTCGGCGTCTGGAACGCGGTGGCCACGTTGCCGTAGAACGCCAGCCACGGCGCGGCCGACACGCTCACCCCCAGCATCGGGCTCCACGCGTCCATCGTGCGCGCGCCGGAGTCGTCCGGGTCGGCGCCGGTGACGAGCCGGTCATCCACCGAAAAGCGGAAGCGGTCGTAGCGGAGCGCGCCGACCACGTCCACCGGACCGGCCGTGGCGGAAAGCTCCGCGAACCCGGCGGCGCTGGTGACGTGCTCGCGCTGGTCCAGCAGCAGGGCGCCGCGCGCGCCGGCGTTGTTCTCGTGATTCAAGCGATGGTCGCGCTGCGCCTCCCACTCCGTCCCCACCGTCCAGCGCAGCAGCGGCCCCGCGGCGCCGTTCAGCACCGCCCGCGCGCCCCCCGCCCCGCGCTTCAGATCGATGTAGCGCACGGGGATGGGGTTGTCGACCGTGCGCGCCAGCCCGTACGCCGTCACCTCGAGCCCGCCGGGGCCGAGCGTGTGCTCCCAGGTGAGGCCGAGCTGCGCCTGGCGGCCGTTCTCGCCCGCCGCCTGCGCCACGTTGTTCGCCAGCGCGGCGCCGCGATCCACGCGAAGGAGCGAATCGCTCAGCGCGCCGGGGTTCTGCGCGTCGTACCCCACGGCGGTGAAGGCCAGGCGCAGCGCGTCGGCCCCGCGATGGAGGCCCAGGTTGAGGCCGCCCAGCGTGTTGCGCGCCTCCTGGTGCTGGCGGTAGCCGTCGTAGTCGAGCCGGGTGACGCTGGCGCGGTAGTCGAACGGCCCCAGCGTTCCCGCGGCGGACGATTGCAGCCGCAGCAGCCCGTTGGCCCCGGTGGTGGCGTGGTACTCGGAACCGAGCGGCACCGGCGGCGCGGGGATGGTGGAGAGGCGGATCACCCCGCCCGACGCGTTGCCGTACAGCGCGCTCGCCGGCCCGCGGATCACCTCCGCGCGATCGACGGAGCCGACGTCCACGTGGTTGAGATTGGTCTGCCCGTCCGGCAACGTGGCGGGCAGGCCGTCCAGCAGCACTCGCACGCCGCGCACGCCGAACTGCGCGCGCGCGCCGAAGCCGCGCACCGAGATGCGCTCGCCCAGCGCGTAGTTGAAGCGGTTCTCCACCTGCACGCCCGCCACGCCGGCCAGCGGCTCGTTCAGCGCCAGCCCCGGCCGGGCGCGCCGCTGCGCCTCGCCGCCGGTGATGGAGACGGCGAAGGGCGCGCGGAGCTGCACCACCGGTGTCCGCAGCACGCGCACGGCGAGGGTGTCGATGCGGTAGCGGCGCGGCGTGGTATCCGCCGGCGTGGTCTGCGCCGCGAGCGGCGGCGCGAACGCGAGCAGGGCCAGCGCGGCGAGCGCCAGCCGCGCGGCGCTTCGTTGGATCGGGATCATCCGGAGACGGGCGATGCGTGGCGAACCGGGACTTCGGTGCACGTTTCCCGCGACGCAAGACCCGCGCGCGGCGCCCCGCACCACGAACCGGTCCGCATCACCCGAGCGGCGGCAGCCGTGCCGACGACAAAACCGGGCGCATCCGTTTGCATCGACCGCGGCAGCGCCATCATCGCCGGCGCCTGGCGTAAGCCGCCGAAGGCGGAGTGACGGTCAGGACGATGGACAGCGGCGCGTTTGGCGAACTCCACGATGGCATCGCACGGGCCCACCGCCAACGACGTCACCCTGAGGCTGGGCCACACCGCATCTCGTTGCCATACAGTCACTTGCAGGCGCGAAGGTCTATGACCGACGGACCGCTACGGACGGTACAGCGCTCCGTCGCCGATCGGTCCTTCGCGCTGCATCCTGCGGTGCGAACGCGCGTTGTGCGTGGTCGGGCTCAGGGTGACACGTTGGGGGATGACCCGGAAGCCATCGCATGGATGCGATGAAGCAGGAACGCGCGAGGGCGCCGGGGAGATGCATCCCCCGGCGCCCTCGCGCGTATCCCGCCGTACCGCCGCCGCTTACATCAGTGGCGGGGTGGACGGGGTGCCGGTGCCGCCGGTGCCGCTGGCCATGGACCCGGTGCCGCCTGCACCGGTCGAGCCCGTGGTGCCGGTGGCCCCGCGGGTCTCGGCGTCGGCCTCCAGGTCGCGGCCGGCGCGGCTGGTGCCGGTCACGTTGCCGGTGGTGCTGGCGTCACCGAACGCGGAGCCCTGGATCCCCTGCTGCTCCGGGTGCGCGGTGGGCGTCCAGCTCCCCGTGGCCGGGGTGGTGCCGGGGCGCTCCAGGTCGACCTCCACCCGCAGCTCGCCCGTGCTCCCGGCCGACGGCGGGGTGGCGCGCGGCGCGCGCGAGGCCGACTGCGGCACGTACGGCTGCACCGTGCGCGGCGGCGGCGGCGAGGTGCGCGCGGGCCGGACGTGGGGGTGCTCCAGCTCCACCTCCACCTCCATCTCGTGCGAGCGCTCGGCGCGGTGCTGGATGAGCTTGGCGACCATCCCGCTCACCGCGGCGGCGGCCCCCGCGGCCACCGCGCCCGCCAGCGGGCTCACCCGCGGGAGATGACGCCGCGGCGGCGGAAGCGACCGGCGCACCGGGCGCTCCAGCTCGACCTCCACCTCCATCTCCCCGCCATACGCGGAGTCCGGACGGCCGGTGTAGCCATCGTGGACCCCCTCCTCCCCGTAGCCCAGCTCGCCCTCGACCCCGTACCCGCCCGCGTACTCGCCGCCGTACTCCGGCCCGTACTCCACCGCCGGACGCGGCGCCCGGCCGGCCTGGTAGGTGGCGTGCCGCGCGGCGCGGCGAGCCGCACGGCCGGCCTCGTCCACGTACACGTACTCGGCGATGCCGCCGCGCGGCTCCAGCTCCACCTCCACGTCGAGCAGCTCCTCGCCCTCGTGGCGGCTGTTCAGCACGCGCCTGCCCAGCATCCCCAGCGCGCCCGCCACGCCGGCGGCCAGGAGCCCGGCGATCGGCTTCTTGTAGCCGATGCCGCGCGAGGCGTGCTCCTCGAGCTCCACCTGGTACTCGGGCGCCTCGTACTCCGAGCCGAAGTACAGGTCGGGCTCGCCGCCGGCGTAGCTCTCGCCGTACCCCTCGACGACGGCGCCGTCGTCGAAGTTCCACTCCTCGTCCCACTCCTCCACGCCCTCGTCCAGCGCCTCCACGTCGTCGAGCAGGCGCGCGTCGGTGGGGTTGAGGTAGCCCTCGTCCTCGTCCCAGCCGCTGTCCAGCGACGAGCCGCGGAGCGCGCGGATCTCCTCTTCCTGGCGGGCGACCACCGACATCAGCTCGCGGGCGCGATCCTCCCAGTCCAGCTCCGAGCCCTCGCCGGTGTACTCCACCTCGACGTCGTGATCCTCGTCATCGTCGTCGTGATGCGAGCGGCCGCCGCGGGCCTCCTCCAGCCCCAGGCCGGCCAGGAGCGCGCGGGGGATCTTCACGTGGTCGCGGTCCTCGTCGTCGTCGCGCTTGCTTCCGCCGCCGGTGATCAGCCCCAGCGCCAGGCCGGCCGCGAACACGCCGCCGGCGTACACCCAGGGCTTCTGCCGGATCGGCGCGGCCACGTCGAGCTTCTCCTGCACCTCCACCTTCTTGCGCACCAGGGCGCGGTCCAGCTGGTCGATGGTGCGGCTCATCCGCTCGCGGGTGCGCTCGATCTCGTCGCGCACCACGTCGGGGTCGCTGCTGGTCGATGCGGCGGGGATGGTTCCCGGCGCGCCCGCGCTGGTGTGCTCGGGGAGCAGGTGCTCGGGATCGGTTTCCGGGGTGCGGTTCATCCCCACCCCGGGAAGCGTCCGGTCGTCGTCGTTGCGGTGGTCAGCCATGCATTCCTCCTAGCGAAGTAGCCGGCCGATCACGAACCCCGCGACGCCGGCCAGCAGCAGCGTCTGGAGCGGCTTTTCCCGCACCCGTCCCTCGAAGTCGGTGCCCAGCGCCTGCGCGCGGTCCACCGGGCCGGCCAGCGGCCCCTGGTCGGTGTCCAGCAGCCCCGAGATGCGGTTGCGCACCGCGTCGGCGCCGGTGCTGGCCCCGCCCCGCACCTGCCCGGCCAGCCCGCTCACGCGGTCGCCCAGGCCACGCGCGGCGTCCTTCACCGCGTCGGCCGCGCTCCCCGCCGCGCCGCCCACCGTCCCCGCGACCGACGATGCCGCGCCCCCGACC